>OGPG01002237.1_pt1 | contig 11354 bp, 10 predicted proteins | sample 1552851 | NCBI WGS metagenome assembly OGPG01 (sample SAMEA2579909, study PRJEB22360) | human gut metagenome | biome: human gut; feature: human-associated habitat; material: faeces | place: Denmark | collected 2008/2010 | reverse complement strand
CATAAAGGCGATGCCCGCGGCGTGGCTGGGGTCCACAATGACCGGCAGATGGGTCAGGCGCTTCAGCACCGGAACGGCGGACACATCCAGGGCGGCGCGGGCGGGGGTCAGGCCGCTGCGGATACCACGCTCACAGAGAATGACCTGCGTATTGCCGCCGGACAGGATATACTCCGCGGACAGCAGCAGCTCCTCCACCGTGGCGGAGGTGCCGCGCTTGAGCAGGATGGGCTTGCGGGTGCGGCCGAGAGCCTTCAGCAGGGCGAAGTTCTGCATATTGCGCGCACCCACCTGCAGCACGTCCACATCAGCCAGCGTGTCCAGCTGGGCGGGATCGGTGATCTCGGTAACGGTGGGCAAGCCCGTATCACGGCCGGCCTGCACCAGCAGCGCCGCGCCCTGCTCGCCCAGACCCTGGAAGGTGTAGGGCGAGGTGCGGGGCTTGAAGGCGCCTCCGCGGAGCATGACGGCCCCGGCGGCCTTTACGGCGGCGGCGACGGTCTGTATCTGGTATGCGGACTCCACGGCACAGGGCCCTGCGATCAGGCAGAAATCCGCGCCCACGCGGACATCGCCCACCGGCACCACGGTATCCTCCGGATGAGCGCTCCGGGCGGCCAGGTGATAGGCCGGAGTCAGGCGACGGGCCTCCTGCACATAGGGCAGGGCCTGAAGCGCGGCGGGGTCCAGCCGCCACGTCTCCCCCACCAGGGGCAGAAGGATGGATGTCTCCCCCGCTACGCAGCCGCCCTTGACGTTTTGCAGAGCCAGCTGGGCCAGCAGCTGGCGGATGGCAGGCTCCGGGGTGTTCTTTTGCAGTACGAGTATCATAACGGATCGCTCCCTGTATTGTAGTCAGGTGGTTATTATAGCGTATCCCATCGGTTTTTGCAATCCGTGAAAAGCGCATATTGACAAAAACAGGCAGAGCCATATAATGAACTTGTATTACAAACGGGCGTTCTGCGTGCCCCCTTCCCTGCCGCAGACACAGCGGAACAAAGGAGTAAAAAGGAGAAATAATGGAACGGAAATTTACACTGAGCTGCTGCTCCACGGTGGACCTGCCTTATTCATATATGGAGAGCCGGGACATTCCCGTGCTGTTTTACACCTACGTGGTGGACGGGCAGGCCTATGACGACGACATGGGCCGCGATCCGGCGGCGCTGCCCCGGTTTTACGGCTTTCTGAAGGAGGGCAAGCTGCCCCAGACCAGCCAGATCAACGTAGCGGGGTATATGGACTTCTTCGAGCGCCTGCTGCAGAAGGGCGGCGATGTGCTGCACATCGCGTTCACGTCCGGGCAGTCCTGCTCGGTGAACAATGCCTATCTGGCGGCAGCAGAGCTGAAGGACAAGTACCCCGGGCAAAAGCTGATCGTCATCGACTCCCTGTGCTCCTCCAGCGGCTACGGCCTGCTGGTGGACTACGCCGCCGATATGCGGGACGCGGGTGAGGACATCGACACCGTGGCCCAGTGGGTACTGGACAACCGGAACAAGGTGCATCACCAGTTCTTCTCCAGCGATATGACCCAGTTCCGGCGGACAGGCCGGGTATCCGGCGCGGCGGCCACGGTAGCCACGGTGCTGAACATCTGCCCCATCATGCGGCTGGACGACAAGGGCGCCATCAAGGCATACAGCAAGGTGCGGGGCAAGAAAAAAGCCGTGGAGACTACGGTGGACACCATGGAGCAGCACGCCCAGGGCGGCCGGGACTATGACGGCAAGTGCTTTATCTGCCACAGCCAGTGCCCGGAGGACGCCCGGCTGGTCATGGACGCCGTGGAGGACCGTTTTCCGAAGCTGAAGGGAAAGGTACGCCTGTGCGACATCGGCACCATCATCGGCAGCCATGCCGGACAGGGCACCGTGGCGGTGTTCTTCATGGGCGACGAACGGCCCCATATGGAGTGAAAAACAAAATGGAAAAAGGCACCCCTGACGGGGTGCCTTTTTTATTTCGCGCGGCGCCGGGGTAAGACACCGCAGGAAATGCGGGTCAGTTTCCGCGCTTTTTAGCGGTCCAGGCCATGCCGGTAACGCTGAGAACAGCGGTCACGGCGTAGATACCCACGCCCGCGTCGAAGGTCTTGGGGCTGCCCTTAGTGGTGTCATTGGTCTTGGTGTCGGTGGTGGGCTGGTAGTAGTAATACCCGCCGGTGGAGGGGGTGGGATCAGGCGTAGGAGCAGGTGCGGGCGCGGAATAAAGGATATTCTTGTCCCATATTACCTTAAAGTCATCGCTGGTCATGTTGTCCTCCTTAGCCGTATTATACGCGCTCAACAACTCGGGCCAGCCATCTGCTCCAAACATACTGTCCATCCTGGTATGGTTGCTCGTATTCCACGCATACGCAAAAAGCTCGGCACGATCAGAAGGATACGTCCTGAAGTTTGGATTCTGTTCTTTTGCATAATTGAAGAAAGCGATAATGCGATCCATATACGCTCTATCGATGGTCTTTTTTCCATTCCAAAGCGCAGAGAATTGTGTATCGGAACCCTCTGCACCTCCCTGTTTTCTGATGTAATACTCCTCACCGTCTATGGTAAAATAAAATGTATACCCCTCGTTTCCGCTTATGTTGACGGCGCCGATCGCAGTCCCCGCATCACCGGAATTCGTCATGGAAAGCCAATTGCCGCCCACCAGCCAAGCAATAAGGTTGCCGGTATATTTGCCCGTCAGCGTATCAGCATTAGAGCAATTTTCGAATGAAACTTTGCTGTTGCCCTGCTTCGCCGCCACGATACCACCAGCGTAACCGTTGTTCGTCGTGATGGCGCCATTATTCACGCACTTTGTAATGGTCACATTTGCACCGCTGGTGACCTGTGCAATGATACCGGCGGCGCGGCTCGGCCCATTATTTTCCGTGTTCATAACAGTTGCATAGTTGATCAGCTTCTCCAGCTTGACTGTAATACCACCCGCAGCCTCACCGATCAGGCCGCCGGTGTTGCTGTCGCTGCCTGTAACATGGGAGGTACTGTCAACGGTGCAATCGCTCACTGTGGCATTGCCCATAATCTGGCCGATCAGTGCGCCGACTCTCTTTACGCCGAAAACATTGGCACCGACCAAGTTGACATTTTTGATCGTGGCACCTTCGCCCACATAGCCGAACAGGCCGATGTAGCTTCCGGAGGTGATCTTCAGCCCGGTAATCTTGTGCCCGTCGCCATCAAAGGTGCCCTTAAACGGTTCACTGCTGGTGCCGACAGGCGTCCAAGTGTCGGTAAGTTCGACATCCCTCAGCAACTTCACCGTGCCGCCATTCTTGGCTGCTTCCAGCGCTTGGTGCAAGTCGGTGTAGGTTGTTCCACCCATTTCTGCAACCGCCGGCGGTGTCGGCTGCTCTGCCCACGCGGTGGCAGTGACGCTGAGTGTCATGACCAGCGCCAGAATGGTTGCCAATACTTTTTTCATTGTAACACTCCCCATAGAAATTTATATTTCCGCAGACCCCATCGTTTTAATAAAATCGTTATTAAAACGCAATGCAACGACGTCGTTGCGGATACTTTAATTATAGCAAGTATTTTCCGTTTGTCCATCCCTTTTTGTAAATTCTCCCAGATTTTTCCCTATGTTCATCGCAAAATTGTAAAATACTTCCATTTCCTTCCATTTTTGCCGCGACAAAAGCAGGAGGCCGCACGGCCTCCTGCTTCTCTTTCACGGTTTATCTTCCGGTCATGACGGTCATGACCTCGAACTCCTCGTGGTTCAGGGTCTTGGTCATCGCCAGGCCCTCGTCAATGTCCACATTGCTGATCCGGTCGCCCTTGGCGCAGACGATGCGGTTGGTCTTGCCCTCCGCCAGCAGCTGCACCGCCTCGTAGCCCATGCGGGTGGCGGTGACGCGGTCCTTGGCTGTGGGGCTGCCGCCCCGCTGGATGTGGCCCAGAATGGTGACGCGGGGGTCCAGCCCCAGCTCCTTTTTGATCTGCTCGCCCACGGCCATGCCGCTGGCGGCGCCCTCAGCCACCACGATCATAAAGTTGGTCTTGCCGCTGATACGGGCGCGGCGGATCTTCTCAGCCACGTGCTTTTCAAAGTCGTAGGGGCGCTCGGGCACCAGCACGGCGGTGGCGCCGATGGCCACGCCCACATACAGCGCCAGATAACCAGCGCGGTGGCCCATGACCTCTACCACGGAGCAGCGCTCGTGAGACTGCATGGTGTCGCGGAGCTTGTCCATACACTCCACGGCGGTGTTGGCCGCGGTGTCAAAGCCGATGGTGTAGTCGGTGCAGACGATGTCGTTGTCGATGGTGCCGGGGATACCCACCACGGAAACGCCGAACTTGGACAGGTCCTGCGCGCCGCGGAACGTGCCATCGCCACCGATGGCCACCAGGCCGTCCAGACCGATGAGCTTGCAGGTGGCGTAGGCCTTCTCCTGCCCCTCCTTGGTGCGGAACTCGTCACAGCGGGCGGAGTACAGGATGGTGCCGCCGCGGTTGATGATGCGGCTGACGCTGGCGTTGTCCATCTCGACAATGTCGCCGGAGATCAGGCCCTGATAGCCGCGGCGGATGCCCACGCACTCGATTCCCCGGGCGTTGGCGCTACGGACCACGGCGCGGATGCAGGCGTTCATGCCGGGGGCGTCGCCGCCGCTGGTCAGCACGCCGATACGTTTGACTGCGTTTTTCATACGCTATTCCCTCACTTTGTCAAGGGGCGGTGCCCCTGAATATGCAGGCACATTGTACCATACGTTTGGTCTGTTTTCAAGTCCTTCGGCGAGCCGCGGCAAATTTTTGCCTGTACAGTCCGTCGGTTTTGTGGTATCATCCCTATGATAAACGAAAGGAGCGACCGTCATGCACCCACAATTCGCAGAATTGACGCCCAACTGGTTCAATCGGGCGTTCATATACACCGGCTCCATCGGGGAGTTCCGCTACCGCTTCAATGGGGATAAGGACGCAGGAATCCTGCACACCGCTGTATACAGCAATGTATGCTACGAGCTGGCGCAGGACAAGGAGGAACGGGATTTCACCTGGGACGAGGCGGGCGTGGAGGCGCTGAAGGCCTGGCTCCAGGAAAAATATGAGGCATACTGCACGGCGCAGAAATGACAAAAGCACCCCGCGGGGTGCTTTTTTGCGTCAGTCACGCCAGGTGCTGCCCAGGAACAGCGCCAGCAGGGGCATCAGCTCCAGACGGCCCATGAGCATCTCCAGCGACAGCACCAGCTTGCTCAGGGGCGAGAGGATGGAGAAATTCTCCATGGGGCCGAGGATGCCCAGGCCGGGGCCCACATTGCTGATACAGGTCAGTGACGCGGCGAAGGACTCCTGGAAGCCATAGTTGTCCCAGCTGACCACCAGCGCACCGGCCAGCAACACCAGCAGATAGGCGCAGATAAAGGAGCTGGCGGCGGAAACGACGCGCTCCTCCACGGCCTGACCGTCCATCTTGATGACGCTGACGTGGTTGGGATGGGCCAGACGCTTCAGCTCGCGCTTGAGACTCTTGCACAGAATGGCGATCCGGGATATCTTGATACCGCCGGAGGTGGAGCCGGCGCAGCCGCCGGTGAACATCAGCATCACCAGTGCCATGCGGCAGAAGGTAGGCCACAGGGCGAAGTCCACAGTGGCGAAGCCGGTAGTGGTGATGATGGTGACGGTCTGGAAAGCAGCATCGGTGATGGAGTCGTGGAAGCCCACACCGGCCTGCGCCCACAGATTGACACACAGCAGCAGTGTGGTGGCGGTCACCACGCCCACATAGATCCACAGCTCCTCGCTGCGGAGCGCCTCCTTCACCCTGCCCCGGACAGGCAGGAACATCAGTGAGAAGTTGACGCCCGCCAGGAAGGAGAACACGGTGATGATCCACATGACCGCCTTGGACGCGCCCGCTAGGGAGGTATCATAAATCGAAAAGCCGCCGGTGGCCATGGTGGTAAAGCTGTGGCAGACGGCGGAGAACCAGCTCTCGCCCGCCAGACGCAGGGCCAGCACCTCGCAGAGGGTCAGCACCACATAGATCAGATAGAGTATCTTGGCGGTACCGCCCACCTTGGGCACCAGCTTGGACTTGATGGGGCCGGGGCTTTCGGCGCGCATGAGGAACACCGCGCCCTCGCCCAGCTTCGGCGTCAGCGCCAGGAAAAGCACCAGCACACCCATGCCGCCCATCCACTGGGTCAGGGACCGCCACAGCAGCACGCTGCGGGGCAGATGGGACACAGCGGTGAAGGTGGACGAGCCGGTGGTGGTCAGGCCGGAGACCGTCTCGAACAGGGCGTCGATATAACTGGTCATGGTGCCGGTGAACACATAGGGCAGCGCCCCGAACAGGGACAGCAACACCCAGCTGAGCGCCACGGCCGCAAAGCCGTCGCGGCTGTGCATCTGGGTCTTTTTCACCGGGATCAGATGCAGCACCGTGCCCGCCGTGGCACAGAGCAGCGCCGTCAGCAGAAACTGCTGCCAACAGGTCTCGGCATAAATACAGGCCGTCAGTGCCGGCAGCAGCAGGAAGCCTGCCTCGACCCACAGGATGTAGCCCATTGTGTGTGAGAGCAATCGAAAGTTCATAGAAAATACCTCAAAGAAAAGGTGAAAAGCCTTCGGGTATTATATAACCGCGCGGGACGGGTGTCAACCTCAGTCCAGTTTGCCCTCCAGCGCCGAGATCAGGGCGGGCATATCCACGTCCTTGCCGGTGAACATCTTGAAGGCACGGGCCGCCTGGTAGAGCAGCAGGTCGATGCCGGACACGGTGGGCAGGCCGCGCTTTTCGGCCTCGCGCAGCAGCATGGTCTGCCGGGGGTTATAGACCAGATCGTAGACGGTGACGCCTGCCGGTGCGTCACGCAGGAAGCCCAGGTCGGAAAACTCCTTCATGCCGGCCATGCCCAGAGAGGTGGCGTTGATGAACAGGTCGCTCTCGGCCATGGCATGGCGGACGGGGAAAATGCCGAAGTAGATGAACTGCGCCTTATCCGGGTAACGCGCGGCCAGATCCTGGGCCGGATAGACGCTGCGGTTGGTGACGAAAATCTTTTTCACACCGGCGCCGACCAGCGCATCACAGATGGCGTCTCCGGCGCCGCCGGTACCCAGCAGCAGCACGGTCTTGCCCTCCGGCTCCAGGCCGCGGGCGCGCAGGCTGTCCACAAAGCCCCGGCCGTCAGTGTTATAGCCGATGGCACGGCCGTTTTTGATGCAGACGGTGTTCACCGCACCGCAGGCGGCCGCCGCAGGGCTCAGCTCATCCAGCAGCGGCAGGATGGCCTCCTTGTGGGGCATGGTGACGTTGAACCCGGCACAGCCGCCGGCCTTGGCCTCGGCCACGAAGTCGGCCAGATCGCGGGGCTGAACGCGGCGGACTTCATAGGTGTAGTGTACGCCGGTCTGGGCGATCATGGCGCCGTGGAGCAGCGGCGAAAGGCTATGATCCACGGGGTCGCCGATAAGATAGAGCTTTTTGTTGGTCATACAAGTGCCTCCCCAGTGCAGCCGCAGGTGGGCGCAGCTGCAGTGTCATTGGTGTGTTGGAGCAGATAGTCCATGGCTTCGAGATAGCCGGCAAGTCCGTGGCCGGTGATGACTCTAACGCAGGCCGGCGCGGTGACGGACACGGCCCGGAAGGGCTCGCGGGCGTTGATATCGGAAATATGCACCTCCACCGCCGGGACGGGGCGCAGCGCAGAGCATCATAGATGGCGTAGCTGTAATGCGCGTAGGCCCCAGGGTTGATGACGATGCCGCCGAAGCCGGCCCGGGAGGCCTGGATAGCGTCGATAAGCGTGCCCTCATGGTTAGACTGGAACAGCTCCACCTGGCAGCCCACGGCGGCGGCGTGCTCGTAAATCAGTTTACATAAATCGTCATAGCTCTGTCTGCCGTAGATGTCCGGCTCCCGCTGGCCCAACAGGTTCAGGTTGGGGCCGTTGAGGATGAGCAGCTTCATGGCGTATCCCTCCATAGTCGCAGAATAAAATCCTTCATTTGGTCAACAGTGCCGTCAGGCACCCGATAATGGGCGCAGGCCGCGTACAGCGGGCAGCGGACGGCATACATGGCCCGCAGGGCCGCCTCTCCCCCGGCGAGCAGCGGACGTCCGGCGGCGTAATCAGTCGACATAATATTATCCACCGTCCGGTCCAGCCAGAACACCGTGCCGCTTCGACGCAGGAGCTCACGGTTCTGCTCCGTCAACACCGCACCACCGCCGGTGGCGATGACGCAGGGCGTTTCCGTCTCTGTGCAGAGCGCTTCCAGCGTCCGGCGTTCCAGGGCACGGAAGGCAGCCTCGCCCTCCGCGGCGAAGATCTCAGGGATGGAACAGCCCACCGTCTGCTCCGTCAGTGCGTCCGCGTCGTAAAGGGGCACGGACAGCGCCCGGGCCAGGGCGGCGCCGATGGTGGTCTTTCCGCCGGCGGGCATACCGATAAGGATGATCCGCCCCGTCATGCCTGCTCCTCCCGGGAGAGCGCCATCAGCAGGGTCATCAGGCGCTCCGCCTGATCGCGGCGCTCCGGCAGCATATCGCCCCGGGTACGGAGGACTTCCGCCTCCCGGGCCTTATCCCGAACCGGCAGACCGTGGGCGCTCTTATACGCGCCGATGGCGGCAGACAGCCGCTGACGGCGGGCAAACAGCTCCAGGATCGCCGCGTCCGTCTCGTCCAATCGGCAGCGCAGACCATCCAGGTCGGCGGGCGTGTCCGGCAGCAGCTGGCACACCGCCAGGGCGGCGGCGGACTCTACCGCCGGGGCGGCGCGGAGCGCGATGCATGCGTCATGGCGACCGGGGACGGAGATAGTCGTCTCCGTCATGGTAGTCAGGTCCACGGTCCGCTGTTCCTTAGCGATGGACGGTGTGGGGCGGAACGTCACGTCGAACACCACGTCCATGCCGTTGGTGACGCCGGCGTTGACACCGCCGGCATGATTGGTCGCTGTGCGAACAGCGCCACGGGCCATCGTAAACGGGTCGTTGGCCGCGCTGCCGCGCATCTGGGCGAAAGTCTCCCCTGCGCCGAAGCCGATGGCCTTGACAGCGGGAATGGCAAACACATGGCGGGCGATGGTGCCCTCCACGGTATCCCGCCAGTCAGGGCCGCCCAAACCGGCGGGCAGACCGCTGACGGTGCAGCGGATCACGCCGCCCACACTGTCGCCGTCCGCTTTGGCAGCGGCAGCGCGTGCCCGCAGAGCCTCCTCATCCAGGACATCCGCGTGAACGGCGATATGGGCCGTCTTCAGGTATGTGATCGCCAGCGCGCCGGCCACGGTCAGCGGCGCGGTGAGCCGCCCGGAGGTATGGCCGCCGCCCCGGGGATCGTTGCAGCCCAGGGCGCGGACCGCGGCGGTATAGTCTCCGTGGGAGGGCCGGGGCTTGTTCTTCAGGCTGTCGTAGTCGGCGGAACGGGCATCACCGTTGTAAATGACCGCCGCCAGCGGATCGCCGGTAGTGCGGCCCTGATAGACACCGGACAGGAAGTGCACTTCCTCTTTTTCCTGCCGGGCGGTGGTCAGTCCCCCCTGCCCCATGCGGCGCAGCAGCTGTTCACGGACAAAGGCCTCGTCCACCGACAGCCCCGGCGGCACATCCGTCAGCAAGACACCCACCGCCGGACCGTGGGACTCGCCGAAAAGCGTGTAGTGCATCACGATTCCAGCACCTCCCAGTTTCCGCCCAGGGCGGCAAGCTCGCGCCAGAAGGTGGGGTAGGACTTCGCCACCGTCTCAGCGCCGGACAGTGTCACGGGGCCGTCGGCCACCATAGCGGCGCAGCCAGCCAGCAGGGCGATGCGGTGGTCACCGCAGGCAGAGACGTCCCCGCCGTGCAGCGCGCTCACGCCGTGGATGATCAGTCCGTCCGGCTGCACCTCTGCCGAAGCGCCCAGCGTGTTCAGCACAGCGGAGACGGCGGTCAGGCGATCACTCTCCTTCCGCCGCAGGAACGCGGCGTGGGTAAAGCGGGTATCGCGGCCCGGGCGCAGCGCGGCGTACAGGGCCAGCGGCGGCAGAAGGTCCGGGGTGTCGGAGATATCGATCTGCTCCGGCAGCTTGTCCAGATAGCGCAAGATGGCCGCGTCGCCCTGGAGATAGGGCGGCGGCGCCAACGGGATACGAAGGGCCTCCCTTCTCTGTCTGGGAAGCAGGGCACGCAGCACCAGCCAATAGGCCGCAGCGGACCAGTCCGGCTCATCCAACAGCGGCGCGGGGCGACAGAACTGCCCGCCGGGGATATGCCAGCCATCGGTGATTTTCTCCACGGTGACGCCGTGGCGAGCCAGGACCGCCAGAGTCATCTGCACATAGGGCCGGGAGACGGCCTCTCCGGTGACGGTAATGTCCGAGTCCCCCGGCAGCAGCGGCAGCGCCAGCAGCATACCGGAAATCAGCTGAGACGTCTCATCTCCCGGCAGCGACCAGTGGCCCGCTGTCAGCGGGCGGGTCAGGGCAAGGCCCTGCTCCGTGCGCCGCAGGCCCAGATCCCCGGGGATAGGACGAGAGAGCAGCCGGTCGGAGCCGGTGAACACCGCGTCGGTGCGGCCAAGGGCCATGAACAGCGGCAGCAAAAAGCGCAGGGTGCTGCCGCTGTCGCCGCAGTCCACCAGCGGCGCCGGGGCGGTCAGGCAGGCCAGTCCCCGGTAGGTCGCCAGCACATCCTGTGCCGCGTGGGGCGGCAGCTCCGTGACCTGGCCCGCCAGAAACCGGCAGATCAGCTCGCGGTGCAGCAGGCTTTTGGAGGGTGGCACCGTGACGGTGCCCCGCAGAGACGAAGGCGTCAATAACAGCTTCATGCTTTATCCTCCCATAAATCGGACAGGGGCACCGTCACCAGTTCACCCTGTCCCATACAGCGGACGATGACCAACTGCACCGTACCGCCGGCGGTTTTTTTATCGTGGCCCACGCAGCGGCGCAGGGCCGCCTCGTCACAGTCGATGGCCGTGGGCAGGCCGTACCGGACGGGCCAAGCCGCGCCAGCACGTCGGCACCGCCATAGCCGTGGGCCGTCTGCCAGCGAAGGGTACGGCACATCCCGGCGGCCACAGCCTCGCCATGGGTCCAGGTGTCATACCCGCCGACAGCCTCGTAACCGTGGCCGAAGGTATGGCCAAAGTTCAGCAGGCGGCGCGCGCCGTGGTCCTCCGCATCACCGGATACCAAGTGCAGCTTGGCCCGTCCGCAGGCGGCGACAAGGGCCGTCAGGGCCTCGCCGCTGTCGCTCCGCAGGCCCTGCTCGGCGGCGGCGCGGTACAGCTCGCACTTGGCCGCCAGCCACACCCCTGCGCCCTCGGCACCGCACGAGTCCGTGAGCCTGCGCACCCTGGGGCTGTCCAGCTCGCCTATGGGCTGC
>OGPG01002230.1_pt1 | contig 11433 bp, 24 predicted proteins | sample 1552851 | NCBI WGS metagenome assembly OGPG01 (sample SAMEA2579909, study PRJEB22360) | human gut metagenome | biome: human gut; feature: human-associated habitat; material: faeces | place: Denmark | collected 2008/2010 | reverse complement strand
GAGTTTGGAGAAATCCGAACCATTACTAAAGATGATGAACCTATGTTTTGCTTGGCTGATGTATGCAAGGCATTGGAAATATCAAATGTAGGAAATGTTAAGCAGAGGTTATCTGAAAAGGGTATCCATACTGCGGACACCCTTACAAAGGGCGGAATGCAGAAAATGACATTTATAAGCGAGGCTAATCTTTACAAAACAATCTTTCAGAGCAGAAAAGAGAGTGCGGAAAGATTTACAGAATGGGTTACATCAGAAGTTCTTCCGTCAATCAGAAAGACAGGAAGTTACAGTAAGCCTTTGACAACATCTGAACAGATTAGATTATTGGCACAGGGAAACACAGAACTCGCAGAGAGAGTTGATAAGGTTGAAGATAAAATAACCAGTATCGAAGAAGAAACTCCGCTTTACGGCTGTGAGATTGAAGAAGTGCAGAAACATGTTAGAAAGAAAGAAATTGAAGTACTTGGCGGGAAGGACAGCAATGCGTACAAAGACGGTGGTATTCGCGGTTCAGTATATTCTGATATATACAAGCAGTTAAAACGCGAATTCGGGTGCGTGGCGACATACAAGAGTATTAAAAGAAAATACTTGGCTGATGTACACGAATTCATCGACACCTATTTGTTGCCAATAGCACTTGCCGAAGTGGTACATGATACAAACATGTAGGAGAAGATATGAAAGAAAAGATAATTAACATATCCGCAGCACTGGCAGGAATCAGCCTTATAGCGTTGATTCTAAGACCGGTACAACCGCAAGCTAAGATTAATCAGCAGAGTGCAGTGTTAAGTGAATGCTACAACTCACATGTTGATTATAAGGTTGAAACTGGAGAGATAAGTGTTGATGAATATGAGTTATCGCTCATGGCACATTTGCTGATGGGTGAATGCGGAGCGACATGCAACGATGATGAAATGCTATATCTTGCAGGAGCCGTTGTTTTGAACCGAGTACAGAGTGAGTATTTCCCTAACAGCATTGAAGAAGTTATATATCAGCCAGGGCAATATCAATGTACAGAACTTAAAAACAGCGGATTCTATAAAGAGCCAACAGAAAGGTGCTGGAGAATAGCAGAAGAATTATTAATAAGCGGATATGACATACCTAGCAATGTGTTATATCAAGCTGAATTTAAACAAGGTAGCGGTGTTTATAAGAAAGTGCAGGATATGTACTTTTGCTACAGATAAGGAGTTTGTTTATGGAGAAAAGAATAAGAGAAGAATTATTCAATCTAGGCATTCACTCTAACAGAAAGGGTTATGTATACATTGTTGATATTATGAGCAATCTTGATTCTGCATTAGCAATAGGTGACGCAGTTAAGAAAGTTGCCGAAAAATACAGTAAAAGCAAGGATTCTATCGGAAGTGCGGTGAGAAATGCTATTAAGACAGCAAATCATAGCCTTGAGGTATGGAAGAATTACGATTGCCTGACAACAAAAGGATTCATTACAACAATGTATTACAGATGTAAGGAGAATGCCAATGAGCAGTAGCATAAAAAGAATTATTAAGCTGAACAGAAACAGACAAAGGGCTATAAAGGAAAAGGATTTTAGAAAGTTCTATACTTTCAGCTGCAAAATCCATCTGATTGAAAGAATGGATAAAGTGCCGATAGGAAGTTACATATTAAAGTAAGGAGAGAAAGAAATGGAAAATGCAATTAATAACAATATCACATTAGCAGGAGTAGTTGAGAAAGAGCCAGAGTACTCGCATGAAGTACTTGGCGAGGGGTTTTATGTATTCATGCTCAAGTGTTCAAGAACAAGTGGTAACAAAGATACATTACCGGTAATGATATCAGACAGACTTGTTGATATCAGAGAAATCAAAGTAGGACAGGTTGTCACAGTTTCAGGGCAGATAAGGAGCTTCAACAGGCATATTGATGATGTGAAGAGCAAGCTGATTTTATCGGTATTTGCAAGAGAACTTGAAATACTAGCACAGGACGCAACCGAACTACCATTTGAAGAAAATATCAATACAGTTATACTTGATGGTTTCGTATGCAAACCACCTATATACAGATGTACTCCAAAGGGCAGAGAGATTGCGGATATCTTAGTAGCAGTAAACAGACCATATGGCAAATCAGATTACATACCATGTATAGCATGGGGAAGAAATGCGAGATTTGCAGGTGGGCTTGAAGTTGGAGAACACATTCAGATCCAGGGAAGATTCCAGAGCAGAGAGTACGCTAAGAAGATAAGTGACAATGAGATTGAAACAAGGGTTGCTTATGAAGTATCAGTAAGCAGAATTGATTACGCAGAGGAGGGTGAAGCCAATGCATAGTGATATTACAGTTAGAGATTTAGCAAGTATGGCTATTGATGAAGATGTGGTATGCCAGATATGGACACCGCAATACGGAACAGTATTTAATGGTTCGTTTGAGGAAGCTAAGTATTCAGCCTATGCGGATAGGGAGATTGATAACTTCCAAGTTGAAGATGGTGTATTTGTTATGAATATATAAATAAGGAAAGGATATTGTTTATGAGAGCAACTTTAAAAAGGATAGCACTTGAAAACTTTATGTGCTACGCACACGCAGAATTTGATTTTTATGCCATTACAAAGATTATGGCTAAGAATGGCAAGGGCAAGTCGACTATTGCCACAGCTTACTTGTGGTGCTTGTTTAACTGTGATTATGAGTTAAAGGATAATCCAGTTGTCAGACGAGAAGTTGACGGAAAATCCGTTGATGATATGGACACAAGCGTTGAACTTACACTTGATGTTGACGGAAAAGAAATCACTATGAAGAAAGTACAGAAGCGTACTTACAGCAAGGACGGCAGTTCATACAAGGACGATAACAAGTACTTTGTAAATGATGTGCCTAAGACTTTAAAGGATTTCAATACATACCTTGATGTTGATATGAATGTATTTAAGATGTGCAGTAATGTGAACGCATTTCTTAATCAGAAGCCGGCAGAAATGAGAGAATACTTATTCGGTCTTGTAGGAGATGTTACAGACCTTGATATAGCTTCACAGAAAGCTGAATTAGCCGAGTTAGCTCCTTTATTGGAGAAATATACGACAGAGGAATTATCCGCTATGAATAAGGCTACCAAGACCAAGATTACAAAGGATTTACCTATTCTTGACGGACAGATTAAGGAAAAGGAGCGCGATATTCAGCTCAAACAGGCTATTGAAGTATCTGACCTTGAATTACAGAAGAACAGCCTTAAAGAACAGATTGCTGATTGCGTGGCAAAGCAGACTGACAATGATAAGCTGATGGCTGAATATGACAAGGTTAGTTCGGATATTCTTAATCTCAAATTTGAACTTGGCGATATGTCACGCAAAGCTAATGAAGAAAATATCAAGGCTAGGAGAAAACTTGAATCACAGATTAGTAACCTTAATTATGTGATTGAGGATAGCAAGAAGTCAATCAGCAACGCAGAAGATGTTGTTAGTTTTGATAAGGACAAGATAGCTGAATATCAGAAAACACTTGATGATAGCAGAACCGAATGGAAAGCTGAAAAAGAGCGTGTATTTGACGAGAATAATCTTATTTGCCCTTATTGTAAACAGGAATACCCAGAGGAAAAGAAAGAGAAACTAAAGGCAGATTTTAAGGCACATAAAGAAACTGAACTTAGCAGAATTACCGATAAGGGCAACACAGCTAAGAAAATGCTTGATGAAATCAAAGGATTGTTAGTTGAAGCTGAACAGGAATTGGCTGACAGAAAGCAGAAGTTAGAAAAGCATTTAGTTGATTTAGCAGACCTTGAAAAGCAGTTAGCAGAACTTCCACAGGAAATTGATGTATCAGCTACAGAAGAATACAAGGCACTTGAACAGAAGATTGCCGAAAAAGAAGAAGCTATGCACAAGGCTAATGATATTTCGGCGGTTAAGGCAGAATTAAAGTCACAGGAAACAGCTTTAAGGCAGCAGTTAGCAGAATGTGAAAGCCAGATTGCAAAGTCTGATACGGCAGCAGACGAAAAGCGTCTTGAAGAATTAAGGCAGATAAGGATTGATTCTGAACAGAATAAAGCTAATGCCGAGAAGATTCTTGATTTACTTGATGAACTAGACAAAGCAAAGAATGAAGCCTTGACAGAAGCAGTAAATAGTCATTTCGGTTTGGTTAAGTGGCAGTTGTTTGAATATGCTAAGAACGGCAATTACAAGAGCTGTTGCATACCTACAGTTGACGGAAAGAGCATTTTAACAACTATGAGTAACAAGGGTAACAGGATTTTAGGCAGAGTTGATATTTGTAATTCAATCCAGAAGATTAGTGGCATATCGGTGCCTATTATTCTTGACGATGTAGAGAACTTAGATGAACGGAATCAGAAGAAAGTTGCTGAAATGATAGATAGCCAGTTGATTATGCTGATTGTTAATGATAGCGAGAAATTAGAGATTGTGGAGGGATAATATGCAAGGCGAAGATACTTATGTACTTACAGTAAGCAATAAAGAAGCAGAAGTTATCAAGCAGTTTGTATCAGCAATGGAGAGAGCTACTGTTACGATAGATAATGATGATGTATGGGAAATTATGGAAGCTATTGCATATAAAAGTACTTCCGCAAATGTAATAGGCATAAAAATTATATATGAAGAAAGTGAGGAATAATTATGGCAGATACAACAGTTGCAGAAAAGAAAACATTCAGTTTAGTACTTACTGAAAAGCTGGATAGCGTATCAGAAGCACTTCCAAAGGATTTTAACAAAGCAAGATTTGTGCAGAACGCATTAGCACTCATCAACGATAATCCGTCTTTACAGAAATATAATCAGTCACAGCTCACAGCCGGACTTTTAAAAGGTGCTTATCTTGGCTTGGATTTTTACTCAAAGGAGTGTCACTTGGTGCCTTATGGAAATCAGCTTAACTATCAGACGGATTACAGAGGCGCTAAGAAATTGGCAAAGAAGTATTCTATCAGACCGATTAAGGACATTTACGCAAAGTTGGTTCGTGAGGGAGACAGCTTTGAGGAAAAGATTGTAAGCGGAGAACAGACTTTTGATTTTAAGCCACTACCATTTAATGACGGAAAAATAATCGGTGCGTTTGCTGTTTGCTTATATGCTGATGGTGGTATGCAGTATGACACAATGAGCCTTGCAGACCTTGAAAACACAAGAAAGTCAAGTAAGGCAAGCAATAGCCCAGCTTGGAAGAATTTCACAGGTGAAATGTATAAGAAAACTGTACTTCACAGGCTTTGCAAGCATATTGAGTTAGATTTTGAGAATCCGACACAGCAGAATACATTCTTAAGCGGAATGGAGATTGAAACAGACCCGCAGAAGTTAGCTGAAAATGATATTGAGCAGAACGCAAACAGCGTTGATTTTGAAGAAAGCGACATTATCGAGGGTACAGCCACAGAAGTAACCGAAGAACAGACAGAAGATAGCACATTACCACCATTTATGCAGGCAGAATAGGAGATTATATATGACAGTATATGAGTTAATACAGGAATTAAGTCAGTATAATGCAGATACAGAAGTTAAGTTTCACTGTGAAGCTGAATATGATACTGACGTTGAAGCAGAATTTGACAGAGAGAATGAAAACGACACGCAGGAAGTGACAGTTACAGCAAGTTTTGACGATGATGTAGATTTTGATGATATTGACGATTATGAGCCGATATGCAAGAGAACTTGGCAGAAAGACCCATTCATTGTTATTAATTTATCTTATTAAGGAGAGCTGATATGAGAGTAATTTCACAGACAGGAAAAACAGATATCCCATATGATTATTTTTCATTATCTGTAGCCAGTGGGAAATATGAAGATGTAGAAGTAGCATATATTCATTGCCACAATTTATCATCGCCGAATGGCACAAAGTTGGCTGAATATTCCACCGAAGCAAAGGCAATTAAGGCTATGAAAATGTTAGAAAAGCATCATAGGCTGGATTTAGCAACGAATTTAATATCAGAAAGAGTCAAGAAATTTTTCGCCAACGCTAGAAGAACCAAGAGCAACGTAGAGATAATGGCGGATATTAGCGAGGATTTAACGAAGTACGAGTATTTTCAGTTCCCACAGGATGATGAAATCGAGGTGTGAGTATGAGATTAAAATGTTTAGGCTCATCGTCAGCCGGAAATTGCTATCTGCTAACTTCCAACAGTGGAGAAACACTTATCCTTGATTGCGGGATACCAATTAAGGAGATTAAAAAAGGCTTAGATTGGAACATAAGGGGGATAAAGGGTGTGATTATAAGTCACACCCACCTCTAGACCACAGCAGGTCATTAAACGATTTTAAGTCAATGGGAGTACCGATTTATGCACCATATTTGAAGATTGATTATATGTCAATGAATATGGGCGAATTTACAGTAAAACCCTTTGATTTAACGACAATAGGCGGAAATTGGACACACACTAATGCAAATGGCGAACCTTGCCCGATATTCGGATTTCTAATTACTCACAAGGAAATGGGGAGAATGCTTTACATAACGGATTGTGAACTAATCAAGTGGAAGTTTAAAGACATAAATCACATTCTCTTAGGTGTGAATTATGACAAGGATTTAATCGACAGGGATAACACAGGCAAAGCTAATCATGTATTCAGAGGCCACTTATCCATTGACACAGCTTGTGATTTTGTTAAAGCGAATTATTCAGACAGCTTGCAGAACGTCATAATGTGCCATCTATCAGCAGAAAATGCTGATAGAGATATTTTTATCGAGAAAATGAAAAAAGTTGCTTGTGGGGCAAATATAGATGTTGCGGTAGCAGGGAAAAGTTGGGATTTGAAAAATCCTAGCGAATGTCCGTTTTAGAAAGGAGAATTGATATGCCAAACTGGTGCGAGGGAATGTTAAAAATCAGAGGAAAGCAGGAAGATGTATTTAATCTTCTAGCTGACAATCTTCAAGTTTGGAAAACAGTTATCATTAGAGAACCAAAATTTGATATGCGAGAAGAACTTGACAAAGAAGCCATTGAGATAGACCGAGAAGATGGAACTATATATGTCGAAAAGACTGCATATATAAAAGGCACTCGCAGAAACTTTGTTGAGCCAAACGACATAAATGTCTGGAAAAGAAAAGATGGAAATGCCTGTATTGCTGTGGAATTTAAAGCAGCTTGGGATGTAGAAAGTGAACCATACATTGAATTATCCAAAGCATACAATGTGGATATAAAAATAGAAGCATTTGAAAGAGGTATGGAATTTAGCAGGTATATCCTTATCGAAAACGGCAACTTAAAAGAGGATAAAGAAACTAAATATGATGATTATGTATGGGAATGCGTAATGCCTAATCTTGGTGGCTGATTAAAGGCAGAAAGGAGCAGAAATGGAGAGATTAACAAAGACAATGAGGTGTCAAGATGGAGCAAGACTTTATGATATATCAAACGAGCTATTTGGATTAAACATCAGCAGAGCAGATAAAACAAGAATGATTTTAGAAAAACTTGCAGATTATGAGGACTTAGATGAACAGAACAGGCTTATTAGATTGCCTTGCAAGGTGGGAGATACAGTTTATTGTATTTTCAACAGATACACTAAATGTACATTTAACAATGAGGAATTTGACGATTGTAGTTGCCAAGGGTGCGAGTATGAGTGCGACAGCAAAAAAGAAAATTATGTGCAAGATATGAGGGCGTATAGCCTTGATTGGATTGTAACAAATTTGAAGAATTTTGGCAAAACCGTTTTTTTAACAAAAGAAGAAGCAGAAGCAAAACTGAAAGAATTGAGGTGCAACAATGATTGATTGTAATATTTGCAAGCATAAAGAAGATTATTGTATAGAATGCAAGCACGGAGAGTTGTTCGAGAGGAAAATTGTGTCAGAACCCAAAAAAATATCAGTTAGTAACGGAAAAGAATATTGCGGACATTGTGGTTATTTGTGTGAATACGCAAGAGGATATAAAAAGTTTTATTGTATTAGGTGCGGCGGACTTAATTTAAGAAGTTGGAAGAATTGAGAGGTGGAGAAAATGGCTCAATGGAATAAAAATACAGTACCCAAATGTAAGAATAAAAATTGTTCAGATGAAGTTTTGGTAACAGTAGAAAAAAATGCAAGAGAAACATATCAGAGAGTGCTGAAAGCTATTTATATTCCTTATCATCATTGTACTGCAGAGGATATGGGTTGGAATATGCCAGATGGCGTTCCTGATGATTGGGAGTACATAGAAGATGAAGATACTTACTGGATTCCCCAAGGTTGGTATGAGGTATGTGATTATTGTGATGATTATTCGTATTTCACAATTGAAGATAGGGTTACAGCTTGGATGAAATTACCCAAACCATATGAATCAAGAGTTAAAGAGTTTGGAGGCAAAGAAGATGAAAGTAGTAACAGTTAGTGATTTGATAAAAATTCTTGATACAGAAGGAAATAGATATGGTGGTTCTACAGGAAAACCGAGAATATTGAATTTATCTTTAAATGGAATTTTTGCCGGCAGTATTGAATCTGTAAAGTTAGATGGTTATGGAGATGGGCTTGTTACGGATGTGACGATGGAGATTACTTCATCCAAATTCACAACAAGCAATGCCGACAGGATAAGGAACATGTCGGATGAAGAGTTAGCAAAGTTTCTTATAACTTTTAAGAACACATTCGGTGAAGAATACGAGGGAGAAGCTAGTTGTATGGATTGGCTTCAATCAGAGGCAGAATAGGAGAGAATATGGCAAGGATATTTAGATTTAGTGGCTATTTAGTTTGCGATAGAGAAACTACAGCAAAAGAATTGGAAAGTTATTTTGATACTATGCCCGGCGAATGGTGGCAGCAGTTTCATATTGAACAGTCGGAAGAGTTTACACTCAATGGAGAAAGTAGTTCCAATTGTGACCTTGCATTATTGGCAAGGCATTTTAAAGGTTTTTGTGATAGTGCTTATAATTTTGACCGACCTATTCCACAAAAAGGCGAGAAATACAGACATTTCAAGTTAGGCAAGATTGTTACAGTTATCGGTATTTCAAGGCACACAGAAATAGAGGAAATATCAGTTGTATATGAATATGAGGGACATATCTGGAACAGACCGCTTGAAATGTTTATGAGCGAAGTTGATAAGGAAAAATATCCTAATACGGAACAGAAATACAGATTTGAGTTAGTAGAAAGTGAGGAATAAAGATGAGTGGGTTAATTGATTCATTAATTAAAATGCTTAAATATAGCAATGCAGGATTTATCTCGACTAAGGTAGGCGAGTACACGATTATTGTTACGGATGACGATGATGGAGCCAAGGTGCTTAATGAAGCTTGGGACGATTATGTAGAAGAAAGTGAGGAAAAGTAATGAATCGTGTGATTTTATGTGGTAGGCTGACTAGAGAGCCAGAAGTAAGATATTCACAGACGGCAAGTGGAAGTATGGCGGTAGCAAAATACACATTAGCTGTTGACAGAGCTTTCAAGAAAGATGGCGAACAGGCAGCAGACTTTATTAACTGTATCGCATTTGGCAAGAATGGAGAGTTTGCGGAGAAGTATTTACACCAGGGAACCAAGATAATTGTTGAGGGCAGATGGCAGACAGGCAATTATACCAACAAGGACGGGCAGAAAGTCTACACTAATGATTGTGTTGTTGAAAGACACGAATTTTGCGAAAACCGTGCTAATCAGCAGAATAATAGCAGTAACGGAATTATGGGCGGTAATGCTAGTTCAGACAGCTTTATGTCAATTCCAGATGGTGTAGCTGATGAGGGATTACCATTTAATTAAAGAGGTGTGAGTATGAAAGAAAATGAAGCAATAGAAGCAATACAGTTTGATTTAAAAATAGGCGGTGAAATACATTCTCAAGTAATGCATGATGCTATTGATGTTGCAATACAGGCACTTGAAAAAGTACAACAGTACCGGGAAATCGGTACGCCGGAAGAATTACAGGATATGAAAAGCGATTATTTTGAAGCATTAAGCGATTGGCGTCGATATCGCAAGATTGGGACTTTGGAAGAATGCCGGATGGCGGTAGAAAAGCAGATACCGAAGAAGCCAACCTATGAGGGCGATGGATATGCCCCAGACGGAACGCTTGTATATGATACTTGGATTTGCCCTTGTTGCGATAAGAGATATGAGGTTGATTATGATGATTATGATTACTGTCCTAATTGCGGTCAAAAATTAGATTTAGATAGGAGCGATGAAGTATGAGACTGATTGATGCAGATAACTTAAATTTTCAGGAGCAGCACTATAACAAAAGCCAGATGAAAGCGATTCTTGATTTTGTTGATAATCAGCCGACAGTTTATGACATTGATAGAGTTGCGGAGCAGTTGAAAACAGACTCTTCTGTAAGATTGTATGGAAGCGGCAACAGCAATAATTATCTTATTTCTCTTGAAAAGGCGATAGAGATAGTAAAGGCAGGAGACAATATATGAGATTGATTGATGCAGATAAACTAATTGAGGATATTCACAAAAGAAATTATATCGATAAGGCTTTATCTGAAATACTTGAAACTATCATTAATGAACAACCAACGGCTTTTAGTATGGAAGCTAAACCTATTGATAATTTTGTGAATCCTTTTGAAGTAAAGGCAGGTGGCAATTCTTGAATTATAAAAACATAGCAAGAGCCAAGGCAATAGAACAGGAAAATAAAAAGCGACTGTTGAAGCTGAATCCAAAACTGAATGACAAAAGCGGAATATATTTTTTGACAAGAACTGACGAAAACAATATCTCATATTTTTACATAGGACAGGCGGTTAGGATTATACAGAGGATGTGCGGACACCTTGTAGGGTATCAGCACATAGACCTATCCCTTAAAAAAAGGGGCTTTTATAGTGATGATAATCCTTATGGTTGGAAATTGAATTTTATCAATTACCCCGAATCTGAACTTGATAAATGGGAACAGTACTGGATTTTGGAGTACACCAAGAAAGGTTATCAGTGTCGCTATAATAAGACAGCTGGCGGTCAAGGAGAGGGTAAGGAAAAGATAAATGAATTTAAACCCTCTAAAGGTTATCGTGAGGGCATACAGCAAGGCAAAAAGGTGTTAGCGAGAGAGCTATCGTCTATCGCAGAAAAACACCTTAAAATCGAAATTAGAGACGATAAGAAGCGCAACAAAGTGTCGCAGAAACAGTATGAGAAGTTCATGGATTTATTGAAAGCGGGTGAAAGTGAATGACAAAAGCGGAAGAATATTTAAACAAGGCGAAAGAAAAATACGCAGAGGCAGAAAAATACAGAGAGCTTGCCAATAGCTGTTTTAAAAGTAGTGACGATTATAAACTTGCATATAGGTTGGAAAGTGTAGATAGGGTTTTGGATTTTATTCGCGGTGAATACAGAGCAGGCAGAATTTGCAACCTTGAAAC
>OGPG01002227.1_pt1 | contig 11443 bp, 23 predicted proteins | sample 1552851 | NCBI WGS metagenome assembly OGPG01 (sample SAMEA2579909, study PRJEB22360) | human gut metagenome | biome: human gut; feature: human-associated habitat; material: faeces | place: Denmark | collected 2008/2010 | reverse complement strand
ACCACATCATTCTACCACCACAGCAGGCATCAAGTATTTTCTTGTCGGTTGTCATCTCTCTTCATTCTGTGCCCCGGACGGGACGGTTTACAAACACTCTTTAATCCTGCCGAGAATCTCGTCATCGGACACTTGATAACCCAGTGAAAGCGTGTCGCACAGGGTGCGGCGGAATTCTCCGGGTTTGTAATTCTCGACAGGAGATGTTCCCAGGTTAATCCTGGCCGACAACTCCCTACGGATAACCTCGTCACGCAGTTCATCATCATCGATTTGGTTCAATACGTCGCCTACATAAACATCGACATCGGTATTGACTTCCACATTAATAAATTTACTCATGATTATCTGGCTTTTAATAGTTTTGCGTATCTGTCTTTCGGCGTATCCCCGATGTGGATTAATCCTGCTTCTTTCAGCCTTTCGAGCTCTTCGACCATCTCGAACCAACTGATCGAAAGTTTGTCGTAGATACTCCGAAAAACAATGTTCAGCGGCTCGATTCTTTTCTCTTTTCGCTCGGCGGTCAGTTGCTCGATAGCTTCAAGGACGGTCATTTCTCTTTGCTTTTGAAGTAGTCTAACAGTTCATCCAAACTCATCAGGAGGGTAAATCTTTCCTTGTCGTGACATCTGGTGTCGGCAACTTCGGAACAGGTGTAGTTATCTTTCATGCTTTATCTACGGCTACTTCCGTTTAGCTTAATGAAGTTGAACATCTGTTTTAATCTGTCACCAAGCATCTTCCCATACATCTCAGAAAGAGATTCAAGCGTGAAATTTCCGGTAGCGTGGGTTATGGTTCCTTTGCGGTGACGCTCAAAGAGAAGATCGATCATCGGGGTTGATTCATTGCCGTAGTCTTTGGCAACTTTGGGCTCCCGGCCTATCTCGTCAATCACGAGCGGAGTATGAAGCATTTGGCTTGTGATACCTGATTTGGCAAGGTTGTACAACTCCATGCTTGTTTTAAACAGAACCGGGCAAACCTGCAATCCTTTCGACTGGACGAACTGATTGACCAACCTTGAATAAGCGTCCATTATCAGGGATTTTCCACAACCATAGCTCCCGATCAGGGCAACTCCGAGGAATAAATTTCCAGAGAAAGATTTATCCATTGTCGAGTATTTGTAGAGTTCGAGTATGACCGGCTCGTTACTGCAGTCTATCGTGAACTCGGAATACTCCCCGCGTTCGGACATCACGAGCTCCGCAAAAGCTTTCATCAATCTGGTGAAATCTGCCGGGGAATAGTCCAAAACGATTCTCTTGCGGATGGCAGCGCGGTATTTTTCCTCACGTTGAATTTGAAGGGACTTGATAATCCCGTCAATCGAAATCAGATCCTGAGATGCGTGTTGGGATATATTTTCCATTTTTCTGAGGTTTTTGTTTGTCCAGTTGAATCTTTAGCCAGCTCACAAAGTGGCTTTTCGTGTCATGTAGGGATTTTACCGTGTCTCCTCGGATGCGAAGTTCCCCGAAGAATTTGTCGAGCCACATTCGAGCCTCCTGTGTGTTTTTCAATCCACGCTGCATAGCTACCTGATCCAACCAGATTGTCTGCGTTTGCAGTTCTTGTTGAACGATTGAGAGCTCTGAGGTGAAATCCGAGCCTTCGGATGGGAGTTGTGTTTCCCCCATACCCCCTTCTTCTTTTTCTTCTTCCTTGTATGTGTCTTTTTCTTCAAGGGTATCAATACCCTTTGGATACCCTTTCAATACCCTTTCATATAAACCGTGTTTTTGAAGAAGTGAGATGATTTTCTTATGAGGCCGGCACGATTCTGTCAATTGCCCGTATTGAAATTCTATAAAGTCCGGGATGAAATATTTGTTTGCGCCGATTTGCTCAATTCTTCCCGACAATGCCGACAAATCATCATGGGTGACCCGATCGCCTATGTAAGCTGACGCAAGCGCCCAATTAGCCGACCAAACACCCGCTTGGTCGCATTTATCGAAGATGAACCGGACAAGGCATTTATGCTTACAAGAGAGAGACATAAACCACTCTTTGTCCCACAAATCGGTATCTGTAAATCGTTTTGCCATTACTTGTATTTCTTACAATCCTTTTTGCTCTTTAAGCCTTTTAACCTCCTGCTGATAGTGCTTTATAAGCACCGTATATTCGGTCGGCCCGATTTTACTGATGTTGTGTCTTTTGATGTCCAAATAGGAAATAACCTTATCCCCGTACTTCTCGATAAGACCGTGATTATATCCGATCATATTACCTTCGTCGAACCTGTTACAACTCCTGCATTGCAGATTCACGTTAGATTCATCGTAGCGTAAACTCATGTGTTTCCGGTTGACATAATGACCTGCATCCGCATCCTTCCAGAAAACTACTTTTCCGCACGAAATACAGCGTCCGTAACCGGTGCTGTCGGAATCCCTCAATCGGACATATTCGTTGAAAATTCGGTCTAATTTGGCCTTGTAATTCATTAGTAACCCCTCCCATCCAATCTAACCTGCTCCTTTACGAAACTTATCTGCGTCCTGAGATTATCAGATTGATGTTTGCAGGTGGCGTTGATCCGGTCCAACCACTTGACTAACCTGTTTTCATGCCGGCAGCAACTCGTCAGGTATTTGTTGGCTACCGTGGCCGCCATGCAATCGATTCGATCTTTGTTTTCCTCGAAAGCCCTATTGATGGCTTCCTCTTGCAGGAAAACAGCCTCGGCAAGCATCTCACCGGATCGGGCCATGTAGACGTTGAGAGTGGATAGCCGGTCGAGCAATACATTGATTTCACCGGAATAAGGGGCGTTGAGATACTGCTGTATATCGTGGGCTTCCCTGCAAAGCGGTTCGAGCCTGCCAGCCATTGTTTCAGGCAGTAACTCCCCATTGCACTCCACCAGAATATCATCCATCATGCGATCATTTTTAAAAGTTTACTTTTGATCTCTTCTTTGTACTTATTGGCCTTTTCAAGCTGTTTCAGGCAAAAATCAATGAAAGGCTCATCCCGTTCTACCCGAAGTATTTTAAGGGCCAAATCCGGATTCTGAACCCGAGGATCGTACGCTATGAAATCACACCATTTTCGACTTGTTACGATCAGGTTCCCCTGAATCTGGGTGTAATACCCTCGGTTCAGCTTCTTCAAATCCTCCTGCGTTTCCAATAGGAGGTACTCTACATAATTTTTCCCGCTGTAAGGACACTTGATCTCAATGATTCCATCTTCACCTACCAATCCATCCGGGGAACCGCCGAAATATTCGTTATAGCGTATGAAGCCGCACAAATCGACTTTATTACCCGTTCTGGCTTCATACTGCATTCGGGCCTCGTCTTCATACTGCTGCCCCCATTTGACCTCTTTGTTGTTGAGTTCCTTGTAATCGAGGATTGTTCCGTTGGTGATCTGCTCGGATACTTTGTCGTAAACGTAATCCTTACTCGATTCGGAAAGTTTGCCGGCTTCCTTGTTGGCTTTACTTTTGGGCTCGGAGAGGAGATCGTCCAGCTCCGAGCTCGTAAACATTTCCAATCTGCCCGAATACCATTCAGGAGTTCTCTGTAGCTGTTCCATGCTCTTTGGCTATATCTTTCAAACCGAAAGCGTTGTTTGCGATCTGCTGCTCGACAAAGCTCTTTTCCTCCGGTTCGTCTTTTCTTCCCAGGGCCTTGCTGAGTAATTCGTCGTACTTGGCTTTGTCGATATGACCCCTTAAAAGCGCGTCTTTGGCCTCTTGCTCGGTGGAAATCGTTTCAGGATCGATCTCATTGGGAATAACCCTTGCTTCTACCGGGATAGGCCGTGCGTCGTAGAGTTCTTCAGCGGTCTGCATGCCCATTCCGATCTCAGGAGCGTAAGTTCGGGCGAAGAATGCCCCGGCGCGATATTGAAGCATCAGTTGGGGAATCGTCTGCCATTTCGAACCGTTTTTGGAATACCAACCCTCTTTCTTGGCCATATTGATGTCCACCCAAGCACCTTCGAGCTTTTCGTCCGATTTGTCATAAGCCCACGCCCGGCATCCCCAATCGTCCTGTCCTTCGGTTCCGCGCCACTCGTAGCGGATCGGAGAAAAACGACCGCTGACGTTTAGTGCCGCAATCAGGAATTTGGACGACCAACCCGGATTGCCATGTACGATATAAAGGTTCTGCATAACCATCAGGGGGGACATCTTGATACGGTTAGCCATCTCAAGGGCGACAATGCAGTTGGGAAGGTTCTTTTCTCCCTGGTACATCACCGGGACGATTGTTGAACTGCAAAGGGCTTTTGCCATCCTTTGGGCGTTCTCGAAGTTGTTTTGCGACCCGAAGACCAACATACTGTTGTCCTCGATCACGGTAAGTTTGTTTTCTGATTCCATAACTACAATTTTTGAGGTTTGAGGGAGATTAGGGTCTCCTTTGCGGACAGGGCCGGTTCTGCCCCGGCGACAGCTTTGAATCTTACCCGCGAGAAAGGGTATCTGTCGGCTTCGTTTGTGTTGGCCCTGTCTTGCTGTACATCTCAAGGGCGCACTCCCCGCATCATTGCCTGCCACTTATCCGGGCGTCCCCGGTGGCTGCCTGTCCAGTTGCCCGTCTTTCCGGGCTGTCTTAATACAAAACCCACTTTCCATTAGTGGTTCGGCGCATCCAAACAAACTTCTGTAATGCCTGATCCCATACGGTTTTTAAATGGCCTCTCCGTTCTGCGCGTTTAGTACTTTTAAATTGTTTCATCTTATCGTCGTTTATGTTTACTGATTCCAAAACATTTCGTTAAAACTCGGTTCTCCAAAACCATCGATCTTCGTCCCTTTAGCGGGAAGCGGAGATTCACAGTAATAGGTTTTATATCGTGCGACTATTTTACCGTCCTGGTCTTTGCGAGCATTCCAAAACCATTTTATCGCCATCCCATCCTTTTTCAATCTTGATATGATTTTACGAAAATCCACAGTCTGGGCCATTCGGTTACCTTGTGCGGTCGTCAGCCTGATACCCGATAATAGGGCCGCTTTGATCTTCTTTTGGGGTGCCGCTAAATAGTCCATAGTATTGAGTGTTTTGATTTGTCCTTTAAAAACTCCGCGATACTCCCGTAGGGCGGAGGGGTGAGCAATGTGCATTTTTTGCACACTCGTCTAACCAAATACTAACCTAAATGAACCTAACCTGCTTTACGGTAGCAGGAACCGTTTGCTTCTGCGTAGTAGTACTCTATATCTCTTGGATCGGGTTCATGGATTCTGTACTCTTTCTCGCCTTCAGGCTTGAAGTATGCCTGCGAAAGCTGAAGATCGTAATCACCCACATGGTTAATGTAATAGTCTGCATACACGCTGATTACACCGCCATCTTGAACGGCGGTAATCTCGCCGCAATACTCTTTCCTGAAATGCGGGTAGGGTTTACAGATCAGTGCGCTCATCTCCGATTTAAGGCATTCAGCCAACTCGCGCAACGCCGCCTCGCTGTATGTAAATTCTTGTCCTTGCATGGTTATTCTTTTATTTTGCACCCCTTAGCGGACTCGAACCGCTATCTGCACGAATCCCCCAACCTTACTTCGTGCCGTCATTCCATTAGACCAAAGGGGTAAATCAGCACTCCCGCGGAGTTGTCAAACCTTTTTACTCTCTGCTATGAAAGTTGCGGGAGTGCCGAGTTTTGTTATCTTTGTAAGTGTCAAACCTTTAAATTTTACTGCTATGAAAGGATTTATTGAAGTAAAGGATCAGAATGGAGTAGATGCAATAATCAACGTCTCTCACATTACTTACGCTTGTAATGACCCGCAATTGGGCACATGTCTGTTTGTAACAGATCGGAAACAGGTCCTCATAATTTCAGATTCTTATTCTGAACTAATAGACTTGATAAAAGAGGCTATTGCTTAGTATCCTTTATCCATAGGTACACCTCTTCGATTAACTTCATTCCGTAACCCAAGCCTTCTTGGTTACCCACAATTTTTACACACCATTTCCGCAGCCTTCTGTCCCTGCGGACGTTGATCCATTGCCTTAGCTTTTTCATAGTTTTATAGATTTTCAAGAAACTCTTTGATCGCCTCTCTATCCTCATCGCTGACTTCGTCGGAAAGAGCCAGCCGGGAAAGGTTTGCCCTCAGTGGATTCAAAGCTGAATCCGGAGCGGGGCCGGGTGTGATGATAAATTCGTCGTTCATGGCTTTGTAGGTTTACTGTTTTGCTTCAAGAATAGGTAAGCTGGCTTCGGTAGGAATGTAGATCACCTTATTCGCAGATAGATTTTGCTGGCGAACCCACAGATACTGAATGTAAGTAGGCGTTATGCTACCGTTTTCGATCTTTATAGCTTCGGCAGCACCTTTAGCACGTTCAATCTCTGCCTGGGCGTTGAGTTTCTCGGCTTCAAGATTAGCCTTAGCTTCCTCGATCTTGATACGTCGGTTTTGTTCGGCTTTGGCAAATTCAGCTTTGCCGCTCATTTCTTGCTGCCATACGGCGTAGCGAGGGAATCCGACCATGCAAAGCACAATAAGAGACACCACAAGTGCTACAATTCCAGTAAAGGTCAATACGTTTCTCATGTTTTATTATTTTATAGAGTGAGACACTTGGATAGTCTGAAAAACATCGTTTTACCGTTCCCTGTAAACTCAGGTTTCAAACGTCCCTCTTTGACTAATCGCCTTGCCTTACCATCCGGCCATTTTAAATTGACTTTCAAACTAGCTATATCGAGTAAGGGATCGGTAATCTCGGATTGCTTTTTCACAGCGTCATGTAGCTGATCTATTTTTTTATCGATCAGGTTTTCTAGCTGTTCTTCGGTCACCGTAATTACTTTGAGAGGTTCCATCGTTGCGGGTATTAAGAAATTCGGGTAACGCGAATCTGTTTATCGGTTATAACTGATTCATACTTATTGCCCATTGTGCGGGTAATCTCATACAATTGAGCCCGAACACTTGAACTGACGGCTTTATCAAACACTTTAACCCTACCGACCTTCATTTTAATAAGTCGGTGGCGTCTGCTGTTTTTGTCTATCGGTCGTCCCTTTGACATTTTTATTTATATTTGTTGTTACATTTGGATTACAATGCAAATATACATAAAATAATTATGTGCTTCCAAATAAAAACATAATTATTTTATGTCGTTACACTAAATCGTGGGAATGCGCTTGTTATGAGTAGTAAATACGACGGTGCAAAAAGTGATGAAGTCAAAGAAAAACTTGACGAAAGATGGCACAACACAGTACAGACGCAAATAGCCTGTGAAAATGATTTTGAAAAGAAAATCATTTATGTGTCGGCAGGAGCATTGTCAATTTCTGTTGCACTGCTACCTTTTACCCCGAATGGATGCCACAGGTGGGTGTTAATTACAGGATGGGTACTACTCGTGGGTTCGCTAATATGTAATTTAAGTCTTTTGTTGCGCACCCTACACAGGTGCCTAGAAGAATACAAAACACTAGAAATACAGTATAGAGACCTTAAAATCCCGAAAGGAGAACAAATACGTCAAGTAAAAGAATGCAAGAAGGACTTGATATATAGCACGTTGAACCTAATATGTTGCGTGCTGGGTGTATTACACGTACTCGCGTTTTTTGCGATAAACATCTAAACAAAATAAAGCTATGCTAGAATTAGAAGAAGTAACTACTATTTACGAACTAGACGTTCAAGAAAGAGCAATACCCCCATCAACACCTGTACCCGATCGACCAGAAACTAATGGGCCTTCTCCCGATGAGAAAGAATGACTTGTATAGTTCGTTGACAGTCGAGTATTGCCATTCTTCGACCTGTATCTCGTTCGGTTGTGTACTTGTACTCCTCTTCAAGTTGGTTGTAGAACTCCGTTAACTTTTCAGTTGGCTCGTTGTGTAGGTGTTTCTTGAAGTGTTCTATTTTGCTACATCTGATAGCAAACGAATGAAGTAGCCAAATCGTAAAGATCACGAAACACAAAGAAAAGGTTAACGTATAGATAAGTACTGAAATTCCCATACTGTTCATTTTATGCTATTTTTTTGTAAAAATACATAATATAATTATGCAAAACAACGAAACATTGAAATCAAGGTTGGCCATTTTTCTTAAATACCTAAATATCGGGCAGGCAAAATTCGCCCAAATAGTAGGTGTTTCAAAAGGATTTGCCAATAACGTAGGGGATAGTATCAGGAAAGAAAACTTAGACCGAATCTCAGCTACTTATCCTGAACTTAATATTGTTTGGCTTCTTACCGGCGAGGGTGAAATGCTGAAAACCGATACCATGAAGGCAACAAACACAGCCAAGCAATCCAATGATTATCGTCTAGTGCCAATGTATAATTTGGATGCTCGGGGCGGATTCGGGGAGAATGATGCGGTAGACGTACCCGAGTATATCGTTGATTACATCCCGTTCAAGGACGCGAAAAGCGAGGATATATGCGTACCGATTTTTGGAAATTCAATGGCTCCGACATATTGTGCCGGCGCTACCGTACTTTTGCACCCAGTAAGAAGATGGCAAGAATTTCTCGAATTAGGACAGGTGTACATGATTGTACTCCAAGACAACCGCAGAATCATTAAAGAACTTAGGTCAAGCCAGGAAGATCGAAAAACGCAATACCTGTGTGTGTCACATAATCCGACATTTGATCCGGTTGAGCTTCCTAAAAGTATGATTAAACAGGTATTTTTAGTTAAAGCGGTTTACTCAAAAACATCTATGTGATTAAATTTGGAAACACGTAAAACCAGCTTCAAATACACAACCTAAAACTTTATGATTATGAAAAAGGTGGCATTCTTAATTTGTTTATTCAGCATTTTATATAATGCTGGATTTACACAGGAGAACCATTTAACTTTTAAAGGTATCCCCATAGATGGAAGTGTTGAATCTTTCGCTGCCAAACTAAAACAAGACGGCTACACAGAAGAATACATCTCTGATAATGGAACGATGGTCCTAAAAGGTCAATTTGCTAATGAAGATTGTGGGATATTTTTATTGCCAACACCCCAAACGAAGACAATATGGAAAGTGGCTGTAATCTTTGATAAAAAGTACACCTCATGGAGTTCAATAAAAACAGATTTTAACGAGTTTAAAGATTTATTCGCAAAGAAATACGGCAAACTAACCCATGATTATCACTTTTTCTCTTCTCCCTATTACGAGGGAGATGGATACGAAATGTCTGCCTTGGAACTTGATAAATGCAGATATTGGGCATCTTTTGAAATGCCAGAGGGCTATATCTCGATTAAATTGATATCCCCCGGTCAAATCGCTTTGGGTTATGAAGATAAGGTCAATTCCGCACTTGAAACAAAAGAATCTGAGAAACGTGCATTGGATGATATTTAGCTGATTTTCATGGACAAACTAGGCCAAATCCAAAGCAAGATATACGAGATCAGAGGCCAGCGGGTAATGCTGGACTTTGATTTGGCGGCACTCTACGGAGTAACTACCGGTAATCTCAACAAGGCAGTAAAGCGTAATATCGCACGTTTCCCGGAGCGGTTTATGTTTCAACTGACATCGGATGAGTTCTTGAGATTCCAAAATGGAATATCAAGTTGGGGTGGTACTCGTACTATGCCGTATGCGTTTACCGAGCAAGGGGTATCTATGTTGTCAGCCGTACTGAGAAGCCCAACCGCCATACAGGTTAGTATCTCAATTATGGACGCTTTCGTAGCCATGCGCAACTACATTATGACTACGACAACAATAACCTCCGAATTGGCTGAAATCCGGGCAAAGCTGACATTGTTAGAGAGGGCCGACGAGGACAACGCCGAAGCAATCAATGATTTGTCAGAAGATATGCGTAAGGAGTTAGATAACATCTATCAGGCTATCGCCGCGCTTTCAATCAAACCGGTGCAAACGAGAAAAAAGATCGGGTATAAAAAAGAATAAGACTATAACCTCATTTAAAAAACGGATGTTCCATCAGCATCTCCGCATTCTCCTCCGATGATACTCGGATATATTTCATAAAGGTGCTTTCTTTGGTGTGCCCGGTGATTTTCATAATGGAGATCGGTGGCACTCCAGCTTTGTAGGCATTCGTTGCGAATGACCGCCGGGCCGTATGCGTACCAACTAACTGCCATTTAGGATAACGGTTCGTTACGAGTTTGCCCGACACGCTTTCCCGGACTTCCACTAGGTCGTCGATTTTAACAAATTTGCATATATCTTTAATGTATAGGCGCGTTTTAGCATCACTCAAGGATATAGACAAATCAAACCCGCTATCTAAAATTTCTTTCACTATCGGGTGAATGGGAATTACCACCCGCTGATCCGTTTTTTCAGTGACTACCGTGATCATACCATCCGAGATATTCTTGCGGTCAATCCGGTTGAAGTCAGACATACGAAGCCCCGTATAAGCCCCGATTAAAAAACGGTTTTTAACTATATTATAGGATCTGATTATGTTTTTGGCCGCAGAGGGATAGGCTCTCGGGTAGAACTCCGAGATAAATTTTTCATCAATCGAGGTACGGTGTATTTTCTCAAGTTCAGCAGTCGTCAAATATATCTTATCGACCTCTTGTGTAATGGCTTTGAAAGTCGAATGCTGAAAATCGTTATTGTTGTGTAATTTGTCGATTATTTGGGCCTCACGCATTACCTGTTTAATGATTTTTATGACGGTTCCGAAATAATTGGCCGAGTGGCCGAGGCCGTTCATGTAGCTTTGCAGGTCACGATAAAATGATATATCGATGTCGTCGAAAGCAAAATGTTTTCCTGCATAGGTCTCGAAATCTTTAATTTTCGCAAGAACTACATTAAAACGCTGAATGCGGCTTGGGGATTTTTCATTTTGAAATCTAGGAATAAAGACGGTTTCAAAGTATTCCGCAAACATCCTGATTGCGGATTCACTTACCGGGTAAGGCACTCCGGCAATTTCGCATTCAACGATTTTCCAAAAATGTTTATTCCCCGTTATCTTAATGCTTTGGAGCTCTATATTTTGAACCGCTCTTTCAATCGCCCCAGACCACTTATTAAGTTCGTGGTTGACTAAAGCCCCATCCCGATACCGCTGATTGACGCTTGCCAACTGTCTGTTGGCATCCCAATACTTTGTAACAACGGACACTCCGATACCTTTTTTATAGCGGATTCCGTCCATCGTAATGATGGCATCGATACTAGTACTTTCCAGTTTTGGATTGGCAAGAAAAAAGCGGGATTTCTTCATTTCGGAATCAGATTTATTCCGAAAGTATAAAAATCATTCCGATTTCGGAATATTATTTACACAAGATAACACGATTTACTCGAAAATAACGAAAAGTCAATTTACCGAAAAGCCGTCTAAATCGTTGTTTGAATGGGTATAAAAAAGAAATAGCGTATTTTCATACGCTATTTCTGTGATCCGTCTGGGGCTCGAACCCAGGACCCCAACATTAAAAGTGTTGTGCTCTACCAGCTGAG
>OGPG01002218.1_pt1 | contig 11488 bp, 10 predicted proteins | sample 1552851 | NCBI WGS metagenome assembly OGPG01 (sample SAMEA2579909, study PRJEB22360) | human gut metagenome | biome: human gut; feature: human-associated habitat; material: faeces | place: Denmark | collected 2008/2010 | reverse complement strand
GCATTTTGGCAACGCAGATGCCGTGCCGCAGCCGCCGAAGCGGTGCTTAAGCCGCTAGGCGGGAATTGTGCGGTGTTGCCCAAAATATAATGATTTTGTAAATCAAAATGCTATTTTTACCCTGTAGAGACCGTGAGGGCGTACATCGTGCGCCCGCCCACCTAAAAAATACAACGGTGCCGTTTTAGGCTGCCACGGGCCAAAGCCCCAAAATAATCATCACCCGTATTATATCATAGTGCGGCACGATATAATAGAACCGCCCACAAAACGGAAAAGAAAAAAGCCCGTGCACAACGCACGGGCAATCTTTCAACAAGAAAAACAAAACTTGTTTAAAACTTAATTTGATTTTTTGCGGCGGTGCAGAACCATGCCCAGCAGCTTTTCCACCATGGCAAACACCTCGCGGAAGTTCAGCAGGCAGATGGCAAAGGTCAGCACCGTGACCGGCAGCACCCAGTGCTCCAGCTTGAACAGCATGGCAATCTCCACAAAGATCAGCCCAAGGTTCAGCAGCATCCAGGCGGGGTGAAAGTCGATCTCCAGCAGCCCGTGGGTGGAGTAAGCACGCAGCAGGAAAACAATCAGCAGGGAGATGAAACTTGCCATCGTAACGCCCCATGGCCCAAACCAGCGGATGAACAAAAAGTTCAGAACCAGATTAACCACGGCACCTACCAACATGGTGTAGAACGAACTGGTGGACCGCTTGTATACCACATACACGCTGTTCAGGAAGTTGTTCAGGCAGGTGCACATGGAAGCCAGTGTCAGGAACGGCACAAACTGCCAGCCAAGGAAGTAATCCTCGCGGAAAACGTGCATCATGGGCTGGCACAGCCAGATGACGCCTGCCACACAGCAGAACATGACCGCCGCATATACCCGGAACACCTTGCTGAAGAACGCCGAACGCTCGGATTCCTCTGTCACAGCCGAAAGCTGCCATGCCTCATAAAAAATCTGCCCCACAATGGTAATGATCTGCGGCAGATAATACCCGGCTTTCAGCAGGCCCACCCACCAGGTGCTGCTTTTGCCGTCAATGCCGTCACACATGCCCTGTACATAGAACAGGTCCGAAGCGTTGATGATCCAAAAGCTGATGGAAGCCGGGATCATGGGGATGCAATAACGCAGCATGTCCTTCCAAAGGGCTTTGTTGAACTTTTTGAAACTGAAATACTGGTGGCAGTGCCCGGCAATAAAAACAAAGATTGCCGAAAGCGCATCCGAACAGGCCATGGCAAGCAGGTAGCCGTTCGCGCCCAGATCCAGCACATCCAGGAACAGATAATAGAAGCCAAGCAGCGTGGCGGAAGTCAAAACGCCATCCACCGCAACCAGACGGTTCAGCATGCGGGAACGGATGAACTGGGTGCAGAGCGTGCGCAGGCAGCTCATCAATACACAGGCGTAAATCAGAACCAGATAATCCGCCGCATTGGGGATCAGCCGCACCAGCGGCCAGCAGACCGCCATTAAGGCAAAGCCCAGCAGGATGGTGGCAAGGCCGTTCATGAATACGCTGGATTTATCCACCTTGCGGTCCAGGCCAAACCGGATCACCGCAAAACTGACGCCCAGGCTGACCACCGGAATCAGCAGGTTGGCCACCGACTGCATCAGGCTGGTCACACCCATCACATCCGGGCTGGCCAGCGCGTAACTCAGGTATGGCTGAATAATCAGGCTGATGATTTTGGAGCCAAAGTTGGAAATGGCAAACAGGATGGTGTTGTTCACCAGCGTGGAGTAGCGTTTGGAATCTGACAAAGTGCAGATCGCCTCCTCGATATTAAATTTGAATTAAAAAAGAATAATGTTGGTGGATCGCCGCGTGTGGCGCGGCTCAAAAATATCAGGTGGGATATGCGCCACATGCTGTGGATAAAGAGTAGAAGCACGCAATAATTAGAACCTGTTCGATAGAACTCTTCAATATAATGGTACTATCTCCCTTTCAGCAGCGCCTGCCGTGCCTTATAGTCCGGCATCACCCTGGCCACGGCGGCCCAGAAAGCCGGGCTGTGGTTGGGGTGGGCAAAGTGGCAAAACTCGTGTACCACCACATACTCCTGCGCGGGCAGCGGCATCACACACAGCCGCAGGGCAAAACACAGCGTTCCTGTTTTTAGGGAGCAGCTCCCCCACCGGGTGCTCATGTCCCGCACCGCTATGCGGGGCATTTCTCCGCGCGGGCAGGTGGCGGCAAACAGCGGGTAATACTGCGCACATAGTGCCTGCATCTGGTGCAGGGCGATGGCTTTGCTCGGCAGCGGCGGTTCGGCGGCACGGTTTGCCATGTGGACCGCCATCCGGCCCTGCGCCGCGGCAACCCATCCGGCATGCGCCGCCACAAAAGCGTCCACACTGCTCAAGGGTACCCGGCGCGGCGCGCTGACGGCTACACTGCCATCCGTGCGGACCCGTATGTTCAGGTTGCGCACCCGGCGGCGCGTCAATTCATATTCGACCCCGCCCGCAATGCGGCGCTGTGGGTCTGGCTGGTTCATCTGCCCACCTCCCGACTTAGCTGTTAAGGTGTATCTGATACCCCCAAAAACAGCTGCCCCCATTGTACGCTATTTTGTCGCAAAAGGAAAGTGAAAACTTGACCTTGCGTGCAGCGGTGCAGCACGGCTGCTGCACTGCCTGCCAAAATTTTCGAAAAATCGCCTATTGTAGCCATTGGCAGGGGATGCTATAATACCAATAACGACAGTTTTTTGAACTTTACCCACGCAAACTCTGTACATACTGCCGGGGCGTGGTGCCGTATTCCGCGCGGAACGCGCGGTAAAAGTTGGCGTAATCCCCAAACCCGCAGTAGGTGCAGACTTCACTGGGGGCAAGCCCGCCGGCCAAAAGCTGCTTGGCGTTCAGCAGCCGCTTTTGCAGGATATACCGGTGCACCGTGGTGCCCACCTGCGCTTCAAACTTGCGCAGCAAATGGTACTTGCTGATAAAAAAGCGCTCTGCCAGCGCATCCAGCGTCAGGGCTTCGCTGTAGTGCTCGTTGATGTAGCTCAATACCCCGTCCACCACCCGGTCAGACGCCATATCGGCCGAAAGCGCGCTCTGCATGCTGCGGTCCGCCGCGCTCTGATTGATGGCAACCATCAGCTCCACCAGGCTGCAAACGGCCAGCAGGTCGCTGCCATAACTTTCCTGCATGTGCAGGCTGCGCAGCTTGTCCAGCTCACGGCGCATCTCGGCGCTGCGGGGGCCGGGCAGGCGCAGCAGATTGGTATGGCCGGGCACCGTGGTGTCAAAGCAACGGGTCAGGCTGGTGTGCGGGCTGGAAAGGGATTCCAGATACCCGCGGTCCACCCACAGCACAATGCGCTCGTAAGGTTCATCATTGCTGTCAACCCGCGCTTGGTGCAGCTCCAGCGGGCTGATCAACATCAGATCCCCCGCGCGCATGTGGAAGATGCGGTTTTCGACCGTATAAGATACACTGCCGCGCAAAAGCATGTAGATTTCATAAAAATCGTGGTGGTGCAACTCCACTTCATCCATGTAGCGGTAGCGGTAAATTTCAAAATCCCGGCGGATCATGGTCTGCCGCCGTGTAAAGGGTTGAAAGCTGTTTTCTGCCATAATCCTGTCATCTCTCTTTCCACTTTCATAGTACCGCAATTTTTGCAATCTTTCAAGCAATTACGCCAATTTGATTTGCAAAAAATAAGGGTTATACTTATCCACGGTTTGAATAAACAACACCGGTCGGGCTGCAAAGCAAGGCCACCGAAGATATCACAAACAAAATCTGAAGGAGTGTTTCGCCATGAAAATGAACGCTGCATCCATCAAGAACCAGAAGGCTGAATGGGAAGCCCTGGGCGTTAAGCTGCCCGCCTTTGACCATGAAGCTATGACTGCCAAAACCAAGGAGCATCCGGTTTGGGTCCACTTTGGCGCAGGCAACATCTTCCGCGGCTTTATCGCAGCTCTCCAGCAGCGCCTGCTGAACGAAGGTCTGCAGGACCGCGGCATCATTGCAGCCGATACCTTTGACTATGACATCATTGATAAGATCTACACCCCGTTCGACAATCTGACCATGATGGTCACCCTGAACCCGGATGGCTCCACCAGCCGCGAGATCATCGGTTCTGTTGCCGAGGGCCTGCGCGCTGATTCTTCTGACGCTGCCATGATGGCACGCTTCAAGGAGATCTTTACTGATCCCGGCCTGCAGATGATCTCCTTCACCATCACCGAGAAGGGCTATGCCCTGTACCGTCCCGATGGCAGCCTGATGCCCGTTGTGCAGGCTGATATCGACGAAGGTCCGGCACACGCACGCCACGCCATGAGCATGGTCGCTGCCCTGCTGTTCGAGCGTTTCCAGGCTGGTGCCGCCCCGCTGGCTGTTGTCAGCATGGACAACTGCTCCCACAACGGCGAAAAGCTGCAGTCCAGCGTGATGACCGTTGCCAAGGCATGGGCTGAAAAGGGCTATGTCGGCCAGGACTTCATCGCTTACCTGGAAGACGAGAGCAAGATCGCATTCCCCTGGTCCATGATCGACAAGATCACCCCGCGCCCCCACAAGATCGTGGAAGAGCAGCTGGTCAAGGATAACATCGAGGATATGGAGCCCATCGTTACCAGCAAGAACACTTTCATTGCTGCCTTTGTCAACGCAGAGCGCCCGCAGTACCTGGTTGTTGAGGACAAGTTCCCCAATGGCCGTCCCCCGCTGGAAAAGGCCGGCGTCTATATGACCGACCGCGACACCGTCAACAAGACCGAGCGCATGAAGGTCACCACCTGCCTGAACCCGCTGCACACCGCCATGAGCGTGTACGGCTGCATGCTGGGCTACACCCTGATCTGCGACGAGATGAAGGATGCCGATATCGTTGCCCTCATCAAGCGCCTGGGCTATGTTGAAGGCCTGCCCGTTGTGGTCAACCCCGGCATCCTGGAGCCCAAGGCATTCATCGATGAAGTTGTTGAGCAGCGCCTGCCCAACCCGTTCATGCCGGACGCTCCGCAGCGTATCGCTACCGATACTTCCCAGAAGGTCGGCATCCGCTTTGGCGAGACCATCAAGAGCTATGTTGCTGAAGGCCGCGACCTGAACACCTTGGTGTCCATCCCGCTGGCCATTGCTGGCTGGCTGCGTTACCTGCTGGCTGTTGATGACAACGGCAACGCATTTGAAGTTTCTGCAGACCCCCTGAAGGATGACCTGCAGGCTAAGCTGGCTACCATCAAGTTCGGTGCTCCCGACAGCTGCACCGACCAGCTGGACAGCATCCTGAGCAATGCTTCCATCTTTGGCTCTGACCTGACCAAGACCGTTCTGGCCGACAAGGTCAAGGCTTACTTCAAGGCTGAGATCGCAGGCCCCGGCGCTGTCCGCAAGACCCTGCACGACGCTGTCAACGCTTAATGAAGGCGTAACCAAAAGGCATTCCGGGGAAACCCCGTATTGACTCGGAATCCAAGATTGCCCCAGATAAACAACAATCAAGGAGGAACACACTTATGCCTATGCAAATGGGTTGGCGCTGGTATGGTGAGGACAACGACCCCATCACACTCAGCGACATCAAGCAGATTCCCGGCGTTACCAGCATTGTTTGGGCTCTGCACCACAAAATGCCCGGTGAGATTTGGGAAGAGAACGAGATCAAGGAAGTCATGGATCAGATCCACGCTTACGGCTTCAACGGCGACGTTGTTGAATCTGTGAACGTCCATGATGATATCAAGATTGGTCTGCCTACCCGCGACCAGTATATCGAAAACTACAAGCAGTGCATCCGCAACCTGTCCAAGTTTGGCGTTAAGGTTATCTGCTATAACTTCATGCCTATCTTTGACTGGACCCGCACTGACCTGTTCCACCCTGTCGGTGATGGCTCCACCGCCCTGTTCTATCAGAAGGATATGATCAAGGACGATTACAAGGCTATGGCCAAGTATATCCTGGACTTCACCGAGAAGTACCACATGACCTTCCCCGGCTGGGAGCCGGAGCGTATGGCTAAGCTGGACGAGCTGTTTAAGGCCTATGCCCCTGTCACCAAGGAGAAGCTGTGGGAGAATCTGAAGTACTTCCTGGAAGCCCTCATGCCCACCTGCCGCGAGTGCGACATCAAGATGGCCATCCATATGGACGATCCCCCATGGGATATCTTCGGCCTGCCCCGCCTGCTGGTTGACGCCGAGAGCATCGACCGCTTCCTGTCCATGGTGGATGATCCGTACAACTGCCTGACTCTGTGCTCCGGCAGCCTGAACGCCAACCCCAACAACAATGTTGCCGAGATCGTCCGCAAGCACTGCGACCGCATCGCTTTCGCTCACATCCGCAACATCCATCACTTTGATAACGGTGACTTCTCTGAGGCTGCCCACCGCGATTGCTGCGGTGAGACCGGCATCATCGAGATCCTGCGCGCTTACCACGACAACGGCTTTGAGGGCTATATCCGCCCCGACCACGGCCGTCAGCTGTGGGAGGAAGGCCCCGGCAACTGCCGCCCCGGCTACGGCAAGTATGACCGTGCCCTCGGCATCCAGTATATGCTCGGCGTCTGGGATCTGCTCGACCGCCTGGATGAAGAGAAGAATAAGTAATTTCTGACCTTTTCAGCTTTTCTGGCCCGCACCCGTATGGGTGCGGGCTTTTTGTTTTGCCGTAAAAATCAGCCGTAATCCGGCGCGCTCCCCGTAGGGGGCGCACATCGTGCGCCCGCCAACCGGAAAAGAGATGGCGGCCCTTTGGGATTGTACCGGACAAGGGCCTGCAATAAATCCTATTATGGCATAATGCGGCAATGGCCCGAAACGGTCGAAACCGTTCCCTACAGAGCTTTTTATCACGCGTTGCAAACCCACAAATGTCCGGTAGGGCGGGGTGCCCTCACCCCGCCGCGGAGAAACCTTTGCCGGCTGTGATAAACACTGCAAATAATTTGTAGGGGACGATGCTCGCATCGTCCCGCTAACCTGAAAAGAGCTGCATCCCCTTTTCATTAAATCAAATGCCCGGAGCCATAATGTCGCATGTGACTTTCTGGCTCCGGGCATTCTGCTTTAGGGAAACTTTTATTTCAATCCACTTTTAATGCGTTCCAATTCCTGCTGAATTTTGGACAGTTCATGGATGAGATACTGCGAATCTCTTGCCGGAGCATCCGTCCGCCCGACAAGATAATCAATGCTCACATGAAAAAAATCTGCCAGCGCAACCAACGCTCTGGCATCCGGCTGTGTCTTACCTGTTTCATAATTGGATAAGGTTTTCTGATCGATTCCAGTCGCCGCGGCCACATCCACCTGCCGCAAATCCATATCTTCCCGCAGGTCGCGTATACGGTTCATGAACTACCACTCCTTTTTCTTGAATTTACTATAAAATTACTATGGAGTGATTGACGTATACATAATATTACTATATAATCAAAATAGATACTATAATATTAGTACAGAAAGGAAGGTTTAACTGCCATGGCCAATTATAACCATGAAATTCTGGTAAATTACCTGCGTGACGTATACAGCATGGAACTGCTGGTTCATAAAATCCAAGCCGATATATGTTCCGCACGAAAAGATATTCAACGTGAACAAGCTGTTGTTGCAAAAGCAGAAAGTACTCCAGTTCCTGTAGAAGGCATTGTTAGCTGTCCGCAAGAGGATGTTTTTTTACTTATACGTTGGGGATGTATCACATTCCCTGTATCGCTCTTCCTTTTCAAAGTGCCTCTTATTGGTTGGGGTATAGGAGTTTTGGGTATTATTTTTTCTTTAATTTGTTTTCTTGGTGCTATAGCAGGGGCGTCCGTTAATTCTCAAAGAAAAGAAGCAGAGAAGAAGCGGATGAAGGAAGTTTATCAAAGAGAAAAGAAAAAGTATGAGAACCTTCTTGCCTGCGCCAACGACTACCGCTCCTTTTTACCTGCTCAAATCAACGATTATAACGCTGCTATTCCGCACTTGCAGGAAGCAAAAAAGAACTTGCAGCAGGTATACGCTGTAAATATTATTCCCAATAAATACAGAAGCGTTTATGTGGCTTATTATCTGTACGATTACATCAGCAGCAGCCACGAAACCGATGTTGACCGGGTTTTGCAGACCATGCTGCTAGAGCAAATCATTGCCAAGCTTGATAAAATCATCGCACAGCAGGAAGAAATTATCCTGAACCAGCGTATGCAGCTTGCAAAGCAGGATGCCTTGCTCGCACAGTCGAAAAAGCAGCATGAAGAGCAGATGAAAGCAATTTCCAACCTGGAAGAAAACCAGCAGATGCAAAACGATTACCTTGCCATGACCGAAGCCAACACACGGATAACCAACTATTTCGTTACCGCCGATTACATCAACAAGTATATCTAAAAGAAATGTCTACATAATCCAAAGGACCTGCCGCATCTGCGGCGGCTCCTTTGGTTACGTTACCCCAATCAAAACCGATATCCAATATCACCAAATATCCGCCCAAATCTTCTCCATCCCGGCCACTTGTTCCCGCTGCATCCAAATGCCATAATTGGCATATAAACCAATACAGAAAGCGTGATTCTAATGCCCAGACGATATGACAGCGCCGACGCCAAGCGCCGCATTTTAACGGCCTGTGTTCGGTTCTTTCTGGAAAAAGGCTATACCCGCACCACTGTTGCCGAAATTGTCAAGGAAGCCGATGTCAGCATCAGTACCTTCCAGAATGTGTTCCGCACCAAGGATGGCGTTCTGGTAGAGCTGGTCAAATTCATGTTCGGCAGTCAGTTTGATATGGCGGGCCAGATCGCAGGCCAAAAGCTGCCGCCTGTCTATGTGTACGCGGTGGAGACCAGCATCCAGCTGGCTTTGACCGAGCTGAACGAGAACCTGCGGGATATCTACCTGGAAGCCTACAGCCACACCGAAGCGTCCGAGTATATCTACCAGCACACCTCCAGCGAACTGTACCGCATTTTCGGCCCCTACCTGCCCAGCTATACCGAAAGCGACTTCTATGAACTGGAGATCGGCTCTGCGGGCATAATGCGGGGCTATATGTCCCGCCCGTGCGATAAATACTTTACGCTGGAAAAAAAGTTGGCCCGCTTCCTTTCCATGAGTTTAAACGCTTACGCGGTGCCCGCCGCAGAGCAAAAGCAGGTGCTGGATTTTATCGCCAAGCTGGATATCCGCGCCATTGCCGTGCAGGTCATGCAGGAGCTGTTCAAAGCGCTTGCCATGCGTTTTTCCTTCCCGCTGCCGGATTCCGTAAAAGCATAATCAGCCAGCACCGCCCCCGTTTGTCCGCCAACCCGTCATGAACAGGAGGAAAAGATGAAAGCGATTCAATGGATCATTTCCGCTCTGGTTGCCGTGGTCATCATCGCCGCCGCCGTTGGCGGCGGGGTGTACTTTACCCGGCTCAAAAGCATCCACAGCATCCGCAAACTGACCGATTACGAAAACTATAACCTCTACCGCATGGATATTGACTATGCGTATGATCTCGACCGCCTGATCGGCCGCGGCATTACCGATAACCAGAGCATGATCAATGCCATCCTGGCCGAAGCCCTGCCCTACCTGCCCATTCATATGAAAGCCCCAAACTTTGGCTGCAGCGCGTTCTGCACCCAGGGCACGGACGGCCACACCCTGATGGGCCGCAACTATGATTTCAAGAACGATACCTCCGCCATGCTGGTCTACTGCACCCCCAAGGACGGTTACGCCTCGGTCGCCTTTGCCGCACTGGATAACATCAACGCCAACACGCCGGACGCGAGCATGGCCAAAAAGCTGGCAACCCTCACCGCGCCGTTCATCTGCCTGGACGGCATGAATGAAAAAGGCGTTTCTATCGCCGTTCTCACGCTGGACAGTGACCCCACCTACCAGCAGACCGGCAAGCCGATGATCGCTACCACCCTTGCCATCCGCCTGGTGCTGGACCGCGCCGCCACCACCGCCGAGGCCGTGGAGCTGCTGCAGCAGTACGATATGTTTGCCACCAGCGGCCGTGACTACCACTTTTACATCACCGATGCCGCCGGTGACGGCCGCGTGATCGAGTACGACTGTGACGACCCGGTTCGCCCGATGGTCGTGACCCCTAGCCAGCAGGTGACGAACTTCTTTGTGAAGTACAAGGAGAACGTCCTGCCCAACCAGAAAAACGGTATCTACGGCCATGGCCGCGAGCGATACGACGCCATTGAGGAAGTGCTGGACTCGAACGCCGGAGCCATCACCCCCGACATCGCCTGGCAGGCACTCCAGGCTGCCAGCCAGGAACCGAACCCCAAAGATGTGACCAGTAATACGCAATGGTCGATTTTGTATGATAATACAAATTGTACGGCGACCATCGCCCTGCGCAGAGATTGGGGGAACAAGACGGAGATTGATTTGGGAGATATGACGGGGTTTTAAACAATAAAGGCTCCCCTCAAGGGGGCGCCGATCCTGCCCCGATTTCCTCGTCCTGTTGACAAAACCGAGCATCTGTTCTATAATCAAATGCTGTAAAACATAGTAAATCAGTAGCTTAATGCCTTTGGCGTGAGGGGAACGGAATGCTCAATCAATTTTCTAGAACCGAACTGTTGTTTGGCCACGAGGCCATGGAAAAACTGTACAAGTCCCGTGTGGCGGTCTTCGGCATCGGCGGCGTGGGCGGCTATACCGTCGAGGCGCTGGCCCGTAGCGGCATCGGCACGCTGGATCTCATCGATGACGATAAGGTCTGCCTGACCAACATCAACCGCCAGATTTTAGCCACCCGCAAGACCGTGGGTAAGTACAAGGTCGAAGTCGCCCGCGACCGCATTTTGGAGATCAACCCCGACGCCGTGGTCAACATCTACCAGACCTTCTACACGCCGGATACCAAGGATCAGTTCGACTTTACCCAGTACGACTACGTGGTCGACGCCATCGATACCGTCACCGGCAAGCTGGCCATGATCATGCAGGCCGATGCCGCCGGTACGCCCATTATCAGCTGTATGGGTGCGGGCAATAAGATCAACCCCGCCGCGCTGGAAGTGGCTGATATTTACGAGACGTCCGTCTGCCCGCTGGCCCGCGTCATGCGTACCGAGCTGCGCAAGCGGGGCATCAAGCACCTGAAAGTGGTCTACTCCAAGGAGAAGGCCATCACCCCCGTGGACGATATGGCCATCAGCTGCAGCCAGCACTGCATCTGCCCGCCGGGCACCGCCCGCAAGTGCACCCAGCGCCACCAGGTGCCGGGCAGCACCGCCTACGTCCCCGCCGTGGCCGGGCTTATCATCGCAGGCGAGGTCATCAACGACCTGGCCGGCAAGCAGCCCGAAATGGTACAGAATTAAACAAAACAAACCGGGAGCGCCTTTCAACGGGTGCTCCCGGTTTTTGTCCTATTTATCCCCGCATCTTCGCCTGGTGCTCCTCGCCCCAGACGGGGCGCAGCTTGTTGATTCTGTGGACAGTTACTGCGTAGGTTGTGTTGGCGCGGCGGGGGAGG
>OGPG01002215.1_pt1 | contig 11512 bp, 10 predicted proteins | sample 1552851 | NCBI WGS metagenome assembly OGPG01 (sample SAMEA2579909, study PRJEB22360) | human gut metagenome | biome: human gut; feature: human-associated habitat; material: faeces | place: Denmark | collected 2008/2010 | reverse complement strand
TTTTGGCAACGCAGATGCCGTGCCGCAGCCGCCGGAGCGGTGCTTAAGCCGTAAGACGGGAATTGTGCGGTGTTGCCATAAAACCAAAGGGGGGATACCCAATGCATGAACAGAATGAAAGCCAGCCCAAAGCATTCATAAAAATTCTTTTTGCCCTGTTTACGGCGCTGCTGGTTGTGGTGCTTGGGTATCTCTGTATCCAGATTTACACGATCTTCCACCGAACTTACAAAACCGAAACCGCCATTGCCTACACCATGTCGGATAACATCACGCTGAAAGGCGTGGCAGTGTTCCAGGCAGTGGATGTGCCTGGCAGCGGCAACCTGGGATATGTGGTGCAGGATGGTGAGCGCGTCAGCGCGGGCACCATTCTGGCGGAACAGTATACGGATGATTCCCAGGGAGCAATGCGGGAACGGCTGGACCGGTTGGATCGTGCGATTTTGCTGCTGACAAAGTCGGAAAATTCCTCCGGCAGCGATCTTTCGGTTCTGACCACCCAGACGCGCACGGCGCTGTATAACCTGCTGGATCAGATCGACACAGCATCTTACGGCGCAATTCAGGATGCTGCGGAAGATTTTTTGCTGGCGCAAAATAAACTGCAGATCAGCACCGGCCAGGCGGCGGGCTTTGGCGAGGTGCTGGCCAGCCTGCAGGCCGAGCGGGACGGCATTGCTGCCCAGCTGAACGGCCTGCAGACGATCGAAGCGGATACCAACGGGTATTTTGTCTCATCCGAAAGCGCCGCCCCGGTGGTGCGGGATCCCACGGAGCTGGATGCCATGAGCCCGGCTGATCTGCAAAAGATGATCAACGCAGGGGAAACTCCGTCCAATGCCGACCTTGCCGGGCATATTGTAACCGGGTTTTCCTGGCGGTTTTATGCCGTGTGTTCGGCGGACCTTGCCGGGCGGTTGAACGGCCTGTCCCGCGTGAGCATCAGCGTTCCGGGCAAACAGGAAGAGCCTTTGGCTGCCACCGTGGTGGATGTGACCACCGACGAAGAAACCGGCCTTGCCAAAGTGGCGCTGGAATGCCGCAGCATCAATGCTCAGGTGCTCTGCCTGAATTATGAGGAAGCCGAAATCAGCCTGCACACCTACCAGGGCATCCGCATTGACCGCAGGGCCCTGCATATCGTGAACGGCCAGCGCGGCGTATATGTCAAATACGGCGATTTGCAGCGCTTCCGCCGCATTACCATTTTATATGAGGACGATACCTACATCCTTGTACCGGAAGGCGGCAAAGTGGGGGAGGATAACGAGCTGCGCCTGTACGATGAGGTGATCGTGGAAGGCAGCAACCTGCAGGACGGCAAGCTGCTGTAAGGACAGAAAACGGGCGTTTTGCCCCACATTCTGTTATATTTGTATTGACAACGAAGCAAAAATGGAAGATAATAAATACTGTATAGTTGTGACAAAAGCCGATCGGGGCTTTTTTTGTGCAATTTATACAACTAAGCAAACGTAAGGAGTAACTGCCATGTCCATGATAGATGGTTTGAGAAACGTCCTCGGAATCAACCAGGATCCCGAAGCAGATTCCTATGTGGATGATAACGAAGAGGATGATATCTTCCCTGGCGGTGGTCAGGGCGGTTCGCCAGCCCCGGAAGAAGCCTACCCCACGCAGGAAACTGCTAAGCAGCACAGCAACAAGGTGGTCAACATCAACGCTACCACCCAGCTGCAGGTTGTACTGGTCAAGCCGGAACGTTTTGACGATGCTGCTGCCATTGCAGACCAGCTGAACGCAAAGCGCACCGTTGTGCTGAACCTTGAATCCACCAACAAAGAAGTCTCCCGCCGTTTGATCGACTTTTTGTCCGGCGTGGCTTACGCCAATAACGGCCAGATCAAGCGCGTAGCAACCAGTACATTCATCATCACCCCGTATAACGTTGATATTATGGGCGACCTGCTGGACGAGCTGGAGAACAATGGCGTCTTCTTCTGATACAAGGATCCGCGGCTTTGTGCCGCCGCAGAACGAGGATGAACGCTTTTTGATGCGCCGGGTGGAAGAACTTTGCCGTACCGCCATGCAGCGTGGCATCCCGCGGGCAACGGGCTTCCTTTCGGATCGCGAACAGGCCCTTGCGCAGGCCGCGCTCAACCGTAAGGGCTGCGATTTTGCCCGCTTTCAGGGCGGCTGGCCGGATGCGGAACGCAAAGTGCTCTGCATTGAACCACCGGATTCCTGGCCGGAAGAGCCAGTTGCGGTGCTGCATTTCACAGCGCCGCAGCAGGGCGGCAGCGCCGTGCCGGGCCACCGTGACTATCTGGGGGCAATCTTGGGTCTTGGCCTGGATCGTGCCTGTTTGGGGGATATCCTGCCGGATCCGGCTGATGCCCGCAGTGTGTATGCCTTTGTGCTGGAAGATAAGGCGGATTTTATTGCTTCCAACCTGACGGAAGCTGGCCGCAGCCCGGTGCATGTCGAGAGCTGCGATGCCGTGCCGGAAGAAGTCCTGCGCGGGCCGGAACGCCAGATGCAGGATGCAACGGTGCCATCTTTGCGGGCAGATACCGTATTGGCAGCCATGATGCGTACCTCCCGCTCCATTGCGGCGCAGGCAATCCAAAGCGGCAGGGTGGAAGTGAACCACGTTCCGCTGCGCACCGCCCATGAGGATGTGTTTGAAGGCGATATCTTCACCGTGCGGGGCGTTGGGCGCTACCGTCTGGTGGCAATCGGCGGCAAAAGCCGCAAGGACCGCATCTTTATCACGTTTTATCAGTATTGAACATAAAACCTGAATGTGAAACCCATGGGCCGGGGCAGCCCGGCAGCCGTGCCGAACGGTAAAATTTCGGATACCATTCCGGGTGTGTGCCACCCGAAACAGGAGGAATTTGGATGATTGCTTCGGATGATGTGCGCCGCGTGACCTTTGACCGTGCCATGCGCGGTTATCGTTGTGAGGACGTAGACGATTACCTCAAACAGGTTGCGGACAGCATCGACAGCCTGGCCGCAGAAAATGATGACCTGCAGAAAAAGCTGGTCATACTGGCCCAGCGCATTGACCAGTACCGTGCCGACGAAGATACCCTGAGCACAACCATGATCAATGCCCAGCGCCTTGGCGAGAACGTCATCAAGGAAGCCAAGCAGAAAGCTGCCGAGATCATTCGTGCCGCCAACATTAAGGCGGAGGATCGTGAACAGCGCGCCCGCGATGAGGTGGAGCTGGCCCAGCAGGAGCTTGTGACAATAAAGCAGGAAGCGGATGCGTTCAAAAAGCGCCTGATGGACCTGTACCGCCAGCACATCGAAATGATTGCCAAAATTCCGGAGTATCACCCCAACCGTGCAGAACAGCAGGCCGCGCAGCCGCAGCCGGAACCGCAGGAAGCCCCGCAGCAGCCTGCACCCCAGCCGGTAGAACAGCCTGCCCCGGCTCCGCAGCCGGAACCGGAACCCAACCAGCCAATCCCGGAGGATGTCCCGGCTCCGCAGCCCGCAGCCCCGGAGGAAAGCTACCCGGCATATGAGGAACCGGAATATTACGAGGCTGAGCCGAAAGAACCCGCCCAGCCCGAAGAGCCGGAACCGGCTCCGGCACCTGCCCCTGTCCAGTCGCTGGACGAGGAAAAGATCGATACGGTGGAATTTGCCTTTGCCCCCAAAACAAAGCCAATCCTGCCGGACGATGATATGCCATCCGTTGCCGGGCTTTACGGCGGGGATATGCCGGAAAAGCCCGCCAAGAAATCCGGCTCCCGCAGCCGCGGCGCTTCGGCCCGCAGCACGGGCAAAAATGCCCGCAAAACCAAGAGCTCTGCCAAAGCGGAGCTTGACGCATTTGATGACATTGATTATGATGTTTGAGGTGCCGCTTTTGTGCGTGCGCGTACCCCAAGCATTTTAAGACCTGCCTGAACGGTGCAGAACTGCCGGGGCAACCTGGTATACTGCGCTTTGGACAAGCCGCCATATCAGCTATAATAAGGAAATAGAGGAGAGTTGGAAACTTTGCCGCAGAATTACAATGATACCATCCATAAGATGGCTACCCCCTTTGAAATGCGTGCCGGGCTGCCGAAAAAGGAGCCCAAAATGCTGGAGGATTGGGAGAAAAACCACGTCTACGAAAAAATGATCGAACATAACGCGGATCTGCCGCGCTTTGTTCTGCATGATGGCCCTCCGTATGCCAACGGTAATATCCATATGGGTACTGCCCTGAACAAGATCATCAAGGATATCATCATCCGTGAAAAGAACATGTCGGGCTACTGTGCTCCCTATGTTCCCGGCTATGATACCCACGGTCTGCCCATTGAGCTGAAGGCTCTGTCCTCTCTGGGCGATAAAAAGGCCGGCATTTCCAAGCTGGAACTGCGCAAGATCTGCAAAGAGTTTGCTACCGAGCATATTGATGTGATGAACAGCCAGTTCGCCCGCCTGGGCGTTCAGGGCGATTTCGCCAACCCCTACCTGACCCTGCGCCCCGAATTTGAGGCACGCCAGGTGGAGATCTTTGGCGAGATGGCCAAGAAAGGCTATATCTACAAGGGCATGAAAGCCGTTTACTGGTGCCCGGAGGATCGTACTGCTCTGGCAGAGGCCGAAATCGAGTATGCCGAGGACGAGTGCGATTCTATCTATGTCCGCTTTAAGCTCACCGATGACCCCAACGGTGTTCTGGCCAAGTACGGTATCCCTCTGGACAAGGCATGGATCGTGATCTGGACCACCACCACCTGGACCCTGCCCGCCAACGTGGCAACCTGCCTGAACCCCAGCCTGGAGTATGCCTTCGTCAAAATCGGCGATGAATATCACCTGATGGCTGCCGGTCTGGTGGAATCCACCATGAAAGCCTGCCATATCGAGGATTACGAGGTTCTGGAGCCCCGCGTTCTCGGCTCTGAATTTGAGCTGATGCAGTATCAGCACCCCTTCCTGGACCGCAAGGGTCTGGTTATCCTGGGTGACCACGTTACCCTGGAAGGTGGCACCGGCTGCGTTCATACCGCACCTGGCCACGGTGTTGAGGACTTTGAAGTCTGCGTCAACCACTACCCGCAGGTTCCCGTTATTGTCCCCGTGGACGATGGCGGTTACCTGACCGAAGAAGCAGGCAAAGAGTTTGCAGGCCTTAAGGTCTGGGCTGCCAACAAAGTTATTCTGGAGCACATCAAGCAGTCCGGCCACCTGATGGGCGTGCAGCACATCACCCACCAGTACCCGCATTGCTGGCGCTGCCACCATCCCATCATCTTCCGTGCAACCGAACAGTGGTTCTGCTCCATTGATAAGTTCCGCGAGGAAGCCTATAAGGCCATTGACGAAGTCAAGTGGCAGCCGGCCTGGGGTCATGACCGTATGCACGGCATGGTGCGTGACCGCAGCGACTGGTGCATCAGCCGTCAGCGCGTGTGGGGTGTGCCCATCCCGGTGTTCTACTGCAAGAACTGCGGCAAGTACCACATCACTGATGCTTCCATCAAGGCTGTCAGCGACCTGTTCCGCAAGGAAGGCTCCGATGCCTGGTATAAGTACGATGCCAACGAGATCATGCCCAAGACTGAGGTCTGCGAATGCGGCGCTTCTGACTGGGAAAAGGATCCCGATATCATGGATGTCTGGTTCGACTCTGGCTCTACCTGGAGCGCAGTCTGCCGCGAACGTCCCGAACTGAACTGGCCCGCTGACCTGTATATGGAAGGCGCCGACCAGTTCCGCGGCTGGTTCCAGTCTAGCCTGCTGACCAGCGTTGCCACCCAGGGCGTTGCCCCGTACAAAGGCGTTCTGTGCCATGGCTGGGTCGTTGATGAGCAGGGCAAGCAGATGCACAAATCTGCCGGCAACGGTGTGGAACCGTCCGAAATCATCCGAGATTACGGCGCTGACATCGTTCGTCTGTGGGTTGCTTCCAGCGATTACACCGTTGATGTGCGCGCAGGCAAGAATATCTTCAAGCAGCTGTCCGAAGCATACCGCAAGATGCGCAACACCGCCCGCTTTATGCTGGGCAACATTGGCGATTTTAACCCTGCCACGGATATGGTTGCCGAGGATCAGCTGTTCGAAATCGACCGCTGGGCACTCAAGAGCTGCAACAGCCTGACCGCCAATGTGCGTGCCGCTTACGATAATTACGATTTCTCCCGCGCTTACCACGCAATCTACAACTTCTGTGTCATTGATATGTCCAACTTCTATATGGACGTCATCAAGGACCGCCTGTACTGCGCGGACGAGCACGCACGCCGCTGCGCCCAGACTGCGCTGTACCGCATTCTGGTTGACTTCACCAAGCTGGTTGCCCCCATCCTGTGCTTCACCGCCCAGGAAATCTGGAGCTACATCCCGAAGCTGGAAGGCATGCAGGAGTATGTCTGCTGGGAGCGTATGCCGGAAGCCAAGAGCGATGAGGATGCCGCTTTTGACGCCAAGTGGGCCAAGATCATTGCTGTGCGTGACGATGTAAAGAAGGTTCTGGAGCAGGCCCGTGCCGATAAGACCATCGGTTCCTCTCTGGAAGCTGCCGTTACCCTGTACTGCAGCGATGAAATGTATGACTTCCTGAACGCCATCCCGATGGATGAGCTGGCCGATCTGATGATCGTTTCCCATGTGGATCTGGTCAAGGGCGAAGGCGGCGTGAGGGGTCTGACCGAGGGCCTGGGCATGAGCGTTGCCCATGCTGCCGGCAACAAGTGCCTGCGCTGCTGGAAGTTCGATACAGCTGTTGGCGAAGACGGCCTGTGCCCGCGCTGTGCGAAAGTTCTTGGTTAATTTCAAATAAAGGGCTATGCCACATGATGTTAAGCGCTGTTCCAGTGCTTAAGCCTGCAAAACAGGAACTGTGCGGTATTGCCATAGTATGATTTACAGCGGTGCTTTTGCGCTTTTATCAAGCCTTTGCACCGCTGTTTTTGTCAGGGCATTTTGCAGCGCTGCATTGGCCCGGACGACGGAGGCGTTTATGCTGGTTGGCATTTTATCCATTCTTGCTGCGGCAGGCCTGACGCTGGTTGACCAGCTGATCAAACTTTGGGCCACCGTGGAACTGCTGCCGGTTGGCAGCAAACCCTTTATCCCGCATGTGCTGGAATTTTATTACCTGCTCAATGATGGTATGTCGTTTTCCATGCTCAGCGGCAAGCGCACGCTGCTGGTGATCGTTACCGGTGTGATGCTGGCTGTGCTGGCCGGTATGCTGCTTTTGCGCAAAATGCCGCGTTTGGAGCGTGCTGCTTGGATTTTGGTCGTGGGCGGCGGAGTTGGCAACCTGATCGACCGTATCCGCACCGGCGTGGTGGTGGATTACCTGAACTGCCTGTTCATCAATTTCCCGGTGTTCAATTTTGCGGATGTCTGCATCTGTGTCGGCGTGGGCCTGCTGGTCCTCAGCCTGCTGCTGGATATGCGCCGCGAACAAAAAGCAAAACAGCAAAAGGGGAGTGCGCCCACAGATGGAACAGCGTGAACTGACCCTTGCGCCGGAAAGCGTTGGCCTGCGGCTGGACCGCTGGCTGGCGGAACAGTGCCCGGATCTTTCCCGCAGCCAGCTGCAAAACCTGATCGAAGCGGGCAGTGTGACCTGCAACGGCAGCCCCTTGAACAAAAAGGATAAGCTGAAAGCCGGGCAGACGATTCTGCTCACCCTGCCGGACCCGCAGCCCATCGAAGCCCAGCCCCAGAACATTCCGCTGGACATTGTGTATGAGGATGACAGCCTGCTGGTGGTCAACAAGCCCAAAGGCATGGTGGTGCACCCTGCGCCCGGCAACCCGGACGGCACCATGGTCAATGCACTGCTGTGGCACTGTGCGGGGCGGCTGTCCGGCATCGGCGGGGCCATCCGCCCCGGCATTGTGCATCGCATTGATAAGGATACCAGCGGCCTTTTGGTCGTTGCAAAAACGGACGCCGCCCACCAGGCACTGACCGAACAGATGAGCGTGCATTCTATCCATCGGGTGTACCACGCTGTGGTGTATGGCAACCTGAAAGAGGATACCGGCTTTGTGGAAGCCCCCATCGGCCGCGACCCTAAGGATCGCAAAAAGATGGCCGTGACCCAGCAGAACTCCAAATATGCCTACACCGGCTGGCAGGTGCTGGAACGGTTCGGCAACTTTACTTACATTGCATGCAAGCTTAAAACAGGCCGCACCCATCAAATTCGGGTGCATATGGCGTCCATTGGCCACCCGCTGGCTGGGGATGCCGTGTATGGGCCAAAAAATTGTATCCGCAGCCTGAACGGTCAGTGCCTGCACGCCAAGGAGCTTGGCTTTGTGCACCCCGCCACCGGGGAATGGATGCAGTTTGACAGCTCACTGCCTGACTGGTTTCAGGACTACTTAAGCCGTCTGAGAAAGGAAAGCCGCCATGGAGCGTTTGAGTGATTATCTGGTTTTTTGTGATATGGATAACACCCTGCTGACTGCAAAGGAGGGCATTCCCGCCTGCAACCGCAGCGTCATCCGGTTGTTTACCGCCATGGGTGGGCGCTTTACCGTCGCATCCGGCCGTCCGCCGGAGTCGATCCGCGCGGCGCTGGGCGATATCGAGCTATCGCTGCCAGCAATCTCCTGCAATGGTTCGCTGCTGTATGATTTCCAGACCAACCGTGTGCTGCGTCGCTCCTGCCTGAATCAGGAACAGGCCGCTGCCGCCATTGCCGATATGCTGCAAAAATTCCCGAAGATTGGTGTAGAGGTCATGGCCGGTGCGGGGGAGATGTATGTTGTTCACGCCAGCAGCTATACCCACGCCCACCAGGTGGATGAACACATGGAAAGCGTGGCCTGCCCGCTGGAAAATGTGCCGGATGGCTGGCTGAAGGTGGTGTTTGCCGGGGACCCGGAAACTATCCGCAAAGCGGGACAGTACGCCAAAACGCGGTACTTTGGCCGGGATAATTACTTTTTGCCTACCAACCAGATCTACTTGGAAATTATGCCTTCCGGCATCAGCAAAGCAGCCGGAATGGAAGAGCTTTGCCATATCCTGAACGAGAACATCAAAAAAACCATCGTGATCGGTGACTATTATAATGATCTCGAAATCATGAAAAAAGCGGGCTATTCCGTGGCTGTGGCCAATGCGCCGTCCGAAGTAAAAGCAGCGGCCAACGAAGTGACCAACTGCGACTGCACCGGCGGCGCGGTGGGCGAGTTCCTTTACAAGCTGATCAGCAAGGTGGAGGGCGTATGAAACACAGGGAAAGTGAGCAGACACAGCTGAGAGTCAGCCGTTTACTGAACCGTGACAGTGTGATGCTGCATGCCGAGATGCCCAGTGTGCAGACGGCGCTGGAAACCTTGGTGGAACTTCAGGAGAGCAACGGCGTGATCACCAACGGTACCGCCTACTATAAAGCCGTGTGTGAGCGTGAACGCGCGGGCGGCACCACCGCCATTGGGGAAGGGCTTGCCATCCCGCATGCCTGCAATGCGGGCGTTGCCTCGCTTGGGCTGGCCGCGCTGACCCTTACCCGCGGGCTGGACTGGGGCGCAGCGGACGGCAAGCTGGTGGATATGATCTTTATGGTTGCGGTTCCGCCGGACCGCCAGAGCGACCACCTGTTGATTTTGGCTCGCCTTGTCAACCTGCTCAGCGACCACCGCCTGACGGAAAAACTGCGTATGGCGGATACGCGAGAGGCGTTTATCCGCATCCTGAACCAGACCGAAGCGGCAATCTTTGCATAAATGAGGCCAAAACGGCAAGGAACACAAAAGCAATCCAGCACCCGATTGCTGTAACAGAGAAAAATATCATTTTATAAGTCTTATTGATACTGCACACCCTGTGCGAATGCCCCAAAGGCAGAACGCAGGGTGTGCTTTTTTGTTAAAATTGTGCAAAATGTGGAAATTTAGCGCTCTAAAGCGCCGCGATTTGGCGGATTGTATCTTGCAGGGGAATACGATTGATGCTATACTTTAAATCACTAAATCGCTTTTCGGAGAGGACACCCACCCAAGGCTATGCAGCATAGTGGATGCCGGTGAGCGATGCATAGATTTGGGAGGAAGATACCATGAAAAAAGCACTTTCTATTTTGACAGCCGGCTGCCTGGCTGTTTCCCTTGCTGCCTGTGGCAGCACTGCAGCAAGCTCTGCTGCATCGGCCGCGGACAGCACCGCTTCTTCTGCCGCAGAATCCACCGCCGCTTCCGATACCGCCGCTGCTGACGGCCAGACCTACAAGGTCGGCATCTGCCAGCTGGTGCAGCACGTTGCTTTGGACGCTGCAACCCAGGGGTTTAAGGATGCCCTGACCGAGCAGCTCGGCGATGCCGTTACCTTTGAGGAAAAGAACGCCCAGGGCGATTCCAACACCTGCAGCACCATCATCAATGGCTTTGTTTCTGATAATGTTGACCTGATCCTGGCCAACGCAACCCCCGCCCTGCAGGCTGCACAGGCCGGCACCAACACCATCCCGGTTCTGGGCACCTCTGTTACCGAGTACGGCGTGGCACTGGGTATTGATGACTTCGATGGCCTTGTCGGCACCAATATTTCCGGCACCAGCGACCTGGCTCCTCTGGATGAGCAGGCAGGAATCATCAAGGAACTGTTCCCCGATGCAAAGACCGTTGGTCTGCTGTATTGCAGCGCCGAAGCAAACAGCCAGTATCAGGTTGATACCGTAAAGGCCAGCTTGGAAGAACTGGGCTACACCTGCGAGTATTACGCATTCTCTGACTCCAACGATCTGGCCACCGTCTGCCAGAGCGCTGCCGATGCCAGCGATGTGATCTATGTTCCCACCGATAACACCGTTGCCAACAACACTGAGATCGTCAATAACATCTGCCAGCCCGCCGGTGTGCCTGTCGTTGCAGGCGAGGAAGGCATCATGAGCGGCTGTGGCGTTGCTACCCTGTCCATCAGCTACTACGACCTGGGCTACAAGACTGGTGAGATGGCTGCCGAGATCCTGGCCGATGGCGCCGATGTCTCCACCATGCCTGTTGAGTTTGCCCCCAACGTTACCAAGAAGTACAACGCAGCCAACTGCGAAGCACTGGGCATCACCCCGCCGGACGGCTATGAGGCCATTGCCGACTAAAAAATCCTGAATCACACGCACGAATAAACAGCGAGGAGAGGGCTGAGACGGCTCTTTCCCCGCTGTTTTGGTGCATCGTTTCCCCAGCATGATTCCAAAAAAGTTCGGAGGTTTTATTCATGGGATTCTTTGCTTCCCTGATCAACTCAATGCCCAGTGCTGTGGCCCAGGGCCTTATCTGGGGCATTATGGCCATCGGCGTCTACCTAACCTACCGCATCCTGGATGTGGCCGATTTGACGGTCGACGGCTCTCTCGGTACCGGCGGTGCGGTCTGCGTTGTTATGGTGCTTAACGGGGCGCCGGTGGGGCTGGCCCTGCTGGCGGCTACGGCAGCAGGTATGCTGGCGGGCCTTGTTACGGGCCTGTTCCACACGGCCTGCGGCATCCCGGCTATTTTGGCCGGTATTTTGACCCAGCTGGCGCTGTATTCGGTCAACCTCCGCATCATGG
>OGPG01002213.1_pt1 | contig 11526 bp, 10 predicted proteins | sample 1552851 | NCBI WGS metagenome assembly OGPG01 (sample SAMEA2579909, study PRJEB22360) | human gut metagenome | biome: human gut; feature: human-associated habitat; material: faeces | place: Denmark | collected 2008/2010 | reverse complement strand
ATCCAGGTGAATAACCTGAAAATGATGATTAACTACGGTATGGACAAAATGAAATTCGGTCAGGCTGTATTGTCAGGACAGAGCATCCGTCTGGTGACTACTTTGCACTCGCTGACTAATCTGCGTGGTGTGGCAAAAGCGGAAATCAAGTTTGCTATCGAAATAAAAGACCAACCAAAGAAGGCGCTGGAAGGAATTGCTGTATTCCTTTATTATTTCAATTAATGGCAAGCTGTTAAAGAAACAGATTTTATCCCCGGAAATGATCGAAATACGTCTCAAAAGTTAGATACAAAAACTTTTGGGATGTGCTTCAGATGGATCGTTTCCGGGGATAATTTTATCCTTTTACTCCCATAAATCTGAACGGCTGTGCCGGTTTAAACTCTTTCGTTGCATTTCCATGATAAGTTTCACCGTTTGCGATAGATAATTTGAGTACCGGAGCTCCTTCCGACAAGTCTGTTTCCCGTAAGTTTACCCAGAATGTATTAGGTGTCAGACTTGATTCGAAGAAGTAGAGCAAATTCTTACTATCCGATACCGTTCTCCATTGTGTGGTGGAAATTTCCGGAAATTCGGGAGTGGATATGCCATAAGGAACAGAAGTATTACGGATAACGCTGAATACGCTTGCTATGGCTATTCTCACATCATCTGTTTGGGGCAGGGCATTGATATAAAAACTGGCTCTTGCAAAACGGTCGGATGGACGGTTGGTTCCGGGCAGGAAACTCAATCCGCCTATTGATTTCCAGTACTCGTTCAGTGCCAGTTGCTTGTTGTAGGTTGGGGAGTTGGTCATCACTTTGTATTCCTTGCTGTGGTAAACAGTCAGCTTTCCACCCGTATATTCGAATATCGCACAATCGCCCGTTGCGTCGGAAATAGATAAATGCAAGGTTGCCAGGCGGGAACCATCCGGCATCAGGTCCGATACCACTTGGAAAGTGTTTTCATCAATGAAAGCGACAGCCTCGTCTACGGTGGCGAAGTTATCCAGCATATATTGCACCCATGCAGTAATGGCAAGTCCCGGTTTACTTTGATCTCTGACCGGATACTCCGTTTCGGGCAACCATAACAGATTGGCAACCAATCCTTTTTCATTCATCCCGTCTGTACTGGCAATCTCGAAAGCCGAAGTCACCACGCTGCCATACTTGGACGTCCATTTCAGGGAGTTGGCTCCCGTTTCTCCATTTCTTTCCATACCTTTGGGAAATACCCAAAGATTGCTGTGCATTTCTGTTTTCCAGTCCATAGACCGGCCGGTTGCCACCATTCCATTCTTTCCCGAATAAACGACTCTTGTACACATAATTTTAATTTCTAGTTAAAGGTTTATTATAAGCTGCTTTCACGAGGTATTCAACCGATGCGGATTCCTCTCGCAAAAGCATATTCTCAAAACAATAACGTTTCATTTATGTTTTAGATACATATCAGACATTAATAAAGTATCAAAAAACAGGTATTATGTCATTAAGTAATCTTCTCATCATATTTTCGTCATCGTTTATGGCGCTGTTTCCGGTGATAAATCCTTTGGGGAATGGTTTTGTCGTCAATGGATTCTTTACAGACCTCGATCCTCAACAACGGAAAGCAGCTATTCAGAAGCTGACGCTCAATTTTATAATGATCGGTGTAGGGACATTGGTGATAGGGCATCTGTTTCTATTGATTTTCGGTTTGGCTATTCCTGTTATTCAGTTAGGAGGTGGAATACTGATTTGTAAGACGGCAATGGAGCTGTTGGGCGATTCGGGTTCGTCTGATAAAGAAGAAACCAGTAAGAATGTAGACGGCTTCAGATGGAAAAACATCGAGCAGAAGATATTTTATCCCATCACGTTTCCTATCAGTATCGGGCCGGGCAGTATATCGGTTATCTTTACTTTGATGGCGTCTGCCAGTGTTAAAGGCAAATTGTTGCAAACTGGGATTAATTATTTGGTCATTGCGCTTGTCATTATTTGTATGGCGGCCATCTTTTATGTATTCCTTTCACAAGGACAGAGGTTTATTCAGAGGTTGGGACCGGTGGGAAATCAAATTATTAATAAGCTTGTTGCTTTTTTCACTTTCTGCATCGGTATTCAGATTTCGGTGACGGGTATATCCCAGATATTCCATCTGAATATACTCTAATTGAACGGTGAGATAAAAGCGATAGAAATTATCTGTTTTTCTTTGCTTTCATGGCTTTCAGGGTGTTTTTTCGTACGGAACGGATAGCGGGAACCAGTAAGTCGGGCTCCATGATTTCCAGTATTGTGCGTAATTCCTGTTGCAGTTCCGGGATGGAGCGTGTCAGTTGATAAGCCAGTTTCATGCAGAGCGATTGCACGCCCGGTGGTTCCTCGCGGGATATCATGCGTTCCATGCAGAAATCAAGGAAATCCACTCGTGGCGGATCGGCGGCAGGTTGCTGGCATATCAGGTTCAGGATCATTCTCCGTTTTCCCGAGTGTGGGCAGGTCATGGCAGCGTCAATCAATTCTTCTTGTTTCCGGCTCAACCATTCTACATCTGCCTTGGAGAAATGAGTACATACCCACAATGCCTGATAGGAAACAATGTGGTCTTTGTCGAATATCAGCTGGTAGACTTCTTCTCTAAGACGCTCGTCGTCCTGTATGAAATGGAGTACTTCTCTGATATCTTCAATGTGTACACGTTCGGATAATCTGGCACGTAAGTTCATGTTTCTTTCGTTTTTGGGAAATTAATCTCTATTAGTGGAATCAGCTTCCGGCAGTTGCAAATGAAGAATAGGGAAAGGTTTACCCATGCTGTCCGTTTCATCTCTGCCGATGACTTGGAATCCCAAATGGAGATAGAACTGGAGTGCTTTTTCATTCTGCTCGTTTACGTCCACCTTATCCATCTGCTTTTTGTCTCTTGCATATTCCATTAATCGTTTGCCATATCCTTTTCTCTGTTCGTCGGGGTGTACGAATAACATTTCGATCAGTTCGTCGCTCAATCCCATGAAGGCGGCAATCTTTCCGTTGGCATTCCGGATAACAAAAAGTTCAACAGCGGGTAGATAATGCTTCCGCACCAGTGGTTTATAGAACTGGATATGTTCTTCCGTCAGGAAATCATGCGTGTGGCGAACGGACATTTCCCATACATGGAGGATTTCATCATAGTCTTCCGGAGTAGGTTGGGAGATGCCGGGCAGGTAGTAGCACTGGTGGTCGTAGATGTTTCCGTTGTAAGTCAGTTCTGCCTGATGAAGTGTACCTTCGTAGATGAAACCGTTCTTTTTCAGTACTTTCTGCGAACGTTTATTGTGCGGATAACAGGTCGCTGTGATGAGGCTAAGCCGCAATTCTTCAAAGCCATAGTTGAGGACACCCTGCACTGCTTCGGTCATGTATCCTTTGCCCCAATAAGATTCGTCGAGCCAGTAACCCAACATTCTCACTTGCGGATTTTCGCGTTTAGGATCGGGGATAATTCCTACGGAACCGATTAGCTGTTTTGTATCTTTTAGTATCACTGCCCATATCCCCTCCTGATTGATAAATGTGGAATGAAGTATCCGGCGGGATTCATCCAACGTACGATGGGGTGGCCATCCGGCATTGTTTCCCAAATTCGGGTTCTGGCAACAAGCAAAGAACGCTTCAGCATCTCTTTCTTCGAAAGGGCGGAGAAATAAACGTTCTGTATGGAGCGTCACGGGGGGAATATTTTCTATGTCAGTTTCCTGTCTTGCTTTGTTTTTCGATTCGTTTGCTGTTTTCCGATATACGCACTCAATCCGGTTTCCGTCAGGATCGAGGACTACACTTTCAAAGTATCCGTCTCCCGAAGTACGCGGTTCGCCGGCGATGGTATATCCTTCCGAACGCATTTGTTCGGTGAAGCGTAATACTTCTTCCTGGCTGGGAAAGGTGAAAGCAAAGTGTGTCAGTCCAACCCTGTTTTCTTCAATGGGAGTGTTCTGTACATCTGTACGACTCATTAGTTCCAAGTCTGTTCCCTCTCCAAAAGAGATAAAATAGGACTCGAATCCTTTCTTGGGATTGATATATTTTTCGTTGCTTTTTCCTCCGAAGAAGCGGACATAGAACTCTTTTAGTTCTTCCAGACGAAAAGTCCAGATAGCGATATGATGTAGTTTCATATAAATGAATTTTCTAATTTCTATTACTTTGTTTCTATCTTAATGCTGCATTACATATTCGTAAACGATACGGGAAATATCAGCGATAATCTTACTGTTCGCCTGATTATTTTCTTCAGAATCCTTCACGAAGACAGCTATACTATAAGTACGTCCACCGGGCAAAAGAACGAAACCGATGTCATTACAACCGATTTGTTGTCCTTTCGCATTAAGATCTCCCGTTCCGGTTTTATGACCTACGGTTACTTTTTTGTCGAGCAACGGAGCAACCAGACGGTCTTGCCCGGTTTGACATTCTACCATTGTTTGAAATATGAAGTCTTTGTACACTTTGGGAAACAATGGCTTCTTACGGAATATTTCCACTAATTCGGCTGCGGCTAACGGAGTAGTCCAGTTTTCATAACATAGGTTCAAGTCTTCGTGCATGGCAGTTTCTGTACCGACGATGGCACATTCCCGAATTCCTAGTGAATGGATATACTTATTCACAGCATCCGGACCACCCTGATAGTTGAAAAGAATATCGCAAGCATTGTTATCACTCTGCTGAAGTGTGTATCTTAGGAGGTCGGCAATACTCATTTCAATTTCACCCTGCGGATATTTATCCCGTAGCGGACTGTAAGTATCCGGCTTTAAATCCGATTTTTTAATGGGTAATCTGGTTTCCAGCGATTGCTTCTGTTTTCCCATATAATCTGCCAATGCTAATGCCTGATGAAACTTGAATACGCTCATCAGTGGATAGTGAATATCATTATTGACAGTTACCGTATCTTTTCCATCAATGATGACGGCTATTCCTATTTCGGCCTTCTTTCCTTTGATGGCTTCTTTCAACTGTGTCTCAAGTTGAGTTTGTCGGGCAAACAGGAGGGTGGGGACCAAACAAAGAAATACTATGAATGAACGCATAATCAATTTCTCTTTTAACGGGTTACTAATTCTCTATTGAAATCATATTTTCTGTTGAAGTCACAAAGGTATAAATAGTAATTGCCTTTGCAAATTCTCATTCAAAAATAGTGATGTCGGATAAGAAATTCCTACTTTTGTGAATCAATCAATTAATGAGTAGATATTATGATAAGATGTCAGTCGGAATTATTTCAATCATCGGTAAAATTAGTAGATGGATTGAAGATGAATACAAAAGAAGATTTAAAGCAGATGGCGAAAATATTATGTCTACCTGTTCCCACAAAACTGCGCAAAGATGAATATGCAACCTACTTTGCAGAAGCAGTTTTGGCTTGCCCTGATATGTGGCTTCCCCGATTGACACAGTATGAGCTGACTTTGCTTGATAAGTTGGTGAAAGCGGGAACCGATACGTATGTAGAAACTACAAATTCATTTATGGTGAGTACGTTGGAAATTCTGTCTTTCGTAGCGACGGATACTTGTCACTTGGAAGAAAGTAAAGTCCGCTACATGATTTGTGATGAATTGCGTGAAGCCGTAGCTCCTTATTTAAATAATTATTTGACTTCGGAAAAGCAGGCAATCCGTTTTATGGTAGAGCAGTATGCTTATGGAATCATAAATTTATATGGTTATCTGTCTTATTTCGATCTGTTAAGTATGCTGGTTGACTATTTGCAGGATTCGGTGACGAAAAGAGAAATAGCCGATAGTTTGGCTAATTCGGCATTGATACAGCGGCTAACCTTTGAGGCGGTGGATGGTTATAACTCTACTATTTGTATACAGTCTCCATTTTTGGACGATTTAGATGATTTGGAAGAAAAAATGTATGCTCGTCGTGAAATAACAAATAGGAAGAAGTTTTCCAAAGAAGAAGCTTTTGCGGCAGGAATGATGCCGTTAGTCGTTATTCCTAATCCGTGTTGGGATGAATTGAAGGTATATATGATGAAGAAACTGGGATATACGGAGGAAAAAGCGGATAGCAGTTTGGCATATTTGTGGCTTACTGCTCAAACGGAAGAAAATTCAATGTCTATTATTACTTCAATGATTAGCCATAAACTTTCTTCCATGCAGGAGCTGCAAGAGGCTATTGAACTATTTATGGATTATGTGAATCATTGTCCCCGTTGGTTCCTGAAAGGTTATTCTTCGGATGAAACATTCGTTTTATTTCAAAAAGACAAATTTAGAAAGAATCCTCCCCGCGTTGTTGCAGGCCCGAATATGAAAGCTGCCGGTATGGACATTACTCCGGAAATGCAGGCTGGGATAGACAATCTGTTTCGTGGTATGCCTTCCGGACACACGGTCGGAAGGAACGATCCTTGTCCCTGTGGAAGCGGGAAGAAGTATAAAAAGTGTTGTGGAAGGAATAATTGACCTTATAAAGTTCGTATCTTTGTAAAGTTTTCAAATAAGCATGATTATGAAAAAGTCTATAAAACGTTTACCCAAGCGAACGCAGGAAGAATTGACAGTCTTGCTGGATTTAGTGCGTAAAAGCATCGGGAATTGTCAGATGGTTATCCTGTTCGGAAGTTATGCAAGGGGAAACTATGTTTTATGGGATAGTAATATAGAATTCGGTGTTCATACTTCGTATCAGAGTGATTATGATATTCTTGTGGTCATAACCGGACCGGCTAAGCAAGTGGAAGAGAAATTACACCGTATTACGAATAAATATCATGACTTGTTTGCAGATCGTCGTCATGCTTTTCCGCAATTTATAGTAGAGCATATTAATACTGTAAACCGTAACTTGGAAGTCAGCCAGTATTTCTTTACGGATATAGTAAAGGAGGGGATTATGCTTTATAATAGTGGCAAACATGAATTGGCTAAACCACGGAAGTTGAGTTTTAGGGAGATTCGAGATATTGCACAAAAAGAATTTAATGAATTATATCCATATGCTTGCGGGCTTTTAGAAGGGGTGAAAGAATATTATTTGCCTAAGAAACAAACTAAGATTTCTGCTTTTCTTCTTCATCAGACGTGTGAGAAACTTTATAATTGTATCCTGATGGTCTTTACGAACTATCGCCCAAAGAGTCATAAAATCAAAGAACTTGGTGGGATGGTGAAACGTTTTTCTATGGAATTAACTGCAGTCTTTCTTCAAAATACGGACGCAGAGAAAGAATGTTTTGATTTATTATGCCGTTCTTACATTGAAGCTCACTATAACAAAGATTTCAGTATCTCGCAAGAACAACTGGAATACCTTATTTCTCGCATAGGTATTTTGAAAGATATAACTGAACGTCTGTGTAAGGAGAAAATTGCGGAATATGATACGATGGCGGAATAATTGTCCCCTGTGAAATAAGTAGGTGTCGCATTTATAACTTGAATTCAGCTTCAGGGTCCTATGAAATGAAAAAACGAAATATATCTGTCATCTGTCACAATTTATAAATTAACTTCCAGAGTATGAGTGCTTAATGGTGTGACAGCACAAGGTGATAGCAGTGTGATAGCAATAATGCTGTCACCCAAAAACAAAGAAAAAATCAAAGATACTGTTTGGAATTTGATAGTATCAGCCATAGAAAGATAAGGCGTTCTATTTATTATCCCCGTACATTATGAGTTGTGTCCTGCCTTGAAGCCAACGGTTTCAAGGTGCGAAACTGTTGGTTCTGCGGTTTGAAACTTTAGTTTCATACGCTTGAAACTCTAGTTCCAATTGCTTGAAACCATTGGTTTCTTACCGATGAAACTACAGTTTCTCTTAGCTGAAACTTTAGTTTCAAGCAAAGGAAACTAACTTGAAGCGTAACTGCGTGTAGGCGAACCTGTTTCTTTCCCCCAAAGAGATACTTGACATATCAATAATTTTCTAAATTAAAGTATTGTTTCCCTTGTCGGTTCCGGATAATATGAGTAATTTAGCAGTCTCAACGATCACAAAGACGCTGACAAAACAAATTATTATCAAATTAATGAAAATTACTCAATTTCGTAAGAATGAAGATACGATAGCGCTCAGCGTAATGGATCTTGATATACTGGTAAATAAGATAAAGACAGAAATAAAATCCCGCCCTGTTTCTACATTCAGAGAGCATCTGCGATATACCCTTTCCGATGAACGGTGTATGTTTGCCGATAAACTGCCCAAGATAATTCCTTCCGCTGAATTCCGTAAAGTAAACGGTCAGAAACAGATGAAAAACTACAACGGTATTGTAGAACTGACCATCGGTCCTTTATCCAATAAGTCGGAAATCGCTTTAGTGAAACAAAAAGCCTGTGAGCAACCACAAACCCGTTGTGTTTTTATGGGTTCAAGTGGTAAAACGGTGAAAATATGGACTACCTTCACCCGACCGGACAACTCGCTTCCTAAAACACGGGAAGAAGCGGAACTATTCCACGCCCATGCTTATCGACTGGCTGTGAAATGTTATCAGCCCCAAATCCCATTCGATATACTTCCCAAAGAACCGACTCTGGAACAATATTCGCGATTATCCCACGATCCGGACATCATATATCGTCCGAATTCAGTCCAATTTTATCTCTCTCAACCATCATCAATGCCCGAAGAAACCACTTTCCGGGAAGCGGTTCAGGCGGAGAAATCTCCATTGACTCGTGCCGTACCGGGATATGATGCGGAAAATGCCTTCCTGATGCTTTTCGAAGCCGCTTTTCGGAAAGCGTATGCCGATCTTCGGGAAGCGGGACTTGAATTGCGTGAAGGCACATGGCATCCTTTAGTCGTTCAACTGGCTAAAAACTGTTTTGCTTCGGGACTTCCGCAAGAAGAAGTCGTGAGACGTACCGTTTTCCACTTCTATATGTATAAACAAGAAGAGCTTATTCGGCAAATGATCGGCAATATATATACCGAGTGCAAAGGCTTCGGCAAGAATATCAGCCTAAGCAAAGAGCAGCAACTCGCCTTGCAGACTGAAGAATTCATGAAACGCCGCTATGAATTCCGCCATAATACCCAAATTGGTGAGGTAGAATATCGTGAAAGGCTTTCTTTTCGTTTCCGCTTCAATCCTCTCGACAAACGTGCGTTGAACAGCATTGCTTTGGATGCACAAATGGAAGGCATCCCCTTGTGGGACAGGGATATTAGCCGTTATATTTACTCCAACCGCGTCCCTATATTCAACCCGTTGGAAGATTTTCTCTACCGGCTTCCCGCATGGGACGGTAAAGACCGTATTCGTGCATTGGCAGCCACCGTCCCTTGTAAGAATCCGTATTGGATGGATTTGTTCCACCGTTGGTTCCTCAATATGGTTTCTCATTGGAAAGGAAGCAATAAAAAGTATGCAAACAGTGTTTCGCCCTTACTCGTCGGACCGCAAGGAACACGTAAATCCACCTTTTGCCGGAGCATAATGCCTCCTTCCGAGCGTTCCTACTATACCGACAGTATTGATTTTTCCCGAAAGAAAGATGCCGAACTTTACCTCAATCGTTTTGCGCTTATCAATATCGATGAATTTGACCAGGTGAGTTCGACACAACAAGGCTTTCTGAAACATATTCTGCAAAAGCCAGTATTGAATGTGAAGAAACCTCATGGCAGTGCCGTGCTTGAAATGCGCCGTTATGCCTCATTCATAGCTACAAGTAACCAGAAAGACTTGTTGACCGACCCTTCCGGCAGCCGTCGTTTTATTTGCATCGAAGTGACCGGAGTGATTGACACCAACCGTCCGATAGACTATGAGCAGCTTTACGCACAAGCTATGTACGAATTGGAACATGGCGAACGTTACTGGTTCGACCAGTCCGAAGAGCAGATTATGACCAGAAGCAACCGTGAATTTGAACAACTTTCACTCGAAGAACAGTTGTTTTACCGTTATTTCCGCCCGGCCAAAGAGAAAGAGGATGGCGAATGGCTTTCACCGGCGGAGATTTTGGAAGATATAAAGAAAAGCAGTGCCATACCGTTGTCAAACAAGCGGGTAAGTGTGTTCGGGCGAGTTCTCCGTAAACATGAAATCCCGTCGAAACGTGTACACAGAGGTACTGTCTACCATGTTGTACGAGTTTTATAAGACCAACAGATGCGTTGCAGATACTACATCTGCAACGTATCTGCAACAGGTATCTGCAACGCTGTAATACGTTTATTTTCAATAAGATAATTCAACTTCGTTGCAGGTGGCAGATAAAAACAAAAAATAAAACTCATAGGAGGGGATGAAGAATATGAAAACACTTAGGGTTAAAATGGTAGGGCTACTTGCAACGGCTCTTATTCTTTTTTCTGCATTTCGTGCAGATAAACCGGTCATCACTATCTTTATGATAGGTGATTCGACAATGGCTAACAAGAAAATAGACGGAGGAAATCCCGAACGTGGTTGGGGAATGGTACTTCCCGGATTCTTCTCCGAAGACATACGGATAGACAATCATGCAGCCAACGGTCGAAGTTCCAAGAGCTTTATCAGCGAAGGACGCTGGGAAAAAGTAATTTCTAAGGTGAAGAAAGGAGATTATGTCTTTATCCAGTTCGGCCATAATGATGAGAAAGCAGACTCTACCCGTCACACCGATCCGGGTAGTACTTTTGATAAAATTCTTCGTCGGTATGTGAATGAAACCCGCGCCAAAGGTGGAATTCCGGTGTTGTTCAACTCTATCGTCCGTCGAAACTTTGTGCAGCCGAAGGATGATGCCATCGCAAAAGATGTCCGCCGCACACCGGGGGAAAAGGAACAACCGAAAGAGGGAACTGTTTTATTCGATACGCATGGCGCCTATCTGGATGCTCCCCGCAATGTGGCAAAAGAACTGGGAGTGACTTTCATCGACATGAACAAGATTACTCATGACCTGGTGCAGGGACTTGGACCTGTAGAATCAAAGAAACTATTCATGTTTGTCGAACCCAATCAGGTGCCGGCTTTCCCGAAAGGTCGTGAAGACAATACTCATTTAAACGTATACGGAGCACGAACAATTGCCGGACTGGCAGTGGATGCCATCGGCAAGGAAATTCCGGAACTGGCGAAATATATCCGTCAATTCGATTATGTAGTGGCCCAAGACGGTAGCGGTGATTTCTTTACCGTGCAGGAAGCTATCAATGCTGTTCCCGATTTTCGCAAAGACGTCCGTACCACTATCCTGATTCGTAAAGGAACTTATAAAGAGAAGCTCATCATCCCTGAATCCAAGATTAATATCTCTTTGATTGGAGAAGACGGTGCGATACTGACTTATGACGGTTTTGCAAACAAGAAAAATGTATTCGGCGAGAACATGGGAACTTCCGGTTCGTCCAGCTGTTACATCTATGCCCCCGATTTTTATGCGGAGAATATCACATTCGAGAACTCATCAGGTCCCGTAGGACAAGCAGTTGCCTGTTTCGTATCTGCCGATCGTGTCTATTTTAAGAACTGTCGTTTCCTCGGCTTCCAAGATACCCTCTATACATACAGCAAGCAAAGCCG
>OGPG01002200.1_pt1 | contig 11575 bp, 10 predicted proteins | sample 1552851 | NCBI WGS metagenome assembly OGPG01 (sample SAMEA2579909, study PRJEB22360) | human gut metagenome | biome: human gut; feature: human-associated habitat; material: faeces | place: Denmark | collected 2008/2010 | reverse complement strand
GCGCGGCACCGCCGCCCCCTCCCTCTACGGCATCGTCGCCGCCATGACCTGCCTGATCCTCAGCTGCATCTTCTGCTGGATTGCCCTCGGCATGACCAAGGGCAAGTGGGATCTGGTCTGACCTGCCGCACCTGCGGGAGGGCCCCGCGTCTCTCCCGCACACCCCGATAACGGAAAGGAGCCCCCCGTCATGGATCACACCGCTGTTCTGCGCACCACGCGCACCACACTCTGTCCCATCACCCTGCCGCCGGCAGGACAGCACGACATCCCTCTGCCGCCGGAGCTGGCAGAGAGTAAGGAGCTACACCATCTCTGGCATGTGCGGCGTCAGGACGGGCAACCGCTGGGCTGGGTCTGGCTCCACGATGCCAATGAGACGCTGCACGACATCACCCTCTCCTTCCGCGCCGTATCGGAGGACACCGACGCGCTGCTGGAGGCCGTGCTGAAAGCCCGCTGCACGCTGGCGGGCGCCCCCGCCGTCCGCGTGGTCACCACCGCCACCGAGGACGCGAAGTTGGTGGACGGCCTGCGGCGCTGCGGCTTCACACTGGCACGCATGGACGGCGAGTGCTTCGTGCTGGAGTACGTCATGCAGTCCAGCCGCCGCTTCCCTCTGTATCTGGGGATTGCCGCGGTGCTCTCCGTGCTGCTGTATCTACTGCTGCACAGTTGGATGAGTGCCGCCTGCGTGGGATTCTGTCTGGCGCTGGCCGGCGGCTATCTCCACGAGCACAGCCAACGGCGGCACTTCCTGCGCCAGCGGGCGGAGCAGCTTCTCTCCGGCTGCAGCACATGACCGCATAGCAGGCATTTCCCTCTTTTCATCCGCCTGGGCATCCTGTAATATATAGGTAACAACAACGCTGCGTAAGGATGGTGCTATCTCAGATGGATTTCAAAAAGAATCTGAAGCTGCTGCCGCGGAAACGGATCTTCGACCTGATGGAACAGATCCCGTCACATCCCCTGTCCATGATCATCGCGCCCATGGGCTACGGCAAGACAGCCTCCCTCCGCAGCTATATCGAGCGGACGGAGCTGGAGAGCCTGTGGATGACCATGCCCCGGGCCACCAATCTGTCGGAGACAGAGCTTTTCTGGTTCCTGCTCGTCCGCGCCGTTACCAGACGGGACGCCGCCTTTGCCCAGCGCCTGTCCAGAATGGGCTTTCCCCAGAACAGCATCGACGTGTTCCGCATCATTGACATGCTTCACGACCTGCCGCCAGAGCGCCCCCTGCTGGTGGTCATCGACGACCTGCACTTCATCGAGAGCGCGGCCGTCTACGAGTTCATCTATCAGGTGGGCTGCTCCGGCATCCCCTGGCTGCGGATCGTGATTCTCAGCCGCACCTACCCCAACTTCCCCACGGCGGAGATGGAGCTCAAGGGCACCCTGTTCGTCATCGGGCCGCAGGAGCTGGCCTTTACCGCCGAGGAGGCGGACGAGTACTACGCGCTGGTGCAGTTTGATCCGCCGGCGGAGGTGCGCCGCCATATCTTCCGCATCTCCCAGGGGTGGATTGCCTCCATCCTGCTGCTGGTGGAGGGCTATCAGAACACCGGGCGGCTGGATGACAACGCCTCCATCAACGACATGTTCGTCAGCTCCGTGTTCCGGTACTACTCCGAGTATGAAAAGCGCCTACTGACGCAGGTGGCGGTACTGGACACCTTTACCCAGAAGATGCTGAACTATGTGCTGGACGATCCAAACGCCTCCGCGGCGGTGGAGTCCGCCTGCAAAGCCAACGCCTTCATCTTCCGGAATCAGCAGGGGCGCTACTGCTTCCATCAGATGTTCCGCGACTTCCTGCTCTCCGGGCAGGCCGCGCCGCTGCAGGACAGCAGCGTTTTCCTACACCGCGCCGCCCAGTGGTACAGCGACAACGGCAACCTGAAGGAGGCCATCCGTTACTGGATGATCGCCAACGACCGCGACCGCATCATGGAGACACTGGAGATCATCCCGCCCATGGAGGTCCTGACCCTAAATCTGGACACCATGAACAGCTTCTTCATCGAGGGCGACGAGGAACAGCGCTTCCGCTATCCCTACGCCTTCCTGAAGAACATCTTCTACCAGCTCATCATCTACAACAGCCCCCATCTCGTCCGTTATCTGGACGAATTCGACAGCTATTTCTCCACCCACAGCCACCCTCGGTACGCCAGTACCCTGCTGCTGGGGGAGAGCGCGGTGCTGCGCTCGTCCATGGTGTTCAACGATCTGGACAGCATGCTGGCGCAGATCCGCTGCGCCGAGGCGCTGATGCCCGGCGTTACCTCTCAGTTCCGCACGAAAAAGAGCTCCTTCTCCCACACCTCGCCCCATATGACCTACGGCTACTATAAGGAGGCCGGCAGCTTCCGCCGTATCGCCGACATCTTCGCCCGGGACTTCCAAGTCCATGTGCGCGTCACCGGCGGCTGCGGCGCGGGCTGTCCCCTGCTGGCACAGGCGGAATACGCGCTGGAGACCATGGATCTGCCCCGCGTGGAGGCCCTAGCCTTTCAAGCCATCAACGAGGCTCGTCCCCACCAGCAGAACTGGGTCATCATCGGTGCGTACCTGACGCTGGCGCGGCTCTATCTCCTGCAAGGGCGGCGTGATCGCATGGCCGAGTTCCAGGAGCGTGTCCGCATGATCAAAAAGGACGAGACAAACACCTCCACGCTGTGCGAGATCGACAACTGTCTCGGCTATATCAGCTGTCTGGAGGGACGGCTGGAGGATGTGCCCCGCTGGATCTCGCAGGCGGACATCCCCCAGGGCCGCAGCACCTTCAAGCGGCTGTCCTTCAACCTCATCGTCTCTGGCAAGGCCCTGCTGCTGGCCGGCGACTACGAGAAGCTGGAGCGCAAGACCTACCAGTTCGACCACTATTTCAACCAGTTCTCCTACCGGCTGGGCTATCTGCACAACTGGATGTATCGTGCCATTGCCAAGTACCATCTATATGGGCTGTCCGTGGGGCTCAGCGAGCTGAAGCGTGCGGTGGAGCTGGCCGTGCCGGATCATATTCTGGCCCCCTTTGTGGAGTGCCTGCCCGCGCTGCTGCCCATGCTGGAGGCCTACTCCGGCGGCCAGCAGGAAATGGCGCTAATCCGCGAGCTGCTGAGCTTCGCCGGACGCGGCGAACCCTCCACCGAGGGCGACGGTCTGCTGCTGACCCGCCGCGAGATCGAGGTGATGGAGTACCTCTCCGAGGGGTACAGTCAGGTGGAGGTCGGGCAAAAGCTCTTTATCGCGCAGAACACCGTGAAGCGTCACCTGCAGAATATCTACCATAAGCTGGACGCCTCCAACAAAACGCAGGCGATTAATCGCTACAAACGGCTGTTTCAGAAGGGCAACACTCCCTGAGTTACGGCACAACAGAAAAAGGACCGCTGATGACCTATGAAAAAACGACCTTCACTGACCGTTTCCTTTGAAGTGGCAGCAGTGTGGTTCGGCGCACTGCTGGGCCCGTCGCTGGTAACCGGCGCCTATATCGCAGTCTATTTCGCGCCCTACGGCAATCTGGGTCTGCTTCTTCCCTTCGTTGCGTTTCTCCCGATTTGTATTCTGGCCGCCATGAGCGCGGACATCGTCCGCCGATGCCACGCCTATGATTACGCTTCCTTTGGTAAAGCCCTGTACGGGCGGCTGCACAAGTACCTGATGCCTTTTCTGGACTACTTCATCATCATGGCCATGATCATCGGCGGCAGCGCCGTGGCCAATGTGGAGGGCAGCCTGCTGGGCAACCTGCTGCATGTGCCGGAGGTGGTAGGTGCCAGCATTTTCGACATTATCACTGTGGTGGTGGCCATGTTCGGCGCCGGTATGCTGCGCCGGTTCTCCACCGGCATGACGGCGGTGCTGTTCTTCTCGTTTATCGCGCTGGCCGTCCTGTTCATCCGCCACTCTCCGGTGGACTTCTCCACGGTGCTCACCACGGAGGGCGCTCTCAGCGACCAGTACGGCCGCGGCATCTTCCGCGCCGTCCTGCTGGGCTTTTCCAACACCGGCTGCGTCTGCGGCACGCTGTGCGCCGTGGAGCAGGGCATCAAGACCCGGAGGCAGGCCGTCTTTGTGGGTGTGTTCAGCTTCCTGCTGAACAGCTGCATCTTTCTGCTGGGCTGCATCATGATCCTGCCCTACTGCCCCGCCGCCCTGTCCAACCCCACGCCCACCGTCTACATCATCCAGAACCACATACTGTCCTATTGCCCGTGGCTGTTCGGGCTGTACAACTTCGTGATGTTTCTGGCGCTGCTCTCCAGCGACGCGCCGCAACTGTTTGCGGTGAGCAGCCGCATCATCGCTGCCGTTGACAAAAAAGGCCGCTGGCAGCGGCACAGTGAGCGCACTAAGATCCTGGTCATCGGCACCGCCTACGAGGCCCTGTGCGTGCTGATCTCCACCTTCGGGCTGACGGCCATCATCTCCAAGGGCTACACCCTCAACGGATGGATGGGCCTGTTTCTGGTGGCTATACCCATCCTCATCCGCTTTTTCCGCGACCTCCGGGCCCGCCGGAACACCTGACCGGGACGCTGTATCCCGCTCGGTGCAGAGCAGGAAAGTATGGCGGCATTTTGTCAAGGAAAAAGCGCAGTGCGCAGAAAAAAATCATAACCACCAGTAAACTGGTGGTTTGACCTGCCCCTAAAAGGGGCGTCGAAGGTTTGACACCGCATTACCATTTCAGGCGGCCGCTTCAAGCGGCTGCCTTTTTATTCCTTCTTATTCTTGTCACCCGTAAACGGGTCTACATATTCTTTGATGCTGATCTGATTAGCGGCATAGTCCTCCTCCGGTTGGTTTCGGATACACTCCGCTATGATTTTTATTGCGCCCCACAGTGTCCACATAGTATCTTCTGCACCCAAAATTCCTCGGCCTATACTTGTACTTCAAATCCGCATACCTGTCGAAGATCATTAAGTTGCTCTTTCCCTTGAGAAAAATGTTCTGCCGCCGTTTCTTGATGCGTTGAAAACGCTTTGACCCACACCGTGACCCACACGCGGAAATGCGTGGAAAGGGCAAAAGATGAGCGGACGGATATTCCGTCCGCTCATCTCTTTTAGATCGACTTACATGACCTGCGCCATAAAGCTGCCCATGGTCTGCGCGGCCTCGTCCTGCTTTTGCCTCGTAGCGTGGGTGTAGGTGCGGAGAGTGAAGCCCGCATCGTAGTGGCCCAGCATGCTGCTGACGGTTTTCACGTCCACGCCGTTTTGCAGAGCCAACGTGGCGAATGTGTGCCTGAGGTCATGGAAGCGTATGTGCGGCAGTCCTGCATCCTTCAGAATTTTCTTATGCAGATTCACAATGGAATCAGGGTAGTACAGCTCCCCCGTGACGGGTGACGGGAACATATACGGATTGTCGGGGTGTTTCTTGTGTTCGGCAACCAGCAGGTCGACGGCCTCTTGTGGAATACTGACCTTTCTGACCGATGTCTCCGTTTTGGGGCGCGAGAGTGTCAACTCCCCATTGGGGTTCTTGACGTACTGCTTGCTGACGGAGATGGTTTTGTTTTGGATGTCGAGGTCACTCCAGAGAAGCGCCGTGATCTCCCCCTTGCGTAGTCCGCTGACCAGTTCCAGATAAAACATGGGCAGCAGTCCTCGCCTGTCAGCGGCCTCCAGATAGTCCTTTATATGCTCCGGTTGGAGGATCTGCATCTCGAATTTCTGCACCTTCGGTGCGATGCAGTCCTCGGTGGGGTTGCGAAGGATCAGGCGTTCTTTTACGGCGCGGTTCAGGGCATTGTGGAGCATCAGGTGCAGACTGCGGACGGTGGTGCTGCTGAGCCCGGGGTTGCCGTGACCGCTTTTGCGGTTGGTACGGCCACTCTCCATCAGCTCCTTGTAGAGCTTTTGCAGATCGTGGGCGGTCAGCTTGGTGAGCTTGATATTGCCGATACGCGGAATGGTGTACTGCTCGATCATCAAGTGATAGCGATCCGCCGTGGCGACGCGGACATTTGGCTTGGCGTAGATGTCGTACCAGCTCCGCAACCATGTGGCCACGGTGTATTCGTCGGCACGGCTGACGTCGACGCCCTTTGTGGCCTCCATAGCAGCGGCCAGCTTTGCCTTGCACTCCGCTTGCGTCTTACCGAGGACATTTTTGATGATGCGCTTACCGGTTTCTGCGTTGTACCCTGCGGTATACCGGCCCTCCCAGCGGCCATCTGACCGCTTGCGGATATTGCCCTCGCCGTTGGCGCGTTTCTTGGCCATTGAATCAACTCCTTTCTTGGCAGCAAACACAAATACCACAACTTTGCGCGGAAAGCTACCGTTTTTGAAATGATCTTTTTATTGTTTCCAGCAGCGCAAAATATGTGCCTCTTACAGGCCGCCCATGCCGTGGCTCTGCTCGTTCTCGTGGTCGTTCCATTTATGGCCCATTGCCATCTTCTTTTCCCGCAGGCGCTGCAGCCGCTTGCGGTCGATCTGGATGCCCGCAGGAGCTGCGGGGCGCGGTGCGTTGTCCCGAAAGATGTTACTCATGTGGTGCAGCAGGCGCGTGGCTGACAGCAGGACGGGGGGCGGCTCCTGTTCGCCGCGCTCCATGCGTTTCAAGAAAAATTCCGCGTAGGCGTGACCGTTATCTCTTGCCGCCGCAAACCATTCGTAGGCGGCGTCTGGGTCCTTGGGAACGCCCTCACCCATGAGGGTCAGCTTGCCCAACAGGTACTGTGCGTAGGCACTGCCGTTATCCGCGGCCTGCCGCAAATATGACACTGCTGTTTCGGCATCTTTTATCGTATTTTTGCCGCTGAGATATTCCTTGCCCAACCGGTAGGCGGCGAAATCGTTGCCGTTGTCCGCCGAGCGTTTCAGCCAGTAAATGCCTTTGGCGGGATCGTGAACGTCTGCATCATCGGAGAGATACAGCTTGCCGAGGGCGTACTGTGCCGCGTCCAAGTCCTGCTCGGCGGCGCGTTCCAACAGCTTTTGCGCTTTGGCTGTGTCCGGTATCAGCAGCCCGCCGTCACGGTACGCCGTGCCGATGATGTACTGCGCGTAGGCGTCGCCTGCATCCGCAAGCTGCTCCAACTGCTCCGCCGCTTCATCCCGTTCCACCAAGGGAAAGCTCTCATCGTTGGCCACGCTTTGCAGATCCTGACATTCATAGCTCATGCCGTAGGTACTGATCTGCTCGCCGTCATCCTGCATTTCCTCGTCCTCAAAGGAAATTCTGTTCATGCGAATATGCTCCGCTTCTTTGATGACGGCGTTCTTGATCTGGCGAAATTCCTTCTGCTGCGACAGCGGCGGGCGTGTCCTCTTTTTATCTTCGGAGTAGTAATCTTCTACCTGACATTGCAGCTCCCACCACGTTTGGTAGCACGCATCCACGGTGGGCAGACGCGCCATCTGATCGACGATCTCGTCCACCAACTTTTTCATCGGCTTCGGCAGATAGCCGTAGGTTTTCTTGCCGCCGACTTGACTGAGCTGCCGCGACAGATTCCAGATCATCTGCTCCGCCTCCGGGTGGATGCAGGTCATCTCCCGCATGGCCTTCGCCAATTCCAGCATGGCTTTTCGTGCTTCCGCCACCAGCTCGTCTCGCGATTTGCTTTTCTGCTCGTAGACGTGCAGCAGCTCCTGTCGGAAGATCTGATTGGTCAGCGTGGACTTGATCTGCCGTATCCCATCTTTGGACAGGTACGCCTGATTGGGTTTCACCGACCACGCCATCATGTGGACGTGAGGATGATTGCCCTCATCGTGGAATGCCGCATACCAGCGGAAGTCCTCCGGCGGTATTTTCATCGCCGCCGCGATGTCATTGCGGTGTGTCCTAAGTAGTGTGCGCCACGCTTCCGCGTGGTTGTATCCCAGCCGCTCCGCATCCTCGCGGTGGAGAGAGATGATGTGCGTCCACACGTTGCCGGTGTAGTGTTCCATCTCGTCCATGGCCGCGTCCAGTGACACATAATCCGCGTCGCCGAACAGACCGTGACTGCCTAACCTTTCCGCTCTGGGACGGGTGGCGATGTACTTGGCGTAGCCCTCCATCGACGAGAGCCTGTCCCAATTCGATTCCAGCGCCAGCGTGATGAGCGCGGACGCGGTTGCTTTGGTTGGGTGCGCCGCGTAGTCCTCATATTCCATCAACTCTTTTGTATCAGGAAAATCCTTCACCAGTTTTGCGAGGAACTGCGTCTGCTTGTTGGTGGGCGGACGGTCATCCGGGATGATCTCCACCCGCTCCCGCGTGGCAATGTACTCGAGGTACCCGCCAGCGCTTTGCCCAGCGCCGCACTTGATGTACGGGCTTTTGACGATCAGCCTTGCCATGCTTCGTTCTCCAACTCACGGAGCTTCTGCTCCATCCGCAGCTGGCCGTTGGTGCGCTTGACGGCGGCGATGCTCTTGGCCCGTTCTTGCCGCAGCACTTCCTCGCTCACGTTGAGACTTTGCAGGAGGATGGACATTGCCATGTCCATCTCCACCGCCTGCTTGTAGAGCAGTGCCGCGATACGATCCTCGAAGAGCTTCAGTCGATTGTCGATGGCGGATTGCACCGCACGGGGCAGCGTGGTGCTTTCGCCTGCGGCGAGCATATCCGAGTAGCAGTTCACCGCCTTTTCGATGAACTCATTTTTGCTGCGGCAGTTATCTTCCTGATACCACCGCTCTATTTTTTGCTTGGTTTCCGGCTCCGGCCGGTAGGTCAAGCGATCCTTGTTATCACTCATAAAATGCCTTCTTTCTCGCTAAGACGCCGTCGAAAAGCCTGTATTCATCGGCCTTTCACGGACGTTAGACGCCAATCGTACAAAAAATCTTCCGAATAGACGCCACAACCGCCTGCGCTGAAACCCCCGTCAACTGCCCGCACTGCGGGCAGAAGTGACCGGGCAGAGCGTCGGTTCCGACGCCAATCCTTTATCCTGCTTTCTTTTTCGTCCTCCGCAGAGCCTTGAAATCCCGCCTAAAGGCGCTCCAAATAACCGGGGCCGCTATCGTTACCCTCTTAGGCTTCTGTAATCGCACACAGCGGCTCACAGGGGCGAACGCGGGGCTTCTGCGGCTTGCCGTGCCAGCTTTTCCTGTATGCGGCGGCGCTCGGCGGCGGCTTCCGCTTTGGCCAGCTGCTGCCGGTTGAACTGCTCCACGGCCTGCTCCGGCGGGAGGATCGTGTAGAGCAGAGAGCCGTTTCGCTTGCGGCCGTCTTTCAGCGTGACGGTGGTGCGCTCTGTGCGGATGAGGCCCTTTTCCTCCAGCTGACGGACATATTTCGCAACGGTGTTGCGGCTCATGCCCACCGCATCACCGATAGTGCGGTAGCTGGGATAGCACTGGTAGGTCTTACGATCCTCACAGAACAGCAGGAACGAGTACACGGCGATCTCACCGGGAGACAGGCCAAGTTGGCAGATGACTTTCGGCACGGGGTAGTAATTCTTGGCAGGGGCGGGCTTCTGCCATGGCAGGGTGTGGGTCATCTTACACCGCCTGTCTGCGCCTCTACCCACTGGCAGAACTTTTCTTTCGGGACAACGATGCGGCTGCCCACACGCAGAGCGGGGAAACTCGCTTCGTGCATCAGCTCATAGGCGCTGGAGATGCCCAGCACCTTTGCCACCATTTCCGCGTTGAGGAATAGCGGAAGCTCGTCGTAGGTGGTGTATTTCGATACTTTCATTTTGCGTTACCTTTTCTTTTTTGAATTACCGCAATCGTATCTGATTGACTTGCGGCCATCCATCAGATACAATGTGAGCATAGCACAGCCGAAAATCAGGCGCAATAGCTCCAGCGGTTGTTGGGTACACAACGAAAACTCCATCGGAAACGGAGGATGAAAGCATGGCCTATCAGAACGACAGTCTCTTTGAGTGGTTTGAAGTGTCGTTTGGAAAGAAAAGCAGCATCGTGGCAGGCAAGGAATATCCGCTGGGATATTTTGCCGCCGAAGCCCTGGAGATAGACGATGCGCTTCTCGCAGAATTAAAAGACTTGACCCAAGTGGCCAACGAGGAATTCAATGTATTTCTGAACGCACGGACAGCGTCCAGTGCAGGTATGGCGGTTCAGGAATTGGACAGGGCGTGGGCGCTTATCAAGCAGCTCCCGCTGTATAACAAAATCCCGTACTGGCATGGAAAACGCAGCGCTGTCAGCTCCATGATCCACGACTTGCGTGAGGATGCGGCGAAGCATGACCGTATGCTCACAGTCGGGACGCGGGAGAATGAACTGTTGCGGCGCTGGCAGGGGCGATATAGCTGCATGGCCGATGACATCAAGCGGTTCCAGTATGACGCGGATGACATGTTGACCGACTTTTTTGAGGAGCTGCCTTCCCGCAGACCGGAGGCCTATGCGGCAGCATTTGAGGAGAATATGGAGTCCTTCCGGGAGATCTATTCGCAGACAGAGGACGCAGAGGATCTTGCGTACATAGACGAACACAAGGACAATTTTCCGGTGAACATTTCTTTCGTGGTGGAGCGAAACCAGAAAACGGGGCTGCCGTTCATCGCAGAAAAAATGACCTTCGAGGACTTGGTCAGCTTTCTGTACATGGATCTGTACCGTGGCATGGCGGTGGGGAACGTCCCGCGACTATGTCACAACTGCGACAGGTGGTTTTTGCTGACAGGGGCATACGACACAGTGTACTGCCAACGGGTAGCGCCGGGAGAGGAGACACGCACCTGCCGACAGGTCGGCGCTCACCGCAAGGAGAAGGAAAAGAACGGCAAGGAATTTGCCTACCGTGAATACACCAAGGTATATAACCGGCTGAAAACATGGAAGTATCGGGGAAAGCTCAACGCAGAGGAATGGAACCATAAAGTGGCGTATATTCAGGATGTGAAGGCGGCGTTCTTAGCAGGCGGAATGAGCGATGCCGAGTATCTGGAGAAATTGAAGCAGATTTGACCGATTTAGGAAAATAGTCTCTGCTCAAATCGAGCAGAGACTATTTTCCTATTCTTTGCTTACACCGACGCAGGTTTTGCGCCGCTTACCCGCCGTAGAGGACATAGATCAGTAGGCTCCCGCCATCCTCGATGATGCAGACATTGCAGCGGAATCCGGCGTCCGCGATGGTGTTCCGTCCCGCCTGCATCATGAGTTGGCGGAAGGTAAAGTCCACCATGTCCTTTGTTTTGGCTTCCAATGTTTCCCGCGATGCATCTGTTGGCACCGCCGCAGGGAATCGGTAGGCACTGTTGTCCAGTGTCAGACTTGTGTCCGTGGTGACACCGTATTGTGTGGACGCATAGGCGTTGGCAACGTCGATGGCGGCTTGACGGTTTGCGGGTGCTGCGGGTTCGGGCGCTGGCTCTGGTGCTGGGGCAGATTCCAGCTCACCTTCAGGCGCAGGCGTTTGGACACTGTCCGCATCGTAGCCGGTCTTAGCCGAGACAGTGACCGAAGGAATATCCTCCGCAGGCGCGGGTTCTGTGACCGGCTCAGGGGCCTACGTGACTTGCGGAGTGGCTTTCGGTTGAAGCTCATCCTCCTGAGACAGTTCTTGTACTGAGGTCGATGCTGCGGCTGGGGATTGGCCTGTCCTGGGGGGGTCTTCCGGCTGG
>OGPG01002194.1_pt1 | contig 11596 bp, 8 predicted proteins | sample 1552851 | NCBI WGS metagenome assembly OGPG01 (sample SAMEA2579909, study PRJEB22360) | human gut metagenome | biome: human gut; feature: human-associated habitat; material: faeces | place: Denmark | collected 2008/2010 | reverse complement strand
AATCTATGATGCAGCAGCGGAAAAGCTTACAAAAGTTCGTCGAGAAGCGGCAGCACGTTTCGCCAAGGCGGTTACGAATGAAATGCAAACGCTGTCCATGAAGGGCGGACGATTTGAAGTAAACCTTGTCCCCATTCCGCGCAGTGAAGTCGGCGTTGAAAAGTGTGAATTCTTAATGGCAGGCCACCCAGGCGTCGATGTGAGTCCCTTGGCTAAGGTGGCGTCCGGCGGGGAGCTGTCTCGCATTGGTCTAGCGATTTTTACATTAACCAGCCGTAATACAAGCGTCCCAACGCTTATCTTTGACGAAGTCGACAGTGGCGTAGGGGGTGCTACAGGTGAAGTGGTTGGTCGAATGATAAAGCAGCTTGGTTTGACGAGGCAGGTGCTTTGCGTGACGCATTTGCCGCAAGTAGCTGCTTGCGGCGACCATCATCTCAAAGTAGAGAAGGTTTCTGACGGTATTGAGACTGTGAGCTATTTGAGAGAACTCAATCCAACCCAGCGTGTGGAAGAGATTGCTCGCATGTTGGGAGGACTCCTCATCACGCAGAAAACGAAAGTACTTGCCGAGGAAATGGTTAAAGCAAACCTTTCTCAGGAAGAGTGATTTTATTTTGAAGCCGTTGCTCGAGACGTTGACGATTGATGCCTGCTAAATGTCGATCATTTTCACGGTGATACAGATGAAAAACAGTCGTTGCGAAAAGACCAAGTTTGCGCTGCATCCCAAGATTGATCAAACGGATCGCTAGGTCGGAGTCTTCAAATCCCCAACCTTCATAGGCTTCATCGAATCCATTGACAGCTAAAAAATCCTGCCGCCAAACCCCTAAGTTGCAAGTTCGAACTTTTGCCCATGATGTTGGTTTAAGTCTGCGCATTGATCCCAATGGGATTTTAAGAAGCGGCATAAGCCGATTGATGTGATCTTTATGTCTTAAAACGTTTAAACCGAATAGATCTGTAAAAGGGATTCTGTGTGTTTCAATTGCATGACTCAGTGTTTCATCCAACAAAACTCGATTGCCCGCAACAAATGCATGTTTTTCTGAAAGTGTCAGGTGCTGATGAATCCAGTTCGGACGGGGAATACAGTCCCCATCAAGAAATAAAAGGTAATCACCAGAACTCATCCGGACGGCATTGTTGCGAGCTGATGCAGCACGAAATCCTCTGTCATCTTGCCAGGCATGCAGTATTGGAAAGGCTGACTTTTGCTGGAAATTCTCAATGATTTGTTGAGTATCTTTCGTGCTGCCGTCATCAGCAATGCAAACTTCAAAGTCTTGAATTGTTTGCAGATTCAATGCTTCAAGCACTGTCAGCAATGCTTGAGGGCGATTGTAAGTAGACAAAATGATGCTGGCTTTCATGACGCATTCACGATTTTCTTCATTGCGCCTAAAACTTCATCCACAGTCGGCCATCCATTTTCGCTGCCCAGGACAATAGCCCTAGGGTTCCACGGACGTGTGCGAACTGGGTTCGTAACGCCGATCAATGTAATCTGATTGGCGCCAACCGCTGCAGCTACATGGCTCATGCCGGAATCGTTGGCAATAACCACGCGTGCATGTTTGGCAAGCGCAGCAATAGTGCCGAGAGATGTCGGAGGACAAATTTTGGCGTCTGGGCAGGCGGCTTTCGCCAATTCAACCTCTCGAGCGGCAGGGAAGACAACTGGTTCTATTCCCATATCACGAAGTGGCCTACAAAGCTCATTGAAGTGTTTCCAGTGCTTCTCTTTCCCGTGGTGAAGCCCTCGAGCGATTGGTGCAAGAAGTGCATAGTTGGCTGGAATGTGACACTGTGCCCTCAAGTTTCTAGCACCCGCTTCGTGACGTTTTAGCGGTATTAGACCAAGGCTTGGAGGAACTTTGTCCCAGGCAGGCTTGATATCCCAAGCTTCGAGTGCTTCATGGGCAAGTATGAAGAACCGTTCAACCTCATGCACTACTGTATTAGGTTCGGGTACAACCGTATCGAGAAGAATACGGCGAAAATCTGTGGGGAATCCCGCACTACGGATGCCCCCAATGCGGTAAAGAAGCGCTGAACTTAATGAATTGGGAAAGAGCAGCCCCTTGGGATGTTCTCCCCAACGACGTGCAATATTGCGGATACGGCCAAGATCTTCTGTAACGTGCCCTTCAATAGGTTCAAATCGCCAACCTGTGCCGGCGAGAAGATCTTCGGCCCAACGTTTGCCTGTCAATACAGGAGTGAGGCCGCTAGCCTCAAGAAGTCGTAGCCCCGGCAAGGCCATGCAGCAATCGCCGACATGATTGGGGATTCGACAGAGAACATTAAGCATGATGAAGATCTCTTCCGGGAATATTTTTGAAAGTTTCGCTGACAATAAAGGATACGGTTGGTACGCATCACTTGTAGATAGTAATGATGCCAGTGAAAAGATAATCCTTGTATCATGACGCATCTATCCTGAATGCTGTGCTCAACGTGAATTACAAGCAATTTCCCATATTCGGAAATCCGCAATTAATGCGACTTTTCCGTTATTTGCCGCCATACAAAAAATATATTATTGGAGCGGCATTGGCCATGATCGCTGGTGGCGGAGCTTCTTCGCTGATTGCATTAGTGCTCGGGAAGCTGACTGATATGGCTTTTTACCAGCAGGATTCGATAGTTGTCTATCTTGCTCCTATTGCTCTACTTGGTATTTCAGTATTACATGGCGGCAGTCAGTACCTTAGCCAATTTCTCTTGGTGCGTGTTGCGCAAGGAGTAATGCTTGAGATCCGAACTCTAATGTTCAAACGGATTCTTCATTGGGGGGATGATCTCTTTATGAAGTATCGTTGCGCAGAGGTGCAGGCGAAGTTCATTAATGAAGCCTCCACAGCTCTGACCAATGCGGCTGGTGTACTAACTATCATCATTCGGGACTCCATTCAAATTGTCTGCCTTTTAGTGGTGCTTTTTTGGCATAACTGGTTGCTTACATTGGTGACCTTCATCGTGGGGCCGGTCATTGCCTTAATTCTTAAATGGGTGAACCGACATATCAAGCGCTTGACAACGCAGACTCAACAAACATTTGGGGAGCTGATCGGCACAATTCAGGAAAGCTACAGCGGTGAGCGGGTGGTTAAAGTCTATGATGGTTATGACTACGAGCTCGCGCGTTTCCGTGATGTCAATGAACGATTGCGTGCACTTACATTGAAAGCGCAAAAGGTTTACTCTGCAGGAACACCGCTCACTCAGTTCACCTCAATGGCGGGGGTATCGATTGTTATAGTTTTCGCCCTGTTGCAAGCTAACATGGGGTTGCTCACAGTTGGAGAATTCACAACATTTTTAGCGGCAATGCTTTTGCTGCTGCCGCCCATCCGAAAACTCTCTAGCGTCAACGGTACAACGGCAGCAATGACTGCAGCTGCAGAAAGCTTATTTCGCGTGATTGATGAACTGCCGGAAAAAGATGCCGGCACAAAGACTCTAGAAAACTATAGTGGCGCCGTAGATTTCCGCGATGTAAGTTTTGCTTATCCTAACGAGGATAAGCAGACGATTAGCCATTTCTCACTATCAGTGAAGCCTGGGGAGATGATTGCGTTAGTCGGATCGTCCGGAGCAGGTAAATCGACCCTCATCAATTTGATCCCTCGCTTCTGGGCTCCTACTGAAGGTGAGATCTACTTCGACGGCATCGCGCAGAGTGAGCTCACCCTCAAGAGTTTGCGTAAGCAAATAGGCCTTGTCAGTCAAGACGTAACAATTTTTGATGACACAATAGCCAACAATATTGCTTATGGCTGTCGTGACAAGGTGACTCGGGAGCAAATTGAAGCTGCAGCAGAGGCTGCAGCATTGACAGACTTCATCAAAACACTGCCGGAAGGGTTGGACTCTCCAGCAGGACCCAATGGCAACCATTTGTCTGGTGGGCAGCGACAGCGTGTTTCTATTGCGAGAGCGTTTCTTAAGAATGCCCCCATCTTACTTTTGGATGAGGCAACAAGTGCTTTGGACACGGAAAGTGAAAAGCACATTCAGAAGTCGCTGGATACGCTCCTTAAGGGACGTACATCATTTGTTGTTGCACATCGATTGTCAACCATCATCAATGCTGACCGCATTATTGTGATGAAGAATGGCGGTATCGCCGAAATTGGTACGCATGAAGAGTTGCTTGCCAAAGGCGGGTTATACAACCATCTTTATACTCTTCAGTTTTCGAAAGAGAACTGATTCTGCTTCATGTTCATCGGAATCATTTTCGGCATCATCGCTTGTGCTCTGTGGGGGCTTGTCTACATCATCCCGCTGTGGCTCTCTACATATGATCCGATGCTGATAGCGCTGGCTAGATACACGATTTTTGGTCTTTTTTCGGCAGTACTTCTGGTTTTCAACGGAAAGTATCTGACTCAAGTCTCCAAGAAGGATTGGATTAGCGCTACTGCCTTAGGCGTGGTGGGAAATCTTTTTTTCTATTGGCTGTTGGCGTCTGCAGTTCAATTGGCTGGCGCGCCGATTGCTGGTGCTTTTACTGCGGTTATCCCAATTAGTGTGGCCATTGTGGCCAATTCCTCAGCAAGGCGGAGTGGGGCAGGAGTGCCTTGGAGCAGTCTCGTCTTTCCACTCAGCTTGGTGGCTGCCGGCATGGTTTGCCTCAACTGGACAGAGTTCAGCTACTTCCTTGCAAATTCCAATGAGCCCCCAGCGGGATTTTGGCTGGGCGTGTTCTATGCATTTTTAAGTTTGCTAGTTTGGACGTGGTATCCAATCAGCAATGCGAATTGGTTAATTGCGCATCCGAAAATTTCTCCAATGTTTTGGACGGCAGCTCAAGGTGCTGCAACACTGCCGACAGCAACTATCGGTTTGGCAGTTTATGCCGCTATGACGAAGTCTTCAACATCACTCTGGGAGCCTACACCGACACATTTTTTTATCGGCGTATTATTTTTGGGGATTGTATGCTCCTGGCTTGCCATTTGTTTTTGGAATGATATGAGTCGCAGATTGACGCCCGCATTGGGTGGTCAAATGATTATTTTCGAAACAATCTTCGCAGTGATCTATGCACACATTATGCGACAGGCTTTGCCTACAACATTAATGAGTGTCGGGATGGTGCTTCTTTTGGCAGGTGTTTTTGCTTCAGTGCGAGTATTTCATCGCACTGAGATTAAAGCAATGTAGAGCCTATCGGTGTATGACAGCAGAGTGCATTCCAAACTTTTTCTACAGAAATACTCTGCATGCAACGTGATAGTTGAGGCGGGTTGTAGTGAGCGCAGAGGTGGCGAGTGCAGCCTGAGCAAGGGATATCTGTGTTATTACGTCGCACGATGGTGACGTTGCCTACTGTTTGAATATCTAACTTGTTGGAATAAGGTGTTGATTGGCCGCATTTAGGCGCTGGACCCCATGCGTCGACATGTGTTGGACCATAAAGACAGACACAGGGTATGCCTGTAGCTGCAGCGATGTGCGATGTTGCTGTGTCAACACCAATATAAGCGACTGCTCCCATGATGATTCGCGAGGTCTGTCCAAAGCTTGCATGACCCGCCGCAATGAAGATTTTTTGGGGAGGAAGCGCTTCAGTAATTTTGAGGAGATAGTCAACATCTCCTGGTCCTCCGGTGAAACAAAGGCCATATCCGGCTGTCATAAGCAAGTGTGCTAGTTCGATCCACTTTTCTATGCTCCAATTTTTGTCTTGGTATCGAGAATTACATTGGCATACGACGTACGGCCCAAGCATATGTAACCTTGCTTGAAGGTCGGTTGATAATTCCCGATCAGGAAAAATAGGGCAGAGTTTAGGGGCTGTTCCCTTGAAAAGTGGGCCAAGAAGAGGTTGTGTGCGTTCAAGGATTTGGCCGCCGACAAAATCTATTTGATCTGTAATCAGAATTCGTTTCCAAAGTTCCTCTAGAGATAGATACGGACGCACCATCACTTGATGCTTTGCTGCAAAGTAACCATATAGAACTGTGCGGGTACTATTCATAGTAATTAATGCCCAGTCGTATTTGTTCCACGATGCGAGGTGGCTGCAGGCTTGAACAAACTTATTGGGGTGATGTTCAACACCTATTACATGACTAATATCCTGAATGCCTTCCAAAATGGGAGCGTTGTCCTTAAAGGTGAGCATGTCGATTTGGGCATCGGGGAAACGAGCCTTTAGTGCTGGGGCCAAAGCGGCAGCCAAGAGGCAGTCACCAAGATAGCGAAGGGAAACGATGAGGAATTTCATGAACGTATGATGAATGGGGCAAGAACTTGCCTAACGATTAGCCCTTTACAATGTGCACACTATTCAAACGGCAAGTTGAGCATCGTCCTGTGGAACAGATACTTATCAATACTTCTAGAGAAGAAACGCGTGTCGCTATTTTAGATGACGGCCTTCTTCAGGACCTCTTTATTGAACGTGCCTGCGCTCGCGGGTTAGTCGGAAACGTTTACTGGGGACAGGTTGTTCGCGTTCTGCCGGGAATGCAAAGCGCATTTCTGGATGTTGGTCTGGAGCGTACGGCATTTCTGCACATTGCAGAGATTGAAGGAGCCAGAATGGACACTGGAACATTCAAGCCGATAGAGTCTCTTCTGCATGAAGGACAGCGCTTGATGGTTCAGGTGGCAAAGGATCCGATCGGTACCAAAGGCGCACGGTTGACAACAACGATTTCACTTGCTGGCCGTAAGCTCGTCTATCTGCCCAACGATTCTCATATTGGAGTTTCGCAGCGTATTGAGGATGCGGCTCTGCGTGAAGAACTCAGGACTCTAGCAACGACTGTTCGGCAAAAGGATGAAAAGGGCGGTTATATCGTTCGGACGTGCGCTGAAGAAGGGGCGACAGAACAGGAATTCCTTTCTGACATGGCTTATCTGGCTCGGTTGTGGGATGGCATTCGTCATCGGGCGCAGGAAGTCAAGAAGCCGACATTGCTGTATCAAGATTTGACGTTAGCTCAAAGAACGCTGCGCGATATGGTGCATGAAGGGACAGCTGTCATTGAGGTTGATGATGAGGCTGAATATGAAGCCTTATTAGAGTTTGCCAAGCATTTCGTGCCAGCAGCAGTTGACAAACTCCATCATTATGAGGGAGAGCGACCGCTTTTCGAACAGTATGACATTGATGAAGAAATTGAACTTGCACTTGGGCGCCGAGTTGAGTTGAAGAGCGGCGGATACCTTGTATTCGACCAGACAGAAGCAATGTCGACGATCGATGTCAATACGGGTGCTTATGTTGGGAAACGAGACTTTAGCGATACCGTTTTCAAAACTAACTTAGAGGCGGCTCAGGTTATTGCTCGTCAGCTTCGTTTACGCAATCTTGGCGGCATCATCATTGTCGACTTTATTGACATGGCCAAAGACGAGCACCGCGAAGCGGTGCTGAGCGAATTGCGTCGAGCTGTTTCACTCGATCGCACCAAGATGACGGTGAGCGGCTTCAACGAACTCGGTCTCGTTGCAATGACGAGGAAGCGCACACGTGAATCTCTTGCGCATACCCTCTGCGAAACTTGTCCTGTTTGCGGTGGGCGCGGAGAGATTAAGACAGCGAGAACAGTTTGTTATGACATTTTGCGCGAAATTACACGCTTAGCGAAACTCTATAAGGAAATGAAGGAATTTCGTATTTTGGCAAGCCAAACCGTCATTGACTTACTGCTAGAAGAAGAATCACAGGCGCTCGAGCTGCTGCAGCAGGCGATCGAACGTCATCCTGCTGGAGGTGGAATCCGTTTATACGCAGGAGCAATGGGATGTCATCATCGCTTAAAAATAAGAAGGACAGCATCATGACTCAATCTTCGATGGGCGCCCAATCTGTTGAGACAACCTTTTATTGGTATGACTATGAAACTTTTGGCGTCGATCCGCGCAAGGACAGACCGGCGCAATTCGCCGGGCGACGCACAAGACTCGATTTTTCGTCCCTTTCGGGTGATACCGGTGAAATTTTCTACTGTCGCCCAACGGAAGATCAGTTGCCTAATCCTGAAAGCTGTCTGTTGACCGGTATTACGCCGCAATGCTGTGCAGAAAAAGGTGTTTGCGAAAGTGAATTTGCGGATTTGATCTGGGAGCGGCTCAATACTCCCGGAACCGTCAGCATTGGCTACAACACATTGGGGTTTGATGACGAAGTCAATCGCTTCCTCTTCTGGCGCAATTTTCTTGACCCGTACACTCATAGTTGGGCAAAGGGATGTTCCCGATGGGATCTATTTCCTGTTGTCTGTGCTGCATGGGCGCTTCGCGGAGACACCATCAATTGGCCTCGATGGGAAGATATCGATCCAATAAAGTACCCGAAGGCCGAAGGTCGTAAAGGCGTGTGCTTCAAGCTGGAGTTTTTGACAAAGGCCAACGGGATTGAACATGGTCATGCGCATGATGCGCTTTCCGACGTCGAAGCCACGATTGGAATGGCGAAACTTTTGGCGGAGAGGGAGCCTAAGCTATGGCGTTGGGCTTTTGAAAATCGGACGACAGCCAAAGTGTCTGCTGCAGTAGCGGATATGAAACCTGTGGTCTGGGTTACGCCTAAATTTGGTATCGCTCGGGGATGTACGGGGATCGTAGCTTGCTTCTTTCAAGAGAAGCACGACTGTTGGATGTGGGATCTTTCTTTTGATCCGACTGTATTGCAATCGCTCTCTTATGAAGAAATCAAGCAGCGGCTCTTTCCTTCGATAAAGGAGCGAGCGCAGGGTATTGAGCGGCTGCCGATCCGGCGATTGAAGGCGAATGCTTCACCGTTTGTTTGTGCAAATCTCAAAGTGCACTCTCGGGAACGGGCACAGAAATACGGCATTGATCTGGACGTTGTTGCCGCTAATCTTCAAAAACTGAAGACTGTAGCGCCGGCGGTACAGACCATTTTTGCGGAATTGGCTGCAGAACGGCGCTCTAACGATGCTGCAGCGCCAAGCGTGGATCCAGAACAATCTCTTTATTCTGGATTTGCGAGCAGTGGGGATAAGGCGCGATTTGTTCAGATCCGCAGCATGACGCCCGAGCGTCTCACTGCGGAAGCTCCAAAATTTCGTTTTGACGACCAGAAGTTTGCTGAAATGCTCTTCCGCTTCCGCGCTCGGAACTGGCCTGAAATGCTCACAGCCGAAGAGACTGAACGGTGGAGGCAGTTCTGTGTAGATAGGGTCATGTCAGGACGAGACGGAATGCTTCAACTTTCCGACTATTTTGATCAGATCGATGAAGCGCAAGCAAGCGGACTCTATGATGATGAAAGACATCAACAAGTGCTCGAAGCACTTTACGATTGGGGTGAAACACTTGGGAACCGTCTGAGCGATTGAGTACGAAATAAGTCGTTTCCGTACCAATTGAGTTCATGCGCAGTACGACGAATCGAAGTTCGTCGTACTGCTGCGCGAAAGGAGAAGAATGATGGGCAGAAAAAAAATTGGTTTGACTTCGGGGCTGAATCCGCTGCCGGCTTTGAAGATGAAGTCTTGTCTGATCGGTGTCGGCGCCAAACTCGACCTGCCGGTCGAAGTGGTGGAAAGCAATGCGGAGCTTCCGCTCGACGCCCCCACACCGCGTATAGCGCTCGCAGACCGCAAGATTACGGCTCTGATTGCGCTTGAACATCTTCAGCGTCAAGGCTGTGAAGCCGCGGTGCTGGCTGACATTAAGAGCGAACCTTTTCTTGATGAGTTGAGAAAAGAGTTGGAGATGCCGATTGTTTCGCTGCTGTCAAAATTGGATGACAAAGTGAAAAGCGGCACTATCCAGACAATGGCTTGTCTTGGGACTGCAGTGCCGCAGGACTTCTTCGCAGAGCATTTTGGTCCAGCGGTCAAATGGGTTTCTCCCAATGACGAGATGAAGGCAGAATTTGCCAAGATCCAAAATCCGTGCGAGGGATTGCGCCGCAATGGCTTGACGCCGGCATTTAAAGCCTATCTCGTCAAGGCCGGTCATGAACTCATGGCACAAGGTGCGGAGGTGCTGATCCCTAATTGCTCGCAGATGGCACGATTTGTCGAAGAACTTCAAGCTGAAGGTCTGCCCGTAGAAGACCTCCTTTCTGATGCGGCTGAAATGGCCGTTGCTTCAACTCCCGCTCGTCGACCCAAGCCCTTTAAGGTCGGACTAATTGGGGGATTAGGGCCGGCTGCAACTGTGGATCTTTACGACAAAATTGTGAAGGCAACACCTGCCAAGACAGATCAGGAGCACATCAAGCTGGTTGTCGAACAGAATCCTCAGATTCCGGATCGCACGGCTTGTCTCTTGAACGGCGGTGAAGACCCGACGCTTGCACTTTTTCATTGCGCACAGCGTCTGGAAGCCGATGGCTGCAGCACATTGATTGTGCCCTGCAACACCGCTCATGCATTCCTGCCATATCTTGAACGCTTCATCAAGATTCCGTTTATCAATATGCAGCAGGCGGCTTTGGATGAAATTCAAAACAAACTAGGCACGCGCGCCAAAATTGGATTGCTGGCAACAACGGGAACCGTGCAGACAGGTATTTATGGTGATAAAGCCAATGCCATGGGCTTACCGATGTTTGTGCCTGATGATGTGCATCAGGAGCGTGTTATGGCAGCGATTTACGGACCTCAGGGAGCTAAAGCTGGGTACACGAACGGCATTTGCCGAGAGGATCTGATTTCTGCCGCTGAATATCTGGTAAAGACTCATGGCTGCAACTGTCTCATTCTGGGCTGCACCGAACTGCCGCTGATTCTTGATGAATCCGACGATTTTGAAGTCGCCGGCAGTCGAGTCATTGTCGTCGATCCAACGGCAGCCCTTGCTCGGAAAGTGGTAAAGACTGCTGAAGATGCCTATGCCGCTACCGGTATCCGCTGATTAATGATTTGTGGCGGGGCATCTCTTGATATGTGAGGTGTCCCGCTGTTTTTTATAGGTGTATGCAATGCAGCAGAAAAACTATCCGCAAATGCCGTCCATAAAGGTTGCATTTTTAGGTCTGGGTGTCATGGGGTATCCCATGGCGGGGCACCTGGCTCGAGCCGGGTTAGATGTATGTGTCTACAACCGTACTGCTGCTAAGGCAATTAAATGGGCGGCCGAGTTTGGCGGTCGGGCTGCTTCAACTCCCCGAGAAGCGGCGTGTGGAGCCCAATTTGTATTTGCCTGTGTCGGCAATGACGATGATCTGAGAAGCGTTGTGTTGGGTGAAAATGGGGCTCTGGCAGGTATGGATCCCGGCAGTGTGTTTGTAGACCATACTACGGCAAGCGCCGTGGTGGAGAGAGAGCTCTCCCAAAAAGCCGCTGAACGTCAGATCGGGTGGGTGGATGCTCCTGTGTCCGGCGGGCAATCAGGTGCAGAGAATGGCTGCTTAACCGTACTTTGCGGCGGTACGAATACGGATGTCTCGGCAGCTGAACCGGTGATGCGTGCTTATGCTTCTCAAATTACGCATTTTGGTGCTGTGGGTTCTGGTCAGCTTGCAAAGATGGTGAACCAAATCTGCATAGCGGGGTGTGTGCAGGGATTGGCAGAGGGGTTGGTATTCGGCATGCATGCAGGACTAGACATGCCGAAACTCATCAAGGCGCTCTCCGGCGGCGCAGCATCC
>OGPG01002190.1_pt1 | contig 11616 bp, 9 predicted proteins | sample 1552851 | NCBI WGS metagenome assembly OGPG01 (sample SAMEA2579909, study PRJEB22360) | human gut metagenome | biome: human gut; feature: human-associated habitat; material: faeces | place: Denmark | collected 2008/2010 | reverse complement strand
GCCTGCCGGAATCATGTCTTGTAAAGCATCATAGAGTGGTTGTAGATACGGATCGATTTTATCTTTCATATCTCCGGGAAGAAAGCCTAACTTTTCACCGGCTTCTACCGCGGGGCGACTGAGAATTATTTTCTTGATTTCTTTGTTCTTCAGTGCACGAACGGCCAGAGCGATCGCTGTATAAGTCTTGCCCGAACCGGCCGGTCCGATAGCAAATACCATGTCGTTTTTGGCAAACCCCTCCACTAATTTCAGTTGGTTTTCGCTACGTGGAATGATGGGTTTCCCTGTGACGCTGAATACAATAACATTTCCCGCTTTTTCAGCTTGTGGTGCATTACCTTTAATGATGTCGATAATGACTTCTTCTTTCAGCGAATTGTATTCGGCACAATATTTTTCAAGCTTGGTGATATTTTCCTCAAAAGCGCACATTTCTTCCTCATCGCCCAGCACTTTGATGACATTGCCTCGGGCAACAATGCGTAGCTTTGGATACAAAGCTTTTATTAATTGTATGTTGGCGTTGTTTACGCCGTAAAAGATGACCGGATCAATATCCTCAAGAACAATCAGTTTTTCTATCATTGAATCAATTTAAAGGTTCACGCATATGCTGTGAAATGGACTGCAAATTTAATGAATCGTTCTCATACTTTGCAGATTCTTGCCGAATTAATTTGCGATGCTCTTTCCTGAAAAAGACAATTCCAGTATATTTGCACTCTGGGAACTTATAAAAAAGACTAATTATGAATCAATCTAAGTGCAGGAGCCACTTTGTAATTTCTATCTTTTTATGCTTTATATTGCCTTGTCTGGCGGGTTGCAAAAAGAAAGACATGTCTCTTAAGCTTAACGAACCGCGCAATATTAAAGGAGTGGTGAGCTATAAACGTTCGTTTGGAGATCTGAATGATGTACAGTTAAAAGCAGCACATGCGTGGGGCATTGCACCATTGGCTTCGCGCGAAGAAGCGGAAGAGATGGATGGAAAGTTGGTTCATATTGTCGATAATGACTTTTATGTGGTAGATTCACTCACTCATTCTATTCCTTATTTAGTGCCGCGCGCCAGTGCGTTACTCGATACGATAGGGGCAAATTTCTTGGATTCATTGACTGCTAAGGGGCTCAATCCGAATAAAATTATTGTAACTTCCGTACTTCGGACGGAGAATGATGTAAAACGCTTGCGTCGTCGAAATGGGAATGCATCGAAGAATTCTTGCCATTTTTATGGAACTACATTCGATGTGAGTTGGAAACGGTTTAAGAAAGTGGAAGATGAGGAAGGACGTCCTCTTCAGGATGTGAGTGCTGATACTTTAAAGCTGGTATTGGCCGAAGTCTTGCGGGATGTTCGTAAGGCGGATAAATGTTATGTAAAGTACGAATTGAAACAGGGATGTTTTCACATAACAACACGCTAAGTGTGAGAAACGGTGAACGATGAACGAATCAACGATGAACGGGCTGCGCTCAGCCTATTCATCGTTTACTACTTATTTATGGTTCATTTTTTCTCTGTTTCTTCTTTCTTTTCTTCCGGATGAATCATATTTTTCACTGTTTCTCCGATAGGTAATTTGTCTAACACGCCCAAACTCGGCGCAACAGTTTTCACCAATGTGTTCAGGAAGTTGCTCGTGCCCCCATTTCCTCCGTCAAAGACGGTGATATTGCCTAAGTTTATATGTTCGAAGGCTTTTACCTGTTCGCCTGCTATTTCTTTCCACTGATCTACCATCTTGTATTGGATAGCAATCGCCGGATTCGATTCGGCTGCTTTAACCATGGCTTCAAAACCTTCTGCCTCGGCCAGCAATGAACGTTTCTTACCTTCAGCCTCCGCTTCAAGTTTTAATTGAATGGCTTTTGCTTCTGCTTCAGCTTGTGCCAGTGTCGCTTTGGCACGTGCTTCCGCTTCGCGAGTGATTTTCTCAGCTACGGCTTCTGCCTGTAAGATGGCCTCTTGGCGGGCAACCTCTGCCGGAACTATCTTTTCTGCTTTCAGAGATGATTCCACTTTACGTGCTTTCGCCTCTTCCACTTCTTTTTGTGCTATTTCCTTAGCGGTTTGCACGGCAGCTTCCGATTTAGCGGATGCCTCACCGGCTTGTTTATCGGCATTAGCTTGGGTTACAGCTAGTTCGGAGTTAGACAACGCAATCTCTTTTTGTGCTTCGTTTCGTCCGATGGCAGCTTTCTTTTGTGCTTCTGCCTGTTTGATTTCCATGTCGGAATTCAGTTCCGCAATGCGGCTTTCTTTTTCGGTATTGGCCTGTTCTATCCGGATGTTTTTTTCAGCTTCCGCTTTGGCTACCTGTGATTCCTTCTCCGCATTGGCAATAGCAACCTGAGAGATACGGTCTTTATCAGCGTTGGCTACAGAGATTTCTTGCAACTTCTTGGTTTCCGCAATGGCAATGTCTTGGTCTTTACGGGTTTCGGCCACTTTGGTTTCGCGTTCTTTTATCTGGTTGGCAATCTTGATAGCACCCAGTTTTTCCTGTTCTTCAATATTGGCCTGAGCTTCGTTCTGCGCTTTACTTTCGGCCTCTTTTCCTAAGTTGACAATATAGTTGGCAGCATCACGAATATCGCTGATGTTGATATTCATCAGGTATAAACCGAATTTGCGGAGTTCTGTATCAATGTTGTCTTTTACTTTGGAAAGAAATTTATCACGGTCGGAGTTCAACTCTTCAATTGTCATGTCGGCAATAACCAGACGCATCTGTCCGTAAACCACATCTGTAATCAGGTTTTGTTTATCGTCCATGGTCAATCCCAACATACGCTCAGCCGCATTTTGCATTACTTCGGGATCTGTGCTGATAGCTACTGTGATAGTAGTGGGTACATCTACACGGATGTTTTGAGCCGAAAGTGCTCCTGTCAGCTTGCAGTCTATCTGCATGGGTTTCATTGACAAGAATTCATATCCTTGTACAATAGGCCATACAAAGGCGGCACCACCATGATATAACTTTGCCGATTTCTTATCTCCACCTGTCTTACCATATACTACTAATACTTCGTCACTTTTACATTTGCGGTAGCGTGAAAGAATACCGATAAATGTAATTAAGATTACCGCCACAAGTATGGCAGCCATGATCATCATTTCCTGGGTCATAGTTCTCTTTTTTGAGTTTATTAATTATTGAATATATAAAGTTCCATCTTTATAAGCAGTAATTGTTGCTTTATCTCCCGTCTGGTATGATTTACCCGATTCCGTGACAACATCGATTTCTCTCATGGCTCCGTCACGACTGATCTGCACAGTGTACTTCTTTTCGTTCTGTTTGAAATAAATAGTGCATTCTCTTCCTACCAATTGTTCTGTTCTTTCCGAATGTGTGGTCTGCTGTAGTTGGTAAGCCTTTTTATATAAGAACCAAACGGCAAATACAAATATGAGTCCGATGGCGACACCCGTCAGGTAGGTCTGTATCTCGGTGTTATGCTGCAGATACATATACCAACCGAATCCTATCCCAAAGTGAGTTAATCCCTTAAAAGAAACCACACTGCTGATATCTGTGTCGATGTCAGCATCTGCATCGATATCACCAAAAAATATAGATAAGATAAATTGTACTGCGAAGATGCCTGTTGTGACAATAGCAATGGTGAGGAAAATATTACTACTCATGGCAATAGGTGTTTAATGATTTATTTTATAGATATAGTTCCCAAATATACACCTTTGATTTTTATATGCAAAGGTAAACTAATAAAAAAATGGAAGAATCGGAAAATGAATGTATATTTGTACCCTAAATTATTAAACAGAAATAGAAAAAACTATGAAGACAATCCTACTCTTTGCTCTGAGTCTGTTGCTCTCTTTATCCGTGTCGGATGTTTGTGCACAAGAGCGTGTTTATGACATTTCCCAGTTTGGCTTGAAAGCTAATAGTAAGAAAAATGCGTCTCCTGTGGTTCGTAAGGCCATAGCGAAGATTAAAGCTGAATGCCGTGATGGGGAAAAAGTGATACTTCGTTTTCCTGCCGGACGTTACAATTTTCATGAAGCGGGTTCTACCGTGCGTGAATATTATATTTCCAATCACGACCAGGACAATCCTAAAAAAGTGGGGATTGCTTTGGAGGATATGAAAAACCTGACTATTGACGGGCAGGGTTCCGAATTTGTGTTTTATGGAAGAATGATTCCGGTTTCTTTGCTTCGTTCGGAGAATTGTGTATTGAAAAACTTTAGCATTGATTTTGAACAACCCCATATTGCTCAAGTACAAGTGGTAGAGAATGATCCGGAAAAAGGAATCACGTTCGAACCTGCACCATGGGTCGATTACCGCATCAGTAAGGATTCCGTATTCGAAGGACTGGGTGAAGGCTGGGTGATGAGATATTCATGGGGCATTGCTTTCGATGGCAAAACGAAACATGTGGTATATAATACCAGTGATATCGGTTGTCCTACCAAGGGAGCTTTTGAAGTGGCTCCCCGCCGGATTTGCTCTCCAAAGTGGAAAGATGCACGTCTGGTGCCCGGCACAGTGGTGGCTATGCGTGGATGGGGACGTCCGACTCCGGGCATTTTCATGTCACATGATGTGAATACTTCCTTGCTTGATGTCAAAGTACATTATGCCGAAGGTATGGGATTGCTGGCACAGCTTTGCGAAGATATTACGCTTGATGGTTTTGGAGTCTGCCTGAAAGGCAATAATGATCCGCGCTATTTTACAACGCAGGCAGATGCTACACACTTTTCCGGATGTAAGGGAAAGATTGTCTCAAAGAATGGTTTGTATGAAGGAATGATGGATGATGCCATTAATGTACATGGTACGTATTTGAAAGTCATCAAGCGTGTGGATGATCATACGCTGATAGGACGTTATATGCACGATCAATCCTGGGGCTTTGAATGGGGACGTCCGGGTGACGATGTTCAGTTTGTACGTTCGGAAACAATGGAGTTGATTGGCAAGCAGAATCAGATTACTGCCATTCGTCCGTATGATAAGGGTGAGATACGAGGTGCCCGTGAGTTCAGCATTACTTTTAAAGAGGCAATCGATCCTGCTATTAACGAAAAAAGTGGCTTTGGTATTGAAAACCTGACGTGGACCCCTGAAGTGTTATTTGCCGGTAATACGATTCGTAATAACCGTGCTCGCGGTACACTATTCAGTACTCCTAAAAAGACGGTGGTGGAGGACAATTTGTTTGACCATACTTCCGGTACGGCTATATTGCTGTGTGGTGATTGCAATGGCTGGTTCGAGACAGGTGCTTGCCGTGATGTCACCATTCGTCGCAATCGTTTTATCAATGCGCTTACTAATATGTTCCAGTTTACCAATGCAGTAATCTCTATCTATCCGGAAATACCTAATCTGAAAGATCAGCAAAAGTACTTCCATGGTGGTAAAGATGGAGGTATCGTGATTGAGGATAATGAATTCGATACGTTTGATGCACCGATTCTTTATGCAAAATCTGTAGATGGGTTGATATTCCGTAACAATGTGATCAAAACCAATACAGAGTTTAAGCCCTTCCACTGGAATAAAGATCGATTCTTGTTGGAACGAGTGACAAACGTGAAGATTTCAGAGTGAAATCCGCCTCTGTAAAAACACTTATAAATGTATGAAGAGAATTTTATTGTTCCTTTTGGCCTGTTGTCCTATGCTTCTTTGTGCACAGGAAGATAACAGTAAGTATCTGGCCGGTGCAGTACCCGTAGTCAACGGAAAAGTCATTTTTGCAGAAGTAATTCAAGCTTCCGATATGTCGAAACGGCAGATCTATGATGCTTTGTTAAAATGGGCAGAGAAGCGTTTTACACCTTCAAAAGGACAGAAGGGGAGAGTCGCCTATTTTGATGAGAAAAAAGGGCAGATTGCATGTTTGGGTGAAGAGTATTTGCAACTTTCGGCAACGAATAGCTTCTTCTTGGATCGTGCTACTATTAAATACCGGCTGGTGATTAACTGCCTGGACGGTTCCTGTAAGATGGAGATGTACAACATTTCTTATTTTCATGGTGATGATACAGAGATGGAGGCGGAAGATTGGATCACGGATGAGACCGGATTGAATAAAGCCAAAACGAAAGTGGTTGCCAAATATGGAAAACTCCGTATCAAAACAATCGATCTGTTTGATGACTTGACGGAGCAGGTTACGAAAACGCTGGGAGGAGCAAAATCAGAGGTTCCTCTATTGGCAAAAGAACCTAAAGTTACTCCGGAAGTATTCGATCGGGAGCTTCCAAAGGCTGTGGAGCAGGGAGCTATGGCAGGGTATAAACATATTCCTGCTGATAAGATTCCGGGTAATATCATTAAAATGCTCTCTGAAGATTGGATGTTGATTACAGCCGGTACGGAAGATAAATACAACATGATGACAGCCAGCTGGGGCGGACTGGGGTATCTCTATAATAAGCCGGTTTCATTCTGTTTTATTTATCCTACACGCTATACTTATCAATTGATGGAAAAGAATGATACATATACTATCAGCTTTTATACAGAGACTTATCGGGATGCTTTGAAATATTGCGGTAGTCATAGTGGCGAAGATGTTGATAAAGTGAAAGGCGCCGGATTGACTCCTCTTACTACTCCTTCGGGCAGTAAAGCTTTCTCTGAAGCATGGATGATCATAGAATGTAAGAAGATGTTATCCCAGCCGATCACTCCCGGAGCCTTTGATACTCCGGAGTTGAAAGAAGCATGGAAGGATAAATCTTTGCATACGATGTATATCGGTGAGATAATGAATGTGTGGGTCAAATAAAGCAATTAATTATTGATAAGTATCCATTCTGAATTATCAATTAAAGCAGTATCTTTGCACGCAAAAACCAAGTGAACGGAATGAGCGTGCAAAGATATTTTATTTATTTAGCCTATGATGGCACCCATTATCATGGATGGCAGATTCAGCCTAACGGAATCAGTATACAAGAATGTCTGATGAAGGCACTTGCCACCTTCCTGAGGAAAGATACGGAAGTGATTGGGGCGGGACGGACCGATGCCGGGGTACATGCGTCTCTGATGGTTGCCCACTTCGACTACGAAGGTGAACCTTTGGATGTGGATAAAGTAGCTGAGAAGCTGAATCGTCTTTTGCCGCAGGATATTTCGGTCTATAAGGTCTGTCGGGTAAAGCCGGATGCTCATGCAAGGTTCGATGCAACAGCACGTACTTACAAGTATTACATCACTACTGTAAAATTCCCGTTCAATCGTCAATATCGTTATCGGATACATAATCCGCTCGACTTTCAAAAGATGAATGAGGCAGCCCTGACATTATTTCATTATTCGGACTTTACGAGTTTTAGTAAGTTGCATACAGATGTAAAAACCAATATTTGTAAGATTATGCATGCCGAATGGACTCAGGAGGATGAATATACCTGGGTGTTTACCATCCAGGCGGACCGCTTTTTGCGTAATATGGTACGTGCCATTGTCGGTACGCTTCTGGAAGTGGGGCGTGGCAAACTGTCAGTCGGTGACTTCCGTAAAATAATAGAGCAGCAGAATCGCTGTAAAGCCGGTACTTCAGCTCCCGGAAATGCCCTCTTCCTGGTTAATGTAGAATATCCTCAGGAGATATTCGAATAAGCCTATAGCTTCTAATTTAAAGAATTCTATTATGTGGTTACTTCTTGCTTTTCTCTCAGCGACATTGCTGGGCTTTTATGACGTGTTTAAAAAGAAAGCGTTGAAAGACAATGCGGTTTTACCGGTGTTGTTCTTCAATACACTTTTTTCCAGTCTTATATTTCTTCCTTTTATTTTGTTGTCGGCATTTGCGCCCGGAGTGCTGGGGGGTACTATGCTCGATGTACCGGTGGTGGGATGGGAAGTACATAAATTTATTATTATTAAATCATTTATTGTTCTTTCCTCGTGGATACTCGGATATTTCGGGATGAAACATCTGCCTATTACTATTGTAGGACCGATTAATGCCACCCGTCCCGTAATGGTGCTTGTGGGAGCCATGCTGGTATTTGGCGAGCGCTTGAATCTCTATCAGTGGATCGGCGTGATGTTGGCCATTATTTCTTTTTTTATGCTGAGTCGTTCGGGGAAGAAGGAAGGTATTGACTTTAAACATAACAAGTGGATACTTTTCATTATTCTGGCAGCCGTAGCGGGTGCGGTAAGTGGCTTGTATGATAAATACCTGATGAAGCAGCTGCCTCCCATGGTCGTACAGTCGTGGTATAATGTGTACCAAATGTTTATTATGTGTCCCATTCTTGCGCTTCTTTGGTGGCCGAAACGTAAGTCATCTACTCCGTTCCGTTGGGATTGGGCTATCATTTTTATTTCCATCTTTCTCTGTGCTGCCGATTTTGTTTACTTCTATGCATTGAGCTATGAAAATTCCATGATTTCGATTGTCTCGATGGTTCGACGGGGAAGTGTGATTGTATCTTTCCTTTTCGGTGCTATGGTGTTCCGTGAAAAGAATTTAAAAAGCAAAGCGATTGACCTTATTCTGGTGTTAATAGGAATGATATTCCTATATTTGGGAACTAAATAAGAACGTAAAGAAACAAGATTATCAGATATGAAAAAGTCTACTCTTACCCTCCTGTTATTTATTCTGGGTATTTCTTCTTCCTTTTCTGTCGGAGCACAGGAAGCTAAAACGGTGTTTGTGAATATACCTGACTCGCTTTGTCCGTTGCTGTCATCAGTGAACCGGGCAGATTGTATCGATTTTATTGAAAGTAAAATGAAAGCTCAGGTGACCAACCGTTTCGGGGGCAAGTCGGAGATGACGGAGTTAAGTCCCGATTATGTGTCTCTGCAAATGTCTGACGCAAGCAATTGGCAGATGAAGTTATTGCCGTTGAATGACACAACGAAAGTGGTTTGCGCCGTTTCTACAGTTTGCGCTCCGGCATGCGACAGTCATATCCGGTTCTATACCACGGACTGGAAAGAGCTTCCCGCCACCGACTTTTTGCCGTCGGTTCCTCAGATGAATGATTTCTTCACCTCTTCCGATTCTACCGACTATGACTTTATCGATGCCCGCCTGCAAGCGGATATGACTTTGATGCAAGCAGAACTGTCCAAAGAGAATGGGACATTGACTTTTACTTTGACAACTCCGGAATATATGGAAAAAGAAACGGCGGAAAAACTGAAACCGTTTCTCCGCCGTTCAATAGTTTACACCTGGAAGGATGGGAAGTTTATCCCAGACACTCTTTGATGTATGCCTCCATTTCGGGGGTATGTTCTTCTACGCTTTGCAATAGTTTGAACTGTGCTTTGGTACGTACCAGGTTGTGTTCGGGATACTTGATCTTATAGTAAGTATCGCCGTTGATATAGTCTGCCAGGAAGCGTACACATTGCATGTAAGGGAAGAGAGCGGCTGCATAAGGCAGGTTCTCTATTTCGATCGGAGTAAGGAATGAACCGGCTCCTTCCAGATATCCCTTAGTAAATGCTTTGAATATCTCCATATTGAAATTGACATTGTCCAGATTCTTATCGTCTTCATCTCCGGTATTGGCTCCTGTGCGCAGGAAGTCTCCATAGTCGGAGAAGATAAAGCTTGGCATTACTGTATCGAGATCGATTACGCAGAGCACTTTACCATCTTCGTCGAACATCATGTTGTTCACTTTCGTATCACAGTGGCATACGCGTTTAGGCAGTTTGCCTTCGCGATACAGACGTTCGGCCTTACACATTTCATCTGCACGTTTTTCTATTTCATCCAGATAGTACTTCACTTCTGCTACCCGTCCGGCAGCATCCTTCGCAACGGCTTCACGTAGTTGTTTGAGACGGAACTCCATGTTGTGGAAATCGGGTATGGTTTCACCCAATGTTTCCGGAATATCGGCCAGCATAGCCTGGAAGTTACCGAAGGCTTCTCCTGCATAATTGGAATATTCGGGATTTACCGTCTCATACGTTTTTGCACGTGGGATGAATACCATCACACGCCAATAACTGTCACCGTCAAACCAGTATGTTTTACCTTCTTCTGTTTCGAGGAAACTCAACACCTTGCGGTCTATATCCGATTCTCCGGCTTCCGTCAGTTTCTTGCGAATGTGATTGGTAACAGCGCTAATATTGGATTGAAGCATTTCTACATTCTGGAAAATGGCATGATTGATGCGTTGCAAAACATAGTCGGGAGCATCTGCTTCTTTGGTGTTTACTTTATAAGTGTCGTTGATAAGTCCTGCACCCAAAGGTTTGATTTCTTCTATCGTACCTTGGACTTTAAATTTAGCTACGATGCTAGATAAATCTTTCATGTTTTTTTTCTTTAAAAATTTATACTAAGGTTATCGATAATCATATTTAGCAGCTTCGTTGGCCTGGTTAGCCGAGCGAACGGGTACTAATGTGAAGCCCCACTGGTAATCACGGTTAGCCGGGATCTGGTGGAAAGGTTCCGGGCGAGCACCCCAACTGTCATATCCGCCTACTCCTTGTTGCTTCATATCTACACAAACCTCAACGAAATCTCTGGGAGTGATGTCGTTGACATGATGCATTCTCCGTAATACGTTGCGGGCAGCGTTCTCGTCGTGATTGGCAACCTCTTCCGGGCTGAAGTTATTCCATTGGTAAGGGTGGGGCAGAGCTTCTTCAGAGTCAAAGTCTTCGATAGAGTTGCGCAAGGCATTGAACCTTTCCCATGTGTACTGTCGTCTTCCAAAACCAGGCCGTTTCCTTTGGCGGGAGATAAAGCGATCCAACGGGTATCAGTGTGATGTCCGTTTTCCTGTGGACGCACATAGTTGAAGTACATTTGATCCGCTGTTGTCTTATATACGCCAACGAGCGTTCCGTGATTGCGGTCGATATAATTCTCTTCCGGGCCACGGCCAAAGTATTGTACATTGTTCATCTGTGCCGGCAAGCGGAAACGCACACCGATACGGGGGACTTCCAGTTTGGAGGCAGCCTTACGGGCAGCATCACTTCCGGGGGTAAATGTAGCCATGCGGGTAGCTTCGGAAACTTCTGTTTCTGTAGGCTGCATATCCGTTGATGTGAATTTGGCATTTACGTTAACTATTCCGTTCGGATAGATTTTGTAAGTGACAACATACAAGTTGCCGGCAGCCAGTAAGTAGGTTACATTTAAGGAGACTGCTTTATCTTCTGCTGTCATGGTGGCATCCGTTATGCGGAAGTTTTTGCTTGATTGTTTCCATACCTGCAAACGTTTAGGAGTGCTGTTACCATAGTCATTATCATTAGGAGCACGCCAGAAGTTAGGCTGAATACCAAATCCGTCTTTGAAATATTCTGTGCCGTCCACTTTATACGAGGTAACTAATCCGCTATTCTTGTTGAATACAAAATTCACTTTGGAAGAAGAAACGATTAGCTCATCTCCTTGAGTCGTTGTTTTCAGTGCCGGACCGTTTGCTTTATATATACTCTTCTCTGCCTGGATAGGAAGTTGGAACTGGTCGTATGCAATTTCATATCCGGTTGGAATCAACGGTTCAGGCTCTGTGGTTGTTACACTGAAGTTGACAAAATATTCTGTTCCCGGTTGGGCTTTCAGACCATTTACCGGTACGGTGAATTCTTTAGAGGCTTGCGG
>OGPG01002186.1_pt1 | contig 11627 bp, 5 predicted proteins | sample 1552851 | NCBI WGS metagenome assembly OGPG01 (sample SAMEA2579909, study PRJEB22360) | human gut metagenome | biome: human gut; feature: human-associated habitat; material: faeces | place: Denmark | collected 2008/2010 | reverse complement strand
AAATACGGGAAGAAATAGCCGCTATCGAACGCAGTATTGAAATGCAGTGGGAGGACAGCAACTCGCCGTCCGGTTCTGTAAAGAACTTGGAGCGTATCAAGAAAGGCAGAGAGGCTCAGTTAAAGAAATTACTTGATGAATCAAAGAAAGACAACGTGCTTATCTTTGAAAAACTCGGCGTTGACTACCTTTTCGTGGACGAAGCGGACGCATACAAAAACCTGTTTCTTTATACGAAAATGAACAACGTTGCAGGCATTTCAAACGCGGCGAGCGCGAGAGCGAGCGACTTGCAGTTAAAGATTGAGTACATCAACGAACTGCACGGCGGAGATAAAGGCGTTGTGTTTGCGACGGGTACGCCTATTTCCAATAGTATGACGGAAATGTACACAATGCAAACCTACTTACAAAAACGAACGCTTGAAAAGCTCGGTATCGACTACTTCGACGCGTGGGCGGCAGACTTCGGAGAAACGGTAACGGCACTCGAACTTGCTCCGTCCGGTAAAGGATACAGGGCAAGAACGAGATTTGCAAAGTTTACGAATCTGCCCGAACTTTTAACGCTGTATCACTCGTTTGCGGACGTAAAGACTGACGTAAAACTTGACGTGCCGGAGGTGGAGCGAAAGGTCATCACCTTAAAGCCGAGCGATACGGTAATCGACCTGACCGAAGAAATAGCGAAAAGGGCAGACGCGATTTACGCAGGTGGCGTTGATCCGCATATCGACAATATGCTCAAAGTTACGGGCGATGGAAAGAAGCTCGCGCTCGATCCGAGGTGCATCGATCCGTTGCTTTCCGACGAAAGCGGAAGCAAACTCAATTATTGCGCCGACAATGTTTACGAAGAATGGAAGAACTCGACAGATATTAAAGGGACGCAACTTGTGTTTTGTGATTTGTCTACTCCGAAAAAGCCTTATTCGGAATATGTGTATGGAACAGACTTCGACGCATATAACGACCTGAAACATAAACTCGTCGAGCGTGGCATTCCCGAAAACGAGATTGCTTTTATCCACGACGCAAATACGGACAAGGCAAAACAAGATCTTTTCAACGCAATCAACGCGGGAACGGTGCGCGTGCTTATAGGTAGTACGGAAAAATGTGGCGCGGGAACAAACGTGCAGGAGCGGCTCGTTGCGATACATCATTTGGACGCACCATATCGTCCGCGCGACCTGATTCAGAGAGATGGACGCGGCATTCGGCAGGGAAATAGGAACAAGATCATTCGTATTTACACCTATGCGGAAGAGAGAACGTTTGACAGTTATTCGTATCAGATACTTGAAACCAAACAGCGGTTTATTTCACAGGTAGAAAAAGGAGATATGACCGTGCGCGAAGCCGATGACATTGACGAAGCAACGCTTTCTTATGCGGAAATCAAGGCAATCACGTCTGCAAACCCTAAAATTAAGCGAAAGATGGAACTTGATATGGAAATGGCAAGATTGCGTGATTTGGAAAGCCGTTATAAGAAAGAACTGTTTGCATTGCAAGACAAAGTGCGAAAGGAATTTCCAGAACAGATCCAACGACAGGAACTTTATCTCGAAAGGGTAAGGAAAGACGTCGAACTTGTAAAGGAAAAATACAATCCCGACCACTTTGAAATCAATGTCGGCGGAACGGTCTATTCGGACAGCGTAGAGGACGGAAAGAAAAACGGCGGACTTGCTCTTATGGACGCGCTGTTCCATAGCAAAACGGGAACGGTGGTAGCCGAGTATTGCGGTTTCAAAATCTCGTTGAATCCTATTGAACTGCTATCAAACGAACGGAGCATTACGCTTTCGGGCGCGGGACAGTACAAAATGGATATAGGAGAGAGTGCAAGCGGAACCTTACCCGTTTGGAAAATTTCGTAAAGGAATTTGCCGCCCGCGAAGAACGTGCGGTAAAGCGTTTGGAATCCACAAAAGCAGACTTTGAAGTGGCGAAAGAACAGGTTAAAGTACCGTTCGAGCATAAAGACAAGATTATGGAACTGAATACGGAACTTTCCGAACTCAATGCCGAACTTGACCTTAATAAGCGCGAAGAAGTGGTTATCGACGACGAGGAAAACGGAGAAGAACCTGTTACTGCCGAAACGGAAGATAACTATATGGCGTTACCGCCGAAACGAACCGAAATAAAAGCAAGGACGAATAAGAAAAAAACTATGTTGACAGAAAAATTATATAAAACCTACAAGCAAACAGAAGAGCAGAATCCCGGCGCGATGGTGTTTGCTGTAAAGAACGGGGATTACACTTGTTTCGACGATACGACCGAAGAACTCACGGCGTTGTCGAGTTTATCTCCTTCGTATTTCAAAGTGGGCGAAAAGGAAGTAAAAACTCTGACGATAGACGAAACGCTGTTCAAGGAATTTGCGAGCGCATTTGTAAGCGCGGGCTTAAAAATCGCATTGTTTGACGAACCGGAAGAAGAAAAAACGTTTATCGACGAGAGCGACAGGGTTGCCGCAATGCAGGTTGATATACTTCCAGATTACACCGTATCGCAGGAGCAAATGCACGAATACGGCTACACTTGGGATGGAATGCTGCCTGTAAGAATCAGAACGGCGAGAGTGCTTTACGGTGCAGGCGTGGAACTTTATAGGCTCGGAAAAGACGACACCGAAGGAAAAGTTGAAAACGGGAATTTTGAAGATACCGAGAGCTTATACGGTGTTGAAAAGCCCGCATGGCAAGCGTTTATTTCTTCTGAAAGGGGAAAAGCGTATCTGACCGCTTGGCACAACGTTGTCGAAAGCGCGAGCGAAGTCGTGCGCGAAGATATGAGTTACCTTGACGGAATGTACGCAGATTCGATTTCGGACGGATTTTATGAAGAACGGACAGCGATAGACCGTGTGCTTAACGGAGAGTATGCGCCGAGCGAAGAAGCGAAACCGTTTATAAAGCCGCTTCTTGAAAGGTATCATAAGCGTTTTCCGTTGGACATTCTTCTCGAATACTACGGGTGGGATTACGACGACGTTTATAATGCATTGGCTGAAAACATTCCCGACGCGGAATTGCGCGAGTATGCGACGAACACCGAAAAAAAAGTATCGTTTGACGAGTTTATGCAAAAGCAACTTGCCGATATAAATTGGGCGGATATGATTGACGGCGAGGACAACGGGAGTTTTGACGATATTATAAGCGACCTGAAACCTGAGTTTGAAAATTCGGCTTTCAATGAGAGCAACGACGAGTATCCCTACGATTATTGGTATGACGATTTTGCAGAGGAAAAGATTATGCCGTATCTCAGAGAGCAAGTAAAAAAGTCGGGCTATAAGTCGATAAACGAGCCTGTTTTAGTGGAATCGCCGAATTACAAAGAGCTTGTAGTAAACAGTATCGAAAAAGAATTTGAAGAGTTCAAAGCAACTCTTATGAGTAAATCGGCGGAAGATATTTTCCAAAGCAACTACGAGATTCACATTAAAACGGAACTCTTCGATACGCTTTGCGGCGAATATGACGATTTCGGTGAAGAATATTACAGGGCTTTGTACGAAGAAGTGGATCACGGCGGAATTTTGCAACAACTTTACGACGACTTTACAAGCTCGGAGAATGCAAGCGTTTCTACGGGCGAGGATACAATTTTATTCATCAAAGATTATTGCGAGCATTATCATTCGGACGTTATGAAAGAGTTTATCGGCGAAGAGAATTTTGCATATTTCGGAACAGACGAAGAAAATACGGCTTACTACTATTTCAAAGACAGTTTAAGCGTTGATAATCTGAATCGTATCAAGGAACAAGCCGATGAATATATCATTGCCGCGCCTGTCTTGTATATGTCGCAGGAATCTTTGGAAGATAAGAATATTACTTTTTTGAAAGTGGACAGGGATGTGGACGAATCCGAACTGAAAGTAAATGAAGAAATAGCGAGGTTTGCAATGAAAGCGGCGTATAACAAAAAATATCCGCTCGAAGCGACGATGATAAGCCGAAATTGCGGATCGGATATTGAAAAAGGTATCTCGACGCACTTTGACGGTGTGCACTTAAATACCGATTTTATCGCAAATTTGTATGCGTTATACGGCGAAGAGCGTATGAATTACGTTCTTGCAAGCACCGTGCAGATGTCGGAGAGCGACGGCAGATTCAATCCCGATAATAAAGCGTGGGCAAAGGGAATTTCCGTCAATAACAGCGACGAGGACAGGAGAAAGTTCTACGTTACATCGCACCCGGCGTTGCTCGACGGATTTATTACGGCTTATAGAAAATACGTTAAAGAATTCAAAGAACAATTAGACAAGGAGGACAAAACATTGAGCGATTTTACGAAAGTAACCGCAAGGGGAGATAAAGTCGTAAGCATCTCGAAAGACGGTAACGGCAGAGATATTGCGATCATCGACCGCACGGCGAGAGAAAACGGAGATTATACCGTAGCAATCGGCTACCATATCGAAACGGGCGATTGGGAACAAGGCAGATACGGTTTTGAAACGCAGAAAGCGGCGGAAGAGTGGCGAGAGAAAGAGTATTCCGCAGAAACGAAGCCGAAAGCCTTATATACGAAAATCAAAGTGGCGAGCGACGCGTTTATTAAACGGTCGGGCATGGGCAGCGTGTTCAGAATGCCGGAAAAAGGCGAGTATGCGGGCTTTGCCTACTTTATGTTCAACGACAAAATCAAACCGTCAAGGCAGATTGCGGACTTAAAGAGCGATTCGCAGGAACTCTGCTACGAATTGTCCGTAAGGGATAACGCGGAGATCGATATTTTCAAACGCCGCGGCGACGACGAAGAAGTCGTTACGCTTACCGCGGAAGAGTTTAAAAAGGCTGTAGACGGCACGACGAATAAGGACTACGAAACGAGGAGAAGCGACGATACGAAATGGTTTACTACGAGCATCCCGCAAGAAGCGTTCAGAAGGGAATACGACAACAGCATGCTGTTCGTTCTGCCGAACAAGGACGATTTCGGCGGTATGACGTATTTCATTCCGAGCGTGTTCGTCGGGGAAGATAAAAATAGCAACGACGGACGAATCGAGATCCGCTTGCCACAGGATTTCGTGGTAAAAGCGCAAACGCGCGGCGGCGAGAAAAAGATTGAACTTACCGCTTACGATTTTTGCAAACTGACGGACAAAACGACCGCCGAGGATTATAAACGTCTGAAAACCGAAATCGTTACGGAAAACGAAACGGAATGGAATCACGTTTCCGTTCCCGAAAAGGCGAGAATTGCGAGCTTCGACGAAAGCACCTTATTCAGAATGCCCGACGGCGAATACGGCGATTATACCTATTATTTGCCGAATAAATGCGTGAAAGACAGCGAAGAGAACGGCACTATCCGCCTGAGTTTACATAACAATTACAAGGTGCGCCTTACGAACAATAAGGGCGAGAAAAAGAAAACGGCGGAACTTACGGCGAAAGATTTTTGCTTGGCGGTAAGAGAAAAAGACGAAAGTGCATACGGCGTGGAATACAAACGACCGAGCGAGGAAGCGAAAACCGCTTTTGCCGAAAGAGAAAAAGCGTTGCGCGCAGCAGTCCCCGACGAGATGAAAGCGCGTAAAAATTGGGTTGCCGTAAGAACGTGGAAGAGTGCAGAAAAGGATAAACTCAGCAAACGTCCGATCGATTGCAATACGGGGAATTACGCCGAAAGCGACAATCCCGAAACGTGGACGACTTTCGATAAAGCGTTGGAATATGTCCGCGAACACGGCGGAACAACCGTTGCCTATGCGCTTGACGGCAAAGATAAGGTTTCTTGCGTGGATATAGACCGCTGCTTCGATGAAAACGGCGAGCTGTCCGAAACGGCGAAAGAAGCGTTGAAACGAAGCGGCGCAACTTATGCGGAACGCTCGGTCAGCGGTAACGGCTTGCATATTTTCGGCAAGACGGACGGTATGGATTTACGCACTTTCTCAAAAGGCGGCGACTTGGAATTTTACCAAAAGGAACAGTTTATAGCGATGACGGGAGACGGTGCAAAAACGAAAGACCTTGTAAACTTCGATAGCTGCGGAATGAAGCCGTATTTAGAGAGTAAATGCGAAAAGCGTATCGAGTGGAAAGGCGTATGCAAGGGCGAGAACGGGCTTTCTTCGATGTCGGATAAAGACGTGGTGGAAAAGGCGAGCGAGGCGAAGAACGGGGATAAATTCAAGCGGCTTTATGCGGGCGAAGATTTGCAGAATAATCACAGTAATTCGGATATGAGCCTTATGAATATTCTTGCTTATTGGTGCAACGGCGATAAAGAACAGATGCTTCGTATTTTCGCAACGAGCGGACTGTTTCGTCCGAACAAATCCGCCGATTATTACGAGCATACGGCAATCAAGGCATTGCGCGAAATACCCGTTAAATCGACCTATACGCCGACTATTCCGAAAAACAACGGCGGCAACGGAAAGAGATAAAGAGTATAGAAAAAGGCTACGGCGAGTAGCCGTAGCCAAAAGAAAAACTATTTCAATAAGTCGAACAAATATCCTTCGTCGGATTTGTGCTTTCCGTGGGTGCGATGGTATTCAGTAATAGCGGAAGTTAAAAGGTCTATGCGGTCTTGAAAATACTCTTCGTAAAACGCAGTGGAATTGTCGTATTTCTTGCGATTATATACGACGTTTTGTTTGCAGAAGTCTTTTGGCTTTTTCTTAGCCTTAACTTTTTCAAATTCGGATACTTTGTTCTCCGCAATGATAAGCAACATTTCAAGTTCCGGCTTCGTGCAGAATTTCGCTTGGGATTTGATGGATAAAAGCAATTCCTTGGGGATTTTCAATGAGTCCGTCATTTTGTCCCCGATCCGATAAATCGCAATCTCGCCGTGATATGCGTCAAGCGCGGGTTTTAATTGCGGCGAGGTGAGCTGGCGAGCGTGAAAGGGGCGCATGTCGAGCAAATCGTCGCGTGTGAACTTCAATTTGCTGTTATCGAGCAAAAGATTTACGATTTTCAGTTCGTTCGGACCTTCGCACATTATAAGGATTTTCATTTTAAAAACTCCTTCTTAATGTTCATAAGGTCGTCGTAGTTGACGGAAGTCTTAAATGCGTCGTTATAAAACTGACGGCTCTTTGAAAGTTCTACGCGAATATCGAAGTTCTCGTACATATTCTCGGCAACGATTTTCTTATCCGCACGGCAAACCCAGATATTGTCCTGACGATTGAACAAATCGAGCAGTTCACAATAATGTGTGGAGAAATAGAGCGTGGCGTTGAACTTGTTGACCGATTTATCCTTATACAGATTGATGATATTTTCGACGAGCGTTTTGTGGAAATGGTTTTCTATTTCATCGATGATAAGGTCGAATCCGTATTTAAGCGATGCGATGACGGTAACGTAAAGAAGTAATCCTTTGGTTGTGCCGCTCGATAAAAAGTGGACGAGTTCCTTATCCGAAACAATCTTTTTGCCCGAGGCAAGAGAAAGTTCGTAATTGTGTTCGTCGAGCATCGTGAGACCTTTTACGTTTTCGTCGAATAAGTGCAAAACTTTTGCTAAAACGGAAGGGGACAACTTATACAGTTTCAGCGCATTGAACATTAAGCGATAGGTGTTTGCGCCTTCGCCGTCCGAATTAAAATATACGGCTCGTGTTTCTTTCTTCTTTAATACGAAAAACACGATAGACGTATCTTCTGGCAAAATGCCGATATTCTCGACTGGGACAAAATCGTCGTCTGAGAAAATCGTTTTCGCTTTGGACTTATAGTAGACCTTTTCGAGAAGTTGCTGATTAGAAAATGTCGCCTTATCGTTTAAGGTTTGCGATGACGAAATATCGGTGGAATACTTATAGATTTTCCCTTCGTGATAGAAAAACAGGGTTAAGTGAATTCCGTCATAAGAATAATCTTTATCTTCGAGCGAAAAGTTGCCGAGTATGGAATAAGCGCAATCGAGAAGATCAAGGAAAGAAGTTTTACCGGAAGCGTTTTTTCCGATAAACGCGACGGTGTTATATACGAATAAGCCGTCTGCGATTTCCTGAAGCTCGTATTCTTTATCTTCGGTTGTTTTCTTGGATTTGGCTGTGAAGTCGAGTACGCAATCGTTTTGAATGTTTTTGAAGCCCGAGGCTTTGACGTAAAGCAATTTCATGTTCTTTACCTCCGTGCTTATATTATACACGATAAAACGAAAATAAACAAGTATTTTGTTTGAGATTTTATGAAAAATATTTTTGAGGCGATTTTATAAAAAAATAAAACAGAAATTTCGACAAAATCGAACGAGGATAGAGTGAGTTGAGGGACTTTTGAAATAGTAAACACAAAAAATTTTTTTTCAGGAGGTAAAAAATGAAGAAAAAGAGTATACGAGATACTCCCGTTATCGTAATTCCGAAAGGGTATACGATAGACGAAATGTTGGATTTCGACGACGAGGGGTATGAAAACGGCGAACCCGTGGCGGTAGAGGAGGTGAAAGTTGTCTTTGGAGAATGAAGAAAGAAATTCGGCGTATGAAAAATTAACGCCGCAGCGAAAGCAACTCGTGGACAAGGTTATGGAAAACCTTGAAAAGGGCAATTTGTTCTGGTCGCAAGGGTGGGTATCGTCGGGCGCGCCGGAATCGGCGGTGACGGGCAAGAAATATCGCGGAATCAATAACCTTTTTCTGTCGCTGATTGCAATGAGCGAGAATTACGAAGATAACCGCTGGGCGACCTTTAAGCAAATGGAAGAAAAGGGCTGGACGTTCAAAAAGGACGAAGAGGGCAAAAGTGCGGCAAAAGGCAGGGGCGCAACCGTCGAATACTACGAAATGCGCGACAAAGAAACGAAAAAGCGTTTCGATAGAAGTGTGTTGGACGGCATGACGGCGAGCGAACAGCAGGAATATATGGATAAAAACGTGTATTGGCTGAGGAAGTTCTACCGCGTGTTCAACTGTTCGCTGATGGACGGCGTTCCGGCTAAGGAAAAGCCGCCAATCGATATAAACGACCGAAACGAGCGAGCCGAAGCGATTCTTTCGTATTGGGATCAGAACGAATCGAAAATCGTATACGGCGGCAGTCAGGCGTATTACAAGGCGAGTAACGACGAAGTGCATTTGCCTAAGCGTGCGGACTTTAAGAGTATGCAGGAATTTTACTCGACGGCTCTGCACGAAATCGGGCATAGCACGGGACACGAAAGCAGGCTTATGTTTGATTGTTTTATAGTACGCGATCATATCGGTAAAATCGATACAATTGCGCTTGGCGGCTTGTTAAAAGGAAAAAACAACTGATGAAAACTCCGTTTATAATGTAAAAATTTATCGTGCACCGATCTCCGGAATGGAACTGACGGAGAACGATACCTACCGGATTTCGGAAGGGATAGATTTCCCCGAAGTGATCTTGCCAGATTATTATAACGGTAAGAAAGTGACGGAAATCGGCAACGGGGCATTTTCCGAATGCAAAAGCATGAAAACACTTGTCATCGGAAACTGTGTGACAGCCATCGGTGCGAATGCGTTTGGCGAATGTACTCTGCTTACGGACGTTGTTCTTCCGGACAGCGTGACCGATGTCGGGAAATACGCCTTTGCATCCTGTACAAACCTTGTCAGCGTGACGATCGGCAGGCAGGTTGCGCACATCGGCTATTACGCGTTTTCTGAATGCGAAAAACTGGTGGAGGTCATCAACAACAGTGCGCTGAAGATTGAAAAGGGCATCGACGATGACGACCTCGGTCGTGTCGGATATTACGCTTTGGACGTCAGAGCCGGAGAAAAAAGCGCGATCGACCGACGGGACGGTTGTTTGTTCTACCGGCACGGTGATACGGTTTATCTTCTCGGATACACCGGAGACCGCACCGCATTGACACTGCCGGACGATTATGACGGAAGCGCATATGAAATTTATAAGTTTGCGTTTTACCGGTGTGATACGCTTGAAAGCGTCATCATCGGAAATTCTGTTAAACGTATCGGGGAAGAGGCGTTTTATCATTGCGACAACCTGCGCGTGGTCGGAATCCCCGATCAGATAACTGATATCGGAGAAGACGCTTTTTACAATTGCCCGATCACCGAGGCAACGTTGCCGTCGTGCGCGATTTCGGCGATTTCCGTAAAAAAACTCGAAACCGTTGTCATAACAAGCGGTGACATTGAGAAAGAGGCATTTTATTACGCCGAAAATCTTACAAGTGTGACGCTCGGCAACGGAGTAAAGACAATTGGTACTTATGCGTTCGCCGGCTCTAAAAAACTGAAAACACTGATTATAAAAGACAAAGTAACGGAGATCGGGGCGTCTGCCTTTTCCGACTGTGTGATTTCCGACATTTATATTACGGATATTGCGATGTGGTGCAGAATTTCCGGGGTGGAAAATCTAATGGAGTCCGGTTCGGAAAAGACACTGTATCTGAACGGAGAAGCAATCACCGATCTTGTGATTCCCGACGGGATAACAGCCATTGGAACAAGCACTTTCTACGGAGTAAAAAATCTTATATCCGTGACGGTTCCGACCAGCGTGATCTCCATCGGTGAATTCGCATTCAGAAACTGCAACAACCTGAAAAGTATCACGCTTCCGTTTGTCGGAGCAAGCAGAACGGCAAAGAACGGTTACGATCAGGTATTCGGGTACATTTTTGGGTATAGGACAACCTCTTCCGGCGTCGGTTCTGCGGGAACGACTAATCAGTACAAAGGGTATTATTACTACATCCCGTCGAGCATCCGCACTGTAATCATTAGCGACGGCGCCACCGCGGTTGCCGAAAAAGCGTTCTACCGTTGCGGCAACCTTGTAAACGTCGTGTTGCCGGACAGCATAGAAACCATTGGGACCTCTGCGTTTGAATACTGCGACAACTTGGAAAGTATCCGTCTGCCGTTTCTCGGAGCGAGCAGAACCGCAGACAATGGTTATGATCAGGTTTTTGGATATATTTTCGGTTATACTGCATTGGATCAGCAAAACAGCGCAATGACCTGGACCTATCAGCAATATTATAACGGAAAGTATTATTATTTCAACATTCCGTCCAGCATACGGAATGTGACACTGTCCTCAGGGCTCGTAAGTATTTATAAGGCGTTCATCAATTGCACAAATTTGAAATCCATTTGTTATGAGGGCACACTCGATGATTGGGTACAGATTGAGTTCAAGCAATGTACACATCTTCTGAAATACGCAGACCTGTATATTCAGGATCAGCTTGTGACGGATGCGGTTCTGACAAGCGCAACAAAGATAAACGAGTATGCTTTTGCGGGATATAAAAAACTGAAGAGTATTACAATCAGTAATAGCGTCAAAAGGATTGATGACGCTTTTTACGAGTGTGAAAATTTGGAAACTGTATATTATACAGGAACGATTGAGGAGTGGGTGCAGATTGAATTTTCGGCGTGGAGAAATCCGTTGCAATATGCTGATAAATTCTATATTGGCGATCAGTTGGTGGCCAATGCAGTTCTGACGGGTGCCTCCGGAATCAATGATTTTGCTTTTTACGGTTACAAGACCCTGACGGGGCTTTCCGTCGGCGGAAATGTCCGGAATATCGGAGAAGGGGCGTTTTACGGGTGCACCGGATTGAACACACTTTCGCTCGGAGACAGCGTCACCGAGATCGG
>OGPG01002177.1_pt1:0-5000 | contig 11652 bp, 10 predicted proteins | sample 1552851 | NCBI WGS metagenome assembly OGPG01 (sample SAMEA2579909, study PRJEB22360) | human gut metagenome | biome: human gut; feature: human-associated habitat; material: faeces | place: Denmark | collected 2008/2010 | reverse complement strand
AAATTCACTCATTTCCAAGCTTCACAGACTCACTCCTTCAAGAATCACCCCAAAATCACACTCACAGACCGACTTCACGATTCTCGAGAAGTGTCCTCCTCATAGTATAAAAAGGGGGGTGGGCCTATGTTTGTGGCTTTCTTACTTTTTCTTCGATCTCCTCAAACATCGATAAAAACCATCTATTCCTGCTCCCAAACATGTCTAAACATGTTTTAGTCACTTATCTCGACAACTCATTTTCAGGATTCATTAACTTCAATCCTCGAGCTATCGACACCGTGTCGATATATGTTGTACTCCTACATGCCCTCATTCAAACGCATTTCGTTTCGTTCCGTTTCATCTCCTGTGTGCAAAGATATTCACGTTCAAACTTTTCCAAATTTGCTTAGGAGACACTCGATTCCCTAATGAAATCCTCTATCAAAATGCAACCTCGAGGTTTCGACTCAACGTACTTAACAGTAACCCCTCGCGTCCTTTTCAACACTTATTCCCCCCTCTCTCCTCTTTTCAAAATGGCCGCTTTCATCCCTATCCCATGCCGCATTCCGGAGTTACACTCACTAACACTTTCACACTTCCTAGGCAAATGGTCTATGGTCGGTCAAGTACCCTGAGGTTAGGGTGTCATAGACCATTTGCCTTGAGTGATCAAAAGTGTCGATGTTGTTGGATTCTTGAAGGACCTAGTGCGTTGTGCTACACTAGTGTTCCTCTTCCTCCCTTATGAGTTTCAGCTGGAAGTTTTGAGTTGACACTTTTCGACTTCCTAGGTAAGTCCATAAGGAAGGGTCAACCTCAGGGTACTTAGGGTGTCATAGACCATTTGCCTAGGAAGTCAAGTTCTGTCGACGACCTCGACTTCTTCCAAATCCTTAATCTCTTAGTGCGTTGTGCTACACTAATGTTCCTCTTACTTCTATAGAAGTTTCAGCTTGGACTTTCGTTTTCGACAAACTTGACTTCCCTAATGAACTCTCAGTACTACCCTAAGTCCATGGTACTTAGTCACTCATAGACCATTTGCCTTGACTTCTCAAAACTCTCGAACACATCGACCTCTTTGAAATCCCTATTCTCCCATTCTATTCTGCTACACTAATGTTCCTCTTACTCCCTTAGAAGTTTCAGCTTGGACTTTCATTTTCGACATACTTGACTTCCCTAATGAACCCTCAGTACTACCCTAAGTACCCTGAGGTTGACCCACCATAGACCATTTGCCTTGACTTCTCAAAAGTGTCGACCACATCGACCTCTTTGAAATCCCTATTCTCCCATTCCATTCTGCTACACTAATGTTCCTCTTACTTCCATAGAAGTTTCAGCTTGGACTTTCACTTTCACACTTTTCGACTTCCCTAATGAACTCTCAGTACTACCCTAAGTCACTGGTACTTAGTCACTCATAGACCACTTACCTTGACTTATCACTTCTCTCAAAACTTCGACCTCTTCAAATTCCCTATTCTCCCCTTCCATTCTGCTACACTACACTCCCTCTTACTCCCATTACACGCTCGCCCTAATCCGAACACTTTCACAAAACCAACTTTCCTAAGCAAACCTCCTATTACACCTCAAGTCCAGGGTACTTGATGAGTCATAGACAATTCCTTAAGGCTCATGAGTCTTCGGACTTCAAGCAAAATCGCACATCTCCCAAACCCATCGCCGAGGCACTTCCACACAACGCACCCTCAAACTCTCCCAAACCTATTTTCATCGTGAGTCTAACACCACTTAGGGTTATAACCCTAACCCTAGGGTTTCCCCAGTTTCCACGTTTAACCCTAGCTCCACTCAAATCTCTTGAAACCTATGAATCTGATGCTAAAACACACTGTTACTGCTAACGCCCACACAAACTTTCCTCGCCTCGTTTCGCTCACCCAGGCGGAGTTGCACTTTCCTATTTCACCGTCGTAATCTCCCTAATGAGGAGTATCTCCACACGCAGTATGGAGACAAGTGATGTGCAAACGAAATGCTAATGCCGATTCTCTCTTCGACCCTTCTCGAGTCCAAACTGCCCTATAGGTCCCCTAAGGGTACTTAACCCTGTGAGTAATGTTTTGATCTTACATGGTGGAAAAGTGGAAGAGTGGCGCGTATCTTCAAAGACGAAGTAGCGATGTTGACTTGTCTCATCGCTTCAATTCTTCGCTCTCACTCCACACCTCACCAAACCGGGACATATGCACCTCGTTTATGTGCGGCGCATCGCGAGGAGTTGAATGGTGATGTTACCTTAAAGTGGAGGGAGGTGATGTGCATGCGATGCATGATGCGATTGCCGTGAAGTGATGCGCTAAAGCTGTCAGGAGGTAGAGGAGAGTGTGTAGAAGGGGATGGGTGTGTTGTTTGCGTGGAAAGGAGGGCGTGGGAGCGAGAGGAGCGATGGATGTGTTTGATGAAACTGCCATTGGGATTGCGATTGGTTTCCTAATTGGAGGGAAGAGAGAGGGGTGTTGTGGGATGTGAGTGCTTACCTGAATGAGATGAAAGGAGAAGGAGAGGGGGTGAGTGGTGGGGTGTCGAAGTGTTGGGTGTGTGTGAATGGGTATTGTGTGGTGGTGAGAGGGTGTTGTGCGTCAGAAGTGTGATAAAAGTGAAGAGGGAGTGATGTGTGATGTTTTGAATGTGAGTCATGTTTTGCGTAGATGAGCGATTTGGCTAATGTACATGCACATCGAATTTGCGAGAAAGTGAAATTCCATGTGGTGTTATACCACAAGCACTCGTTTAAACCCATTTCTGACCCAAAATGACCAACATGATGTCAAAATGATTGTCAAAAGAAGCGAATCAGTTAACTTTGAAGCGAAATATCTCGATGAGGAGGCGAGCTACGACTCTCAAATTTGGCGTGGAGATAGAGGACCGTGCGCTCTTTCATTTTGGTGCCGCGTCCCAGGGGGCGCCTCTGCCCTCAACGTTCATTGCCTATTCGAAGCGGGCAGAGCCCGCTTCTCATAAGCAATGCGTTGAGGCGAGGCGCCGGGGTGTACTTGCCCGCGCATGCGCGGGCTGCGTACACTTCCCGGCCCCCCCGTACTTTAACCCCCATTTTTCCCCCCCTCCTCTCCCCTCCTTTCTTTTCCTTCCCTCCTCTCTCTCTTCTCCCTCCTCTCTCTCTTTCCACCAGGTGATGTGGGGTCTATTGATACTCTCACGTGGCGTAGCCACGCAACGGGTACCAATGGAACCCCAGCCCCGCAGGGCCGCTCTCGGAGGTGTATACACATACACCCCACGGCGCACCACTCCTGATGGGGAGACTTCCGTCTCCACGAGGAGGAGGGAGAACGAGTGAGGAGAAGGAAAAGGGAATGACTCAGGGAGTACTGTCATTCCACGGTGCTCTACTCTCCATGATCGAGCCCTTCTTCTTCACATTTCGTCCCAGTTCGTTCACTTTCGTTCAATTGGAGGTGAGTGAGAGGTGTGAGTGATGTGATGTGATGTGAGAAGACCTCTTGTGATGGGGTCGTCTCACTCTCCTGACCTTGCTCAAGGGTCACACACCACACTCATTTCACTCAATGGCCCCGCAGGGACGCTCTCGCCTTCCTAAGAGTGTCCCATTGGGTCCCATTGGGTGTCCCATTGGGTGTTATGAGGGATGGATGGGGTCTCTATCGCGTGACTGTCGCCCTTCAGTCACGTCCTCTCATCCAGAGTCACACACCCCATCCTCTGACTGTCGCCCTTCAGTCACTCCCTCCACTCACACCACTCACTTCATTCCCTCTCACGCTCTTCACGACTCATAACCCTCTCTGAGGATGAGGATGAGGAGTGTCAGCCTCGCAGAGGCGCTCTACGTGAATGAAGGCACTGTCTCACCTAGCTCACTCCATTCTGCCCTTCATTCACTCTCACCTAGCTCACTTCCTTCCTCTCCTCGTTGCCTCATTTGCCTCCTAAGAGTCTCCTAAGAGTCGTTCATCGCGTGAGAGGGCTGATGTCCTCTTCACTCACCTCGCCCCAACTCACTTCACTCTCACTGAGCGTCACCGTCAGCGTCGCATGTCCCAATGGGTCCCAATGGGTCCCAATGGGTCCCAATGGGTCTTAATGGCCCCGCAGGGCCGCTCTCGGCGTGTAAGCGCTCCAGCTCACTCCAAGCGCTCTCTTCACGCTCCTCAACCCTCTCGTCGTGCTCACCATCATCCACCACTCTGAGGGTCTTCATCCACCCTAATGGCCCTAATGGCCCCACATGCCCCACTGGCCCCGCAGGGACGCTCTCGACGCTCCACAGCCCTCAAGACCACTCCAGCTCACTCCAGTGGTCTCTCAGAGCCCTCTAGCTCACTCTGGTGACCTCGCTCTAAGTCACTCTCTTCGAGGGTCTTCATCAACCCTAACGCCCCAATGGGCCCCGCAGGGACGCTCTCGGCGTGTTGAACGCTCTAATCGCGTTCCAGATCGTTCCAGAACGCTCTAGCTCACTCTGGTGACCTCGCCCTAAGTCACTCTCTCTGAGGGTGTTGATGAACCCTCACGTCCCTCACGCCCCTCACGCCCCACTGGCCCCGCAGGGCCGCTCTCAGCGCTCCACGCGCTCTATTCGCGCGCCAGAACCCTCTCACAGCGCGCCAGATCCTTCGAGTGACCTCGCCCTAAGTCACTCACTCTCGCCCCTAAGTCATCCTTGAGGGTGATGATGAACCCTCATGTCCCACTGGCCCCGCAGGGCCGCTCTCGACGCTCTGAGCGCTCTATTCACGCGCCAGATCGTTCCAGAGCCTTCTAGCTCACTCTGGTGACCTCTCTCCAAGTCACCCTTCTTCGCCCCTAAGTCATCGCTCCATCTCACTCTCGCCCCTTACTCACAACCCTAACTCACTCTCTTCCTCAAGCCCCGCAGGGCCGCTCCACGCGCTCTATTCGCGCTCCACGCGCTCTATTCGCGCTCCACGCGCTCTATTCGCGCTCCACGCGCTCTATTCGCGCTCCACGCGCTCTATTCGCGCTCCACGCGCTCT
>OGPG01002175.1_pt1 | contig 11656 bp, 9 predicted proteins | sample 1552851 | NCBI WGS metagenome assembly OGPG01 (sample SAMEA2579909, study PRJEB22360) | human gut metagenome | biome: human gut; feature: human-associated habitat; material: faeces | place: Denmark | collected 2008/2010 | reverse complement strand
CATTAAAGGGATGTTGATTTTTATGGAAGCAAAAACTACTTTGGCTCGCAGACAGGACGCTGTTCAGGGCGATTTTACGCGGAAAATGCTCACAAACGCAGGTTGTCTGCTCTGCGGAATTTTGGTGTCACGGGGAGCGGTTCTCGGAAGCCTTGCTCCGTTCGGGGCGTCATTTGCGGCGGCAGTTCCGAGAAAGTATCTTTTGTCATCACTCTTAGGCACGGCATTCGGCTATGTCCTGCTCAAACCATCGGACAGTTTTCGTTACCTTGCCGTTGTGGCGGCAATAGGCGGTCTGCGGTGGCTGCTCGGTGATCTTGACAAGGTTACCAAAAGCAAGGTTTTTGCTCCGCTTGTGGCATTTGTTCCGATTTTTGCAACGGGTGTTTCGTTGCTTTTCGTAAGCACAAGCACGCTGACAACCTTTGCCGATTGCGTAACCGAGGCGGTAATTGCAGGTGCGGCGGCATATTTTATCAGCACGGCACTGCACCTTGCAGGCGACAACAGAAGTTTTGAAGTTTTTTCGCAACAGGAAACCGCAAGCGTGGTTATGTCGGGGTGTATTCTGATTCTGGCTTTCGGCAGTATTGCGTGGCAGAATATCTCGCTCGGCAGAATTATTGCAATGCTCGTCATTTTGCTCTGTTCACGCTACGGCTCGGTTACGGGCGGTGCAATCAGCGGAATTTCAACAGGGGCGATTTTCAGCATTGCGTCAAGAGAGAACGGCTACATCTGCGGAGGTTTTGCATTCGGAGGACTTATGGCGGGGCTTTTTTCACAGCTCGGAAAATTGGGTTGTGCGATTGCCTTTGTAATCTCAAACGGTGTGATGTGCCTTGCGTTCGGTTCGCAGTTTGGAACACCGTCGGGTGTGCTTGTTGAAAGCCTTGCCGCAAGTGCGGTGTTTATGGTTCTTCCGAAAGAGGTCGGCAATGTGATTTCGCCCGTGTTTTCAAGCGACAAAAATACATCGCTCGGAGAGGCTCTGCGAAAAAATATTGTTATGCGACTCGACTTTGCCTCAAAGGCAGTCGGCAATGTGAAAAACGATGTTTCAAAAGTTTCTGAAAAGATGAAAAAGCTCTATTCGCCCACATTTGACGCTGTTTGTGAGGGTACAAGAAATGAAGTCTGCGAAACCTGCGGACTGAAAATGTACTGCTATGAACACAAGGGCGGTGTTACCCGTGACGATTTTGCAAGGCTTGAAGAGTATCTTGAATCGAACGGCACAATAGGCGAAAGAGATGTTGAAAAATCTTTCGTAAAAAACTGCTGTAAAAAAGGCGAAATTGCCCGTTCAATGAACGCAAACTACCGTGAATATCAGTCGGCGCTTGAGGCACAACAAAGGATTACCGATGTGCGGAGCGTTGTTGCAGGGCAGTTTTCCGGAATCGGCGATATTCTCCACGATTTGGCTGATGAATTTCGCAACACAATGCGGTGCGATAACGAATCTGCACAACGGATAATCAGCGCCCTCACAAGCCTCGGTGCAATTGTTGAGGAGTGCATCTGCCTTGTGTCAAACGGTGGAAGAATGAGCGTGGAACTTACGCTCTCGAATAAGTCCGAAAAGCTTTCTAAGGGCGAGGTTATGCGTGAGATTTCACGCTGTTGCGGAAGAAGATTTGACCTTCCGACAATCAGCCGTGAGGGTAACAGAATCCGTATTGCAATGTGCGAAATGCCCGTGTTTGATGTTGAAATCGGAAGCGACCAGCACACCGCCGACAACGGTAAGCTCTGCGGTGACTGTATAAATTATTTTAATGACGGTTTCGGCAAAACTTATGCGTAAGTTCGTGGGGGTGGGGGTAGGGGGGGCAGCCCTGCCGTTGACGGCAATATGGCGGCGTCTGTTATGACAAGACTGCTAAGGGCGGGACTTTCAGCCGACAGCTGTTTGCAGATTGTGAACTCAGCCCTCATGGTGAAAAGTGAGGACGAATCGCTTTCAACGGTTGATGTCACAAGTGTTGACCTCTACACCGGCAAAACCACTTTTAAAAAAGCAGGCGCACCCGTAACATTTGTAAAGAAAAACGGCAGGGTAACGGTTCGTGAAATGCCATCGCTCCCTGCGGGAATTCTAAACGGTATAAAATTTTCAACCGACACGGTAAATCTGACAATGGGGGATATGATTGTTATGGTATCAGACGGTGTAATTACGGGCGATGACAAATGGCTCGAAAAGCTTATTCGCACATGGAATGAGGGCAGTACCCAGGATCTTGCAAAGGCTGTTGTTGACGAGGCGGTAAAGCACCGTAAGGCCGACCGTGAGGACGATGTCACCGCCGTTGCAATCAGAATTACGGAGAACGGACATTGATTCAATTTGAGTTAAAAATTGAAAAACGGAAAATATAGCGGAGTTAATGGGACACACGCAAGTAAAGGCACAGAATTTATGTAAAACAAATTCAGTAAATGCCACAAACCCGTAGGGGCGTTCATCGGACGCCCGCACGGCGAGCCGCCGTTCCCAATTCGTGTAGATAATTTGTTTTGCATTATACAAACTGTCTACACGAGAGAAAAAACACAAGAGAAAAAAACGGCTGTGTAGCATAATGTACACAGCCGTCTTTTGAAAATAAAATGAAAGAAAGATTAACCTTTTACAGCACCTGAAACAACACCCTCGATGATGTATTTCTGACAGGCAAAGTAGAAAATAATAATCGGAACGATGCTCAGAACGATAAGCGCCATAATAGCACTTGTGTCCGTATGACCGTAACTGCCGTTAAGATACTGAATATGAATCGGAATAGTTTTGTAATCCATATCAAGAATAAGATAGGGGAGAAGGTAGTCGTTCCAAATCCACATTGTTTCAAGTATTGCAACCGAAATAAAAGTAGGTTTCATAATCGGAAGAACAATACCGAAGAATGTTCTCAAAGGACCTGCTCCGTCAACATCTGCGGCTTCCTCAATTTCAACAGGAATTGATTTAACAAATCCCGAGAACATAAATACCGCAAGTCCTGCTCCGAATCCGAGGTATATAATCAAAATACCCCACGGAGTTGTAAGCTTGAGACTGTCGGCTGTCTTTGAGAGGGTAAACATTACCATCTGGAAAGGAATAACCATTGAGAAAATGCAGAAATAGTAGATGATTTTGCATATACGAGAATTTGAACGCTGCAAGTACCACGCACACATTGATGTGCAGAAAAGAATAAGCACAACACCGCCGATTGTAATGAAGAAGCTCCATACAATTGACTTCCAGAACGGATAGTTGCCGTGGAACATACCTGTCATATAGCTTTGAAAGCCCTGAAAACTGTCTGCATTCGGAAATTCAAAGATTGCACGGCTGATTGCCGCATTGCTCTTGAAGGAGTTCATCAGTACAATGAAAACGGGAGCAACATAGAATACTGACACAATAGAGAAGAGAATTGTTAAAATTTTCATTCCTACTGTTTGTTTTTTCTTTACAGGCCTATCCTTAGCCTTTGCTGCAACTTTTGCCATTACTGCTGAACCTCCTTTCTTCTTGTGAAGTAAAGCTGAATACAGGGCAATGATAACAACAATTACGAAGAAGATAACGCCCTCAGCCTGACCTACGCCACGAGAATTCTGGTTTGCATAGAATGTATTGTAAATATTGAGAGCCATCATTTCCGTCTGATAAACCATTGTACCGCTTCCCTGTGATACAATACCCGGAGCACCGCCTGTGAGGGCAAGGTTCTGGTCGAACAGCTTAAATGAGTTTGTAAGTGTAAGGAATGTGCAGATTGTGATGGAAGGCATCATCATCGGCAATGTTACATTTGTAAGCAACTGTTTTTTGCCTGCGCCGTCAATTTTAGCCGCCTCATAAAGATCATGAGGTACGCTCTGGAAACCGGCAATGTAAATAATCATCATATAACCTGCCTGTTGCCAGCACATAAGAATTACAAGTCCCCAGAAACCGAAGTTTGCGTTAAGTGCAAGGTTTGTTCCGTAATACTGAAGAATACCGTTAAAAATGTACTGCCAGATGTAGCCGAGAATGATACCGCCTACAAGGTTAGGAACAAAGAAAACAGTTCTGAATACATTTGAACCCCTGATTCCGAGCGTGAGTGCATACGCCACAAAAAACGCAATGAGGTTAATGAGTATAACCGATACTATAACAAACAGTACCGTAAACCAGAATGAATGTAAAAAGCCTTCATTCTGAAAGGCCTTGACATAGTTTCCGAACCCAATGAATACTGCGTCGCTTGTTGTTCTGAATTTACAGAATGAAAGGTAAATGCCGTTAAAGAACGGATATACAAAACCTATAAGGAAAGCAGCAAGAGTAGGAAGAACAAATATAAGAAAATAAATTTTTCTTTTAGGTTTTCTAAACATAATATTTTGCCTTTCCGTTCATAAAAAAGGGGGGCGGAATGCCGCCCCCCTACCGAACCTGTTAAATTAAAACAGAAATTTTACAATCAGCCGTTAGCCTTTGCATATTCTGTTTTCCAACCCTGTACAAATGCAGTCTTAACAGCGTCCCAGTCGCCTGTACCTGCTGCATACTGTGTAAGAGCTGTGCCAACACCGTTTTTCCAATCTTCACTTGGCATTGTTGTGAAGTTCCAGCTTACCGGAGTTTTGCCTGCTGCTGTGAGCTCGTTATCAGCCTTAACAAATACATTGGTTGCTTCCTTAGCATTCTTGAAAGGAATTACAAAGCCCATATCATCAGCAAGAGCAGATGTACCTGTTTTGTTTGTTACACACCAGTTCAAGAATTCAAGAGTAGCTGCCTGATCGTCAGCACTTGCCTTGTTGTTTACACACCAGTAGTTCTCTGAACCTGTGCAAAGACCCTGATTAGCTTCATCGCCTACGCCGATGTAAATCGGGAGCATGCCGAGTTGGTCGTCCTTCATACCTGCCTTGGTAACTGTTGAATATTCCCAGCTGCCGTTCTGGAAGAATACTGCTTCGCCTGATGTGAACTCAGTTTCAGCGTCTGTACCCTTCTTGCTTGCGAGGTCTGCAGGATCACATGTTGAATCTGTGATGTAGAGATCCCAGATGTTCTTATAGTTTTCAAGGTATTTACCCTCGATAGCGTCTGTTGATTTGATGTTCTTATCCTTGTACTCAAAGTAGATAGGAAGGTTAGCAAGGTGAGTTTTGAATCTCCAGTCAGATGAAGAATCCATACCTGCTGATGTGAACGCACCCTTAACGCCGAGCTTATCCTTATTCTTCTGGATTTCATCGGCAACAGTCTTTAACTTCTCAAAGCTGTTGATGTCCTCAATTTTCTTAACCGAAGCAAAGTCAGAATCGCAATACTTCTGGAGAAGAGTCTTGTTGTAGATAATGCCGTATGTTTCAATTACATAAGCAATACCGTAAACCTTGCCGTCTTCTTCAAGTGCATAATCCTTTGAAGTAAGCTGATTATAAATTTCTGATGAGCTGAGGTCTGCACAATAGTCTTTCCAGTTAGCAAGACCGACAGGACCGTTAACCTGGAAGAGTGTAGGAGCGTTGTCCTTGTCCATCTCTGCTGTAAGTGTTGACTCATAAGTACCCTCGGCAGCTGTCTTAACAGTTACCTCAACACCTGTTTCGTCCGTGTACTTCTTAGCAAGAGCCTGCCAATCCTTGTCCTGCTCAGGCTTAAAGTTAAGATAGTAAACTTTACCGTTTTTTGCGTTGCCTGCTGCATTTTTTGAATCATCTTTTGATGAACCTGATGATGAAGAACCGCCGCAGCCTGCAAGAGCAGTAGCAGTCATCATACCTGCAACTGCAAGAGCTGCAGCTCTTTTGAGTGTTGATTTTTTCATAGCTTTCACCTTAATTAAAAATATTTATCCGCTAAACCCGGATATTGGCGAGAGAACAACATTCTGTGTTCTCTCTATTGCCACAATCATAACACACTATTTATGAAAATACAATAGATTTTTTTAAAAATTTTCTCTGTGATTAGTCAAAACGAAGGTATTGACCAAATGTAATTTCAAAATCAAACAAAAAACAACCGCATATTATCTGAGTTTTTTGACTTATTTGTCAAATAAGAAATATTAAAGTAACATTAAAGTTACAATATTGTAACCTGTCAAATATGGTCATTCTATTGAAAATGACAAGTGCTTTGTGCTAAAATTATGTCAAATTTGTTTTTTAAGAAGGTTAATTTAGCAATTATGAAAAATTTCAATCAATCATCACTTGCACGATTTTTCACCCGATTTCCTAAGTTGTTATTTGCGGGATTGATGTACTCAATTCCGTTTGCTGTATTTTCCGGAATATTCATTCTCATAAGCTTTCTGTCCGGATTCAACAATGTAATATTATGGAGCTTGGGTATAATTCCCGCAATGCCGTTCTATTCCGGACTTGTAATGGTAATCCGCAAAATTTCGGTTGAAAAAGAGGATGTAAATGTTTTCAAAACTTTTGTACAGGCATTTCGTGAAAATCTGAAAAAATCAATCTTCAACGGATTTGTCGCTTACCTCATAGTAGCATGTTCGTTTTTTGCAATTCTCTATTACGGAACACTTGCTCAGACAGACATCGTTTACGGCTCTGTCTTTACCATATATATAGTGTTCTCAATTGCAATGCTGATTATGCTGTTCTATGTACCCCTGCTAACAATTACCTATGACCTCAGACTCCGTGACATTTATAAAAATTCACTCCTGTTGATTTTCGGTAAAATTCTCAGAAATATTGTTGCACTTGTGCTTGTCGTAATAGTTTCATTCGCAGTATTCCTCGCAGTAATCTATACAAAGGGCGCAATGCTTGTTGTTGCAGTTGCTCTCTCGGTAATTTTTTACCCGATGATTGCAACCTATATAATAGTGTCCGTAATCGCAAAAGGCGTGCAGGAGTCTGTCGGTTACTTTACAGGTGATAATGTGCAGTATGTCCTTACGGAAGAAGAAGTTCAGCGTGAAACTGAAGCAGTCGAAAACGCAAACTCCGATGATGACTACATCTTTGTCAACGGCAGAATGATTAAAAATCCGGCTAAAACGAATATGAAAGAGTAATTTTTAAAGCACTTTGCAGAATGCAGGGTGCTTTTGGTTTTATATGCATAATGTGTTAGGCATATATGTGTGATTGATGTGATTGCTGCTTTTTGACTGACACTTGACTAATATTTAAGCAATATTATGCAATATTTCGCAATATTTTACTGTAAAAATAAACAAATAAAAACCGCACCAAAGAGCCTGAAAACGGCTTTCTGATGCGGTTTTTGTTATGGAGCTGAAGAAGGGACTTGAACCCTCGACCTACTGATTACGAATCAGTTGCGCTACCAACTGCGCTACTCCAGCATTTAATTTTTCGGTTGTTCGGCTGTAATAAAGCAAAAAATACAGAACGCAGAAATTGCATAAAAATATACACGCTAACTTCCGCTACATGATTATACATCAAAAATTTAAAGATTTCAATACCAAATTTGAAAAAGAGGTTTACAAAAACCGGAAGAGAGGCATAAAAGTTTTACGAATCAATAATAATAGATGCAGATATAATTCATCAAAAAAATATTTATGAATACAAAATAATGCACAAAAATCATGCTGATTTTTGTTTAGTGAAGTGTTATCACATTTGTGGAATATTTTATTTAAAAGTATTATAATTGAATCGCAGTGTGCAAAGCGGAAATACTTTTATGTGATAGGATGTGCAGAAGATGCCCAAAAGAAAGTGCAGTAATATCGACGCTTCGGTAGGACTCAGAATGCGTTATTACAGAATTCAGTGCGGACTTACCCAACAGCAGGTTGCGGACGCATTAAAGATAAACAGAACAACTTATACAAAATATGAAACGGGAGTTTCCGAACCAAGCCACGAGCTTCTCGGAAAAATCGTTAAAATGTTCGGTATCGATTATAACGCAATTCTTGACAACAGAGATTATTTTGAAAGAAGAGTTGCCGACGGTGACATGACGCTCAATGTACTGACTCTTTCCGAAAGAGCAATCATTGCAAGATATCGCTCAATGTCTAAAGAAGATCAGAAGAAAATTTGTGAATATATAGATATGCTCTACAATGAAAAAGCAAAGAAGATTTTGTAAAAAACACTTTACTTTTGACTTTGATTGTGATAATATAAAACAGATGACCGTGTCTCGGAACAGGGAGTATGCCGTTTGTCGGATTTTCACAGCCCTGCCCTGAGATGTTGGCGACTATTTTTGAAAGGTGGAATTTTTAATGCTTAAAGAAGAAAAGCAGGCTATCATGGCTGAGTACGCAACTCACGAAGGCGACACAGGTTCTCCGGAGGTTCAGATTGCTCTTCTTACAAAGAGAATCAATGACCTTACCGAGCACCTCAAGGTTCACAAGAAGGATCACCACAGCAGAAGAGGTCTTCTCAAGATGGTTGGTCAGAGAAGAAGCCTTCTCGCTTACCTCACAAAGGTAGACATTGAAAGATATCGTTCTATCATTGCAAGACTCGGTATCCGTAAGTAATTTTTTAAGTACACAAGGGCAAGCGAAAGCTTGCCCTAAATTCGATTTTCTGCGGGATTTTTATTTGCTGTTTTTTAGCGGTAAAACGATTAAATAACATATGCTTTTGTGTGTTTGTCAGTTTTGTTTAATGGTTTTATTGCTAAATCGGCGTAAAATCCCGTTTGAATAAATTTGAACTTTATTTAAAATGTGAAACTTATGTTTCGGAAAGGATTTTACTAAAATGAATCGACTTATGACATTCGACAAATACAGAGTATTTGAAACAGAATTTGCCGGCAGACCTCTAAAGGTTGAAACAGGCAAGATGACACAGCTTGCAAACGGTGCGTGTCTTGTTCACTACGGCGACACAACAGTTCATGTTGCTGTTACAGCATCAGAAAAGCCAAGAGAGGGCGTTGATTTCTTCCCGCTTTCGGTTGACTATGAAGAAAAGATGTACGCAGTAGGCAAAATCCCCGGTTCTTACCTCAAGAGAGAGGGCAGACCTTCGGAAAAGGCTATCCTCACAAGCCGTGTAATCGACCGTCCTATCCGTCCTCTTTTTGACAAGAGCATGAGAAACGATGTTTCAATCGTTTGTACGGTAATGAGCGTTGATCCCGACTGTCAGCCTGAAATTGTTGCCATGATCGGTGCTTCAATCGCAATTTCAATTTCTGATGTTCCGTGGAACGGACCTATCTCGGGTTGTTCTGTAGGTATGATTGACGGTGAGTACATCATCAACCCGACAGAGGAGCAGAGAAAGGTTTCTCAGATGGCAACAACAGTTGCCTCAACAAGCACAAGAATTGCTATGATCGAGGCAGGTGCAAACTGCGTATCTGATGACGATATGTACAACGCTATTATGGCAGGTCACGAGGCTAACCAGAAGATTATCAGCTTTATTGAGGAAATCAAGGCTGAAATCGGCAAGCCTAAGTTTGAGTTTGCAAGTCTTGAACCCGACCATGATATGTTTGAGGCAATCAAGGCATTTGCAGAAGAAGATGTTAAGGTTGCTCTTGATACAGATGATAAGAGAATTCGTGACGAAAGACTCAAGCCTATCTATGAGGCAGTTCACGCAAAATTTGACGAGATTTATCCAGAAAGCGAAGCTCTCATTGACGAGTGCCTTTATAAGACACAGAAGTTCATTGTTCGCCGTTGGTTACTCGATGAGCAGAAGCGTGTTGACGGCAGAGGAATGGACGATATCCGTCCTCTCGCATCAGAGGTTGGCGTAATTCCGAGAGTTCACGGTTCGGGTATGTTCACAAGAGGACAGACTCAGGTTCTCACAATCGCAACACTCGGTCCTGTTTCCGACAAACAGCTTCTTGACGGCATTGACGGTGAAACAGAAAAGAGATATATCCACCACTACAACTTCCCAAGCTACTCAGTCGGTGAAACAAAGCCAAGCCGTGGCCCGGGCAGAAGAGAAATCGGTCACGGTGCTCTTGCAGAAAGAGCTCTCGTTCCTGTAATTCCTTCGGTAGAAGAATTCCCGTATGCACTTCGCCTTGTTTCGGAAGTTCTTTCTTCAAACGGTTCAACTTCACAGGGTTCAATCTGCGGTTCAACTCTTGCTCTTATGGACGCAGGTGTTCCGATTAAGGCTCCTGTTGCAGGTATCTCATGCGGTCTTATCACAGAGGGCGACCGTTGGATGACAATGGTTGATATTCAGGGCCTTGAGGACTTCTTCGGTGATATGGACTTTAAGGTAGCAGGTACACATGACGGTATCACAGCTATTCAGATGGACCTCAAAATCAGCGGTCTTACTCCCGAAATGGTTAAAGAGGCTCTTGCCAAGACTCACAAGGCTCGTAACTACATTCTTGATGAAGTAATGCTCAAGGCCATTGCAGAGCCGAGAGAAGAGCTTTCAAAGTACGCTCCCAAGATGTTCACAACAACAATTCCTGCTGACAAAATCAGCGAGGTTATCGGTAAGAGCGGTAAGGTTATCAAGGAAATTCAGGCTGAATGCGAAGTTAAGGTTGACATTGAGGAAGATGGCGAACTCGGACAGGTATTTGTTTCGGGTATTGATTCCGACAAGTGTAAGCGTGCAATCGAAATCATCAACACAATCGCTGTTGATCCTGAGCCGGGTGCAATGTACCTCGGTAAGGTTACCCGTATTATGGACTTCGGTGCTTTCGTTGAAATCGCTCCGGGTAAGGAAGGTCTTGTTCACATTTCTCAGCTTGATGTTAAGCGTACAGAGAATGTAACAGATGTTGTTAATGTAGGCGACATTATCCGTGTTAAGGTAATGGAAATTGACGATAAGGGCAGACTTAACCTCTCTCGCCGTCAGGTTCTTATTGATGTTGACGGTCTTGTTCCCGAAAACGACATTGACGCAGAAAGAGCAGCTCGTCCACGCAGACCTCACAATGACCGCAGAGGCGGCTTTAACAGAAACAACAGAAAGTAATTTTTGTAGTCTGAAATCTAATATTTTTTAATATTTATACAAACAGTCCCTTTCAATTTGCAAATGCATTGAAAGGGACTGTTTTGTTAATTGAAAATTGAAAGTGGAAAATTATGCTTTGGTGGGTAAATGTCATACACTCAAAATATTAAAAACTAAAATAAAAAGCGGTGGTCAATGCCACCGCTAAATTAATGCAATTATTTAGTTTGCATATCTTGAAAGATTATCCCAATCAATATCGTCTTCGGAAACAAAGTCACCGTTTTCCGCTTCTGTAATATCTTTATACTCCTGTTCGGTAACTTTTGTGTAGTCAGGATCCCAAGCAAGTACGAGTTTCTTAATCAATTCGTAGGCAAGTTCCTTGTCACTGTCGGGAAGCATATCAATCATTTTAGCAATTTCAGCTGTTTTCGTACTCATATACGGCAACTCCTTTCATTTATAAATATCTCCACGAGAACCTATATCCATAATATATATTATTTCATAAGTACCGTCAAGTAACCTTTTAAAAATAATACGGTATTTACCGATTCTTAATCGTTGTCTGCCGTCATCAAATCCCTGCATTAATTTTATATCACCTTTAGGAGGATTAATTTTTAACCCCTCAATTCCAATTCTGATACGATTAACTGTTGCTTTATCGGATTTTGCAAGGAACTTGAGTGCAGCTTTTGAATATTTT
>OGPG01002163.1_pt1 | contig 11694 bp, 15 predicted proteins | sample 1552851 | NCBI WGS metagenome assembly OGPG01 (sample SAMEA2579909, study PRJEB22360) | human gut metagenome | biome: human gut; feature: human-associated habitat; material: faeces | place: Denmark | collected 2008/2010 | reverse complement strand
AGAGCGAACGTAGCATACTTTGGAACTTTTGGATACGAACTGGATCTTAACAAATTGACAGAAGAAGAGATCAAAGAAGTAAAAGAACAGATCACATTTATGAAAGAATACCGGGAAGTGTTACAGTTTGGAACATTTTATCGTCTGAAAAGTCCATTCGAAGGAAATGAGACAGTATGGATGGTGACAAATGAAGACCGCACGCTTGCAATCGTAGGTTACTATCGTGTTTTAAATGGAGTAAATCAGCCTTATAGCCGTGTCAGATTACAGGGATTAAACCCAGATATGGTTTATGAAAATGTATGGAATCATACAGAAAATTACGGAGATGAATTGATGAATTATGGGTTGATCACCTCTGATGTGACAGCTGGTGAAGTGCCTGGGAATGTGACTCCTTGTACCGATTTTGAATCTAGAATATATATGCTGAAAGGCAAAAAAGTTCAGTAGGTAAGATAGAAAATGACGAAGACAAAAAGTGGACTTCCAGAATAGGCAATATTCCATCGCAAAACAGGCGGCAGAACCGCCTGCTCTTGACATGCGTTTTAGTAACTGTTATATATAAACAAAGGGCGAAAAGCTGATTTTTCAAGCCTTTCTCCCATCATTATCATAGAAGAATCTAATTTACAGACTTTTCTTCATAGTTTCGTTCTAATGAATCTTCTGCATCTACCCATATCTGCATTGTTCCATCAAGATATAATTTTGCATATTCAAGCGGTTTATCAATGGCAAGTGCGTTCAATGCACAGTCTGATCCGGGTGTGGTTTTTAAATCCTTTTCGGCTTCCCAACAGTCAATGCGGAGCATATAACCAGCAGAAGTATAAATATCAATGCTGTTTCTGTGTGGATTGTATTCTGCAAATATTGTTCTCATCGTATAGAATCTCCTTATCATTCAATCAGTCATTTGTTACAAAAATCAGAAGCATTTCAATCAGTTCACCATGTCACTTTTATTTTGTGTTATACTGTTTTATAGATTTTTCTTGCCCTTGTATTTGCCCTTATCAGAGTTCGTAAACGCTGACGGGACGATATAACACAAGGGAAACAATAAGGGAAAGCTCACCTGCGATAAATCCAGTGTTTTCAAGGGTTTGCGGAGAACTTAATAACAAGATATAACAGTTATTAAATCTCTTAAAACAGGTGAAATCTCAATCGGAATTTGACGATTTGGTGAATCCCGATAGATTAATTTTATGGGGGACATAAACGTTGAAGTTGCAGAATTGTTAACTTTATATTTTATGAGCTAAGGATGGTTGTGAGGATATGCTTCGTTTGCATCGTCTTTTGTTCTATTAATTTGAGCCCTTAATCAGCAGAATGATGTTGATTAAGGGCTTATAATGATTTTAAGAACTAAATGACAGATATTAAGCTGACTGGTTGAACGAATAACTTATTCATGTATTGACATTGACAATAGTACGAAAACGTATTATTATAAAATACGAAATCGTATTATAAGGGAGCGAGTTATGAATTCAAGAAGTTTTTTCTATGATTTTGGGAGAGCACTTTATCATGTTGATTCGTTTTATGATGAATTTGCAAAGCAAAGCAATGTTTCTTCTGCATTATTATGGGTTTTGTATGCATTGAATGATGGAAATTCACACACACAGATTGAAATCAGTAATGATTGGGAATTGCCAAAAACAACTGTTAATACGGTGATTAAAGAGATTCAGAAGAATGGCTATGTTGATCTTATTCCAATCAAAGGGAAAAGGCGCGAGATGTCGATTGTCCTTACAGAGAACGGGAAGAAGTATGCAGATAGGGTTCTTGCTGATCTTTATAAAAAAGAGGCGGAAGTATATAAAGCTCTTAGCTCAGATGAATATGCAATAGTGGCTGTATTGGAAAAGATAGCGAAAAAATTGAAGGGAGTTGAATAAGAGTGGAATATGTGAATTTAGGAAAATCTGATTTAAAGGTTTCACGCATATGTATGGGTTGCATGGGCTTTGGAAATGCAGCAACAGGTCAGCATAGCTGGACAGTTGATGAAGAAATATCCAAATCTATTATTAAAAGAGGCCTGGAACTGGGAATCAATTTTTATGATACAGCAATTGCATATCAGGCCGGTACAAGCGAGGAATATCTTGGAAAGGCAATCAGAGAATATGCAAAAAGGGATGAAGTAGTCATTGCTACAAAGTTCCTTCCAAGATCACAGGAGGAAATCGCAAATGGAATTTCCGGAAAGGAACATGTGCGCAGCAGTTTGGATGCAAGCCTTTCCCATTTGGGAATGGATTATGTAGATTTATATATCTATCATATGTGGGATTGGAATACTCCTGTAGAGGACTATCTTGCCGGTATGGCAGAAGGAGTAAAGGTCGGGAAAATCAGACAGATTGGCATCGCAAATTGTTTTGCATGGCAGTTGGCAGAGGCTAACGCAATTGCAAAAGAAAATGGATGGCCGGAATTTGTTTCCGCTCAGAATCACTACAATCTTATTATGCGTGAAGAAGAGCGGGAAATGAATGTATATGCAGCTGAAAGAAATATAGCACTCACGCCATATAGTGCCCTTGCAGCAGGTCGCTTATCTAAAAGACCGGGTGAGATATCAAAGCGCTTAGAGCAGGATGCATATGCAAAGCTAAAATATGATGCAACTTCTGATAAAGATGCAAAGGTAATTGCAAGAGTTTGTGAAATTGCGGATGTGCATGGTGTTTCCATGACAGAGGTTTCCTTGGCATGGCTGCTTACAAAAGTATCATCTCCTGTTGTAGGAGCGACAAAGATCAGCCATGTGGAAGGAGCTGCAAAAGCTGTGGAATTGAAACTATCTGATGATGAAATAAATGCGTTAGAAGAACTCTATGAACCACATTTCCTGTCAGGTGTCATGGCACAAAATACACCAGCGGCAAGAAATATTGAACAGGTATGGATTAAGAATGGAAAATACAGAAAGTAGTGAGGCGACAGAATGAAAATAGTACAGACAGCAGGCAGGGCTGCTCTTGGCGAATTTGCACCGGAGTTTGCTCATTTTAATGATGATGTTTTATTTGGTGAGAACTGGAACAATCAGGATATTGATGTAAAGACAAGAAGTATTATTACAGTAGTGGCACTCATGTCATCAGGAATTACAGATGCATCCCTTAAGTATCACTTACAGAATGCAAAAGCTCATGGTGTTACGCAGAAGGAAATTGCAGCAATCATTACACATGTTGCATTTTATGCAGGTTGGCCAAAGGGATGGGCAGTGTTTAACCTGGCCAAAGAGGTATGGGAGGCTGACGAAAGAGAACTTCCTTACGAAGACGAAGCAATGAAGGTGCATGCAAAGAAAATGGTATTTCCAATCGGAGAACCAAATAATGCCTATGCAAAGTATTTTGTTGGACAGTCATATCTTGCACCGGTATCTACAAATCAGGTGGGCATTTTTAATGTGACTTTTGAGCCGGGATGCAGAAATAACTGGCATATTCATCATGCCGATAAAGGTGGTGGACAGATTCTTGTCTGTGTTGCAGGAAGAGGATATTACCAGGAAGAAGGAAAAGAAGCTGTAGAAATGAAACCAGGGGACTGTATCAATATTCCGGCCGGCGTAAAACATTGGCATGGAGCAGCACCAGATAGCTGGTTTTCTCATCTTGCGATAGAAGTGCCGGGTGAAAATTGCTCAAATGAATGGCTGGAAGCAGTAAGTGATGATGAATATGGAAAATTAGAATAGGCTGGTGGATGAAATGTTAGATAAATATATTGTTTTAAATAATGGCGGAAAGATGTAGGAGGTAATTAAAATGTCAAAAATATTAGTAGCGTATTTTAGTGCAAGTGGAGTAACAAAAAAGGTAGCAGAAAAACTGGCAGCTCTAGTAAATGCAGATATTCATGAGATAAAACCGAAAGTCCCATACACGAAAGCAGATCTCAACTGGATGGATAAGAAATCCAGAAGCAGCGTAGAGATGAATGATAAGACTTTTCGCCCGGAGATTGTAAAAGAAGATTTGAATCTATCTTCATATGATACTATTCTGCTTGGTTTTCCAATTTGGTGGTATGTGGCACCTACAATTATCAATACTTTTCTTGAAAACTATGATTTTTCAGGTAAGAGAATTGTTCTCTTTGCCACATCGGGCGGTAGTGGTTTTGGTAATACAATCAAAGAGCTTAAACCTTCCGCAGCAGATGCAGAAATTGTAGAGGGAAAGATTTTAAACAGAGCATCCGATGATCAGCTTAAAGAATGGATTGCAGGTTTATAGGGGGGAAAACATGAAAAAGACAAGTATTCTTATAATTAGTGTGTTCATTATGGCTATACTAACAGCTTGTGGTTCATCTGCAGATAATTCACAAAAGCAGGAAACGATAGTAAAACAGCCTGAAGCAACAAGTATGACTGTGGAATCAGACGAAAATGTATCGGAAACAAATGATACAGCAGAAGATACTAAAATTGTAAATAATGAAACTGATAGTGTGAAAATAGCAGTTGTTTACTTTTCTGGCACAGGAAATACAAAGACTATTGCAGAGATGATCGCCGAGGAAACAGGAGCTGATATTTTTGAGATTATTCCTACCCAGGCTTATACAGAAGAAGATTTGAACTATAATGATGACAACTGTCGTACTAATAAGGAACAGAATGATGATACAGCTAGACCAGAGATTAGCAATGATCTAAGTGCAACTACTGAATATGATATTGTATATTTAGGACATCCAATTTGGTGGGGAACAGTTCCACGTATTATTCAGACTTATCTGGAAACTTACGACTTGAGCAATGCGACTATCTATACTTTCTGTACTTCAGGTGGAAGTAGCATTGACAGAAGTCTTTCTGATTTAAGAGCATGGTATCCTACACTAAATATTGTAGATGGAAAGAGATTAAATGATGCTAGTAAAAGTGAGATAGCTGGTTTTTGCTATCGTTAAGAAAATTAATATTTTATCGTAACAAAGGCAACAACAACTTCCAGTTTTGATTTGACTTAATTCATAACATTTATTAACTGTTATATCTTATCCTCGTGAAGTCCGCAACCCCTTGAAAATGCTAAATTTGTAGCGAGTGAGTTTGCCCTTACGCTTTCCCTTGTGTTATATCCTTTTCCCTCATGTTACGAATGCTCACAAGGGCAAAATTAAGGGAAAGAAAATCCAGTAACAAATTATAACATGAAATGAAAATGGCAGGAAGAACGGATTGAAATGCTTTCAAAACTTTTAGAAAATTAAGGAAAGGACAGATAAGATATGAGATTGATTTATGCAAGATATAATCCGCAATGTAATAGCATAGATGTAACCACGTTTGAAAATGTAGTGCTTAGAATTGATTGCAATAAGGCAGAGGAAGGATTGAGAACTACTCCCGGCTCCCAGTGTTCGTTGAATGCTTTGGCTATTGATAATCCATTAGAATATGCAAGATTATACTTGGATGGAGAAATGCAAGTATGGGTTGATGCAGAGGATCGTTTAGATACGTGGTGATTTTGCTAATATAATATCATGATAGAGGTCTAGTACTAAAAATTCCAGAAAAATATATAGAACGTACGGTTATTCCATAATAAGAGGCAGGAATCTTAAGTTTCTAGATGTTTGAATTTTGCCTTAAGGTAAATAGAGAGGACACATTGATTTTTCAGTGTATCCCCTCTATTTAAAATTATTTTTAAATAGTTCTTGCACAAAAACAAATAGCATGCTAAAATCTATTTAAAGAAAGTTTTAAATAGGTAAAAGATATGGGAGAAACTAACATTTTTAAAGTATTGGCAGATAGCCAGCGAAGAGACATTCTTATTATGTTGAGAAATGAACGATTAAATGCCGGAGAGATTGCTGAAAAATTACAGATTACACCGGCTGCTCTTTCTTATCATTTAAAATTACTTAAAAACGCAGACTTGATATCTGAATATAAAGAGAAAAACTTTGTTTATTATGAAATCAACACTACGGTTTTCGATGAATTAATTATATGGGTTAACCAGTTTGGAGGAAAAAAAGTATGAAAAAAATAATGTGGATAGTAGCAATGATACCAGTTGTAGTTACAAGTGTTGTACTACAGTTTATGCCTGATATTATACCTATGCATCATGACTTGGAGGGAAACACTGACAGATGGGGAAGTAAAACAGAAAGCTTTATTTTTCCGGTAATTATTTTGTTTATTACACTGTTTTGGCACTTGCTAATCTATGTGTTTGAGAAAAAATCAAAAAATGCAAATACAGAAAAGGAACAGATGGAAGCAAAATCTTCTGCAAAGGTATTATGTGTTGTAGGAATTTCGCAAGCAATCATGTTCGGGATTATGCATTATTTTATTCTTTATTCTTCTTGGATACAGGCAAATGCAGGTGGTGAACATGCGGTTATTGACATTGCAAAAGTTTCATGTATTTTGTGTGGTATTATATTTATTGTATTAGGAAATTTTATGACAAAGGCAAAACGAAATGCAGTAGTGGGAGTTCGAACCGTTTGGAGTATGCACAATGATAATACATGGAGAAAGAGTAACCGCTTTGGTGCAATATGTATTATTATTACGGGGTTATTGACTATCATTACAACCGTATTTACAAGTGGGATGACTGGCACAATCTTTATGTTGATTTATTTATTATTAGCAACAATTGTAACTGTGGTATACTCAAAAAAGATATATGATAAGGAAATAAAAAAATAATTTGTATCTTTATGCGAGAGGGTGAAATTCCAGTCTTTTACGGAGAGATAACAAACGAAGGGAGGCAATTGCCTTCCCTTCATTTGTTATCTACTCCTTCCACGATTTGGTGGAGAATATGGTCTTGTTAACTCTCGCTCCTTTATGTCCTGTTTCTTAGATATAAGCCTATCGTGTAGAGACTGTGGCTTTTCTCCATACCGTTGTTTCCAATTCTTAAGGCTGTCCTGATAATCCCCATAAGCTGTCTCTGACTTATGAAATGCTTTGTAGAAGGCTTCCGCATTCTGATACCCGTATTCCTTTACGATATGGGATAATCGGGCTTTCATTCGGGAAATACATTCCTCCAATCCGGCTATCTCTGTTGAAAGTTCGGAACGCCTTTTTGCTTTGAAGATACCTTTGCTGTCGGACAGTTCAATTTCAAGGTCACTTCTCTGTTTCTCAAGTACAAAAATTGCTTTATTCTGTTCCTGCAGCTTTTGATAAATCTCGCATAAGTGCATGTAAGAAACTGCTTCCGGTGACGGCTGTGGTCTTGGTGGTATGATAGGCTTTGGTGTATCTGCCTGCTTTCTGCTTTCTTCTAGTACGGCTTTCTGCTCTTTGATATCTGTGTTCTCCGGTTTTGCCTCAAGCTCTTTGAAAATCACTTTTTCCGCAATCTCCAGAGTTTTTAGGAAGACTTTGGAGATTAACAGTTCCAATACTGCAATGGCAGTACCGATAATGGAAGATAACAGATTCGGTCTGTTTCCGTAAAGCCATACGGATTCCACAATCTTGTCCGTTATCCGTTCCTTTTTTATCTGCATGATTTCTGACTTGGAAACACCCGTTACAATCGCTCTGTCAACAGTCTGATTCCACAAGGTGCGTTTACTGTTGTCTGCCTCAATCTCGGTGGCTTTCGGATTGTTCTTACCAATCTTTTTGGTGGCAAGATACATACCGCCACGCTCAAAAACTTCTAACCGCTGGCTTTTATCCCACACATACTGATTGATAAGATTGGTATAATCCTGCTTGACGGTATCAAGGAAATTTTCAGCCTTGAAGTGTTTATCCTTAATGGAGAAAATCTGTCTTTCGTATACCTCTCCTTTGTGAATCACCTTACACCTTTTACGGATATTTCCTTCTTCATCAAGTATCTCTTTCTTGGTGCGTACATGATTTCCCTTTTCGTCATAGAACATATTGCGGGTGGCAACCTTTTCTATGGGCTGTTCCAAGAGTGTACGCTCCGAAAAAATGAGATGGATGTGATAGTTGGTTTTCCGCTTATTGTGATGCAGGGCTGCGATACAGTCCGTTCCGTAAGTCTGTCTGAAATGGTCTGTAAATATCTGCAACAGTCTGTCTGGAGGATACTCCGTAAAAGATTCCGGCAGGGCTATGATCAATTCCCTTGCCTCAATACATTTCCCCTCCGTACCGTTTTTTTTAAATTCTGCCTGATTATATTTTGCAAGGTCAGTCCAAAAATTACGGTCTGTGGTTTCATATACCGCATACAGATTTTCCTGCTTCTTTGGGCTTGAAATATAATAAATTCTTCCCCGGACATTGTGGAGCTTCGTCATCTGAATAAATGAATTTCTTGGCATGTGCTTCCTCCTTTCCGTATCTGCCAAGTACGAAGCTGCAAGAAATGAGGATGGGAAACTTTCTAATGTGAAAGTGAGTAGGCTACATAGGTAGCCTGTCTACGAACATATCCGCCTGTCGGCGAAAAGCTCCCAGCAGGGCGAAATACACAGAGTACAAATCGTAAGATTTGTGCGAGGGGTGTATTTCGCTCTCAAACGCCGAGGGCTTGTATAAAAAAGTTTCTTCCCCACTTCTTAAATTTCCGGTTGTATCTTAGAGGAAGCACATGGTATAATCTATTTGCGTGTAGGTATATCATGGCTTCGGTCAGATACATACCTTAGGGATGGTCTTAGGACTGTCCCTATTTAATTTGTCACATTTCTTGTGACAGCTCTGACATTTCCTTTGTCCCTTAAGTCCCTGCCTTCATTGGCGGTCATGAACTTTTCAAGCATATCCGTTTTGATAAGGACTTTCCGTCCTACCTTCAATACCGGAAGCTTTTTCCATTCTACCAGTTTCCGCAGGGTATTTCTGCCGATACCCGTATAGTCGGCAGCTTCCTCAATGGACAGTGCAATCTTCACTTCTGTCATTAAAACACCTCCTCTTGAATTGCATAATGCAATTTTGTAACTATGCCTACTATATAACTTTTATATCTTCTTGTCAAGCGTTACGAAATTTTAAAAGTAATTATTAACTTGCATATTGCAATGCTACTTTTACTGTGTTATACTTTAGCCATACCGAAAAAGGAGGCGTATCAGAATGAAAGATAAAGAATTACGCAAGTTAATCGGTAGCAGGGCAAAACAACGCAGACTGGAATTAGGTGTCAACCAGCCTTATATAGCAGAAAAGATGGGAGTTACCGCTTCCACCATACAGCGGTATGAGGCAGGAACGATTGACAACACCAAGAAGCTTGTTCTGGATGGTCTGTCGGAAGCACTTCATGTATCAGTGGAGTGGCTGAAGGGCGAGACGGAAGAAATGACAAGTGATGTTACGGATAAAAGGGAATTACAGATTCGTGATACCATGACTTCCATTCTCTCCAAACTGCCTTATGATATGAAGGCAGACGAAGCGGATTTTTCCAAAGATTTACTGCTGCTGATGTTGAAGGAATACGAATTATTCGTTGATTCCTTTCAATATGCCTGTAAGAATTTTAAAGGGAATACGGAAGATGCCACAATCGCAAAAGTAATGGGGTTTGAATCCAATCAGGAATATAATGAGATTATGTTCCTTAGGGAAATCACCCATACGGTAAACGCACTGAACGACATGGGCGACATTGTAAGGCTCTATTCCAAGAATCCCGAAACGGCAGCCGTAAGGCTTGCAAATCTTCTTTCAGAGAAAGACTTCGAACCGGTATAGATTAGACAACCGGAGTTATGATATACTTACACGCAAAAAGCATTTCATCAGTTCCGATTGTCGATATCGAAAGGAGTAACGATTATGGCAAAAGGTTCTGTAAGAAAGAAAGGCAAGAAATGGTACTACCGCTTCTATGTGGAAGATGCAAGCGGTAATCTGGTGCAGAAGGAATTTGCAGGTACGGAAAACAAAAGCGAGACGGAAAAGCTGTTGAGGCAGGCAATGGAGGATTATGAAGCCAAGCGGTTTGTTGCAAAGGCTGAAAACATCACACTCGGAGAGTTGCTTGACCTGTGGGCTGAGGAAGAATTAAAGACAGGCACATTGAGTAATGGAACGGTTGGCAATTATCTTCAGACAATTGGGAGAATCAAACAACACCCTATCAGCAAAAGGAAACTGAAAACGGTGACTTCGGTACACCTGCAGGAGTTTATGGATTTGCTCTCATTTGGAGGCACTGTGGGAGATTTTATATCAAAAGGATATTCCATTGATTATGTAAGGTCATTTTCAGCAGTATTGCAACAGTCATTCCGGTTTGCGGTATTTCCGAAACAGTTTATTACCTTCAATCCAATGCAGTATGTGGTGATGAGGCATAAAAAGGAAGAAACAGATTTGTTTGCGGATGAAACAGCCACAGACAGAGACAAGGTTAAACCGCTTTCCTTTGAAATGTACCGGAAACTGATTGAACAGCTTGGAAAACGAAGTGGGGATGCGATTCTTCCGGTTCAGATAGCATACTTTACAGGTCTCAGACTTGGAGAGGTAGCAGGTCTGACATGGCAGGATATCAACCTTGAAGAACAGTATCTCACTGTACGCAGGAGCATCCGCTACAATGGTGCTACCCATAAGCACGAAATCGGTCCGACAAAGTGGAAAAAGATCAGGGTTGTTGACTTTGGCGATACCCTCGCAGATATTTTGAGGAATGCAAAAAAGGAACAGCACAAAAACCGTTTTCAGTATGGGGAAATCTACCAGCGGAATTTTTACAGAGAAGTAATGGAAAAGAATCGGGTGCATTACGAGTATTATCATTTGGGAATGACAGAGAATGTGCCGGAAGATTACACCGAAATCTTCTTTGTATGCTTAAGGGAGGATGGTTGTCTGGAACTTCCGGCAACCATAGAAACAGCCTGCCGGACAGCAGGAAGAAAAGTACCGGAGCTTGAAGGTTTCCATTTCCACACACTGAGGCATACCTACACGACAAACCTCTTATCCAACGGGGCTCAGCCTAAGGATGTGCAGGAACTGTTAGGACACTCAGACGTGAGTACCACCATGAATGTCTATGCCCATGCTACAAGGGAAGCAAAGCGGACTTCCGCAAGACTTCTTGATAAAGTGGCAGGCAACGATTAAACAACTGAATAATGAATTTTCCCTTGTAATTATCCCATAAGGGCAAAAACAAGGGAAAAGGATACATATATAGAATTTTCAATGGCGGGAAGCCTTGAAAATAGGGGAAAGTTAAGAGAGTTAATAGATAAATTCAAGTTTAGAGGAATGATATATGAAAAGAACGACGATTACAATAATAGATATTATTGCGTATTTAGTAAATGACTTACTTGCATGGTTTATTGTAATATGGTTTGATCTGACTGGATATGATAATAAGTTCCAAAATATAAGATTGCATTGGCTGATTTTGATAATTGGAATAATACATATTATTGCAACAACGATTTGCTGCGTGTTTTTCTATAAGAAAGCGAGAACAAAGTATAAGATTCAAATTGGAAGCAAGCTGTTCGTATTCAATGAGATTATGGCATTATTGCCTTATTTGTATTTAATGTTCACTTGGATTATCATATAACTCGGTGTTTGTAGTAGTGTGCTACATGTATGACTGTTGAAGATGCGATTAATTATTTGAAGCAATAGGTGGTGATATTTTTTGAAAAATGAAATTGTTTTATTTACAGATGGTGATA
>OGPG01002158.1_pt1 | contig 11710 bp, 9 predicted proteins | sample 1552851 | NCBI WGS metagenome assembly OGPG01 (sample SAMEA2579909, study PRJEB22360) | human gut metagenome | biome: human gut; feature: human-associated habitat; material: faeces | place: Denmark | collected 2008/2010 | reverse complement strand
ACGTTTCAGGTGCGTGTGTCGAGAGGCATGCAGGTTCGAGTCCTGTTCTGGGCACCTTTTCTCGCGCAGGTGGTGGAATTGGTAGACACGCTACTTTGAGGGGGTAGTGCCGGTTACGGCGTGTGAGTTCAAGTCTCATCCTGCGTACTTAAGTAAAAAAAGAAATAAGAGCATGATCTATTCTATTAGGTCATGCTTTTTTTGCGTGTCAAAATGACAGACGAATAAGATGGACGAACATAAAAAAAGCCGGACTCACGCCCGGCTTCTATATTCATAGACAAACTTATTCAGCATCTTTCTTTTTTATCGAAGTCGTGATTTTCTGCTCTTCCTTATCAAAGTCTACGATAATCGTATCGCCTTCACCTACTGAGGCACGGATAATCATCTCCGCCATCTCATCTTCCAGATACTTCTGGATCGCACGCTTCAACGGACGGGCACCGAATTGGATATCGTAGCCTTTTGTCGCAATGAAATCTTTTGCCTCGTCTGTGATCGACAACTCATAGCCCAGATTTGATACACGCTGATACAGACCCTGTAACTCAATATCGATAATCTTATGAATAGCGGCTTTATCAAGCTGATCGAACATAATGATATCATCCACACGGTTCAAGAACTCTGGAGCAAATGCTTTATTCAACGCTTTCTGGATCACGCTACGGGAGAAATCCTTATCCGGCTCACCAGCCATCTGGGTATTGAAACCAACGCCACGGCCGAAATCTTTCAATTGCCGGGTACCAATATTGGAAGTCATGATCAAGATCGTATTCTTGAAATCAATACGTCTACCCAGACTATCCGTCAAACGGCCTTCATCCAAGACTTGCAACAGCAAGTTAAATACATCCGGATGCGCTTTCTCGATTTCGTCCAATAAGACCACCGAATAGGGCTTGCGACGTACTTTCTCCGTTAACTGACCACCTTCCTCGTAACCAACGTATCCGGGAGGCGCTCCGATCAAACGGGAAACAGCGAATTTCTCCAAGTATTCACTCATATCGATACGTACCAAAGAATCCGCCGAATCAAATAGATATTCAGCAAGCTTCTTGGCCAAGTGAGTCTTACCTACACCCGTCGGTCCTAGGAACATAAAAGTTCCGATCGGCTTATTCGGATCTTTCAAGCCAACACGGTTACGTTGAATTGCCTTTACGATCTTTTGAACAGCATCATCCTGCCCAACCACCTTACTTTTCAATACGTCCGCCATTTCCAGAAGCTTGACATTCTCTGCCTTAGCGATACGTTGAACAGGTACACCGGACATCATGGCAACAACTTCAGCGACCTTCTCTTCATCAACGGTCTCCCGATGTTCTTGAAGCTCTTGTTCCCATTTAGCTTTCGCAGCCTCCAGTTGCAATAAATACTGACGCTCCTTATCACGGAAACTTGCGGCTAACTCAAAGTTCTGAGATTTCACGGCCGCTAATTTCTCATTCTTCGTATCCTCGATCTTTGCCTCAAGCTCTTCGATACTTTTCGGAACAATGATATTAGATATATGTACACGGGAACCGGCCTCGTCTAAAGCATCGATCGCCTTATCCGGGAAATTACGGTCACTGATATATCTTTCTGTCAATTTTACACACGCTTGTAAAGCATCTTCAGTATAGATCACGTTATGGTGCTCCTCATAACGAGGTTTGATATTACGCAAGATCTGCAAAGTTTCTTCCGCCGTAGTCGGATCAACGATCACTTTCTGGAAACGACGTTCCAACGCACCGTCTTTCTCAATATTCTTACGATATTCATCCAAAGTAGTAGCGCCAATGCATTGAATCTCACCACGAGCCAACGCAGGTTTCAGCATATTCGCCGCATCCATAGATCCGGAAGCGGAACCAGCGCCAACAATCGTATGAATCTCATCGATAAAGAGGATGATATTCGGGTTCTTCGATAACTCATTCAAGATAGCCTTAATACGTTCCTCGAATTGTCCGCGGTATTTCGTACCGGCGACAATAGAAGCCATATCCAAGCTAATCACACGCTTATCGAATAACACCCGGGAAACCTTACGCTGAATAATGCGTAAAGCTAATCCCTCTACGATAGCCGACTTACCCACACCCGGCTCACCAATCAATACCGGATTATTTTTCTTCCTACGGCTTAATATCTGGGCCAAACGCTCGATTTCCTTCTCACGTCCCACAATCGGATCTAGACGGTTTTCTGCGGCGGCACGTGTCATATCCGTTCCGAAGTTATCCAGAACAGGTGTATCATTAGGGGATTTCGGTTGAGCGGCTCCCGCTCCAGTACCGGAAGAGGGGCGAGATGCCTCACGACGAGAAGAGAAACCTTCGTCCTCGTCATCTTCGTCATCATCCGTATATCCGTCGCTGATCTCGTCGAATTCCTCCATATTGTTCAAACCGGTTCCGCTTACTAATATATTATATGCGGAACGATAAGTAATACCCGCATCGTTCAACACCTTGGCAGCAACATTAAACTCCTCTTTCAATATCGCTAATAGAAGATGTTCCGTATCGGTCTCATCTTCCTTGAATAAACGAGATTCCAGCATACTCATACGCAAGACACGTTCTGTAGTCTTACTTATAGCGATCTCATGCTGGACAGAATCCTCAGAATCGAATGTGTTCTTTATTTCTTGCTCAATCTTGCGTTTAATATCCATCGGATCGGTATGTAGCTCTCGCAAGACACGCATTGCCTCGCCTTCGCCTTCCCGGATGATGCCTAGCATCAAATGTTCCGGCCCGATATAGCTATTCTGGAGCCTAGCCGCTTCTTCACGGCTATACTCAATCACGTCAATCAATCTTTTCGAATAATTTTTCATACTATATTATATATGTACTGATTACGCAAAGTTACATAATCTATTCCAACTATCATCAAATTTCGTGCCATTATTCCTTAATAAGCCTTGAAAAGCCCAGAGGCGCAAAATTTCAAGACAAATTCTTTCGTAGTATACGGAAAAACCTTACCTTAGTGCAATTTTTCAGAGGTGAGATATTGAGTGTAATTAATATAAAACTAAATGGTTGATCAAGACAGAATTATTAAGATTAACATCGAAGAGGAAATGAAATCGGCATACATTGATTATTCAATGTCTGTCATTGTTTCACGTGCTCTTCCTGATGTTAGGGATGGCTTTAAGCCGGTTCACCGCCGTATTTTATTTGGAATGAATGAACTGGGTAACACATCCGACAAACCTTATAAAAAATCTGCGAGAATAGTTGGTGAAGTTTTAGGTAAATATCATCCACATGGCGACTCGTCTGTATATTTCGCCATGGTTCGTATGGCCCAGACATGGTCTATGCGTTATCCGTTAGTAGACGGACAAGGTAACTTCGGTTCAGTGGACGGTGATAGTCCTGCCGCTATGCGTTATACAGAGGCACGACTGAGTAAACTCGCCGAAGAAATGCTCCGGGATATCGATAAGGACACGGTAGATTTCCAGCTTAACTTCGATGATACGTTGAAGGAGCCGACCGTATTACCGACTCGTGTTCCTAACTTACTTGTAAATGGTGGATCGGGTATCGCCGTTGGTATGGCTACGAATATGCCGACTCATAACTTGAGCGAGGTATTAGATGGTTGTATCGCTTATATCGATGCCAAGGGAGATATCGAGGTAGAGGGCTTAATGCAATATATCAAGGCTCCGGACTTCCCTACAGGCGCTACAATTTATGGCTACGCAGGCGTGAAAGACGCTTTCGAGACGGGTAGGGGACGTATCATCCTTCGCGGTAAAGCCGAGATTGAGGTGGAGAATAATCATGAGAAGATTATTATTACCGAGATTCCTTATTTGGTAAATAAGGCTGAGTTGATCAAGTATATCGCTGACCTAGTAAACGAGAAGCGTATCGATGGCATTTCCAATGTCAATGACGAGTCCGACCGTAGCGGTATGCGTATCGTAGTTGACGTGAAACGTGACGCGAACTCGAGTGTCGTACTGAATAAATTGTATAAGCTTACGGCTCTGCAATCCTCATTCAGCGTTAATAATATCGCTTTGGTGAACGGCCGTCCGAGGTTGCTTAACTTAAAAGACTTAATCAAGGCGTTTGTTGAGCACCGTCATGAGGTCGTTATCCGGCGTACAAAATATGAATTGAGGAAAGCGGAAGAGAGAGCCCATATATTGGAAGGCTTGATCATCGCTTCCGATAATATAGACGAGGTAATCGCGATTATCAAGTCTTCCAAGAGCCCGCAAGAGGCTATCGAGCGTTTGATCGAACGTTTCTCTTTATCTGAGCTTCAAGCACGTGCGATTGTCGAGATGAGACTTCGTCAGTTGACAGGTCTGGAACAAGACAAATTGCGTGCGGAATATGAGGAGATCGAGAAGTTGATCGCTTATTTGAATGAGATTCTGGAGAATGAGGACCTTTGCATGAAGGTTATCAAAGATGAATTATTAGAAATCAAGGATAAATTTGGCGACGAACGTAAGACGGATATCGTTTACGCCTCTGAGGAATTAAATCCGGAGGATTTCTACGCGGATGATGAGATGATCATTACCGTATCTCATATGGGATATATCAAACGTACCCCGTTAAGCGAGTTCCGTGCCCAAGGCCGTGGTGGTGTAGGAGCGAAGGGTTCCGAGACTAGAGACGAGGATTTCGTTGAGTATATCTATCCAGCATCCATGCACGCGACCTTATTATTCTTCACGGCAAAAGGTAAATGTTATTGGTTGAAGGTATTCGAGATTCCGGAAGGAGCTAAGAACGCTAAAGGGCGTGCGATCCAGAATCTTCTGAATATCGAGCCGGATGATAAGGTACAAGCCTTTATACGTGTTAAGAAATTAACCACCGATACGGAATTCATTAATTCTCATTACCTATTATTCTGTACGAAGAAAGGTGTGATCAAAAAGACTTTGTTGGAGGCCTATTCCCGTCCTCGTCAAAACGGTGTGAACGCTATTACATTGCGTGAAGACGATGGCTTGATCCAAGTATGTATGACGAATGGTAACAACGAGGTGATCATAGCGAACCGTAACGGCCGGGCGATCCGTTTCCATGAAAGCGCGGTACGTGTAATGGGCCGTACGGCTTCCGGAGTGAAAGGTATGACTTTGGACGAGGATAATACCGATGAAGTCGTTGGTATGATCTGTATCAAGGACAAGGAAAAAGAGACCGTACTCGTCGTATCAGAGCAGGGATATGGAAAACGTTCCTCTATCGAGGATTATCGTATAACGAATCGTGGCGGTAAAGGCGTAAAAACCATTAATATCACGGAGAAGACCGGCAAATTAGTTGCCATCAAGAATGTTACGGACGAGAACGATTTAATGATTATCAATAAGTCGGGTATCGCTATCCGTATGAAAGTGGCCGATTTAAACGTAATAGGACGTGCTACTCAAGGTGTTCGTTTGATTAATCTAGAAAAGCGCAACGACGAAATCGCTTCTGTATGTAAAGTATTGTCTGAGAGTGAAGAGGAGATAGCCGAGCAAAAAGCGGAACAAGAAGCCAGACAAGAGAATGAGGGAAGAGAGTTCAGTGAGAATCAAGCTAGTCTAGGTACTGATGTTGATCTACCGGAATCAGAGGAGGATAACGAACAAAATGATAACGAAGAAATAACTGAATAATTTTAAACAAATAGAAATATTAATCTCAAAATTACTATCACAATGAAACGAGTATTATTAACAGTGGCACTATGTGTCGCAGCATCGGTCTCTTTTGCACAGAAAAAAGCTGTAAATGAGGCTCAAAGTATAGCTAAGGGTTCGACTCCTGATTTCTCGGAAGCTAGAACTCTTATTAAAGGAGCTTTGGAAAATCCAGAAACAAAGGATGACGCTAAAACTTGGTATGTTGCCGGTTTTATCGAGGATCAACAGTTCAGCAACGAAAGAACTAAACAAGTCTTGGGCCAACAACCGGACGAGCCTGTTATGTACGAGGCATTGGGTAGTATTTTGCCATACTTTGAGAAAGCATATGAGTTAGATCAACTTCCTAATGAAAAAGGAAAAGTTAAACCTAAGTTCACGAAAGATATCAAAGGTATCCTAGGAGCAAACCACGTATATTACATCAATGGTGGTGCTTACTATTTCGATCAGAAAGATTATAACAAAGCTTACGATTTCTTCGAGCAATACCTGAAAATATCTGATATGCCGATGTTTAAAGGTGAGGCTGTCGCTGAAAGAGATTCAAACTTCATGACTGTTCAGTTCTATGCCGCTGTAGCAGCGACCCAACTTGGCGATTCTCAAAAAGCTATCGCAGCGTTAGAGCGTGCTAAAAATACGGATTATAGAGCAAGCGAGGTATATCAATACTTATGCTATGAGTATGAGCAAGCTAAGGATACCGTGAATTTAGAGAAGACTTTGGAAGAAGGTTTGAATAAATTCCCCGAGGAACAGTATTTCTTAATGAGCCTTATAAACAATTACATCTATTCTAATAGAAATGAGAAAGCTATTGAATATTTGAACACAGCTATCGCTAAGGATTCCAACAATCCACAGCTTTACGATGTAATGGGCCGTGTTTATGAGACTGGTTTGAAAGATTACGCTAAAGCTGAAGAGTATTTCAAGAAAGCATTGGCGATCAATCCGGACTATATCGAATCTCTCTCTAACTTAGGTCGTGTATATTACAACCAAGGTGTAAACAAGCAAGGTGAGGCTAATATGATCAACGACGCAAAACAATATCAAGAGGAATTAGGCAAAGCTAAGGAATTTTTTAAGCAAGCTCTTCCTTACTTTGAGAAAGCTCACCAAATGAAACCAGAAGAAAGAGAATATATGACTGCTTTAAGAGGTATTTACTACAACTTGAATATGGGTGATAAATTCGATGCTATTGAAGCAGAGATGAATAAGTAATTTCTTCTTTCAGAATAAATGGAACCGTCTAGTAATATAAGGTTACTAGGCGGTTTTTTATTTGTGTATCATGTATCGGAGTAGTCATTTTTTGATCGTTCATAATGCTATTAAACATAATGGGAATTATAAAATTAATAGCAAGATAAGGATAAATTAGTGCATTCAAGCAAAGCTTGTAGCTGCTTTAAGTAAAGACACAGATCTTTTCACGGCTGTGAAACGTTTGTTTCATGGATGTGAAAAGATCGTATCACAGCTGTGAAAAGATCAGATCACCTATATGAAAAGATTAATTCAGCTTGACGCAACTATTTGATTCGCTATTAACTCCTTCAAATAAAGCATGACTTTCGGATGACTTAATGGCATGTTCTCTAGGATTTCTTTAAGCTCTCGCGTACTGATATCAAATGAAACCAGATCTGAATGATATGAGAAATGAATGTTTATGTCTGGATTACTGCCTATAAGCATAGCCATTGTACCCGCCAAATCTCCCAAAGGCGGACAATCAATATGAGATGAGACAAAACAAGCAACAACTACCGTACCTTTTCCCTGTATGGAAGATATTTCCACATTCCCGCCTGTTTGCTCCGCGTTTTGTATCAAGAAAGGTAAGCCTAGACCCACTTTTCGTGTCGTGCGAGTCGTATAAAACGGATTACGGATCAGAGAGACTGTTTCCGGATCCATGCCACAGCCATTATCCGCGATACGAATACATATGGATGTGTCCTTTATCTGTATATCTATCTCTATATCAGAAGCTTTTGCTCTGATACTATTAGCGGTTATATCCGTGATATGAAACGAGAGATTATCCATGAGAGGCGAAAATTAAGTGATTGTCTTTTTGATCAAAAGCCTTTCGTAAGCCATCGAAGGTTAATTCCTCCGTTTGCCAAATGGAGGGCTGAGTACCTATTTGTTCGGGGTAATGAGCATCCGAGGCTGAGTATTGAGTCTGCTCTTTCAAATACCCGTGAATAGACAATAACTTACTGTATCTTTGCTGATTATTATATTCAATAGCATCTAAAGATAAGCAGGGGTCTATAAAACCTAATTGACTGATCAAGCTGAATGACGGACGTTCTACATGGGCGGCTACAAATAGAGCATCCACCTTACGTGCTTGAGCGGCTATTTGGTTTACACTTTGATCCAAGGCGGAGAGCAAAAGATAGGGTACTTCTCCTAGAATCTCATTCTCCGCATTCACCCAAACTTGATCGCCAAAACGTTCCGGATCATTTGGAATTGGAGGGAGATGCTCTTCTAAATATCGTTGGAATCGCTTACGGGATTCATCGGTCGGGAAATAAACCAGACAATGCGCTTCCTCACGGGTCGTAACTTCTACGCCCGCAAAGACCCTTAGTCCGAATCTCTCGCCAAGGGATTGAATCTCCGGGCATTGTAAGGTCGTATTATGATCCGTAATGGCAATAGCATCCAAACCTTTCGCTAAGGAACGACGCACGATCTCCGATGGACTCATTTCCAGACTGCCGCATGGCGACAGGCAAGTATGGATATGTAAATCAGCTAAATACTGTTTCATCCATTCTCATTCTGTAATAAGCGGTAAATCATACCGGAAGCCTCGAACGCGGAACGTGTAGTTCCTAAAAGAGGGACAGCCTCTTCCCTACCTTTTTGTAAGGTCTCATCATCCGGAGAGGTTCCGTTCACGATCAATACCGCGGAGGCGTCTTTTAAAGTAGCCACGGCCAGTATATTCTGATGGGTTTGCATGGTAATCCATAGCATACCCTCCTCGATATGTCCCATGACATCACTTAATAAATCGCTCGTATAGCCTCCGGTTATCTCTGTATCAAGGCCCTCTTCTCCACAAAATACAGTAAGATTCAACATCTTCACTAAATCACAAACCTTCATATTTAGCTCCTTTCTTATAACAATCCTTATTTAAACGATCTTTCCCCCATGTCTTCTCAACGATACGGAAGGCATGCTCTTGGTCTAGTTTACCGTGCTTCTCCATATTACGTTGCATAAATACGCAATCACTGAATTGAACCTCGTGGCGTACGATATCCTCGGCCAAGCTTTGACAGTTCGGGCTGCCGCAAGCGCCACAATCGATTCCCGGTAGGTAGCACATCAATTTCCGCACTTGCTCCATTTTCTTCAGCATCTCATCGATCGTTCCATCGTACAACCGTTTGGGATTCGGTTGCACCGGACGGATCGTAATATGCTGCCTCAAATAGGATAAAGCCTCGAAATTATCGGCGGCGTATATCATCGGTACTTTATCCCGGTTCATGGATCGCTTCATGATACGCTCGGCCGTGAGGAAACGGTTCGCTACGGCTAATACACCTCCGGCACAGCTACGGTCGCAAGCCCTCAGTTCCAGAAAGTCTACGTTACGTACCTCGCTGGTCGTTTCCATTCGTTCCAAGAAATCGATCACATTATGGATCTCATCGATCGCGAGGCAACGACCGGAGAAATGTTTGGCCTCCCCTCCTGTCTGGCTCCATCGCATCTCTTTTTTCGTTAATGGCGGAGGAAGCTCACATTCCGGCTCATATCCTCTCGGGCGATTCTTAAGAATATGGTATACCTTATTATATAGGGTATCCATATTTATCACGCCTTTGATCGTAGATGAATAACCTTCCGCTCCCTTCAACGCCGCGATTTTCGCCGCGCAAGGCGTAACATAAAAGATACCGATCTCTTCCGAGGGAACACCTTGCCCTTCCAATATCTTATGATAATAAGTGGCCGAGGCGTTTACCGGCGCTTTCACCAATAAGATATTATCCACCAGCGCAGGGAAACGGACTTGTATCAACCGGACGATAGCGGGGCAAAAAGAACTGATCACCGGTTTTTCCTCGGCGTTTTCCATCTGCCGTACCATTTCCTTATGGATCATATCGGCGGTAAACTCTACTTGGAAAACATGGGTAAAGCCCAGTTCCATAACGGCACTGATAATTTCCTTCTCGGTCGTGTACTTTGAGAACTGCCCGATAAATACCGTGGGCATCAACGCTACCCTGCATTTATAATCAAATATACGCTGGAAGTCATCCTGCTCCACATAGATAGCCTCTGTCGGGCACGATTTCAAGCACTCGCCGCAATCCACGCACCAATCCTTATGGATCAAAGCCTTACCATCCCGAATACGGATCGCTCCCGTAGGGCACTCTTTCATGCAATGCGTACAGCCTATACAGCGGTCATTGTCAATCTTCAAGGCATGATAAAAATTAGCTTCCTCCATGGTCTACGCTCCTTCTTTATTAAACCATGTGACCATACGTACCGTGGTACCTACGTCTACTTGGCTCTCGATCGTTAATTCATCTACGTTCTTCTTCATATTTGGAAGTCCCATTCCGGCACCAAATCCCATCTCACGCACGGCCTCGGATGCCGTCGAATACCCTTCACGCATAGCTAGTGATATATCCGGGATTCCGGGCCCTTCATCCTTCAGTTCCAAAGATATTTTATCAGCGTCCAATTCAGCGACAACCGTTCCTCTCCAAGCGTGAGCCACGATATTCACCTCCGCCTCATAAAGCGCCACGACCACCCGCTTAATGATCCGGGGATCGATAGCCAATTGCTTCAAGACCTTCTTTATCTGGCTAGACGCATAACCCGCCTTCGAGAAATTACCGCCCTCTAACTCAAACTTAAATAGCATATCTCACGACCTCCTTTCTCAATATATAGGAAGGAGCCCCGCGCTATAAAGCTCTCCGACCGTATGATACATAGAATGATCTGTCTCCAGAAGAACCATATTGTTCTCACGAGCCAGCTCCAGCATATCCGGGGTTACTTTCTTCCCCCGCACGAAAAGTATATAAGAAACTTCCGCCATCTCCGCGGTACGGATCGTTTGCAAATTACAAAGTCCTGTCACCAACAGCACATCGCCACAATCCAGCGTAAGCACGTCACTCATCAGATCGCTGGCAAAAGCGCACTGCACATCGTTCTCCCGTTTCTCTGAGCCACAGACGATGGAGGCATCGGTAAGTTCTTGAATTCTTTGAATCTTCATAAGGTACCAGAGGTTACATTTTACATGGGCTAATGTAAGAAATAATTTCGAATGTCGGCCTAGTATATTACATTAATTACTATCTTTGGTACACTAACAAAAAATAATCCTTATGTTCAGTAAAGAAACTTATATGGCCCGCCGGGCTAAGCTGAAACAAACCATAGGTTCCGGTTTGTTGCTATTCCTTGGAAACGACGAGAGTGGGATGAACTACGCCGATAATACGTATCACTTCCGTCAAGACTCTACCTTCTTGTATTTCTTCGGATTGCCATACGCCGGGTTATCCGCTATCATCGATATCGATAACGATAAGGAGATCATCTTTGGCGATGAGTTGACTATAGACGCGATTGTATGGATGGGTACGCAGCCCACCCTAAAAGAGAAGAGCGAGGCCGCAGGTATCAAGGAAGTCCGTCCTTTTAAGGAGATCGAGACTTATTTGAAGAATGCCCAGCAAAAAGGCCAGCCAATCCATTATCTGCCGACGTATCGTGCGGAACACCAGATCAAGTTATTCCAATGGTTGGGTATCGTACCCGGTGCGGAGAAACCTTCCGTGCCTTTTATCATGGGTGTCGTAAACCAACGGAATTACAAGAGCGAGGAAGAAATTGCCGAGATCGAGAAAGCCTGTATCGTAACCGCCGATATGCACCTGACTGCCATGCGTACCGTACGTCCGGGAATCCGGGAGTCGGATGTAGCGGCTG
>OGPG01002155.1_pt1 | contig 11725 bp, 6 predicted proteins | sample 1552851 | NCBI WGS metagenome assembly OGPG01 (sample SAMEA2579909, study PRJEB22360) | human gut metagenome | biome: human gut; feature: human-associated habitat; material: faeces | place: Denmark | collected 2008/2010 | reverse complement strand
CAACGCACGGTGTTCCGGGGGTGTTGCACCATCCGTTTTTAGCCGTATCGGATAGTTGGGCTCGCGATAGGCGGTGGCGGCTACAATGGCAAGTACAGAGGCAGAAGCACCCAGCATGAAAGAATAGTCTGTCATGGGACGGAAATACGGGAAAATGTTATAGGCGGCCATATAGAGCAGACCGCCGCAAATTCCTCCCAGAATGTATACACCCCGGAGATGCTTTGCAGAGAAGAAACTCAGGAACAGTGCACCGAACCAGTAAAGCCACAGCATATTGAAAAGAATGTGCATGAATCCTGCATGCATGAACATATATGTCAGTAGTGACCATGGTTGCAGGATGAAGCGTATGACTGATGCCGGCAGTTCCAACCATTCGAATACGCCTGCTATGCTCCGGTTGAACAACTGGAACATGACTTCGGTTAGCGTAGTAAGTATGAATACCGCTACATTGATGTAAATCAGTTGGATATAAATGTTCCCCCTACGGAAGGTTTCTTTCAAATCAGTTATAATAGTAGCCATTTCCTCTGTTCTTTTTTCTCCAGTACATAATCAGGATAAAGCCGAATACCATACCACCCAGATGTGCGAAGTGAGCCACATTGTCTCCTGCACTGTTTGCAAATCCGGCATAAAGTTCAATCAAGGCATATCCGATAACAAAATATTTGGCCTTGATGGGAACCGGTAACGGGAAGATGAACATTTGCTGGTTGGGGAACAACATGCCGAATGCCAGCAGAATGGCGTATACTGCTCCCGAAGCTCCCACGGTAGTCATCATATTGAGATATTCCTCCATCGGGATGATGGCCATGCCAGTATTTACGCTGTCATAGGCGGAAAGTACTGTCTCATAATGAATATACTGTACCACCTCCTGGATAATTCCGGCTCCTATACCGCACACCAGATAGTAGAACAGAAATCGTTTTGGCCCCCATACCTGCTCTAAAATACGTCCGAACATCCATACAGCAAACATGTTGAAAAATATGTGCGCGAATCCGGCGTGCATGAACATATATGTTATCAATTGTGCTGCATTGAAATCTTCGGCAAGGAAAAAATGCAATCCCAGATATTGGGCGAGGTCGATGCCGTAGCTTTGGGCGACAATGGTGCCCAAAAACATCAGCACATTAATGATTAAAAGGTTTTTGGTTACAGTAGGTATAGTATTCATAATCTGTTGTTTCAATTCATTTTACAGTTCAAAAACAGTTGTCTGTTTTTGCTTTCTCCGGCAAAAATACGAATAAATTCTGTTCTATAACAGAAAAAGCAGATTCTATTCCTTCTTTTTCGTTGTTTTCCAATATTTTTTTAATGTTTTTATTTGATATTCAGAAATATTGCTCTATTTTTGTGGAGGTTTGTGATGAAAAGTAAAAATATCTTTTGTGTAACATATTAATTAATTTTAAGCATTATGAATAAGGCGGAACTTATTAGCGCTATGGCAGCGGAGTCTGGTTTGTCAAAGACTGATTCAAAGAAAGCATTGGATGCATTTATCGCGTCAGTCACTAAGGCAATGAAGGCCGGTGATAAAGTATCATTGGTTGGTTTTGGAACTTTCAGTGTGGTGGAAAGAGGAGCGCGTATGGGTATCAACCCCTCTACTAAAAAGCCTATCGAGATTGCTGCAAAGAAAGTTGTTAAATTCAAACCAGGTACGGAATTGACAGCTGAATAAGAACAGTATACTCAACATACAAAGAGGGGACGTTTTACAAAGAGCGTCCCCTCTTTGTATGTTGAATATCTTGTGAGGCCATAAAAACAAGCCTGCTTGTTTTGTACTGATTTCGGTTTACGCTATCTTTGCACGCAGGAAAATACATTTGAATCATGAATATAGAACAGAAACTGGTATCGTCCGTCATCGGCGGACTGAAAGCGCTTTACGGACAGGATGTTCCTGCCGCACAAGTGCAGTTGCAGAAAACCAAGAAAGAATTTGAGGGACACCTCACGCTGGTTGTATTCCCTTTCCTCCGTATGTCCAAGAAAGGACCGGAGCAGACGGCCCAGGAAATCGGTGAATACTTGCAGGCAAACGAGCCTTCGGTTGCAGCATTTAATGTCATCAAGGGCTTCCTGAACCTGACCATTGCCTCCTCTGCGTGGATAGAATTGTTGAATGGCATTCATGCGGACAAGCAGTACGGTATCATGGCTGCTACTGACAACTCTCCATTGGTGATGATTGAGTATTCTTCTCCTAACACCAACAAACCGCTTCATTTGGGTCATGTACGCAATAATCTTTTGGGAAATGCGCTGGCTAATATAGTGGCTGCCAACGGTAATAAGGTAGTAAAGACAAATATTGTCAATGACCGTGGAATTCATATCTGCAAGTCCATGTTGGCATGGCAGAAGTACGGGAATGGTGAAACTCCCGAATCATCCGGCAAGAAGGGAGACCACTTGATTGGCGATTACTATGTTTCCTTCGACAAGCATTATAAAGCGGAAGTGAAAGAACTGATGGCCAAGTTCCAAAGCGAAGGCATGAATGAGGAAGAAGCCAAAGCCAAGGCGGAAGCTGAATCTCCTTTGATGAAGGAGGCTCGTGAAATGCTGGTAAAGTGGGAGGCCAATGACCCGGAAGTACGTGCGCTCTGGAAGAAGATGAACGACTGGGTGTATGCAGGTTTTGACGAGACTTACCGTATGATGGGTGTAACTTTTGATAAGATATATTACGAATCAAACACGTACCTCGAAGGTAAGGAGAAGGTAATGGAGGGCCTGGAGAAAGGCTTCTTCTACCGGAAAGAAGATGGCTCTGTATGGGCAGACCTCACGGGTGAGGGGTTGGACCACAAGCTGCTGTTGCGTGCGGACGGTACATCCGTCTACATGACGCAGGATATAGGTACTGCCAAACTCCGCTTTGCAGATTATCCCATCGACAAGATGATTTATGTGGTAGGCAACGAACAGAATTACCATTTCCAGGTATTGTCCATCCTGCTCGACAAACTGGGCTTCGAATGGGGTAAAGGGTTGGTGCACTTCTCTTACGGTATGGTGGAACTTCCCGAGGGCAAGATGAAGAGCCGCGAAGGTACAGTAGTTGATGCTGACGACCTGATGGCGGAGATGATTGATACAGCCAAGGAAACCAGCAATGAACTGGGTAAGCTGGATGGTCTGACAAAGGAAGAGGCAGACAATATCGCCCGTATCGTTGGTCTGGGTGCCTTAAAGTACTTCATCCTGAAAGTGGATGCCCGCAAGAACATGACATTCAATCCAAAAGAGTCCATCGACTTTAATGGTAATACGGGGCCGTTCATCCAATATACTTATGCACGTATCCAGTCTGTTCTCCGCAAGGCAAAAGAGGCCGGTATCGAAATCCCTGCCCAGTTACCTGCCGGCATTGAACTGAGTGAGAAGGAAGAGGGACTGATACAGATGGTTGCCGACTTTGCCGCTATTGTGAAGCAGGCAGGTGAGGATTACAGTCCGTCCATCATTGCAAACTATACGTATGACCTTGTGAAGGAATATAACCAGTTCTACCATGACTTCAGCATTTTGCGTGAGGAGAACGAAGCAGTGAAGGTATTCCGCCTTGCATTGTCCGAGAATGTAGCCAAGGTGGTACGCTTAGGTATGGGATTGCTGGGTATTGAGGTGCCGGATAGGATGTAAACATCGCACTATAAAAGAATAAGCCCGAAGATACTTCTTCGGGCTTATTCTTTTATAGTGCAATATTTATTCTTGTGGTATAAATAATAGAAGTTTAAATTATCGTCTCCTTTCTCCCATTTTATACGTGTAGACTAAGTCCTATTTTGTCTTGCTTGTTTTGGCAGTTGCCTTGGCGGTTGTTTTAGTCGTTTTCGTTGCTTTCACCGCCTTTGCAGTCCGCTTAGACTTGCCCGTATCCTTGTCGCTTTGCAGTTTCACAATTTCCAGACAAGCTTGAAGGTTCAGGTCTTGAGGGATGATGTCTTTAGGAATCTTGTAGTTGCTGCCTTTATAAGCGATGTAAGGGCCATAGCGTCCATTCAGGATTTCCAGTTCCGGTTCTTCCTCAAACTTCTTGATATGTTTCTGGGCTTCTGCTTCTTGTTTCTTTTGCAAAAGTTCAATAGCTTCTTCCAGCGTAACAGTCATTGGGTCCATTGTCTTGGGTAACGAGGCATACAAGCCGTTGTTCTGGATATAAGGTCCGAAACGTCCCGCACCTACGACTACATTCTTACCTTCGTACTTTCCGAGAGTACGGGGAAGTTTGAACAGCTCCAGCGCTTCTTCCAGCGTAATGGTCTCGATGGACATTTCTTTTTTCACCTGAGCGAAACGGGGCTTTTCCTCATCTTCGGCAGTACCTATCTGTGCTACTGGGCCGAAACGTCCGATTTTTACAGACACTTGCTTTCCGCTGACGGGGTCTGTTCCCAGAATCCGTTCGCCTGCCTTGTGGGCGGTTTTCGCGGCAAGCGTGTTTTCTACTGAAGGATGGAATTTTTTATAGAATGTTTTCAGAATGGCGGTCCATTGCTTGTCACCTTCGGCTATTTCGTCGAATTGCTTTTCGACGCTCGCAGTGAAGTTGTAGTCAAGGATGTCCGGGAAGTACTCTATCAGGAAGTCATTGACCACAATACCGGTGTCTGTCGGCATCAGTTTTGACTTTTCAGCTCCGGTGATTTCTGTATGGTTGTTGTCCGTTATTTCATTACCCTGCAGGTTAAGCACATTGTAGGTGCGTTCTTCACCAGCTTTTTCTCCTTTTATCACGTATTCACGTTGCTGGATGGTGGAAATGGTAGGAGCATAGGTAGACGGACGTCCGATACCCAGTTCCTCCAATTTGCGCACAAGGCTTGCTTCCGTGTAGCGGGGAGGGTGTTGGGTGAAACGTTCGGTAGCGGTGATACCTTCATGTTCGAGCTTCTGTCCTTTTTTCAGAGGGGGCAGTAGGCGTGCCTCATCTTCCTGGGTTTCTACGTCATCATCGTATGATTCGCGGTAGACACGGAGGAAACCGTCGAATTTCACCACTTCGCCGGTTGCAGTGAAAGTCTCCGTCTCGTTGCTGATAGCAATGGTTACGGTTGTCTTTTCCACTTCGGCATCTGCCATCTGCGAGGCGATGGTACGTTTCCAGATGAGGTCGTACAGCTTTCTTTCCTGCGGGGTACCTTCTATCTTGGCATTCTCCATATAGGTGGGGCGGATAGCTTCGTGGGCTTCTTGCGCTCCTTTGGTCTTGGTGGCGAAGTGGCGGTTGTGTACGTAACGTTCGCCCATCAGGTTGGAGATGGTTTCACGGCTGGCGTTGACGGCAAGTTCGGAAAGGTTGACGGAGTCGGTACGCATGTAGGTTATCAATCCGGATTCGTACAGACGTTGCGCCACCATCATGGTCTGTGCCACGGTGAATCCCAGTTTGCGGGCAGCCTCCTGCTGCAAGGTAGAGGTGGTGAACGGGGCGGCGGGAGTTTTCTTCAGCGGACGGGTAGTGATGTCGCTGATGGTAAACGTAGCTGCTTTACAGCTCTCCAGCAATTTCCGAGCTTCTGCCTTTGTCTTGAGCCGGTGCGCCAGTTCGGCTTTCATTTCCACTGTTTTGCCGTCAGTGTCCGGAACGAGGAATACGGCGGTAACACGGTAGGATGCTTCGGTTTGGAATGCATGTATCTCGCGTTCGCGCTCTACAATGAGACGGACGGCTACGGACTGTACACGGCCTGCAGAAAGGGCAGGTTTCACTTTCTTCCACAATACCGGTGAAAGTTCAAAACCTACGATACGGTCCAGGATACGTCGGGCTTGCTGGGCATCGACCAGGTTGATGTCAATGTCACGGGGATTTTCTATCGCTTTCAGGATGGCACCTTTGGTGATTTCATGGAAGACGATACGTCTGGTGTGTTCCGGTTTCAGTTTCAGCACTTCGTACAAGTGCCATGCGATGGCTTCCCCTTCGCGGTCCTCATCGGAAGCCAGCCATACGGGTTCTGCCTGCTCGGCTTCTTCTTTCAGCTGGGTTACGAGTTTCTTTTTATCCGCCGGTATCTCGTAATGCGGTTTGAAGTCTTTGTCTACGTCAATACTGAATTCTTTTTTCTTCAAATCACGTATATGGCCGTAGCTGGAAAGGACTTTGAAATCTTTTCCAAGGAATTTCTCGATGGTTTTTGCTTTCGCCGGAGACTCGACTATGACAAGGTTTTTCTGCATAAATTTCTGTTTTTTAGTGACTCCCGCCACTGAATTCGCCCGCAAAAGTAGGAAAAAAAGATTCTTCCCACCTTATAATATAAGGAGAATTTAGCAAAAATGACCTTTTTTGTTCAAATTAGAGCTTCGGCTTGTGCTGCCTCTATTAAAAGAGGAAGCTTACTCCGCCTAAGAAACTGAGACCTTCTGAAGGGTATCCCCAGTAGTACTGGTAATCTTTGTTCAGCAAGTTGTTCACGCGCGCATACACGGAGATACCTTTGAAGAGTTCGTAGCTGCCGTTCAGATAGAGATTGCTGACGGGGTCCGCCTTGTTGCCCTCCACGCCTTGGCGTGAGATGTGCTGATAGCCGATGCCGACAAGCAGTGGGGAGATGGGGCGTACCTTGAGATTGAGATTGCCTTCTACGGCCGGTTTGAAACTTACTACGACATCAGAACCGTCTGAGTCCGTTGTCCAATGGCGATAGACGGCATTGGCGGCGAGATAGAAAACATCCTTGTAGTTGTAGCTCAGGTCGGCTCCGGCGTAGAGGTTCTTGGTGTCTTCTGTGAGGAAAACATTGCTTATCCCGTCGGACTTGACAGTCGGAGTGTCAATCAGGTCGTTTTTCAAATCTTGATACCCGCCGTATAGGTTGAACCACAATCCGCTGACCGGGCTTGCCTTGAAGCCGACGGCTGCGTTGAGCTGTTCGTAGGTATTGTCAAGCTGCTGGTTTGTAATGCCATAAGGCGTAATGGTTTCCAGACGGCGGAAATCGTTCTGTAGCCGTCCTCCCTTACCTTGTGCGTAGAGGATGTAGCTGTCCGAGAAGATGTATTGTATTTCTACGTCGGGAGCGGCGCGGAACTTCTTGCCGAAACCGAAAGCCAGGTCGACGTGTGCGCCGAGACGTATTTTCCAGTCGTCATTCTGAAAGAGATAGTATGGATTGAAGTCTACGTCGGTGTGATTCTCGAAACGTCCGTCGCTGTAGAATGTATTGTCCATGGCAAAAGCCATGCCGATGGTCTGCTCATCGGAGATGGAACCGGTGACATCGGCTTTGGTACGCACGATATTTTCTTTGATATTGCTCACCATGAGGTCGTGTTGGCGCTGGTAGACCAACAAATTGGTTTCGGCACGGAATTGGAGAGGCATATCGTCGCTCGTGGAACTTACCCCGAAATGTACATCACCCGAAACGAATTTCTGTTTGTTGCTGACGAAGTCGGGCAGGAAGTTGAAATTGCTTTGGTTGAACTTTCCGGCAATATTCAAATCGACTTTGCTGAAGGCATGTACATAATCCATGGCAGCATGGGTACGGTAGTAGAATGAATTCCACTTCCCGCCATTATCCGGCAAGTCCAGTTTGCCATCCATGCCATCCATTGTGAATGTCAGGTTGAGGCGGTCTTTGGGGGATAAAGAGAAGAGGTAGTTGGCGCGTACATCGAGGTTACCGTAGTTACCGTATCCCAAGCGTACATATCCGGGCAGCGCTTTCGCCTGCGTCTCTTTTCCGGTATAGGCTTGCATGATACCTGCCGGGATATGGGTTGCCGGCATCAGGGTGGCGTCATATTCCACCGCCTTTTTGCTGACGGTAGGAGGTTCCACCTTGGGAAGCACGTTCACTTTGGAGGCATCCATGATGTCCGGATTATATTCTTGTTCCACGACTACCGTACGGTTCATGGTGGTGTCTTGGGGTTGTGTCTGGGCTTGTGCTCCCAAAGAGAGGGAGACAAGCATAGTTCCTGCGAGGATATATTGTATCTTTTTCATAATGTGCTATATTTCTTACTTCAATTTCTCCAGTCTTTCGTTAATCATGCTTGCTATATCGTCATCGGCCTGGTAGTTCTGCTGCAGGCTCAATAGGTATTGGCGTGCATCGAGCTTCTTGTCCATGGCTACATATACATCAGACAGAAGGATGAAACTGCGTGCCAGCCAGTAGGCATGCGGTGTGCTTTGGTCGATGAAATTAAGGATTTCCTTTTCTGCAGAGGCATAATTACCGGCGTTGTACCATTGTAATGCCACCAGATATTTGGCTTCGGCTCCATAAAGGGTACGGGTGTCTTTGGCCAGCAGCTGAAGGTCATCCATTGCCTTCTTGTCGGCTTTCTGGTTGAGGTATGCCTTGGCACGGTAGTACAACGCCTCGTTCCGGAGCTCCGGAGACAGCTTGGCTTCGGCAAGCAAGGCTGTGGCGGCGTTGATGACTTCCGCATCATCATGCATCAGTGCTCCACAGCGCAGTACACCGATAGCGCCAAGCTGGCGGCGCTCTGCCGTGGTGGCTTTGGCCTGCAATTTCTTGTAGTCGGCCAATGCCAGGGCATATTGCTGGCGGTTGAACAGAATTTCTCCATGCATCAGCAAAGCCTCTTCAGAATATGGGTTATCGGGGTATTCCAGCAGTTTTCCGGCATGTTCCAATACCGCCTCGTCATCTTTCTGCTCTTTGCCTATGACGCAGAGATAGTAGTGCGCATTCAGGCTGAAAGCGCCTCCCGGGAAACTTTGCAGATAGCGGGTGAAGCTCTCTTTGGCAGGTGCGGACTCGCCTTTCATGTATATCTTTTCGGCAGCGATGTAAGTCAGCGAGTCTTGCTCACTGGGTTCGAAGCGGATTTCGCCCGGCATCTGGGCGGCGAGGGCGGCAAACTCGTCCACGCGGTTGGCATCTACATAGATGGACTTCAAGTCGCGCATGGCAAGGCGGGCTTCCTCGCTTCCGGGATATTGGGTGACCACATGCTTGTAGGCTTCTATGGCACGGTCATAGTCATCGTTCTGGTAGTAAAGCAGACCGATTTCGGCAGCGGCTTTACGGCTGACGGGACTCTCGGGATACTTGCCGAGCAATTCGCGGAAGGCGGCGATAGCTTGGGGGTTGTTGTTGCTCTGTACGTAGGAGCGCCCTTTTTCGTAAAGGGCATTGATGGCATAAGGCGAATTGGGATATTTGACGGCAAGACGGTCCAGTAAAGTAACCTTTCCGGAATAGTCTTTTTGCAGGCCGGCTACAAGGGCCAGCTGATAGTAAGAGTAGTCTCCGGCAGGTGTTCCCAGACTTTCTGCTTTTGTATAGTATTGCTTGGCCTCGTCGAAGCGGCGGACGTGCAGGTTGCAGTCACCGATACGGTTGTAGGCATCTGCCAATGCGGTCGGGTTTTCACCTTTCTCCAGTTGGACAAAGTTGCGGAAACGGTTCTCTGCCGTCGAATAGTCTTTCTGGTGGAAAGCGATGTAGCCCAGGTTATAGTAGGCAAGGGCGAACATCTCCGTATCCCTCTGCCGGGTGAGTGACAGATATTCGTTGAAATTGCAGGCAGCTTCTCTCATCCGGTTCAGGCGGTAATAAGACTCGCCGAGCCAGTAGAGGGCGTCTGCCTTGGTCTGGAGGTTGTATTGCCCCAACGTGACGCTTTGGTTGAAGTAACCGATGGCTTGTTCGAACTGCGTGTTGGCAAAAGACTGGGTCCCGAGTTGGAAAAGAATCTTTTGTTTGGCTTCCAGAATGGCTTTGCTGGGATGGGAGATACGGTCGATGGACTTGAGTGCGGCATCATAGCTGCGTGTATTCATGTATACTTCCACCAGGTAGTTGCTGACTTTCTCGGCATAAGGAGAGTTTGGAAATTCGTTCAGGAATTTCTCAAAGACGGTCACCGATTCGCCGAAAGCGGAATAGGAGGTCTCGTGAATGCATAAGGCGTAGTTATAGGCGGCTTGTTCCTTGATTCTCGGGTCGGCATTGGAAGCGGCAGCCTGCTCGAAGGCCATACGTGCCTTGGTCTTGTCGGCCAGTTGCAGGTAAGCCAGTCCCATGTGCAGGTAGGCATTTTGGGAGAGAGCGTCGTTCTCGGTAGTCACTTCGCCAAGGATGGCAGGAACTTGAGAATACACGCCGCATTGATAATAGGACATACCCAGCATGTAGAGGGCATCTCTTCTATGAGTGGCAGATTCGGCATTGTGCTCCAGGTATTGCTCGAAGGACTTTATGGCTTCGTGGTATTTCCCGAAATGGTATTCGGCTGTACCGAGGATGCGGTTCAGCTCTGCCGTGTGCGTGTAGCTCAGACCGTCGGGGTGGGTTGACAAGGCATTTTGCGCTACAATTTCCGCCTTGTCGTACTGTTTCTTCAGCAAGTAGATTTCGGCGATGTAATAGGGGACCAGGTTCTTGTACTTGGCATTGTCCTGCAGAGGCAGGAAACCGCTGAGCGCTTCGTCATACCGTCCTTGGGTATATCGGATATAAGAGATGTAGTAAGCACAGTCCGCTGCATATTTCCTGCTGGTGCTGCGCAGGGTCTCGAACCAGATGGCTGCTTCCTTTACATTGCCCGTCTTCAGATAGCAGGTGGCAAGGCGGTAGGTCATGTCGTCACGCTCCTCGGTACCCAGAAGGTCGAGGCGGGCAGAGTTGAACATGGCGAGGGCATCGTCATAATTGCCTTCGAAGAAATAGGAGGAGGCGATTAATGCATAGATGCGGTTGGCATGGGGAGTATCAGGATATTCGTCCAGGAAGGCGCGGAGCAGGTCTATGCTTTTGGGGTCTCTGAGCTCGTATGCGGCGCATACCAGCATGTATTCCGCTTCTTGCCGCTCGCCGGTATCGGGCAGAGGCTTGCCGTCTGCATTCATCTGGCGTACATAGGCTTGCAACGGGGAGATGGCGGCGGCGTATGCCTTTTGTTGGAACAACGTCTGTCCTTCCTGGTAGAGTCGCTTGGGAGAAGTACTCTTCTCGCTTGTTTGTGCTGAGGCGAGTAAAGGTGCGCAACAGAGTGCTGTGCACAATATTCGGGAGATTTTATGTTTCATCTTCTTTTGTTAAAATAGGTATTTTACAAAAATACGGGTTTTAACCCGGAAATGTTACACTTGTTTGGCTTTTTTAGGATATATACCATAATAGGAACGAATAATCATTCACTTTTGTTCTTCCGTATGTCTTCCAGGAAGATACCCACTCCTTTGCGGATGGAGCCGAGTCCGAACTCTTCCGTACGGATATCTTTTAAGGGGAGGAAGAAGAGGTCTGCCGCGTCGTCCATCGCCTCGAAGTGCAAGGTGTCCTCCACCGTACAACGGAAAAACATATCCAGCGTGTGTACGGGGAAGCCGGAATAGATGTAAATATTGGGTAGGGAGAAGAGATATTCGGCCTTTGCCACCTTCATGCCGGTTTCTTCTCTTACTTCGCGGGCAACGCCTTCCTCACTGGTCTCGGTCATGTCGATGAAGCCTCCGGGGAGGTCTAACGTCCCTTTGGCAGGCTCTTTGGCGCGGCGGCACACCAGCAGCTCGTCGCGCTCGTTCAGTATCAAGGCGACGGTGGCAGAAGAGGGGTTGAAGTAGTAGACGAAACCGCAGTCGGCGCACTGCTTCGACTTCTCGTTATGAACTTCGAAATGGGCTGAACCGCATTTTGTCTTATCCTGATATAGGTAGACACATTTACAAACTAATAAATGTGTTACTATT
>OGPG01002139.1_pt1 | contig 11799 bp, 9 predicted proteins | sample 1552851 | NCBI WGS metagenome assembly OGPG01 (sample SAMEA2579909, study PRJEB22360) | human gut metagenome | biome: human gut; feature: human-associated habitat; material: faeces | place: Denmark | collected 2008/2010 | reverse complement strand
CCAATCGAACCCGGAGATAGCTGGTTCTCCTCGAAATAGCTTTAGGGCTAGCCTCATATTAGTCTTGCGGAGGTAGAGCACTGAATATCCTAGGGGGCGTCAAAGCTTACCGAAGATTATCAAACTCCGAATGCCGTAAAGATGATGTATGGGAGTCAGACTGCACGAGATAAGTTGGGTAGTCAAAAGGGAAAGAGCCCAGACCTACAGCTAAGGTCCCAAAGTACGTGTTAAGTGGAAAAGGATGTGGGATTTCGAAGACAACTAGGATGTTGGCTCAGAAGCAGCCATACATTCAAAGAGTGCGTAATAGCTCACTAGTCGAGAGGTCCTGCGCCGAAAATGTCCGGGGCTGAAACACAACACCGAAGCTTAGGAATGTATGTAAGTACATTGGTAGAGGAGCATTCTTAGTGCGGAGAAGCGGTACCGATAAGGAGCCGTGGAGCGTTAAGAAGAGAGAATGCCGGAATGAGTAGCGAGATGGAGGTGGGAATCCTCCAGGCCGAATATCCAAGGTTTCCAGAGTAAAGCTGATCTGCTCTGGGTAAGTCGGGGCCTAAGGCGAGGTCGAAAGACGTAGTCGATGGATAACAGGTTGAAATTCCTGTACTATCCTGTAACAGAACTGTGGGGACGCAGACAGAGAGCACAAGCCGGGAATGGAAAGACCGGTGCAAGCGAGGTAGGAGTACATCAGGCAAATCCGGTGTGCAATCCGAAGACGTGATGCGGATCGAAAAGAAGTAGAGAAGTGTGTGAGCTGGCTGCCAAGAAAAGCCGCTATTGTTTACAGGATACCCGTACCGTAAACCGACACAGGTGGATGAGGAGAGAATCCTAAGGCCGACGGGAGAAGCATTGTTAAGGAACTCGGCAAAATGACTCCGTAACTTCGGGAGAAGGAGTGCCCCCGCCTGTGAGGTCCCACGTGCGAGATACCCCACCCCGACCGTCGTGCGGGAAGCCATCAGCCCGCCGCCAACCTCGACCGGAAACTCCTGCTGCGGCGTCCGGGGAGTCGCTATCACATTGCCGCGAATGATCAATTTGTTGATATTCTTGCGGTCATTGCTCGTCACCGTCACTTCCCGGCGGAAAGAACCGGGCCGGTAAAGCGGATCGTAGGTAATTTCCACATAACCTTTACGCCCGGGCAACACCGGCTCGCGCGTGAAAGTCGGTGTCGTGCAGCCGCAGGAGGTCTCGACCTTCTGGATTACGAACGGATTGGGGCCGCTGTTCGTAAATTCGAAGCGGTGCGACACTTTGCCGCCTTCTTCCTTGATAGTGCCGAAATCCCACTCGTCGGCGGTGAATTTCATCGTCGAAGGCTGCTGTGCAGCCGCACCCCCAAATGCCAGCAGGGCTACCGCTATAAAAACGAACCTTTTCATGCGTTTTCCTCCCTTACGGTGAAATCTTCCTGTACTACAAAAACTCATTACACCTCGAAGCCGCACCGGCGGAACATCGCTTTATCGGTATCGATATCCGAGCCTGTCGTAGTCAACAGGTCACCCACGATCGACGCGCTGATCCCGCAATACAACGCCTTCTCTTCAAGGTGTTTGATCATATTGCGCCCTCCTGCCAACCGGATATTCGCTTCCGGATTGATAATCCGCATCATCGCCATCGTCACGAGCACTTCGGCATCGGTCAGCGGCGCCACATCGGCAAGCGGCGTTCCCGGAATCGGGTTGAGCACGTTGACGGGAATCGATACGGCACCGATTTTTTGCAACGTCACCGCAAACTCGATGCGCTGCTCGGCGCTTTCCCCCATCCCGATAATACCCCCGGAACAAATTTTAAGTCCCGCCTCTTTCGCCCACTCAATCGTCCGTATCTTCTCTTCGGGCGTATGCGTGCTGCACAGTTTCGAAAAATAGGAAGGGGCGGTCTCCATATTGCAATGGTAGTGCTCTACCCCGCTCTCTCGCAGTTTCACCAATTGCTCCCGGGTCAGCAACCCGAGCGATGCACAGAGACGAATCGGCACTTCACGTCCGATGCGACGGTAAATCGCGCACACACGATCGGTTTCAGCATCGGTAAGCGTCCGCCCGCTGGTCACCAGCGAAAAGCGCCCCACGCCTTTCGAAGCGTTATGCGCCGCTTCCTGTACGGCCTCTGTTTCGCCCACCAACGGATAGACGTCAATATCGGTCTTGTGGAATTTCGATTGCGCGCACCACTTGCAATCCTCGCTGCAACGGCCGCTCCGCGCATTCATGATCGAACAGGTATCGATACGTTTGCCCTGATAACGGGTCCTCAGGCGATGGGCCAATTCGTACAACTCCCCGGGGGACGTCGTGCGCATCAATTCCAACGCTTCGTCGTAACCGAGGCGGCAGCCCGCCGCTATTTTCTCTTCCAACCGGATGATATCCATAGAAAATTTGTACTAGACTTACAAAGATACTACTTTTGAAACGATATTCGAAGTTAAAACGCATGCGTATGATAAGCAAAAATGTATATTTCATCACAGGTATAGACACCGACGCGGGCAAAAGCATCGTAACGGGTGTGTTGGCCCGTGACATGCGGGCCCGGGGCGAACGGGTCATTACCCAGAAATTTATCCAGACGGGTAACACCGGCATTTCGGAAGACATCGAACTGCACCGCCGTATCATGGGCATTCCGCTGCAACGCGAAGACCTCGACGGCACCACCTGCCCGATTACCTTTACCTACCCCGCCTCACCGCAACTGGCGGCCGAGATCGACAACCGGGAGATCGACCTGTCGCTGGTGGAAAAGAGTACGGGTAAACTGCTCGAAAGTTACGACACGGTCCTGCTCGAAGGAGCCGGGGGCCTGTTCGTCCCTCTGACCGACACCTATTCGACGATCGACTACATTGCCGACCGCCGCCTCCCGGTCATCCTCGTCACCTCTCCAAGGCTGGGCAGTATCAACCACACCGTGCTGAGCCTCGAAGCGTGCCGTGCCCGGAATATCGAAGTGGCCGAACTGGTGTACAACCTCTATCCGCCGACGAGCCGGGAGATCACGGAAGATACGCGGCGCTACCTGAAACAATACCTCAACCGTACCTATCCGAATGCCGGGTTTACCGAAATCGGAATGCAGGACGTGTAACGCGCGCCCAGAATTTCCGGAACAAATAACAGGTAAAAGGTAAATCCGGCTTTAGCCAGCTGTCAGAGACATCGGTTATGCTGTATTCCAACGGATTGCAGACTGGTTCAGGGTGACACAGAAGAGCACGAAACACAATTTTCACAAAAAAATCGGGAATATTTTCACGAAAACCTTTGCAGTATTCAGATTTTGGTTTATATTTGCACTCGCAAAACGATAGAAACATTCCTCAATAGCTCAGTTGGTTAGAGCACCTGACTGTTAATCAGGGGGTCCAAGGTTCAAGTCCTTGTTGAGGAGCCAGAAAACGAAGAGGTTACGATGAAAATCGCGACCTCTTTTCTTTTGTGTACATACAACTTGCCGCATACTATAGCGCGATGGTCCCGGCAAGGCCCGTGTCGACAGGATGAAGGGTGCTGCAGATTCCGGTTTACGGACCTCGGGAAACAGAGAACGAACCAAGACGGACAACATGGAGTCTGCAACCAGCAGCACGGTGGGCCCCGTGCTGCCTATCGAACTCTTTTCTGTTTACTCCAATAATTTCTGGAGCAAAGGCGAAATTTCAACCTGCTCGCATGTAATGGCAGAAATCAGCTCCTTGCCTTCCGGAGTCAATGAAAAATACATCTGTCGCCTATCCTTTGTGCCCATCACGCGTTCGACCAGACCCTTACTCTCGACAGAGCGCATTATCTTCGAATTGTTCGACGACGTCAGCCCCAGCAACTCTCCTATCTCACCCGACGAGAGGCACCCCTGCTTAAGCAGCGAACAGAGCGCCATACCCTCGTTCAAAGAGATTCCATACTCTTTATCAAAACTCTGCTCGAATTGATTAACTGCGCGCTGAATGTCGCGGATCTTACATAGTTTATCCATTGTCCTGACTTTTAGATAAGGGCGGCTTGTCACACCAAATTTTCAACAACTATTTATCCGTTTCCGACTTTATCCGGAACACACTGAACAGCAAGTCCTCCCTCAAGGCGCACCATACCGTGCTCTTCACGGGCGAAAAGACGGTCGGGTACAGACCCTACCGCTCCCCCACACATAAACGGAATTAGAGCCAACCACCTTAGGTCCCGACCACGATTTCCCTCCCGATCAGCCAATAATTCTTCAATAAACCCTTATCTATAACCAATTAAATAAACAGGTTGACGTTCGCTTCTTCAGCGCGTTCCATATAGGTGGCGACACCGCCCACAGTCACATCATCCAACAGCTCTTCACGCTTTACCCCCATCACGTCCATCGACATCTGGCAGGCTATGAATTCCACGCCGCTATCGATAGCTTGCTGGCGTAGAGATTCGAGCGAGTCGATCCCCTTGTTTTTCATGATGTGGCGCATCATCCGGTCGCCGATCCCCAGCATACTCATCTTCGAGAGGCGGAGCTTCAGCGACGACGAGGGCAGCATCATGCCGAACATCCGGCCAAAGATATCCTTTTTTACCTTAGGTTTCGCTGTTTTCTTAATCACGTTCAGTCCCCAGAAGGTAAAGAATATCGACACTTTCTGTCCGGTGGTTGCCGCGCCGTTGGCCAGCACGAAGGTCGCCAGCGCCTTGTCCAGGTCGTCGCTAAACATGATCAGCGTTTTGGCCCTGCCACCACCCGCAGCCAGAACCGTGCACGTATCGGACGAACCTTTCTCTATGACCACTGTATATTTCCCTTTATCTTCTGATTTGTATACCAATCTGTTGCCAGTTGTATTACACCACGCCTGCGCATCACGCGAGAACCCGGCATCAGTAGCGACCATTTCGATCCGTTCGCCCTCCGAGATCGAATCTATCGCCTGCTTGATCTTCATAACCGGCCCGGGGCACTGCAACCCGCAGGCGTCGATTCGCACCGTTTTGACCTGCCCGTCCACACGCCGGGTATCCACGCCGGTCGTGCAGCAAGTGTCCACAGGAGCCATTGTGTTCACTATCGGCGCAGTCGCCGTAGCATAGGTTTTGTAGCCGCCCGACAGGTTTTTGACACGGTTAAACCCGTGCCCCATCAGTATCTTCAGCGCCAGATAACCCCGTAATCCGATCGCGCAATAGATATAAATATCTTTGTCGTGCGGCAACTCGTCGATCCGGCCGCGAAGTTCATCGAGTGGAATATTCACCGCTCCGGGAATTGCACCGAAGGTAAACTCCTCCCGGGTACGCACATCCAGCAACAGCGTATCGGTGCAATTCGCTTCCGATATTTGCCTCCATGTCACCACAGGCATCGCTCCGCTGATGATATTGCCTGCCACATAACCAGCAATGGCAATCGGATCTTTAGCAGAGGAAAAAGGCGGTGCATAAGTGTGCTCTATTCTCTGCAGGTCATACACCGTGCCGCCACGCTTAATGAGCAGTGCGATCTGGTCGATGCGCTTATCCACCCCGTCGTAACCCACGCACTGAGCACCGTAAAGTTTGCCGTTCGCGGGATCGAAGGTCAGTTTGAGGGTCAGCGGCAGCGCATCGGGATAATACCCGGCATGCGAGGCCGAATGGGTGGTCGAACTGATATAGGGAATGCCGGACTGTTTGAGCCGTTTGGCGGCCAGGCCCGTAGAAGCCACCGTAATATCGAACACCTTGGCGATCGAAGTGCCTATTGCACCCTCGTATTTCGTCGTGTTACCGAACACCATGTTGTCCGCCACGATGCGCCCTTGACGATTGGCCGGATTAGCCAGATAGTTCAACCACGACTTGCCTGTCAGCGGATGTGGGAATTCGATGGCGTCGCCTACGGCATAAACGTCTGCCGCGGAGGTCTGCAAATAGTCGTCCACCCAGATCCCGCCCGCATCGCCGATTCTGAGGCCGGCCACTTTGGCTAATGTGATTTCGGGACGCACACCTATCGAAAGGATCACAAGATCGGTTACGATACTCCCACCGTGCGCAAAAAAAACTTCAATATTATTACCACTGCGTTCGAACCGCTCGACGCTCTGCCCCAGAAAGAGGCGAACCCCTTTCTGCAATAAATGTTGATGTACGTGCGAAGCAATCGAAAAATCGACAGGGGCCATTACCTGGTTCCCCATCTCCACAACCGATACCTCTGCTCCCGCGTGATGCAGGTTTTCAGCCATCTCCAATCCGATAAATCCCGCGCCCACGATAACGGCGCTCTTTATCTTGTGCGAGGCAATATAGCTTTTGACGCGGTCGGTGTCATCAACGTTGCGCAACGTAAAAACACCTTCGGAGTCGATACCCTCCAGCGGCGGTCTCACGGGCGTAGCTCCCGGCGACAGTAGTAGCTTATCGAAACTTTCCGCATACGTCGATCCGTCCGCACGGCGAACCTCGACTCTCTTTGCTATGGTGTCGATACCCACAACTTCGTTCTCCACCCGCACATCGATGTTAAAGCGCCCACCGAACGAAGCCGGGGTCTGCACAAAGAGTTTTTCCCGCTCGGTGATCGCACCGCCTATATAATACGGCAGGCCGCAGTTGGCGTACGAAATGTATTTCCCTTTTTCGAAAAGGATGATCTCCGCCTGCTCGTCTGCCCGGCGGATCCTTGCCGCCGCCGTTGCACCTCCTGCAACACCTCCGACAATAATATGTTTCATCTGGTCTGTATAAGGTTTTACAAAGATTATATTCCTATGGAAAAATCTTCCTAAAGAAGATAACAACGCAAAGGTATTATTATTTTCCAATAAAACAATCTTCCATTGGAAGATAATCCCGCTTATACTATGCAGACAAAATGTGTCGGACTTTTAAGACGCGCCGTCCTTTCTGCGTACTTCAAGGGAACACTGCTATTTCTGGGACAGATTATCCCGGTTCAACAAATTACATTTACAACGGGTCAGGATCTCGATACAGCGGTCGAGGTCGGTCGGCCGGATGACCACCCGGGCCGTATCCCCGTCGGAAAAAGCGTACATATACTCGATAAACACATCCTCTCGGGCCAGGCAGTCGAGTACGATTGAAAGCGCTCCCGGTTCATTGGGACAGCAAAAACAGACAACTTCGGTCACACTGATCCCGAAACGCGCTTCCTTGAGCGCACTAACGGCCCGTCCCACATCCGATACGATCATACGCAGGATGCCGAATTCACCGCTGTCGGCCAGACTGAATGCCGTCATATTCACACCGTTGCTTCCCAGTATTTGGGTCACTTCGTTGATCCGTCCGGTTTTGTTTTCGACGAATACGGAAAGCTGTTTGATTTTCATAGTTCTGCGGTATTTGCGATTGACTGTAATGGTTCAGACCGGGCATCAGTGCAGGATCCGTTTGTCGATCACCCGGCGCGCTTTCCCTTCGCTGCGTTCGATGCTCGAAGGCTCTACCAGCTTGATATCGGCTTTCAAGCCCAATACGCTGTGCAACCGGGCAGCGAGCCGCTGCCTGAGCCCGATCATCTTGCTGACCTCGTCCGAATAAAAGCCGTCGCGAACCTCGACCTGTACTTCGAGGCTGTCGAGATTCTGTACGCGGTCAACCACCAGCAGGTAATGCGGCTCGAACTCTTCCATTTCGAGGATGACACTCTCGACCTGGGACGGGAAGATGTTGACACCCCGTATTATGAGCATATCGTCGCTGCGGCCTACGATGCGGCTCATACGCACGTTGGTACGTCCGCACGGGCACGGTTCATCGGTCAGCGAACAGAGGTCTTTGGTCCGGTAGCGCAGCAACGGCATCCCCTCTTTGGTCAGCGTCGTGAAAACCAGCTCCCCCTGCTCGCCGTACGGCAGCGGTTCCAGCGTATCGGGCGAGATGATCTCGGGCAAAAAATGATCTTCTATAATGTGCGACCCGTTCTTGCAGGCGCATTCGTGCGACACCCCCGGCCCCATGACTTCGCTTAGTCCGTAAATATTGTACGCATTTACTCCCATTTTGGTTTCGATCTCGCGGCGCATGTTCTCGGTCCACGGTTCGGCCCCGAAGATACCGGTTTTCAGGCGGAACTCCTCCCGGGGAATCCCGGCCTGGGCCATCGCTTCGGCCAGGTAAAGGGCGTATGAGGGAGTGCAGGTGATAGCGGTCGCTCCGAAATCGTGTATCAGCTTGATGTGCTTCGCCGTATTGCCGCTCGACATCGGAATGACGGTCGCCCCCAGGTGCTCCACCCCATAGTGCAACCCCAATCCGCCGGTAAACAGACCGTAACCGTACGCCACCGAAAAGATGTCGTTACAGTCGGTCCCGAAAGCGCTCAGGCAGCGGGCGATCATCTCCGACCAGATGGCCAAATCGCGGCGGGGATAGCCTACCACGGTGGGAGAGCCCGTCGTACCCGAAGAGGCGTGCAGGCGCACGATCTGCGACATCGGAACGGCGAAAAGCCCGTACGGATAGTTATCCCGAAGGTCCTGCTTGGTGGTAAACGGCAGCTTGACGACATCGTCCACCGTCCGGATATCGTCCGGCGTCACGTCCATCTCCTGCATTTTGCGGCGGTAAAACGGCGTATTGTGATAGACTCTCTCGACGAGCTTATGCAGGCGTTCTCCCTGGAGGGCGCGCATCTGCTCGCGTCCCATACACTCTTTGGGTTGGTTCCAGATCATGGTTTCAGGTTATTTCCAACTTATTTCAATCTATTCCGGATGTTTACGGTGCAGTTTGCCTGCGCTCCGCATTATTCCGGCGGGCCTTCAGTTTTTTCAAAGACCCCTTACAACAACCATTCGCAACGGTTAATGATCCAGGCGGAATGCCCGCAGGCGGTCGTCCAGCACTCCGTACAAATCTTCACTCATGCGCGAACAACAGGCCCGGATACCCTGTTGCTCGCTGCCGGTGGTGGAGAGCGAAATCGAACTGATCCCGTAATAAAGCAGTTCGCGCATCAGCTCGCCGCAAGGCATCCCGCCGTATCCGATCGTAAAGAAGAACCCGTCCGAGATCGCCCGGTCGATATCCTTGTCATAAACGACATGAAAGCCGTGTTGCTCGAAAAGGTCTTTCATCCTGCGGGAACGGCGGGCGTACTCCGAAGTCTCCTTCACGAAGTCGAACCGGCCCTCGGTTGCGGCCCGCAACATGGCAGCGTAGCCGAATTGGGTCGAGTGCGTGATGCCCGAGGTAATCATATAAAGGATCGACCCGATGAGCGTCGGTCCGAAAATTCCCGCCCCGGCATACCTTTCGGCCAAAGCCGGGAAACGGCGCCCGAACAGGCTGTCGGAGATACAGAGCATAGCCGCGCGCTGGCCGGCATAGCTGAATATCTTCGAAGAGGAAAGCATCAGGATGTAATTGTCGGTATAGCGTGCGGCCGTAGGAATATAAGGCGGTTCAAACGGACGGCCGAAGTCGCTGCGGAAGTCCATGCCGAAATAAGCGAGGTCTTCCAACACGACGGCACCATACCGGGTAGCCAGTTCGCCCAACACCTGCAGTTCACTTTCCGTCAGCGAAATCCAAGCCGGGTTATTGGGATTCGAATAGATAATCCCGGCGATATTCCCCTTTTCGAGATAACTTTCCAACTTCGCCCGCAGTTTCTCGCCCCGGAAATCGTGTACGTCGAACTGCACATGCGGAATACCGAGTACTTTGAGCTGCGACTTTTGAATGGGAAAGCCGGGATCGATGAAAAGAACGGTATTCTTCCCCGGATCACACTGGGTACAGGCGATGAACGATCCGAACGACCCGGCCACCGACCCGGTTACCGGGACACAGGCCGCCGCCGAAATATCGACATCCAGAAAAGCTTTCACAAAACGGGACGCCTCCGTTTTAAGCTCCGGAATGCCTTCGGCCGCCGGATAAATGGCCGGAATCCAAGTATCGAGCGACTGTTTCTCGGCTTCGGTACCGATCCTGCACGGTTCCAAACCCGGCACGCCCTGGTCCATCCGGATAAACGGGATGCCCGTCAGCTCCTCCAGGCGGGAAGCCAACAACACGACCTGCCCGATCGTCGCTTGCTCCAGATCGGTGATTTTCAACTCGTCGACCACCCGGTCGACGAGCTCTTGGCTGTATACCCTATTTTGCATGAGCCGCCGAATTTACCTGGTGCCCGCCAGCTTCCCGTCCCACCCGGAAAGCCAACCGGTTCATCTCTACGATCCGATCTCCTTTTGAAGCGAAAAAATCCGCCACAACAGCTTCCAACAGCTCCGCATCGAACCCCAGCACGACCGAAGCAGCCCCGAGCAACACCATATTCACGGCCCGGGGAACCGAATTCTCTTTTGCCAACGCATCGGCGTCGATCAGGATCACCCGGGGCTGCGTGCGCAACGCATCGAGCAGAGCCGTATGGTCGGGGTAATTGGGAATATTGACGAACGGGGCGGCATTGGTCACGATCCACCCCCCGTCCGAAAGATAAGGCAGGTAGCGGAGCGCTTCCATCGGCTCCAACGCGAGAATGGCGCCGGCTTTACCCTTGGGAATCAGGTCGGAATGGATCGGCGAGGAACTCAGCCGCAAGTTCGACTGCACGTCGCCCCCGCGCTGGCTCATGCCGTGGACCTCGGCCTGCTTGATGTGAAGCCCGTCTTCGAGGGCGGCCCGTCCGATGACGGCGGCGATCGAGAGGATTCCCTGGCCTCCTACGCCCGAGAGTATGATGTCGCGTTTCATAAGCCTTTACTTTTTAGCAGCGTTGTGTCGCTTTGCGGTCTGGATACATTCTCTTCGCGGGATGATCACCGAGACGCCCCGGTGGGCGATCTCCTCGCGGATCACGGCCTTCATCTCCTCGCGGTTCTTGGGCAGGGGCACGACCGTGCGGATATGTGCGGGATCGACGCCGATGCCGGCGCAGATCTGTTCCAGACGGCCCGTTCCGGCCGAATCCTGCCCGCCGGTCATGCCCGTCGTGAGGTTGTCCGAGATGATGACCGTGATGTCCGCGCGCTCGTTCACGGCGTCCAGCAGGCCCGTCATGCCCGAATGGGTGAAGGTCGAGTCGCCGATCACGGCCACCGAAGGGTGCTGGCCCGCGTCGGCCGCGCCTTTGGCCATGGTGATCGAGGCCCCCATGTCGACGCATGTGTCGATGGCGTGCAGCGGCGCCAGCCACCCCAGCGTGTAGCAGCCGATGTCGCTGAAAACCTTGCCCGCGGGGTATTCCTCGCGGATCACCTCCGTCAGGGCTGTGTACATGTCGCGGTGTCCGCATCCCTGGCAGAGCGCGGGCGGGCGGGGTACGACGATTCCGCTTGCGGCGTGCGTCCGGCGGGGCGCCATGCCGAGGGCCGCGCGCACGCTGTCGGGCGTCAGCTCCCCGGTGCGGGGCAGTTCGCCGGTCAGGCGTCCGCGGATCGCCACGGGATTGGGCAGCACGCCCCGGACGATCTCTTCCACGACGGGCTGGCCCTCTTCGAGGATCAGCAGCGTGCCGCACTCGGCGGCGATACGGCGCACCAGCGTGCGGGGCAGCGGGTACTGCGCGATTTTCAGCACCGGGTGCGGACATCCGTCGGGGTAGTTCTCCATCAGGTAGTTGTGTGCGATGCCGCAGGCGACGATGCCCAGCCGTTTGTCCGGACCCTCCGTATAGGCGTTGAACGGGCTGGCGGCGGACTCCTCTTCCAGCCGGGCGTAATCCTCCAGCAGCGTCTGGTATCGCACGCGCGAGTTTCCCGGCATCAGCACCCACTGGCGGGGCTGTTCGGGATGGCTCAACGGGTTTTCGGCGCGCGCCTCGCCCGTCTCG
>OGPG01002138.1_pt1 | contig 11800 bp, 10 predicted proteins | sample 1552851 | NCBI WGS metagenome assembly OGPG01 (sample SAMEA2579909, study PRJEB22360) | human gut metagenome | biome: human gut; feature: human-associated habitat; material: faeces | place: Denmark | collected 2008/2010 | reverse complement strand
TCCTGGGCCTACCCGGAGGACCGCCGGGCCGTTCCGCTGCCATGAGAAAAGCCAGGAGTAAGGGGGCCCCATGCCCCGATCAACGGTCCATGCATGGTCTGATAGGGGGGCGATCAGGCTAGGCGCGTGACCAGTCCGGTCGATTGACGCGTATACCAATGCACAGGGAGCCGGATTCTTGCAAGCCGGTATCTCGTCATTTTAGGCTTTCTGCTCGCCCGGAGGCGGGAAGGCTGTCCGGGAGGCAGGCTTCCGTGCCGGGCATGGCTCAGAGTGAGCAAACAATTTGACAAAAAGACAAGGACGGAGCATTTTAAATGCCGGCTAATCTACATATTCTCTCGATGCTGATTCAAAATGCAGACCGTACTACCTACGGGATTAATAAGATTGTTGTTTTCGTCCTTGCATTCGTCGTCTTCTTCGTTGTCGGATTTGTGTCCTGGCAATGGGATGGGGTCGCTCCGGAACCGTGGCGTCTGCGGACGCTGGTGCTGACGCCGCTGACGATGTCTCTGCTGCTGTATGTGTGCTGTGACCAGTTCGGCGTTTACTACCGCTGCCAGACGCTCTGGGAAAGCATCCGGCGGTTTGTGGTGGCATATGCCTGTTTTGTGGTGTTAAGCGTGATGATATGGAAGTTCTTTGTTCCCTTTTCCGCGGATGTCGGTGTCCAGTCCCTGGCGTATCTGCTTACCTTCCTGGGTTCCCTCTGGCTGCGTATCAGCCGGTTCCGGGCGGAAAAAAGGCTGGTGGAGGAAGCCCCTACGCTGGTGGTGGGAACTCCGGATCATGTGAAAGAATTCCGCAGGACGTATCCCAGGAGCGGAAAAAATGGGAACCGTCTGGCTTATCCCAAAGAATGCTACGAAGCCATTGGATGGGCGGAGAAAATCTGCCGGGCAATCAGGAGGAGAACATCATGATTGAAGTTTATTATGCGGAAGATGACGAAACGATTGGCAAGTCTGTAAAAGAATATTTGGAACAGCAGAATTGCAAAGTAGCCGTTTTTGATAGAATTGCAGATGTCAAGAAAGCATTAATCGGTCATTTACCTACAATCGTCTTGCTGGACTGGAATATGCCGGACGGACAAGGGAGTGGATTATGCCTTTGGATTCGGGAAAGATGGAAAACTCTGCCTATTGTTTATTTAACGATTCGGGGCGATTCCCACGACATTGTTACTGGTTTCCAAAATGGGGCGGATGATTATGTGGTAAAGCCCTTTGATCTTGCCGTTCTGTATTCCCGTATTTTGGCACTGCTGCGAAGAACCAAAACCGTAACCGACACAAAGCTATTCTGCGATGACCTGATGTTGGATAAAGAAAAAACGGCTGTCTATGACGGGCAGAAAGAAATCGTTGTAAGCCAGCCGGAGTACCGCATTCTGCTGATTTTGATGGAAAACAAGGGAAAAACGATCACCAGAAATCAGCTATTAGAGCAGGTTTGGGATCGCAGCGGGAATTATGTAAACGATAATACGCTGACGGTCACAATGAAAAGATTGCGGGAAAAGCTGAATCATCCAGCCTGCCTAAAAACGATCCGAAGTTTTGGCTACCGTATGGAGGACACACAATGAGCGAAAAATGGAAACAAAAAATACTTCTGATTTTTCCGTTTGCTGTTCTTGCGGCAGGCATGATACTTACCGCCGCTTTCTTCCTGCACACGTACCGGCAGATTGCATTTGAACACACCTCGGCATTATGCGAAACCATATTGGCAAATTCTCCTGAAGCAGAGCCACAGCTATTAGCGGCTCTGAAAGACTATCATTCATTGACGGAACAAGAACTCAGAGGCAACGATTATCTGGAAAAATACGGATACCGGGTCGATGATTTTTGCTATGATTTCCCGCTGGATACCATGCTTTTTCTGATTCTATTTTTCCTTGTGACTGCTTGTGCTTTTGGAGCTGGAACTTTTTTGTCCCACAGAAAAAATCGAAAGAGAATTGATGATTTGACCGAGTATTTGGAACAGGTTAATATCGGTGCTGGCGGGACATTGATACAGGCGAAGGAAGATGAATATTCCCATTTGCAGGACGAAATATACAAAACTGTCACGATGCTTTATCAAACAAGGGAAACAGCAGTTGCCGCAAAGAAAAATTTTGCAGAGAACCTGGCTAATATCGCACATCAACTGAAAACGCCGATCACAGCGGCCTTTTTGTCGTTGCAGCTTATGGAAAAAGAAATTCCGGGGGCTTACGCAGAACAGGTAAAGCAGCAGTTGAAACGATTAAACCGTCTGGAAGAATCTCTGCTTATGCTTTCCAAAATTGATGCTGGAACGCTGCCGCTCAAACGGGAAAAGGTCGATCTTTATACGGTATTAAATCTGGCGGCAGATAATCTGAACGATTTATTGCGAAAAAACCATATTACTGTTGAAATTCCAGAAAATGGCTGTATTGAATTTTGGGGGGATTTGGAGTGGACAATGGAAGCCCTCATCAATCTCATCAAGAATTGTATGGAACATTCCAAGCCGGACGGCGTAGTCCATTGTGGCTACTCTGGCAACCCTCTCTATGTAGAAATTCAGGTATGGGATGACGGGGCGGGCTTTGACACAGAGGACTTACCGCATCTTTTTGATCGTTTTTACCGGGGCCGGTGTGCGGTTGGAGATGGAATTGGAATTGGTCTGGCTCTTGCCCGTTCCATTTTTGAATTGCAGAACGGAACTATAACCGCCTGTAACTTGCAAAATGGCGGTGCTTGTTTTGAAATAAGGATGTACAGTCACTGAGATGTCACTTTACTTTGTTATACTGTACGCAAGACCATTTCGTAGAGAGGAGAAAGTGACATGGAAATACTAAAATGTGAAAATGTCCGAAAGGTATATGGTTCTGGGAACAATCAGGTCGTGGCGTTGGATCACATTGACTTGTCTGTACAAAAAGGAGAATTTGTAGCAATCGTAGGGGCATCCGGTTCGGGAAAATCTACCCTGCTGCATATTTTGGGAAGCGTGGATAAGCCGACAGAAGGGAAAGTCCTGATAGAGGGGACAGAATTATCTGCCATGAACCGAACCCAGGCAGCCATTTTCCGGCGCAGGAAGGTCGGATTGGTCTATCAGTTTTATAACCTGATCCCCACCCTTACCGTCCGAAAAAATATACTCATGCCGCTCCTGTTGGACAAGCGCAAACCCAATAAAGAATACTTTGAGCAGATTGTACATTCCCTGGGAATCGAAGATAAACTGGAATCACTGCCCAGCCAGCTTTCCGGCGGACAACAGCAGCGAGTTGCTATCGCCCGTTCTTTGATCTATCGCCCGGCGCTGTTGCTTGCAGATGAACCGACCGGCAACTTGGATCGGAAAAACGGAGAGGAAATTATTGATTTGCTGAAATTATCTAACCGTAACCTGGAACAGACGATTCTTTTGATTACCCATGATGAAAAGATCGCATTGGAGGCGGATCGCGTTATTACCATAGAGGACGGGAAAATTGTCGGCGATCAGAAACGGAGGTAAGAATATGTGGAAAGACTATTCGATCGGATTCATCAAAAAGAATCGGGCTTCCAGCGTATCCGTTCTGGTTGCGGCGTTTATTTCTGCTCTGTTTCTTTCTTTGCTGTGCGGTTTGTTTTATAACTTCTGGAATTATGAAATAGAATCTGTTGTTTTAGAAGAAGGAAACTGGCAGGGACGCATCAGCGGAGCGTTTGAAGAAGATAAAGTGTCCGAGATTGAGAATTTCGCCAATGTAAAAACGGCTATAATCAATGAGGATTTATCAGACGATCAAACTCTTGTAGTTGATATTTGCTTTGATAACATGAGGGCTGTGTATCAGGATATGCCTCTTATCGCCCAGCAGTTAGGTGTTCCGGAAACTTCCGTATCGTATCATGAATCACTGCTGTCAAGTTATTTCATCAACGATCCGCAGGACAGCAATCCGCCCTTATTGATGGCTTTTTATCTCTTTGTACTCCTGCTTGTGTCGGTGTCTTTGATTTTAATCATCCATAACTCGTTTGCTGTATCTATGAATGCCCGTGTCCATCAGTTTGGCATTTTTTCCAGCATTGGGGCGACGCCGGGGCAAATCCGCACCTGTCTTTTACAGGAAGCGGCGATGCTTTGTGTGATTCCTGTTTTGATCGGAAGTATTGTCGGAATCGCTTTGACCTTCGGAGCCATCCAAGCAGTCAATATTCTCGCCGATGGTATTGTCGGCAGACATGAAGCTGCCTTTGCCTATCATCCGCTGGTGTTTGCAGTCACGATTCTGACCTCGTTTTTGACGGTACTGATTTCTGCCTGGCTGCCAGCCAGGAAATTGAGCAAGATGACCCCACTGGAAGCTATAAAAAACACGGGAGAATTACAGCTAAAACGGAGAAAAAAATCCCGTATTCTTGCGCTTTTATTTGGAACCGAAGGGGAACTTGCCGGGAATGCGCTGAAAGCACAGAAGAAATCTCTGCGAACCGCCACGCTGTCGTTGACCCTTTCCTTTCTGGGCTTTGCTCTCATGCTGAGCTTTTTTACTCTCTCTGGAATCAGTACAAACCATACCTATTTTGAACGCTACCAGGATGCCTGGGATGTGATGGCAACTCTTGAGGACACAAGGATCGAGGACTTTTCTCATACGGATGAAATCCATGCTTTGCCTGATACAGACAGTGTGATTTATCAAAGGGCAAACGCCGTTTGTTCTATTGGGGCGGACGCTGTCAGCGAAGAAGTAAAAAGTCTGGGTGGTCTTGAAACAGTCGCCGGAAGTGATGTCAGTATGGCAGATGGGATTTATACCATTCAGGCTCCTATTGTAATCATGGACGACAGCAGCTTTGCCACGTATTGTGAGCAGATCGGCGTTTCCTCAGCGAAAAACGGGAGCGTTGTTTTGAACCGTATTTGGGACAACATAAACAGCAATTTCAGATACAAAGAATATGTTCCATTTTTGTCAGAGAACCAGGACACGATGACTTTACAAAACCCGGAAGATGCGGCTGCAACTGTGGGAATTCCGGTTTTGGGCTTTACACAGGAGCCGCCGGTTTTGAGAGAAGAATATGATAACTATGCTTTAGTTCAATTTGTGTCCCTTTCCACATGGAAACAAATCGAAGAGACGATTGGAAATGCTGAACCAGATACCTATATCCGCATTCTCTCAGAAAAAGAAAGAACCCTGACAGAACTGAGTATGATTGAAACCGAGCTGACGAATGTGCTGGGGCATGACATTTCTTTCGAGGTGGAAAACCGGGTTCAGGAAAAGATAGACAACGATGCCATGCTGAACGGATACAAACTGATAATTGGGGCGCTGTGTGTGTTGCTGGCCTTCATCGGGATCGCTAACGTATTTTCCAACACGCTGGGATTTATCCGGCAAAGGAAAAGAGAATTTGCGAGATATATGTCCATTGGCATGACGCCGGAAGGTATGCGAAAAATGTTTTGGATCGAGGCCCTCGTGATAGCGGGTCGCCCCGTTCTGATCACGCTGCCGATTACGGTTGTGTTTGTGTGGTTGATGATAACGGCAAGCTACCTGAATCCAATGGAATTTTTAGCAGTGGCTCCCATTGTTCCTATCCTGCTTTTTATCGCGGCACTTTTTGGCTTTGTCGCATTGGCATATTACCTGGGTGGCAAGAAAATTCTGAAATGTGATCTGGTAGAAGCACTGCGAACGGATTATATGGGATAATACTATCGTTCAGACAAATCGCTTTATCCACAACAAAAGCCCCATCCCTCAGTGGTTGAGAGATGGGGCAAACTATTTACGCTGCAATCTCCGGGATTTCCCCGACAAAGTTATAAACAATTCTGACTTCCTGCACCTTCTGGCCGTCCAGCTTCTTAACCTCGCCAATCAGGATTTTACTGATAAGCCGGTTCAGTACGGACTCGTCCAGTTCCTCAATGGCGGCATAGCGCCGGATTTCCTTAATAAAGGTACGGACTTCACTTTCCTGTGCGTCCGCCCGGCTCTGCATCATCGCCAGATCGTGCAGGCGCTTCTGGTTGGCTTCCTGCTCCTGTTCCAGCGCCGCCGTCAGCTTCATAAACCGCTGTTCGGTCAGGATGCCTTTGGCCTTATCGGTGTACAGGCTTAAAAACATCCCGTCAATTTCCTGATTCCGGGCTTCCAGCCGTTTCCGTTCCTTCTCAGTCTGGGAAGCATCCACCAGATACCGGCGCTCCATCCGGCTGCTGAGCCGCTGGTAGAACGCATCAGCGTCCTTCATGGCCTGCGCCGCTAATTCCTGTATATCCTTCAGCACCAGATTGTACAAATCCCTTGCCTCAATCTTGTGGCTGGTACAGGCGTTCTTGCCCAGCCGGTTGTAGGTCTGGCAGATATAGTATGCCTTGTCAATCGGCTCCCGCATCTCGCCGGTAAAACGGTTCTTGCCAGTTCTGCCGACCTTTTCATACCGCACCTGCATGGACTTCCCGCAGGTGGCGCAGTAGACCAGCCCGTGGAACAGGTTATAGAAGGGGCAGGCGTTGCCTTTCATAATGGTTGGCCTGCGGTCAATGATGTCCTGCACCTGTTCCCATTCCTCCGGCGTCACAATCGCCTCATGGCAGCCCTCAATGACTTCCCAATCCTCACGGGGGATAATGTCATAAGTGTTGGAGCGGATGCCTTTCTGGTGCGTCCGGCAGACAAGATGTGCGCCTTTATAAAAGGGATTTCTCAGGATATGGCTGATCCTTGCGCTCCCCCACGAATAGTAGTTCACGTCACATTCTGTATTGCTTTTTACTCTGGTGATGGGGATTTTATCATCCATGAGCTGCTTTGCGATCCGCATACAGCCCCAGCCGTCCAGTGCCATATCATAGACTTTTCGGATCACCGGCGCTGTCTCCGGGTCAAGGATCAGATGTCCTTTGTCCTCCGGGTCGCGCATCAGGCCAAGAGGCGGCTGTCCGCCGCAGAACTTTCCCTGCCGGGAACGGGTCATGCGTCCTGCCAGCACCTTTTTGGAAATATCCCGGCTGTACATATCGTTCAGGATATTCTTAAAAGGCGTGATGTCCATTTCCTGACGGGTCAGGCTGTCCACGCCGTCCGTGACGGCGATATAGCGCACATTGTGTTTTGGGAAAAAGATTTCGATATAGCTTCCGGCTTCGATATAATTCCTGCCGAGCCTCGATAGGTCTTTCGTGATGACGCAGCCGATTTTCCCCGCCTCAATGTCAGCGATCATGCGCTGGAACGAGGGACGGTTGAAGTTGCGGCCCGTATAGCCGTCATCCACATAATACTCATACTGGAACATCCCATGCTTTTCTGCGAAGTCCCGGAGCATGAGTTTCTGGTTGCTGATGCTCATACTCTCATTGTCGCCGCCGTCATCCAGAGAGATACGGCAGTAGAGAGCGGTGATTTTCTCATAGACTTGTTTTTTCCTGCTCATAGCGTTCTCCTTCTATGAACAGGGACACGATACCATTATAGTACCATGTCCCTGTCCCTGAATCAACCGTTTTTACGCAGCTTTTTCTGCCATTTCCCGCTGATGCCGCCATTCCTCGAAGTGTTCGCAGGTCTGGCGCTCAATGAGCTGCTCAAAGGCTTCCCGCATGGACTTCTCCCCGGAGAACTCCCGCACCACCACAAAACGGACTTTATTCTTCTGATTTTTGCTTTTTTCCATAGGCTACCTCCATAGAGAGACAGGCCGGACGGCAGCACCGGCAACGAAGTCCGGCAACGAACCTCTAAAAACCTGTAAACTACCGTCTGGCCTGTAAATCTTACTTTGTGAATTTTCTTGAAAAATCTCGTTGCTTTCGTTGCCGGAAATATAGATAGATATTAGAAAATGCTTTATTTACAGGCTTTTCCCGTATCCAGAAAGGAAAATCCCCGGCAACGAACCCGGCAACCAGGTGGCAACCATCCCGGCAACAGACCGCCGTTTTCAGGCGATCCACTCCTTCGGAAGCTCCAACTGGCGGCATTCTTCCTCGCTCAGTTCCACAAATCCATCTTCGTTGCCGGGCAGTTCGTTGCCGGAAACGTCCCGTTCCCAGCCCTTCTGCCTGCCGTATCCGGCGAACATCCTCGGATTGGAGAACGGCTTCCAGCCCGTCACCACCGTGTTCATGATCTCGTTGATATTGTGAAGCTGCCACCGCTTCGGCTCATCATAGGTGTGGCCCAGCGCCTCCTTGAAAAGCTGTTTGGAGCAGACCATACTGCCGGTGTAGTGTTCCAGAAAGCCCTGTATCTGCCCGGCCTCGGTGTCTTCCGGCATGAAATCCTTCTGCACCTCCACAAGCTGCCGCTGGATGGACTTACTGAATTTCATGGAATAGTGGCCGCTGCGGTAAACCGTCATGGCCTCCGCCCAGACCTGCAACAGATAGTCTCTGGAAGCGTCCTCGTCCTCCAAAATGTGAACCTCCGCATGCTCCGGGTAAATCATGATGGGAAGGAAACGCCGGTTCCCGGCCCGGTCAAGGGGGAGGAAGTCCAGCGTGTTGGAAGAACCGCCGAACACACACTGCCGCAGCCGGTCTTTGGGCTGGGCCTCATAGGGTGTGCGGTAAGTTTCCTTCTGGCGGCTGATGAACGAGCGGATTTCCTCAATGCTTTTGGCGCTGCTGGTCGCCAGCATCTCTGACATTTCGATGATCCAGTGGCCTTGCAGCTTCAAAAATACCCGGTCATCATCCAGCTTTTTCAGATCGTCACTAAACCACTCGTCCCGGATCGCCAGCAGGCGGAAGAAGCTGGACTTGCCAGCCCCCTGTCCGCCCACCAGACAGAGCATTTCCTCATATTTAGAGCCGGGGGAAAACACCCGCCGGATCGCGCCCAGCAGGAAGTGTTTTAACATTTCCTCCACATAGTCGCTGACCTCTGCACCTAAGAAGTGATGGAGACAGGAGCGGATGCGGGGCGTCCCGTCCCACACAAGGCCGTTTAATACATCCTGTATGGGATGGTAGCAGTTCTCATTCGCCACAATGGACAGGGCCGCCGTCATTTTCTTCTCGCTGGTCAGTCCGTAGTTCTGCTCAAAATAGAGAAGCAGATACTTCACATCCGTATCCGTCAGGGCGCTGGTGTTCCTGCGCCAGCCCAAGTCCCGCACGATGTCCACCCGGTCAGTCAGGAGGTTCAGCCGGATGGCATCCCGCAGCAGCGGGTCATGGCAGAACACCGTCCGGCAGTTGCCGATGGTGTTGGCGGGCTGGCCCTTCTCCGTGACAGAGAGGCTTTCCCGCACCTCGTCAACGCTCTGTTCCGGCGTTAAGGCTTCGGCTACGCTCATGGCGGCCTGCCGGGTGGCTGGCGGTAAACTCGGATATTCGCTGCTCAATCTTCCTCACCTCTTTTCCGTATTCAGCGACCACGCAGGCCCGTTCCTCCATGCTGCCGGACAGCAGAATATCCAGCAGATACTCCGTGTATGGTTTCTTTTGCAGGGCCTCCACAAACAGCGGGTTCCATGTTTCCTCCGGCGTCTGCGGGGCATATTCCTTCTCCCAGCGTTCCAGCAGATGCAGGTAATCGCACAGCACCCGGAAACATTTCTGCTCCGCCTGCCGGTAGCGCAGTTCCTCGCTGATTTTCCGTTTGACCGGCCTCCTGCGGGGCGGGTCATGGCCTTTGGCGTCATAGCTGACCGAGAAATCCTCCGCCAGCTTCAAGGCCGCATCTTTTTTGTTCAGCCCGAACAGACGGGCGGTAAAGTCGATCACATCCCCGTCCGCCTGACAGCCGAAACAGTGGAACCGGCGGTCAACCTTCATGCTGGGATGTTTGTCATCATGGAAGGGACAGCAGGCCATCCCGTTCCTGCCAACCTGTATTCCGTAAGATTCCGCAGCCTGCCTTGTGGGGACAGACTGCTTTACCGCTTCAAACACATTCGATTTTCTCACCTCCAGACAGAGAAAAAGGCACCCGGTTTCCGCAGGAAATCAGATGCCTTACAACTCCATATCGTTCTTTTTGGTCGGGGCAATCCGCCCTTCCCGTTCCCAACGCTCCCGGTTATCCCGGTCAGCGTTGATCTTTGCCTTTGCCAGCATATCCATAATGGATTCTTTGGCTTTCTTCTTGACCTGCTCCTTCCCAGCCTGCTTGACCTCCGGCTGCATCAGCGTCCGCTGGATTTTTGCCAGAGCAGTCTGCATGACATTTTTAATCTTGTTAATGACCCCATCCAGACGGGCGGCGGCGTACTCACGCTCCTTCTTTGGAGCCTTGCGCTCCGGCGACAGCACCCATTTTTTCGTTTCCTCCACCAGACGAATATCTTCCTTGTGCGTTTCCTGTCGGACGGTATCGGTCACGACCTCCACCGCCTTGTCGTAGGCCGCATCGGAAACATCATCAATGAGAGTCTCCACGTCCTCGATTTTGAGCGTCAGTTCTTCCAGCTTCTGCTCCTGCGCCGCAAGCTGCTCCTTCTGCTTCATCAGGATATAATCCTGTTTTTCCAGATAGTCCCGCCCGCCGTAGGACGGCTCCTGATCCAGATGCAGCCCATGCCGTCTGGCGATGTCAAACAGGATCGTCCGGCAGACCGCATCAAAGGTCTGCTTGCGATTGTTGTTCCGGCCTTTGGGCTTCTCCGGGTTAGGGAGAGGGATGCCCAGTTCTTCCAGCGCCTTTTCCTGCTGGGGACACAGTTCCCCGTAGCGGTTCTCACAGTCAAAGACGTGCCGCTCATGGATGTGGGGCGTCCCCTCGTCCAGATGGAGCGCCCAGTCCAGGATGTGGATATGGGAACCGAAGCGGCGCTCAAATTCCTGATAAAACTCATTGACGATGGAAAAGAGCGTATCCGGCGGGACGGATTCTCCCAGCGTGCCGATCTGGTAGATGCTTTCCTCCGGGCAGGTCTTGTTGTTTTTCAGCAAGTCCTCCACGGTGCGGTTGCGCTCGGTGTGCCGGGTTTTCTCATTCCGGGCGTTCTGGGCCTCCACATGGCCGCCGTAATGCTCGTAGTAGTACATCCGCTCAATTTCCTCAAAGCTGAAATCCGGCTGCTCCGGGTTCTCCCGGAACTCATGGGTGGTAAAGCCCCGGTAGCAGTCCCAGTAGACATTCTGCCTTGCCCGTTCTGCGTCAATGTGTTCGCTGTTCTCCACATCGAACCGGCGGTCATTGTGGCGGGGATTATAGGTGCCATGCTTGCCGGAGCGCCGTCTCTTGCATACGTCTTCATAAAGTTCATGTTGTAATCGACGTTTGCCTGGTTCGCATATCCGTTAGAATAGTCCTCTCCGTTACGTCCCGGACGTTTTCCTTTATTCTCCATCCAGATCCACATATCTGTCACATGACCCATCTCATGGTTTAAGACGGTCAGATCTCCGATAAAGTTAGAGCTGTTATAATAAATGTAATCATAATTCGGATTTCCGAATATTACGGCTACCGCTCCGTTGTTGCTCTTCCACATCGTCTGCAGCGGTTTGTAAAATTCCTGAAATACATCCTGACTGTGATCTTTATTTGCAGAGGAATCGACGATCAGGAATTTACTTTTATTAATTGACTGTGCTCCGTTTTCTGCAACGTCCACGAAGTTATCATAGCTTGTCTTGAAATCATTGATCTGATTGATCACCTGCTGCTTCTTCTGCTGTCTCCACTCATCTGTATTCTGATATCCGTTGTAAATCTGCAAGTTTCCATATACAAGAGATGTCGGGAACGATGCCAGATACAAGTTCTTCGATGTCTTATAAGACAATACCGGAAGGATCAGCTCGTTGTTTCTCTGTACCGTATTGTTTTTCA
>OGPG01002116.1_pt1 | contig 11922 bp, 8 predicted proteins | sample 1552851 | NCBI WGS metagenome assembly OGPG01 (sample SAMEA2579909, study PRJEB22360) | human gut metagenome | biome: human gut; feature: human-associated habitat; material: faeces | place: Denmark | collected 2008/2010 | reverse complement strand
CTTCTGTAAAACCTGATACATGAAGCAAAAGATTTCACAGAAAAATCCCTCCACCGCCTATCGGCAGTCCCCCTCCCTTTTCAAGGGAGGCAATTTTATTTTTCTTGACATGTGGGATTTTTTTCTGAAAAGGGCTTGCTTTTTTTTCGGGAATGTGGTATAATGTGAAAGATAATGAATGTTTGCAGGTTTCTGCATCGTTCAGCACGAAGCCGCCGCTGTTATGCTGCCGCTTTGTGTACTCGAAACTAGACGGGAGGAGGGACTTTCCCATGAGCGTACTGGAAATCATTGTTGGTGCTGTGGTACTGCTGATCAGCGTTGTTCTGATCATTATCTGCATGATGCAGGAGCAGAAGCCGCAGAACGCCACTGCTGCACTGACTGGTGCAAGCAACGATTCGTTCTATGACAAAAACCGCGGACGCACAAAGGAAGCACGTCTGAAGAAGATCACATTCATCTGCTCGGTTGTTTTCTTTGTTTTGATTCTGTTTATGGATATTGTAATGCCGCTGCTGACCAAGTAAACGGCAGATTGTCCTGTGCTTCAGGAGCCTGTTTCGATTCTAGGTTATCTAGGCGGAACAGGCTCTTATGTGTTTTCCGTCCGGAACAGCACAAGTACAGGACTTTTTTCTGACTGCACATCTTCTTTCTGCACATTCGGCAATATCGTCAGAAAAACAACAGCAATGAGAAAGCCGCACAGGGCGGCAGAAGTGAAAGGATTTTTATTTTATGGCTAATACCCAACTGGGCGGGGCTGAAACGATCGACAGCTACCGCAAGAAGATCATGACGATCCTGAAGAAAAGCGGCCGCACACCGGTCAGCGACCGCGATCTGGCTACCAAGTGCCGCACCAACCGCGGCGGGGCTGCCAATTTCCGCAAAGCGGTGCAGGAACTCTGCAAAGAGGGTGCGATCTGTGAACGCCGCCGCGGCTATGTTTCCTCCGCAAACATGGGCTACTATCCGGCAACGATCGTCCGGCTGAGCCGCACATTCGGCTTTGCCCGTCCCGAAGAAGAAGGGGCTCAGGACGTGTTTATCCCCGGCAAGTTCTTACAGGGTGCCATGACCAGGGACCGTGTCCTCATCGGCAACATTCCCTCCCGCAGCGGCAAGCCTGAAGGCGAAGTGCTGGCGATTCTGGAGGAAGCGGACAGCAAGATGACCGGCGTTATCATTGAGGACAACGGCAAGCTGATGTTCCGTGCGGACTCCATGTCCAAGACTCCCATTCAGATCCAGCGAAAGGACAGCGTGATCTATCACGAGGGCGAAAAGGTGCTGGCAGAAGTGGTTTACCGCGGTCAGCGGCACGCCGAGCACAAGGTCAAGATCGTGTTCAGCTTTGGTGTCTGCACCCGTGCAAGCGTCTGTGCCGAAGCAATGGTTGCCGTTCGCGGTGTCAACGTGGACTTTCCGGAAGAAGTCGTTGCCGAAGCCGACCAGCTGGCAAATGCTCCCATTCCGCAGGAGGAATACGCAAAGCGTCTGGACCTGCGGGAAACCCCGATCTTCACCATTGACAGTGCCAAGTCCAAGGACCTGGACGATGCCGTTTCTCTGGAAAAGACCGAAACCGGCTACCGTCTGGGCGTGCACATCGCAGACGTTTCCCACTACGTCCGCCCGCACACCCCGCTGGACAACGAAGCTCTGGATCGCGGCACCAGCATCTACTATGCAAACCGCGTTATTCCCATGCTGCCCACCAGCCTGTCCAACGGCATCTGCTCCCTGAACCCCTGCGAAGACCGTCTGGCATTCTCCGCCCTGATGGACTTGGACGAAAACGGCGAGATCGTCAAGTACGAGTTCCGGAAGACCGTGATCCGTTCCGCTGTCAAGGGCGTTTACAGCGAGGTCAACGAGATCCTCGCCGGCACCGCTTCTCCGGAGCTGCTGGAAAAGTACAAGGCTGTTCAGCACATGATCCCGCTGATGGACGAACTGTGCGACATTCGCCTGCGGGAACGGAAACGCCGCGGTGCTCCGGAACTGGAAACCGCAGAGGGTGCACTGGTCATCAATGACGAGGGTGTCTGCGTGGACGTTGTGGCACGGGAACGGGGCAAGAGCGAGTGCATCGTCGAGGAAATGATGCTGCTGGCAAACGAAGCTGCCGCAAAAATGGCACGGGAAAAGAACCTGCCCTTTGTCTATCGTGTGCACGACAAGCCCTCTCCGGAAAAGATCGAGCGTCTGGAACAGGTCCTGCTGCGGCTGGGTGTCGAAGTGCCGGTATTCACCGACATCAAGCCCCGTCATCTGGCGGAGATTCTGGACAACGCACGGGGTACTGAACTGTATCCGGTTCTGAATGTCATGGTGCTGCGTTCCATGGCAAAGGCAGCCTATGCTCCGGAAGCGATCGGACACTTCGGTCTGGCACTGAAAGACTATGCCCACTTCACTTCCCCGATCCGCCGCTATCCCGATCTGGCAATTCACCGGATCCTCAGCAACTACTGCGAAAACCCCAACGCCGAAGCGATGCACGAAAAGTACGATGCTTTCGTGATCGAAGCTTCCATGCGTTCCAGCGACACCGAAGTACGTGCCATTACCATTGAACGCAACGCCGACGACTGCTACAAGGCAGAGTACATGCAGCAGCATCTGGGCGAAATTTTCGACGGCATCATTGCCGGCGTGACCGACTTCGGCTTCTACGTGGCTCTGCCCAACACCGTAGAAGGTCTGGTACACGTTTCCACCCTGCCGGAAAGCGACTGGATCAACGACGACAGCATTGCTTTCAAGGAAGAACAGGGCAGTGCATGTTACCGTCTGGGCGACACCGTGCGGGTACAGTGCACGAAAATCGATGTCAACAGCGGCAACGTAGACTTCGCCCTCGTAGAAGAAGGACAGGAAGCCGCCGCCAAGTAAAGGCAATTTTCAATCTCAGGCAATACCGCACAAAGAGCGTCTGGCGACTTTGCACGCCATCTGCTTGCAAATTTCCCGTCATATTTCACAAAAATGCTCGTGAATACATCCAGTATTCACTCCGCTTTTTGTTTCATCTGACGAAAAATTTGACGACGCATCTGTCGCACAATCTTTGTGCGGTATTGCCCTTACAAACAACGCCCCGAAAGGTTACTGCTTTTCGGGGCGTTTTTGACAAAGCCAAAAAATCCCCGCTGCTTTTCCACAGCGGGGATTTTGTAAATCGTATCCAGTTGTGCTTAGCGGCGATCCAGAATGTTGAAGATTGCCATCAGGTCGTCATCTACCGGCTTGGACTGCTGCTGCGGTGCTTCCTGCTTCGGAGCAGCTGCCGGCTGTGCCGGTGCCGGATTCGGTGTGCTGCCGCTGACTTTAACGTCATCTACCAGCGGGTTATCTACCGGAATCGGTTCTTCTGCCGGAGCAGCTTCTTCCTCCGGTGCTTCTTCCTCTTCCGGAGCGTCCGGATCTACCATATCGAAACCAGCCGCAATTACAGTAATCACCATTTCGTCCTGCATGTCTTCCTTGAATGCCGTACCGAAGATGAATTCCACATCTTCTGCTGCCTTGTCGGTAATCATCTTGGTGGCAACATCTACGTCGGTAGACATGATGTCCTCGCTCATTGCGATGTTGATCAACAGACGCTTTGCACCGGCAATCGAAGTTTCCAGCAGCGGACTTGCGATAACAGCGTTGGCAGCTTCCTTTGCCTTGTCCTTGCCGGAGCCGTGACCGATTGCCATGTGGGCATAGCCGGCACCCTTCATAATGGTGGAAACGTCTGCGAAGTCCAGATTGATGTAGCCTTCTTCTACGATCAGATCGGAAATGCTCTTGACACCAGTCTTCAGCACGTCATCTGCCAGTGCGAAGGATTCCCGCATGGTCAGGGGCTTGTCCAGACCTTCCAGCAGCTTTTCGTTCGGGATCACGATCAGGGAATCCACATACTTCCGCAGTTCTGCGATACCTCTTTCTGCCTGTAACATCTTCTGTTCCCGTTCAAACGCAAACGGCTTTGTGACAACTGCAACAGTCAGAATGCCGGCTTCCTGTGCCAGACGTGCAACGACCGGAGCCGCACCGGTACCGGTACCGCCGCCCATGCCGGCAGTGATGAATACCATGTCAGCACCTTTCAGAGCTGCTTCGATCTCGTCTTTGTTTTCCTCTGCACTTTTCTGTCCGACTTCCGGCTTGTTGCCGGCACCGCGGCCTCTGGTGAGTTTCGAACCGATCTGGATCTTGGTGGTTGCCTTGGAATTATTCAATGCTTTTGCGTCAGTATTGACTGCAATATACTCGATGTCATGTACATCAGAAGATGCCATGCAGTTCAGGGCGTTGCCGCCGCCGCCGCCGACACCGATCACCTTGATATTTACATCGGGATCAAACGCATCTTCATAGATAAAATCAGTCATCTCAACATTTCCTCCTACAAGAACTTCTGTGGTACGCTGTATATTTTCCGCATCGTCCGTCTTCCGCACATACGGATACCTTCTTTAGAAATACACTTATTATTTTAACACATTTCCGAAAGCATTGCAAGCTTTTTTTTGAAATAAATCGGGTTTTTCCCTTTCCCACAAGATTTTAAGGGAAAATCCGCCTGAATTTCACAATTTCATACAGATTCCGCAAGAACATTTTCGTTACTGCCAGCCTGCCGCTGTTGTTGTGGTTTCTGTCTTGGTTTCTGTGGTAACGAGATTGCCGTATTCGTCGGTTTCCGTCACAGGATTTCCGTATTCGTCCGTTGCAGTGGTTTGCAGCGGTGCCGTGGTCTGCTGTTCCACCGCCTCCTTGTCCCGATAGGAACACTGGTGGTCGCCCACCATAGAGAGATAGCCCACCTTGTCGGGGGACAGCTGCTCCAGCACAGTTTCCGCCAGCGTGATCTTATAGTCCATATCGCTCCAGTTTCCCAGCTGAAAGGACACTCTGCCGTCAAAGATCAGGTTGATGTTGTATTTATCTGTGAGGTCGATGGAAGTCACCGGACAGTCCAGCCCCTTGGCGATCCGTTCGGACAGGGACTGAAAGATCTTGTCCTTCTGGCTGTCCCGCGATGCCAGCGTTTTCCCCGGCTCCCGCACGGAAGCTTCGAAGCCGGTGATCGTTGGCAAGGACGGATCACTGTCCGGACCGCTGACCAGAATTTTTCCGGCGGCACTGACTTGCAGCGTACCGCTGGAATCCGTCACATTAAACGCCGCCTTGCTGGGTTCAATGGTGATGACCAGCCGGTCGGGGAAGTCCTTCTGGATCGAAACGCTGTCCACAAAGATCAGCCGGCTCAGAATGTTTTCCTTGACCGTTTCGCGGTTCAGCCGCATCATATTGTCACCGGTATGTACACCGGAAGCCTTTACCACGTCGTTTTTTTGATACGGCTGGTTGGCATCTCCGGCAACGACGATCTGCTCAATATTAAAGAACACTGTCATCGACAGCGACACACCCACACCAATCACCAGAATTGCCACCAGCAGCCCGTACAGCGGTCGGAACCGATTCCGGCGGCGGCGGCGTTTCGAACTGGTCTGGCTCTGGATCTCTGTTTTTTCCACGTCCTGCATGACTTCTGCTCCTCACTTCTTTTCTATGGAAACACTGCATAAAGCCCGCCTGACGGCTTTGCACGCAATCTGCTTGCAGATTTTCCGTCATATTGCCTAGAAATCTGACGACGCATCTTACGCACAAGCTTTATTCAGTGTTTCCCTATCCGACACGTTTTGGTGTCTGTTCTGCCGGCGGATTCCGATACAGGGGCAGTTTCCACGCGGGAAATTTTTGCCCCAACGCCCTGCAATGCCTGCTCGATCGCCTCATATCCGCGGTCAATGTGTGCGATCTGCCGCACCTCTGTTTTCCCCTGTGCTCCCAGCCCCGCCAGCACCATGGCGGCTCCGCCCCGCAGATCGGTGGCAGCAACGGAAGCACCGCTAAGAGAACGCACACCGGTGACTACGGCAATTCTGCCGGACACGCGAATTTTCGCCCCCATTTTCACGAGAGCGTCCACATGGCGATAGCGGTTCTCGAAAATGTTTTCTTCCAGCACGCTGACACCGTCCGCCAGACTCAGCATTGCCATGAAGATCGCCTGTGCATCGGTGGGAAAACCGGGGTGAGGCATGGTACGGAGAAACGGCACCGCCCGCAGCCGCCGCGGTGCCAGCAGGTGCAGCCGATCCGGTTCTGGAAATACCCGACAGCCGGTCTGTTCCAGCACAGGGAGCATATTCTCCATGGGCTGGGTGCTGACACCACGCAGGCACAGCGTCCCGCCGGTAATTGCCGCCGCCCCCAGATAGGTCACGCCGGCAATGCGGTCGGGCATGATCGTGTGACGGCTGCCCCGCAGCTTCCGGACACCGGAGATCACAATGGTGCTTTCGCCGTCGCCGGAGATGTCTGCCCCGCAGCCCCGCAGAAATGCTGCCAGATCGCAGATCTCCGGTTCTCTTGCCGCATTGTGCAGCACCGTTCTGCCCTCTGCCAGCACCGCCGCCAGCATAACATTTTCCGTAGCTCCTACCGAGGGGAACGGCAAGTGTATGCCTGCTCCGTGCAGTCCCTCCGGTGCGGTGCAGTCCAGCTGTCCCCCATGTACAGAAAAATGTGCACCCATTTGCCGCAGGGCATCTAAGTGCATATCAATGGGACGGGGACCCAACTCACAGCCGCCGGGATAGGAAAGATGACAGCTGCCGGAGCGTCCCAGCACAGCCCCCAGAAAAATGATCGAAGACCGCATCTCCTGCATCAGCACTTCGGGGATCGTATCCGCACACAAGTCCCGCACCTGTACTGTCACGGTATGTTCCTGCACGGTACACCGGCAGCCTAGGTGTGTCAGGATCCGGCATGCCGCAAACACATCTGTCAGGCGGGGACAATTTTCCAGAACCGTTTCGCCGTCACAGAGCAGCGTTCCCGCCAGAATGGGCAGGGCACTGTTTTTTGCCCCATGGAGAAAAATTTCTCCCTCCAGCGGTTTGCCGCCCTCAATCACCAGTTTTTGCAAACTGCATCACCTCTTTTTATTTTCAGTGTATGCAGTTTCGACAGAATTGGTGAAATGTTCCGGCAAGCAGGCTTTCTACAGTGTTTCCTGCGGTCTTATTTGGATTTTGCTTTCTGATACAGCTGGGCGACCACGTTCCAGATGCGGTCGTCCGTGTCTGCAATTTCCAGCGACTTCGCCTTGTGCCCCATTTCCGTCAGGCGTTCCCGATCGGCATAGAGCTGTTCCACTTCTGCAATGATGCGTTCCGGCGAAGCGTCTTTCTGTTCAATGACCACAGCTGCACCGGCATCGCCCAGCACGTTGGCGTTGTGCAGCTGGTGATTGCCGGTGACGATGGGGGACGGGATCAGAATGGAACCCCGTCCGGCAGCCTCCAGTTCCGCCAGCGTGGACGCACCGGAACGGCAGATGACCAGATCTGCCGCCGCCAGACAAACGTCCATGTCATTGATGTATTCCGTGATTCGCAGACGGTCGCCTTTCAGCGGAATGCCTGCCGCAGCCATTGCCTTGGGGAAGGTTTCCTTTCCCATGCCGCCGTAGCCGTGAATGTGGTTGATCGACAGCCCCTTCTGCACGTGCCACGGAATCACCTTTGCCATTGCTTCGTTGATGCAGCCTGCTCCCAGACTGCCGCCGAACGAAAGAATGCACATGCCGTCATCAAAGCCCAGCTGCTTCCGTGCTGCGGCTCTGTCCATGCCGGAAATGCCGCCACGCACCGGCAGACCGGTGACGGTATACGGACAGTTCAGGTGGAAGAATTCCAACGCCTTTTCCACAGTCAGCATCACGTGGTCTACTTCCTTTGCCAGCATCTTGTTGGTGACACCGGGGAATGCGTTCTGCTCGTGAATGGCACAGGGAATCCCCATGCGGGCTGCGGCGTGGAGAATCGGTCCTGCCACATAGCCGCCGGTGCCAATGGCAATGTCCGGCTGGAACTGCTTCAGGATCTGCTTGGCACGGTGCTGCGAAGTTGCCAGATAGTACACCGCCTTACAGTTCCGGCGAATATTTTTCAGCGTCAGCTTCCGCTGAAAGCCTGCCACATGCATGGTTTCCATCGGATAACCCCCCCCCCGGCCCAGACGTGCCTCCATGCCGTTGGGCGTTCCCACAAACAGGAACTCTGCGGACGGGTCATGTTTTTTGATGATCGAGGCAATGGCAAGTGCCGGATTGATATGACCGCCGGTGCCGCCTCCTGCTAATAATACTTTCACGCGTTACCTCCCTGCAGCTGTACTTCTGCCTGTGGTGCTCTCTCCGCTGCCGGTACCCGCTGGGGCGACTGATACCGTACACGGGAGATGTTCAGGACAATGCCCATTTCCGCCAGCTGTAGAATCAACGCCGTACCGCCGTAGCTGAAAAAGGGCAGACTGATGCCCGTATTGGGAATCAGGTTGCTGACAACCGCAATATTGAAAAATGCCTGTAGTCCGATATGAGATGTCAGACCAATTGCCATTAACATGCCGAACTTATCCTTGGCACGCATAGCAATATAGAATCCGCGAATGACCAGCAGGGTAAACAGCAGCACTACTGTGAGTGCTCCCACCAGCCCCAGTTCCTCGCAGACGATAGAGAATACAAAGTCGTTTTTGGTTTCCGGCAGGTACAGATACTTCTGGCGGGATTCCCCCAGTCCCAGACCGAACAGTCCGCCGGAGCCAATGGCGATCAGGGACTGACAGGTCTGCCATGTATTGCCCTGACTGTCTGCAAACGGATCTACCCATGACTGGATACGCTTCTGAATGTAGTCGTAGTTGCGGGACATGATCGAAACCACCAGCAGGGCACCTGCCGCACCGATAATGCCGATCAGCAGAAACTGCTTGAGATTGACACCGCCTACAAAAATCAGAATGATACAAGTCATGACGATCAGAGCCGTTGCAGAGATGTGCGGTTCCTTGATGAGCAGTGCCGCAGGTACCAGCAGTGCCAGCAGCATCGGCAGCATGCCCCGCAGGAAATACCGCATGTTGTCATAGTTCTTGGTGATGACATAGGAGTAGAAGATCACCATGCCGATCTTCATGGTTTCCGAAGGCTGAAAGTTGAAACTGCCAATGGCGATCCAGCGGGTCGCACCGCCGTCAGTAACGCCGATTCCCGGAATAAACACCATGACCAGCAGGATCAGCGGCAGCACATACGCACCGATCGCGATCAGTTTTTTCTGAAAGAAATGATAGTCCACCATGCACAAAAACAGCATCAGCACCAGACCCAGTCCGGCATTTTTCATCTGGCTGACGGCATAGTAAGAACCCTCTTTTCCCTCGGCAATTGCCCACGCATAGCTGGCGGAGAACATCATGACAATGCCCATGACCAGCAGTGCAATGACAATGAGGAAAAACGGCAGATCGACTTCCCCGTACTGTACCCCACGCCTCCAGAAAAGCTGCATATCCCCCAGTCTGCGTTTTTTTCCGGCAGTTTCTTTTTCCGCCATATAGAACCTCCTTCTGCCTTACAGCAGTACCAGCAGCAGTCCGCACAGTCCGGTAACTGCACCGAACAGCGAAAATGTGATCACAATTTTATACTCACTGAATCCGCTCATCTCAAAGTGGTGGTGGATCGGTGTCATCTTGAAGATGCGGCGGCCTTCGCCGTACTTCTTCTTGGTATACTTGAAATAAGTCACCTGGATCATAACGGACAGTGCTTCCAGAATGTACACCAGAGCCACCAGAATCATGCTCAGGTGCTGGTGGCTTGCCAGTCCGATAGCTGCCACAGAGGCACCCAGATACATCGAGCCGGTGTCCCCCATGAAGATCTGCGCCGGGAAGGAGTTGTACCAAAGGAAGCCGACCAGCGCGCCGACCAGCGCCGCGGCGAAGACGACCAGTTCGCCGCTGTCAGGGATGTACATGATATTGAGGTAGTCGGCGTATACGATATGTCCTGAGAGATAGGCCAGTACGCCCAGTACCGCCACGATCGGCACCGAGACCCCCGTGGCCAGACCGTCGAGTCCGTCGGTGAGGTTGGCGCCGTTGGAGACGGCCGTCACCACGAAGATGGCGACCAGCACGTAGAGCAGCCACGTCATCGTGGTGTTGCCGCCCGTGAGCCAGCCGTAATCGAATTCGTTGTCTTTGATGAAGGGAATGGTCGTCTGGGTGGTCTTGAGGCTTTCGGAGCTGAGGACCACGTTGCGGTGTACGGTTTCGAGCACGGAGCCGTCCTCGTTCATGTAGACGGTCTGTACGGGCTGTACGATTTTGTCGCGGACGACGATCTCCTGCGACAGGCACATCGTCGTGCCGACGATGATACCCAGCCCGACCTGTCCCACGATCTTGAAACGGCCCTTGAGCCCCTCCTTGTTGTGGCGGAAAACCTTGATGTAGTCGTCCAGTCCGCCGATCAGCCCCAGCCATACGGTCGAGACGATCATCAGCTGGATGTAGATGTTGTCGAGCCGTCCGAGCAGAAGGATCGGAACCAGAATCGCAAGCAGGATGATCACGCCGCCCATGGTGGGGGTGCCGCGCTTCTGGAGCTGTCCCTCCAGACCGAGGTCGCGGACCTCTTCGCCGATCTGCTTGCGGCGCAGGAAGTCGATGATCTTGCGGCCGAAAATGATGACGATCAGCAGCGCGAGGATGATCGACGCCGCGGCGCGGAACGAAATGTACTGGAACATGCCCGAACCGGGCAGGTTGTAGGCTTCGTCCAGATACTTGAAGATGTAATAGAGCATATTGTTCGTTGGGTTTTATTTACCGAATGAATCGAAGGCTTTGCGGACCTCCTCCCGGTCGTCGAAGGGGTGTTTCACGTCGCCGACGATCTGATAGGTTTCGTGGCCCTTGCCCGCCACGAGCAGGATGTCGCCCGGCTGCGAGAGCATCACTGCCGTGCGGATGGCTTCGGCGCGGTCGGCGATGCGCAGGAAGCGCGCGCCGGGTTCGAGTCCCGCCGCCATCTGGTCGAGAATCGCTTCGGGCGACTCGTGGCGCGGGTTGTCCGACGTGAAGACGGCCGTGTCGGCGTACCGCACGGCGATCTGCGCCATTTCGGGCCGCTTGGTGCGGTCGCGGTCGCCGCCGCAGCCGCAGACGACGATCAGCTTCTGCGCCGGGGTGCGGATCTCCTCGATGGTGCGGATCACGTTTTCGAGCGCGTCGGGCGTGTGGGCGTAATCGACGACGGCCGTGACGCCGTTTGCGCTCCGGACCAGTTCGAAGCGGCCGCTGACCGGGTGCAGCATGCTCGCCGCGCGCAGCGTTTCGCCGCGGTCGAAGCCCAGCAGAACCGCCGCGCCGTATACGGCCAGCAGGTTGTAGGCGTTGAAGCGGCCCACCAGCCCGACCCATACCTCCTGTCCGTCGATGCGCAGCAGCATGCCGTCCGGGTGCATTTCGACGATCTTGCAGCGGAAGTCGGCCATCGAGCGCAGCGAGTAGGTGTGTATGGCTGCGGCGGTGTTCTGCACCATCACGCGGCCGTTTTTGTCATCGGCGTTGGTCAGCGCGAAGGCCTCTTTTGAGAGTGAGTCGAAGAAGAGTTTCTTGGCGCGGATGTATTCGGCGAAGGTCTTGTGGTAGTCGAGGTGGTCGTGGGTGATGTTCGAGAAGATGCCGCCCGCGAAGTGCAGCCCGCGCGTGCGCTCCTGCACGATGGCGTGCGACGAACACTCCATGAAGCAGTACTCGCACCCCTCGTCGGCCATTTCGCGCATCATGGCGTTGAGCCGCACGGGGTCGGGCGTGGTGTGCGTCGCCTCGACGGTGCGTTCGCCGACCTTGTAGACTACGGTCGAAATCAGTCCCGCCTTATGACCCAAGGCCCGTACGAGGTCGTACAGCAGCGTTACGGTCGTGGTCTTGCCGTTGGTGCCGGTGATGCCCACGAGTTTCAGCGCGCGGCTGGGG
>OGPG01002115.1_pt1 | contig 11924 bp, 7 predicted proteins | sample 1552851 | NCBI WGS metagenome assembly OGPG01 (sample SAMEA2579909, study PRJEB22360) | human gut metagenome | biome: human gut; feature: human-associated habitat; material: faeces | place: Denmark | collected 2008/2010 | reverse complement strand
ACAAAAAGGGTCCTGTCGTAGGGGTCTTACCATGTGCACCAGCCACACCAAAGCTAGTGAACTGATTCATGAAATGACCCAAAAATTCATGGTAACGCTTGAACTTATAACCATTTTTAATGGCATAAGCAATTTCAACGTTGTTATCTTCACGAAAAGCATTCCCAGCAATCAATTCAACATCTTCAGTGATGTTTTTTTCATCGAAAGGAAGGATTGGAATGCCCGCTTGCTCAAGACCACGTTGAGTGAAGTAGTATTTTTCCACATCGGAACCTTGAACCTTGTGTCCCATTTGATGGAGCATCAAAGCCAAAGCCGACATACCAGATCCTTTAATTCCAATAAAATGATAAGTTTTTGACATAGTTTCTCCTTGCAATCAAACTGCGATTAATTTGCATCTTCTAAATGCGTCAAATTTAGTTCTTGAGCAATTCGGTGTTCACGGTGAATTTGACGTTCTGTGTAATTATAAACCTGGCTACGTTTCAAGAAGTCATAGCTATTTTTCTTGACGTTCTTACGAGATGGATTACTAGGTTGTTGATAAGTTGGAGCCACTTCTGCCAAGATATAAGTATCTTGTTTCAGACGATTTGCCAAGTGATGGATTTTTGAGTGTTTACCATTTGGTGCTAATGTTCTCTTAATAGCACTTACAGGAGCTCCCAAGATAGACGTCATCACTGGCTCCTTATCTGTCGTTACAGCAACTGCCTCAACAGTAGCCTCAAAGCTTGGCTTATTTTCTACCTTAGGCTTAGCAGCTAGTGAACGGATATTCGTAGATTTAGTTGATTGAGCTTCTTGGCGTAGGTATTTTTGGCGTTTATCACGTACGTCACGCTTCGCCTTTTCACGGGCTTCTTCAGCATAAGTCATTCCATCCTCTTGTGTTTCAGCTCGGTCTGGAGCCTGCTTACGTTTATGAGGCTTAGCTGACAAGAAATCATGGTTCAGAAAGAAATCGTTATAGTCCTTATCCTGATAAGGACCACGGATATTAGTGATTAAATCTTCATTTTCGTATAAACGCATAGAGATAGGTTCTTGCAAGCAAGATTCTCCGTCCGGAATCAACGGAAATTGTCGTCTTTGGCGATGCATAAAAGACTTCCTTTCGTTTTCGAGATGATACGTATCTTAATATAAACAATCGGGAATGGGGAGATACGTCTTGCAATATTCTATTATATCCTAATTCAAAAGATTTGCCTAGTGTCATTTTTATATCTTAGTATTCCAATATTAAGTATAACAGATTAAGATATTGCAATACCAAGAATTTCTTTAATATCCTCAACTGTCATGCTAGCACAGCTTTCATTGCCATCTAATACTGTTGTAACGAGATTTTTCTTACCTTCTTGAAGCTCAAGAATCTTCTCTTCGATAGTACCTCTTGTAATCAAACGGAAAACTTCGACATTTTGTTTCTGACCTATACGATGAGCACGACTAATAGCCTGCATTTCCACCGCTGGATTCCACCAAAGGTCAATCAGAATAACTGTATCAGCACCAGTCAAGTTGAGCCCTACCCCCCCTGCTTTTAAAGAAATCAAAAAGGCATCTCGACTCCCCTGATTGAAGGCTCTGGTCATCTCCTGACGACTATCAGATGGGGTCGACCCTGTTAGCTTATAAGAGGAAATACCTAACTCTTGTAAAAGTTCCTCTGTAATATCTAACATCCCACGAAATTGTGAAAAAATAAGGACACGATGGTCTGATTCCTTAATTTGACTAAGTAGGTCTCTAAGACTATCTAATTTCCCACTATCACCAGCGTAATCCATAAAGAGGGCTGGCGTGTCACAGATTTGGCGTAAGCGGGTAATTCCTGACAAGATTTCCACCTTACGACGATTGATTTCCTGATCACTTGCTGAAATTAAACCTTGTTGCATCTGTTGCAATTGTGCTAAATAAATAGCCTTTTGACTATCCGACAATTCACTTTGGTGTGTAATTTCAATCAGGTCCGGTAAATCAGGAAGAACCTCATCTTTTTTACGTCTAAGAATAAATGGAGTAATGTACCGGGCCACTTCCATAGGTGTTAGCTTAAGAAAAGTTTTCTTAGCTGGTAAAAGCCCTGGTAAAACAATCTGGAAAATAGACCAAATCTCCAACAAATGATTTTCAATAGGCGTTCCAGATAGAGCTAGGCAATGCGGAACAGAAAAATCACGTAAATATTGAGAAATCTTCGTCTGAGTATTCTTCATGACCTGTGCCTCATCTAGAATGAGATAATCATACTGACCAGCCTTATAAACATCAAAATCCTGACGGAATGAAGCATAGCTAGTAATAATAATCTGATGGTCTTCTGCAATGATCTCATCACGTTTTGGCTTAAGTCCATAAGAAACTGCTACATCTAACTGAGGAGCAAATTTTTTAAACTCATCCTGCCAATTGTAAATTAAACTCGATGGCGATAGAATCAAGACTCGTTGTCCATCCTCTAAATGTGCAGAAAGATAAGCAATGGTCTGTAAAGTTTTCCCCAACCCCATATCGTCGGCTAAAATACCACCAAAACCATAGTGATGCAACATTGATAGCCATTGAACTCCTCTTTCTTGGTAAGGACGAAGGTCAACTTCTACATGATAGGATGGCAAGTCGAATGTTTCCGGTTTTCTCAAATGTTGCGCTAGCTGTTGAAAATCTTCTGAAAAACGAACAGAATCATTTTCTGAAAGAGAGTCCATCAATTGATAGGCGGCTAATTGATGGAGTTCTAGATGCCCTTCCCCCGAATAACGGGCCCTCAAAGTTCTTAGACTCTCACTGATACGTTGTGTCCCCTCATCAAAGACAATCAACTGACCACTACGATTAACAAAGTAGGGCGCTCTGTCCATCAAAGCTTCTAAAGCATGATCCACATCCTCATCATCGAGACTTGAAAAATCAAACGAAATCTCTAATAGATTTCCTTGACGCTCTACCTGAATTTGTGGACTCTGTTCAACACGTAAGTCACGCAACTCCTGTCCAATAAGAACTGGCCCTGCATTTTCAAAAGCTGGTAGAGTATTTATAAAGAAATCATAGAGCTCTTGATTACTATTTAAGCGTTTAGATGACTGAAAATCAGGGGTAAATCCATGTTTAACCATCAAACGAAAAATAGCCTGTTCATTACGATAGTTACTAGTAAAGCCTAAATGACTTAACTCATAACGATTATCCACAACATATCCATCAAAATCAAAAGCCAATGTGAGCACAACCTCGCGTTCACCTATCTGACCAGCGACGCGGGACAAAACGCCGTGAAACGGATTCAGGCCTCGGATGATGTGATTCACCACTGAGAAAACGCTTTTGGGGCTTTAACCGGTCCCATAGTCTTAAAATCAGAAAGACTAGCAGCTAAGATAGCTTGTTCTTCTAGATTAAAACTGACATGTTTATTCAAATCGCTTCCGATAGGGAGAGAACGTAAGCCAAGCAAAATTTTTTGCTGTTTTCTATTAAGACGATAGAAAACACCCTGATAAAAGATAATACGATTATTAAAAAATGTTTGGCTATTTTTCTCAGCAACAGTCAATTCAATCATTTTGGGCTCGACACAAATATCAAACGAGAAAAGATTGGCTTCAGCAGTCAAGTCCTCTACCAAAAAGCTGCGATATTCAATACCTTCCCATTCAAACCTGAAGCCATCCAAATCTTGCATCAACCTCAATCCCTCCTCAAAAAAACCATAGGGGAGACTAAGGTGTCGTGCATTATTCGGTAAAATAAAGGTTAAATTTGTTTTGGCTTCATCTGGAATCATCCGTCCTAAAAAGTCTAAAAATGCTTGTGAAGCCTGGTCAAACTGAATGAGTGATAGAGGTTCATAGTAATTCTTACCTATCTGATAATAGCCTTCAGTCTCTATAAGCTTGAGGAAGGCTGGGATATCTCGAACAACGTAAGAACGTTCGTCCGGTAAGCGACGTAAACGTAAACTCCACCAAATCTCTGAACCAAAGGTAGATTCCTCTCCCTCTACCGTGAGGCTATATCTAACTGTATCATTCTCATTCAGAGAAAGGCTCTCTAAAAATAAACCACCAAAAGAACGCCCCCGCTCTTGGTCCTGGGCGGACTCTTGTTTCTCCTCTAATTTTGCTAAGAGACGCTGGCCCTCCTTAGCATTTTTTAGATAGTACTCAACCGCTGCCAAATGGGAGCAATAGCCTTTTTGAGCGAAAAAATCACAGTCACACATGATTTCAGGATCATCGAGTGCATAAATTAAATGATGTTGACCAACCGTCGTGTCCAACTGAGTTTCTGAGACCTGACTAATGGCAATTAAACCCTTTTCAAAAAGTTTAATTCCCTCATTACGGACTCTACCCGGAATCAATTTCGCCATAGTATTCACCCCTATCTTATCCCCCTATTATAGCACAAAACTCTTATAAATTCGGACTTCACAAAGATAAAACAAAAAAAACACTCCCTAGGGAGTGTCGTCGATTTTTATTAATAATCAAGTTTATCTGAGTGACCTGAACCATTGCCTACATAGTAACCTGTCTTACAGTTGATACTAAAGAGATAAGTTCCATCTGGAAGGTACATGTTGTAATAACCATTTCCGTTGATGATGTTGACTGGCTCAAGGATAAAGTTATCTCCTGAGAAGTACCCACGTGAGTGAGATGTTGCAATGATCTTATCAAGAACACCATCAGCCCAAGTCCAAGCTGGATTACTTGTATCCGCTACTACGTTTGCATTATAAGGCACACGAGAGCGATCACGTTGAAGGATAGATGGATTGTAATTCATGATGCCACGTGTCACAACTGTTGAAGTTGCAGCTGTACCACTAGAAACTCCACCAGCCGCACCTGTTACACCTGAATTAGCTGCTCCAGATGTGTTGTCTCCCGAAGGAGTAGCGGTATTAACACTTTCAGAAGCTGTCACTGCAGACGTTGCACTTGCAGCCTTACCCTTTTCTTCAAGCTGTGTTTTACCGCCCTTAATGACTTCTTGGATAATGCTATCAAGACTAGCATTGCCAGTATTTGTTACACGTTCTGAAAGATCATTAAAGTTTGCATCAGATTTAACTGAGATAGAGGCATTATAGCTACCGTCTACAAGAGCATCTGATTCATACTTACTATTGACTTTTTCAATAGCTTCGATTTGTTTCTTCAAGTTATCGTATTTGGTCTTAGCTGCATCATAATACTTGGTTTTTTCCAATTTTTTAAGTAGTTTTTCCAAGTCTGATAGCTTACCAAATTGATCATTAGCTAGTTTTGTTTGCTCATCATCTGTGAAGAAATTCTTATACATTTCTTCAAAGGCCTTATTATCAGCAGCTGACGTATCCTTGCTTGATGATGATATCACTGCTGAAGAAGCAGTGCTTGTAGTTTTCGCAGATTGGCTATGTGTTACTTTATAAAGAGCATAGCTCCCACCAATTATAGCTAGAGCAAGAACCGTGAGAGCACCGATAACAACACCCTTACGGCGATAAACTGGAATATCACCATCAAAGACACCTTTATGAGATGGAGAAATATACCCTGAAGAGATTTTATCTTCTGCTGATGGACGACTAACTGTCATAGACACTTTTGGTGTCGCTTTTGCTTCATCAGCTTTAACTCCTGTTACACCAGCAACTGTTGTGGCAATAGCGTCTGAGTCGATTGTTTCTGAGACTCCAACATCTTCCAACAGAGGTTTAGAGGCTTGTGGTTCAGAAGACTTGTCATCAGCAGGTAAAGTACTTTCTGGTTCCGGATCATCAACATTGTCTACCATAGCAGTGTTATCAACTTGTTGATTAGTTGAGGTAGTCGTCGCAGTAAGGGCTTCACCAAGATCAAATTTTTCTGCTTCTGACGTGATAAAACGGTCAGCATTAGTTGATGTTATAATGGTTTCAGAGCTTTCACTTTCTGGTTTCACAGTGATTTCAGAGTCAACAGGAGCTTGAGTATCATCTGCCTTAGTTTCAGTTGTGCCAAAACCAGATGTAATAGGTGTTACTGTTTCGTCAGCAGTCGTTGAGTTAGTTGACTCATTAGCCAATGTTTGACCAATCAAACCTGAATCAGCAAATTCCTGACGTTGCTTTTGAATGAAGGCATCCAAGGGTGATGTATCGCCATCTGCTTCAATTTTCTTTGAAAATTTTTGTGAGGTAACTTCTTCACGATGTTGCTTAATATACTTATCCAAAATACTATCTGTTTCGGTTACACCAGCATTAATCTCAGCTTCTTTGCGGACAGCCTCACCGACTGTCATTTCCTTGGCATCTTGGAAATCTAACTCTTGGCTTTCTTCATAGCCATTTTGTGTTTTATCTTCTGACACGTTTAATTTACCTTTCTAGCCTCAGAACGGCGAACACGCTCTCCAAAATATTGATACAAATCAACGCGAAGTGTTCCGTTATAAAGCTTACGTTTTTTATCAGCTTTCATGCCGTATTTACTTTCAAATTGTTCATCACTGGTCAAGATAAACTTGCTCCACGTTTTAAGCGGCGCAAAAGTTTGACCCATTTCATTATACAAGATATCCACGGCCTTGTCATCCAACAAGCGCTCCCCATAAGGAGGATTTGAAATAATGACACCGTTTATTTTATCTGTTTTCAAGTCCTGTAAACGCATTTGTTTGAATTTAACAACATCTTCAAGACCAGCTTCGCGAGCATTAGCCTTAGCAATCTCAACCATACGGCTATCAATATCACACCCCATAATGTCTAATGCAACATCGTAATTTGCCTTGCTATCAGCTTCATCTCGTACTGACTGTACTAAATCTTTACCCACCCAATTCCATGCCTCAAAAGCAAAATCACGATTAAAACCTGGTGCAATATTCATTCCAATCATAGCAGCTTCAATACAGAAGGTCCCCGAACCACAAGTTGGGTCAATCAAAGGTTTGTCAGGATACCAGTTGCTAAGTTCAAGAATAGCAGCTGCCATATTTTCTTTAATCGGTGCTCCACCTTTATCAGTACGATAGCCACGCTTAAAGAGACTAGCACCTGTAGTATCAATTAAAACAGTAGCCTTATCCTTTAAGATGGAAACTTCAATCTTAAATTCCGCACCTGTTTCTTGAAGAGGCACTCCTTCCGGACGGTGGAAATACTTCTGTAGTTTTTTAACGACAGCTTTTTTAGAAATCGCCTGAACAGACGGCTCATTATGAAGCTTTGATTTAACACACTTAGCTTTTGAAATTGGGAACTTTGCACCTAAGGGAAGATAATTTTCCCAGTCCAAAGCAAAAACTCCCTGAAAAAGCTCCTCAAAAGTACGTGCTGGAAACTCACCCACCACAATCTTGATACGGTCTGCAGCTCTCAACCAAAGGTTAGTTTCAGCAATTGCACGAACATCACCTTGAAAACGCACCTTACCATTTTCAACCTGGGTCTCATACCCCAACTCACGTAGTTCACGTCCAACCACAGCTTCAAGTCCGGCTGCAGCAGTTGCTACTAATGTAAATGTTTCTTTCATTGTCATCCTTTTACCTAATTATTACGAGTACAAATTTCCCTAAGCTATAGCTTATTATTCACTCTTGCCCTTAGATGGTAGACGCAAAAGAGACGATTCTTGCTAAAAGAAGGCTGAGACATGTGTCCCAGCCTCACCTATATGCAATTTTCTATAAGCCATGTTTTGTTCCAGAAGTGACTAGGTACCACTTCCTTCGATAATCATCTGTCTACTGCATAGCAGTCAGAATGGTCCGTTCGTTTCCGGCCATCCCATGCCCCTACCAAAGTTTGGGTTGCTAGCTTGAGGGGTTTACCGCGTTCCACTTTTTAGGTTTCCCTAAAAACTCCGTCACTGTGGCACTTTCAGAGTTACTAGAGCTTATCCTTAGACTTAGCTCCTTCACTCGCCGTAACTTGAATACCAAGTCCCTAGGCTTATGGATTCACCTAGCACAAACACTACTGGCATCACAGCCAGTGCTAGCATGGACTTTCCTCATGGAAGACTTACTTGCAACCATGCGATTATCCGAAAATTGCACAAAACCAGTTTTATTCGACGATTTGTTTTCCAAAGACCTCTTTTTCCAAACGACTGATACGTTTTAAGATATCATAGTTTGAAGCCGAAGCAATATTGGCAGTGGCATGTGATGGTTCACTTGTCGCACTTGCATATGCGGGACGGCTTGCAGGAGCCGATGTTGCCTTAGCCTTCAGTTTTGCATTTTCTTCTTGCAATTCCTTAACTAGAGCAATGTAGACAGTGTAATCTTTGATCACATCATCTAGAAACTCATCAACTTCTGTTTTATCGTATCCACGTATGCTTGTTTTAAATTCTTGTTCGTAGATTTTCTTGGGCGTTAAATTAATCTTAGCCATTATTCTTCTCCAATACTTGTCTTATCCAACTTACTAATACTTTACAGTCTATTGTTTTCATGATACAGAAAAAAATATAAAAATGCAAGTTTAAAACGCAATTATATCCTATTCCGACATGACTTCATTGAGGTCATCAAAAGTCAATCGAAATAAGGGATAATCACTTGCTGCTATTATCATATTGTAAAAATATTTCAAATTTGTTTCATTTTCAGGCTCATAAAATAAATAAGCTTGGTCTGTATTATCGATGAGAAACTGATTAAATTGTTTGAACTGAGCTGGCGATTGATAAGCTGGAAAACTATACTTTACGAAATCAACTTGTTTAAAGGCTGCCAATTTTTCTTGGTTAGCTTCACTCCAATTCTGACCGTGTGTTTCAAATGGAAATAACGTCGCTAACCTCAAAGGGTAGTCTTTCTGAAGTTCCTTAGCCACTTCTAGCGCCCAAAATTCAAAACCAAGGTTCCCAGTAAAAATCATCCAATCCACACCTTCATCTAAAAAACGTTTAAGATCACGTTTGATTGCTTTCTTAATGATGTTTACCTTAGGATCCTTGTCTTTAAAAACACCAAGTTCAAAGCTCTTATAGCCCGTTATGAGTAGTGATGTCATTTATTGTTTTCCTCGCTCATTTTATGGTATAATAAAATAGTCTTTATGCATATCTTATAAATAAGAAGGGAAAGAAATGGTAAACTATCCCCATCAGATATCTCGTAAGATAGCACAAGTACGTACTAAAAAATCTAATAGAGTTGACTTTGCCAATCGGGGGATGAACTTTGAATCTGCTATTAATGCGACTAATGATTACTATTTGTCGCGTGGCTTAGCCGTTATTCATAAGAAACCTACACCGGTTCAGATCGTCAAAGTCGATTATCCAAAACGCTCACGAGCAAAGATTGTAGAAGCTTACTTTAGGCAAGCCTCAACTACTGACTACTCTGGCGTTTACAAAGGATACTATATTGATTTTGAAGCCAAGGAGACACGGCAAAAGACATCTATGCCTATGAAAAACTTTCATGCGCATCAAATTAAGCACATGTCTCAGGTCATCAATCAAGATGGCATCTGCTTCGTGCTACTCCACTTTTCAACGCTTAAGGAAACCTACCTTCTGCCTGCCAAAGACTTAATCGCTTTTTATCAAATTGATAAGGGGACAAAATCAATGCCTCTTGATTATATCAAAAAAAGAGGTTATGCAATCGCAGAATCAGCTTATCCTCAAGTTCCTTATTTAGAGATCATTGAAAAATTATTAGGTGGTAACACATAATGGCTAAATTTAATTTCAGCAACTTTAAAGAATCACTTAACGGTTCAACTAAACGTGCTAAAAACACACAGGTTAAACGTTCAGATTCTTCTCGCTATAGCAAAGGAAAACGCTCAGCTGCTTCAGATCAAAATTTAGGATGGCGTATTGCAAAATACGCTTTTATTGGACTACTCACTTTCTTTGTAATCTGTGTCATCGCTGGTGGTGGACTCTTTGCTTACTATGTTAGCAGTGTTCCTAAACTTACCGAGAACAAACTGCAATCAACAAACTCAAGTAGGATTTACGATGGTAATGGTGGTCTTATTGCTGACTTGGGATCCGAAAAACGTGAAAGTGCATCAACAGATGAGATTCCTATAATCCTAGTCAATGCAATTACCTCTATCGAGGATAAGCGTTTCTTTACCCATCGCGGCATTGACGTTTATCGTATTATGGGAGCCGCTATTAACAACCTTCGCCATAACAGCACTCAAGGGGGATCTACACTTGATCAACAGTTGATTAAGTTAGCCTACTTCTCAACTAATACCTCAGACCAAACCCTTAAACGTAAGTCACAAGAAATATGGTTATCTCTCCAAATGGAGCGTCAGTATACTAAACAAGAAATCTTGACCTTCTACGTTAATAAGGTTTATATGGGTAATGGTTACTACGGTATGAAGACCGCAGCTAAATCTTATTTTGGTAAAGAATTAGGTGACCTCTCAGTTGCCCAAGCAGCTCTTCTTGCTGGTATCCCACAAGCACCAACACAATATAATCCTTATGCTAATCCGGATGCTGCTAAAGAACGTCGCAACACTGTTCTTAATGAAATGTATGAAGACAAAAATATTTCTAAAGAGGAGTACGAGCAAGCTAAAGCAACGGATGTATCAGATGGTCTTCTTCCACTTACGAATAAAGCTAGCTACGAACCATACCTAGATAACTACATCAAACAAGTTATTGAACAAGTCTCTACCGAAGCCAATGCTGATATCTACTCAGCTGGGCTCGATGTCTATACAAATCTTGATCCTGATATTCAAAAATACATTTGGAATGTCTACAACTCAAATGATTATATTGCTTATCCTGATGACAAATTTCAAGTAGCTTCTACTATCATTGATGTTACCAATGGACATGTTGTTGCTCAATTGGGATCACGTCACCAAGACGAAAATATTGCCCTTGGTACAAACCAAGCTGTTCAAACTGACCGTGACTGGGGATCTACAATGAAACCTATCACCGATTACGCACCTGCTATTGAAAAAAGAGTATATACTAACACCGGTACTACCGTTTACGATACCCCTTATAATTTCCCAGGTACTTCAACTCCAGTTTACAACTGGGACCGCAAGTATTACGGAAGTATCTCTCTGACTTATGCGATTCAAAAATCACGTAACGTTCCTGCGGTTAAAGCGCTTCAAGCGACTGGCTTGGAGTATGCTCAATCCTTTTTGAAAGATTTAGGTATTGAGTACCCAGAGATGTTCTATTCAAACGCTATCTCATCTTCAACAACATCATCAGATCCTAAATATGGTGCTTCAAGTGAGAAGATGGCGGCTGCCTATGCAGCCTTTGCCAATGGTGGTACTTACTATAAACCATCCTACATTAAATCAATTAAATTTGAAGATGGTTCAACAAAATCATACGATTCTAAAGGTGTCGAGGCCATGTCGCCACAAACAGCTTATATGATGAATAGCATGTTGAAACAGGTTTTGACAGGTGGTACAGCGACTGAAGCTTATGTACCTGGCACCATCAATGCTGGTAAAACGGGTACATCTAGCTACAGTGACGATGAGTACTATCAAGTACAAAAAGAAAGTGGCGTCTACGCTGATCTTATTGTTCCTGACGAAACGTTCGTTGGTTATAATACTAAATATGCAATGGCCATTTGGACAGGTTATGAAAACCGTAAAACTCCACTTTATGGCTCAGACCTAAATATCGCTAAACAAATCTACGGTCTAACAAGTAGATACCTCAACCAGATGTATGGTGCAGGTTCGAAAGATTTCGATATGCCTAGTGGTGTTTACAACAATGGTAGTTACGTCTTCCTAACTGGTTCGTCAACGTCAAATGTTTATAACGGATCACTAGGAACATCTAGCTCATCATCAAGTTCGGATTATGGTAAAAGTAGTGACTCATCAAGTTCGGATTATGGTAAAAGTAGTGACTCATCAAGTTCACAAG
>OGPG01002114.1_pt1 | contig 11929 bp, 11 predicted proteins | sample 1552851 | NCBI WGS metagenome assembly OGPG01 (sample SAMEA2579909, study PRJEB22360) | human gut metagenome | biome: human gut; feature: human-associated habitat; material: faeces | place: Denmark | collected 2008/2010 | reverse complement strand
AGACATCTGCCGGTGCGATCAATTACACACCGGTTGCCAAAGTTACCAATCTGGTACGTACCATGGAAGAACTTAAGCAAAAAGGCATCTGGTTCGTCTGTGCAGATATGGGCGGAGAGAGCATGTACCGTATGAATCTGACGGGACCGATCGGTCTTGTGATCGGAAACGAGGGCGAAGGAGTCAGTCGTCTTGTGAGAGAGGCATGTGACTTTACCGCATCTATCCCGATGAAGGGAGATATCGATTCTCTGAATGCATCCGTTGCAGCAGGTGTCCTTGCGTATGAGATCGTAAGACAGCGTCTCGTGGCAGAAAGCAAATAAGAAATGGAGATTCTCTATGTGCCAGTATGAAAAATGCACAGATGAAGAATTACTCACCAGGCTGAGATCTGGTGAGGAAGAGATATCAGATTATCTGATGGAAAAATACAAGGAGTTTGTCCGCAAAAAGGCAAGAGCCATGTTTTTGATCGGAGGAGAGACAGACGACCTGATCCAGGAGGGAATGATCGGACTTTTTAAGGCAATCCAGAATTACCAGCCGGATAGGGAAGCGTCTTTTCAGACATTTGCAGGTTTGTGTATTGACCGGCAGCTTTACAGTGCGGTACAGAATTCAAACAGGCAGAAACATCTTCCACTGAATACGTATATTTCGCTCAGTAATGAGGAAGAATCTGTGCATCTGGAAGGCTCGTGGGATTCCCGCACAGAAGACCCGGAATCCATTGTGATCGATCAGGAAAGTACGAGAAATCTGGAACTGAAGATCAGCAAGGCCTTAAGTCCGATGGAAAATAAAGTGCTGGATTATTATATGAAAGGATACGGCTACGTAAAGATTGCGGAGATCATGGGCAAAACACCGAAATCCATCGACAATGCGCTGCAGCGTATCCGAGGTAAGATTCGCAATTTTTCTCTTCCTTTTTTGATACAAAAGTAGTAAAATAACACTAACATTATTCAGAGTATCGGATAGATGGTTTCTGTATATGAAAGGAGATACGAAATTATGGCAAAGATTAATAAATATTGGGGATTTGTAGCAGTCGGAGCAGTTGCCGCCGCAGCAGCAGGAGCAATCGCGGCACTTGCATTCCGCAAAGACCCGCTGGATGATTTCGAGGATTTTGATGAAGATTTCGAGGATGAGACCGAAGAAGAAACATCAAAGCCTGAAGAAAAGAAAGAAACATCAGAAGCTTTTGAAGCATGGGATGAGACTGAAGATGCTGTAGAAAAGGCTGTAGAAGAAACTGCTGAAACAGCAGATGCCGAGCACGCAGTAGAAGAAGCAATCAAAGAAGAGAAAGAAGAACAGGAAGAAGAATAAATCTGAATCCGGTTCAGTTTAATAATAAGAACTATGAAGATAACAAGAGGCAGGTCGATTGACCTGCCTCTTGTTTGTTGCATCATTCATTTCCGAAAGAATTATTTCGGAAGACGGAAAGAACTCTTAAGGGATACAATACGGTTAAATACCGGTGCACCTTCTTTGGAATCATGGATATCTGCACAATAGAATCCGTTTCTTACGAATTGATAGCTGTCGTAGCCTTTGGCTTCCATAAGTGCCGGCTCTACGTAAGCGGTAACGGTTGTAAGGGAGTTCGGATTTACGTTCAGGGATCCATCTTCTTTATTGTATACGCCTTTTTCTTCATCTACGATGTTTTCATAAAGACGTACGGTTGCCTCTTTTGCGTTGGTAGCTTCTACCCAGTGAATTGTACCTTTTACTTTACGTCCGTCCGGAGCGTTACCGCCTTTGGTAGCCGGATCGTAAGTACAGTGTACAACACGTACAGTGCCGTCATCATCTGCTTCATAACCGGTACAGGTGACAAAGTATGCGTTCATCAGACGAACTTCTGTACCGAGGAAAAGTCTCTTGTATTTACGCGGCGGGTCGATCATGAAATCGTCGCGTTCGATATAAAGTTCACCACTGAATGGAATCTTACGGGTTCCGAGAGCTTCGTTTTCCATGTTGTTCGGAGCATCCAGGTATTCTACCTGTCCTTCCGGATAATTGTCGATTACGAGTTTGACCGGATCCATGACTGCCATCATACGAGGACGTTTTAATTTGAGGTCTTCACGAATGCAGTACTCAAGCATTGCATAGTCTACAGAGCTGTTGGCTTTGGAGACACCGCAGAGATCTACAAACATTTTGATGGATTCCGGTGTGAAACCACGTCTGCGCAGTGCGGCGATGGAAACAAGACGAGGATCATCCCATCCGTCTACGATGCCGTCTTCGACCAGTTTCTTGATGTAACGCTTACCTGTTACGACATTTGTAAGGTAAAGCTTTGCAAATTCAATCTGTTTCGGTGGCTGCGGATATTCGAGTTCACGTACTACCCAGTCATACAGCGGGCGGTGATCTTCAAATTCGAGTGTACAGATAGAATGTGTGATACCTTCGATCGCATCTTCAATCGGATGAGCGAAGTCATACATCGGGTAGATGCACCATGTATCGCCGGTTCTGTGGTGAGTCATATGAGCAACACGATAGATGACCGGGTCACGCATGTTCATATTCGGAGATGCCATGTCGATCTTTGCACGGAGAACCTTTTCTCCATCAGTATATTTGCCCTCTTTCATTTCTTCAAAAAGCTGAAGGTTTTCTTCTACAGAACGGTTGCGGTACGGGCTTTCTTTACCAGGCTCTGTCAGAGTGCCACGATACTGGCGGATCTCGTCGGCGGTCAGGTCACAGACATAAGCCTTGCCTTTTTTGATCAGCTTGATTGCAGCTTCATACATCTGACCGAAATAATCGGAAGCGAAGAAAAGTCTGTCCTCCCAGTCAGCACCGAGCCATTTGATATCTGCTTTGATGGATTCTACAAATTCACTTTTTTCTTTTGTAGGATTGGTATCATCAAAACGCATATTAAACTTGCCGTTGTATTCTTTGGCAAGTCCGTAATTTAAAAGAATGGATTTGGCATGTCCGATATGGAGGTATCCATTAGGTTCCGGTGGAAAGCGGGTGTGGACGGTGTCATAAACGCCATCAGCCAGATCCTTGTCAATGATGTTTTCAATAAAATTTTTAGAAACGGTTTCGTTATCCATCTCTTTCCCTCCTGAATGGTTCTTTAAAGGTTAATCATATCATAAAAATGTGGAATTTAAAAGATTTCCTGCGAAAAATATAGAAAAGAAAAAATATTTTTATAAAAAAGAAAAGCATTTGTGGAAGAAAGTATTTTTATATGGAAATACTGCTCGGCAATACCGGGGGGAATCCATACTTACTATATAAAAATATGTTTTATGCAGGAAGGAGATAAGAGTAAATGAAAGCAAAAAATAGCAGCGCTGGGTCTTTCTCTTATGATGACCATGAGTTTAGGCGGAGATGTCCTTGCGGTGGACATACCGGTGCAGGAGGAGGCGGCAGTTGTTTCTGTAGAAGACATTGCCGGAGAAACGGAAGATGAGGAGATCACTATTACAGCATCCGCGACCAAAGCTTATGCCAAAACAAGCAAAGTTGTAACACTGACAGTAAAAAAAGTTGCCAAAAACGGAAAGGTAACCATCAGGAAACGCACACCAAAAGGAAAATATAAAATTACCGTGACAGCCGCAGGCAAAGGCATTTATGGTAAGAAATCAAAGGTTATTACCATTGCAATCAAATAAAAACACTCAATAAAAAAATGACGCAGATCTCGATGGAAAGAGATTTGCGTCATTTTTTATGAAAAGGGAAAAAAATAAAGCTGCTGACGGGAATCGAACCCGTGACCTCCGCCTTACCAAGGCGACGCTCTACCGACTGAGCCACAGCAGCATTTACATATTTGAGGGCAATTTACCGCTCACAGTTGATAATAATAGCAGAAAAACAATATACTGTCAACAGGTAATTTCAAAATTTATTCTATGTATTTGGCATAAATATGTTCTAATTATGAAAAATGTTTTTCGCGGTTGCACGATTTTGAGAGACAGGGTATACTGTTACCGAAGTAAAACAAAGAAAAGGAAGAGCTTTATGAGAAAAATCATACTTGCATCTGCGTCACCGAGGCGGCGTGAACTGCTTGCGGCGGCAGGTGTTATTTTTCAGATATGTGCAGCAGAAGGCGAAGAAAAGATTACAGCAGATAGTCCGGATGAGATCGTCTGTGAATTATCTGCCCAGAAGGCTGAGGAGATTGCTTCGAAGGTTGAACTGGAAGAGGGGACAGTGATTATTGGAGCAGATACGATTGTTTCTTATAAGAATGAAATCTTAGGAAAGCCGTCCGATGAGCAGGCTGCATTTGAAACGTTGAAAATGCTGCAGGGAAATACCCACCAGGTTTATACCGGTGTGACAGTTCTGGTCAAAAAGAATGGAAAATGGGAGAAATATTCTTTTGCAGAATGTACGGATGTTACTTTTTATCCTGTGACAGATGAAGAAATCCATGCATATATAAAGAGCGGGGAACCGATGGATAAAGCCGGAAGTTACGGGATTCAGGGAAGCTTTGGTATCTATGTAAAGGGAATTCATGGTGAGTATACGAATGTAGTCGGCCTTCCGGTCGGAAGACTCTTTTATGAATTGAAGAAACTGGGGATTGAATTAAGAGGATAAACAGATGATAAAAGCATGTATTTTTGATCTTGACGGTACACTTGCAAATACGTTGGAATCTATGGCATATGTGGCTAATGAGATTCTGGAAAAACTGGAACTTACACCGCAGCCGGTGGAAAACTTTAAATATTACAGCGGCGAAGGTGCGGATATGCTGATCAGACGTTGCCTGAAAGATGCAGGTGATCCGGAACTGATGCATTATGAGGAATGCCGCAGCCTCTACAGAGAGAAATTTGATGCAGATCCACTCTATAAAGTGGTTCCATATGATGGGATTATGGAGACACTGAAAGAACTGAAGAATCGCGGGATGAAGCTGGCCGTCTGCTCCAACAAGCCACATGTGGCAGCGGTGAAAGTAATTGCGCAGATGTTTGACGGATATTTTGACCTGGTGATCGGACAGAGCGATGAGATACGCCGAAAACCGGCACCCGATGGCCCGTTAAAGGCAGCACAGGAGTTTGGAGTGACACCGTCAGAATGTATGTATGTGGGAGATACCAAAACAGACATGGAAACCGGAAATGCAGCCAAGATGCATACAGTAGGTGTACTCTGGGGATTCCGCGACCGCTGGGAGCTTGAAAGTAACGGCGCAGAAATAATTGCAGAAAAACCGCAGGATTTACTGAAGATATGTGAGGAATGGAAAAATGATTAAGTTGGTTGCAAGTGATCTGGATGGAACGTTATTAATGAAAGGTGCGCAGAGCCTTCCGGAGGATATTTTTCCGCTAATCAGACAGTTAAAAGATCTGGGGATCCTTTTTATAGCGGCAAGCGGACGCCAGTATGCCAACATGAAAAAAATGTTTGCTCCGGTAGCAGATGATATGGCTTTTATCTGTGAAAATGGTGGGCTGGCAGTTTATCATGAAAATGTAATGTATCAGAATTATTTTGATCAGAATCTGGTCAGAGAAATTGCAGAGTGTATTTATAACAGGGAAGGATCAGAATTTACCTGTTCAACCAAAGATTTCTACTATATAAAACCAAAAACAGAACATTTTCGTGACCTTATGCTTCATGTGGTTGGAAATGTCTGCATGGAAATTCAGAGCTTTGATGAAATAAAAGAACCATGCATGAAACTGGCAGTATATGAGCGAGGCGGACTGCAGGAGGACACTATTTACTATTGGAGAGAGCATTTTGGTGATAAATGTACAGTTGTAACTTCTGGGACAGCATGGGTGGATTTTATTCCTTTTACTACAAATAAGGCGAGAGGACTGGACGAATATCAGAAAATTCTGAATATCAAACCAGAAGAGTGCATTACATTCGGGGATGAATACAATGATATCGATATGCTGAAATCAGTTCCGTATGGCTTCGCGATGGCACATGCAAAACCGGGGGTAAAAGAAGTGGCAGCATATGAAACGGACAGAGTACAGACAATATTGAAAAAGCTGATCAAAGCAAAAGGAAATATAGAGGAGGTGCTGAAAGAATGTATTCAGAAGAAGCAGTAGAAGTTTTTCTCAAAGATCAGAGCAGACTTTATGATGAACCGGTCGCAGAGACACCGGAGGAAGCGCAGGAATTTCTTGAAGACTGTATGGCGGTAGAAGTGGAAAACATCAAAGAAGTCAGGGCGTATCTGGATGAGGCAGGTGCTGATGTCAGTGGAATGACTGATGAGGATTTGGAAGAAGCGTGTGAGGTATTTACACTGCCATCCGGTGGATATCTGATTGTAGAGGCCTGAGAACTTGAAACCGAAAGAAAAGTTGCGGAAATATCCCTGTCCGGCAATGAACGGATGGGGATATTTTTGTGTCTGAAGGACAAAATGGTGGAAAAGCATATATACGGGAAATCGTAAAATACAAATTACATCCGTAAAAAATGCTGTGCTATAATTTCTGACAGAAGAAGGGCAGAATGCCCACGTAAAGATAAAATAATATAAGACGTAATTTCAGATCGCTTATAAAAAGAGACTAAAAGGAGGGTATGTTATGCGGAAAGAGAGAATTCTTGCAATTATTATGTCAGTGCTTATGGCATTATCCATGCTTCCCATAACCGTATTTGCGGCAGAGACGACAGCTCTGAACGGCAAACTGAAGATTCAGGGAATCGCAGCAGAAGGAAAGACTCTGAGCGCAGATTTTAAGAATGTAGATACGGAGGGACTGACAGAAGATGATGTCACATATCTCTGGTCGAGAAAGACATTTGATGATGAAGCCGCAGAAAATGCAGGTGAAACGCCACAGCTGAAAGAGCTTGGTAAAGAGAAGACTTATACAGTGACAAAGGAAGACATCGGTTCAAAGATTGTGCTGACAATTACCGGAAAAGAAGAAAAAGGTTATAGCGGCACACTGACAGTAACTTCTGATGAAGTGGTTGATGCTGAGAGCGGAGCTGCACTTGAAGCGGCAGCAGAGGCGCAGACAGAGGATGCTTCCGAAGAAACAGGAGAAGATCAGACAACTGATGAGGAGAACACCAACGATCAGCAGGACAATGCAGATAGCACTGAGGATACGGAAGCTGCGGGCGCAGAAACGGTAGATGAGATACCACCGGCGACTTCTGATGATCAGCAGACAGAGATACAGGTGACAGAGGAACAGCCACAGGAAGAGCAGTCGGAGCAGACTGGCGAGCCACAGGAAGCGCCGACAGAGGATACGCTTGTAAAGGATGACCAGATGGAAGACGATCAGCCGACGCAGGCGGATGCTTCTATTGCGGGAGAAGATAAGGCTGGTACAGAAGCCGTAGGTGGGATTCCACCGGCAACTTCCGATGATACCTATCCGGCAGAGAATGAAAATAACGGGACGACAGAAGATCCATCAAACGAAGATCCATCGAACGAAGATCCGTCAAATGAGAATCCAAGTCAGGTAACCGCAGATCAGATTAAAATCGGAGAAAATGACAGTCTTACGCCAGTGTTCTCTTTTGTACAGGACTATACGACAGATGATGCTACAGCAGCGCAGAAGACAGTAACATTTACAAATAATAGTGATACAGCAGTTGCTCTTTCTGTTACTGCATCAGGAGATGGGAATCAGGCAGCAACGGCGGTTTGGGCTGAGCAGACAGACGCGCAGACGAACACAGTTACAGTGAATCCGGGTGCATCAGCAACGCTTACAATTACACCGGTAACCGGACTTGACGCCAATGCGAATCCATATCAGCAGACATTTACGGTCAATAATGTCAATGATCCGGCAGCGATGATGGAGATAGCTACAATCACCGCTACTGTGACGGTACAGGGTATTTCACATGACCTTACCCCGAATCCGAATGAGACTCTGGACTTTGCGACTGCAAAGAATGGCTATTCTGCAGTTGACGCGAAGACGATCACATATACAAATAACGGAAATATACCGGAGACAGTAATTATGCCGGTGAGTCAGAGTGGAAATTATGAGATCACTACAGAAGATTCTCTGAAACTGGCACCGAATGGGGAAGGCAGAATTACATTTTCCGTACGTCCTAAGGCAGGTCTGGCAGTCGGCAGTTATACAGAAACGATTAAAGTAGCAACAGAAAGCGGATTTGAAGCAACAACTCCGATTTCTGTAGCGTTTCAGGTAATCAAAGATACCGCGACCCTTACGAAGATTCAGCAGCCATCGGCTGTCAGCGGACTTCCGAACGGAACCAAGAAAAGTGCTTCTTCATTGAAGCTTCCATCCGCAGTTGTGATTGAAACGACCGCAGGTAATATGAAAGCGGCTGTTTCCTGGAATGTAAAGGGAGCATCCTACAGACAGTCCGCGACAGATGAACAGAACTTCAGCGTATCAGGAACGCTTACTCTTCCGGACGGTGTGGATAATGATAACAATCTGAATCTGGCGACATCCATAGATGTCAATGTAAAGGCATACAGTCCGAAGATTGCTTCTGCCGAAAATAATACAATCACCGGAATCGATTACAATGGTGTATATACGACTCAGTCAAAGATTTCCTTTACAGCAGTAGGTGCAGGAATGGATAATACATCTCCGCGTAAAGGAGACACACGTTATGAACCGAAGTCATGGACTGTACTCAATAATACTCTGGGATGGGATGCGGCACCGTATACAGCATCTTTTGGTTTGGCAAAGAGTGGAGACTACACATTAAAAGTTAATTTTGAGCAGCAGAAGTACGATGGCAATTCCTGGCAGCCGACCAATACAACAGATACACGTCAGGTATCATTTTCCATCACAAAGGCTAATGTGACAGCTCCGGGAGCTGATCTGACACCGGCAATCAGCAAGACTGGCGCCGTGAAGACAGGAGATAGTACGCAGATTCTTCCATTTATATGTATTCTGATTATTGCGGCCGGAGCAATCGGCGGAGTAGTATTTTACAAAAAGAAAAATAAAAACAAATAAATAAAAAGTTTTTTGTTAGCACTCATTTTGAATGAGTGCTAATTTTTTCTTGACTTTTGGAAAAAAGGGGATTAGTATATAAAAAGATGAAAAAACGAATTTAAGGAGTGTGGATAATATGGCTGAAAAGCATGGAAATTTATCAATCAACAGTGAGAATATTTTCCCGATCATTAAGAAATGGCTGTATTCTGACCATGACATTTTTGTTCGAGAACTTGTATCCAATGGCTGTGATGCAATCACCAAATTAAAAAAACTGGAAGTAATGGGCGAATATACATTTGCAGATGATTACAAACCTGCAGTGCAGGTTGTAGTTGATTCAGATGCCAAGACCCTGAAATTCATTGATAATGGTATTGGTATGACTTCCGATGAGGTAGAAGAATACATTACACAGATTGCATTTTCCGGAGCAACAGAGTTCCTTGAAAAATATAAAGATAAGACAACAGATGACCAGATGATCGGTCATTTTGGTCTCGGTTTCTATTCCGCTTTCATGGTAGCCGATGAAGTACACATTGATACACTTTCTTTCAAAGAAGGTGCGACACCGGTTCACTGGACCTGCGACGGTGGTACAGAATATGATATGAAAGATGGCGACCGCACAACAGTCGGAACTGAGATCACACTGTTTCTGAATGATGAAAGCCTGGAATTCTGTAACGAATACCGTATGCGTGAGGTTATCGAGAAATATTGTTCTTTCATGCCGGTAAATATTTATCTTTCCAAAGCAAATGCAGAGCAGGAATACGAAACAATCGATGAAGCGGATCTGAAGGATGATGATGTTGTTGTTGAGCATATCCATGAAGATGCAAAGACAGAAGAGAAAGAAAACGACAAAGGCGAGAAAGAAGTTGTCGAAGTTTCTCCTGCAAGAGACCGTGTAAAGATTAACAAACGTCCGGTTTCCTTAAGTGATCCGAACCCGTTGTGGATGAAACATCCAAATGAATGCTCTGATGAAGATTATAAAGAATTTTATCGTAAAGTATTTATGGATTATAAGGAGCCACTGTTCTGGATTCATCTGAACATGGATTACCCGTTTAACCTGAAAGGTATTCTGTATTTCCCGAAGATCAATACAGAATATGATTCCATTGAAGGAACCATCAAACTATATAACAATCAGGTATTTATCGCAGACAACATCAAAGAAGTAATTCCGGAATTTCTGCTTCTTCTGAAAGGTGTGATCGATTGTCCGGATCTGCCGCTGAATGTTTCCAGAAGTGCACTTCAGAATGATGGGTTTGTTCAGAAGATTTCCGAATACATTTCCAAGAAGGTTGCTGACAAGCTGACCGGTATGTGCAAGACCGACCGCGAATCTTATGAGAAATACTGGGATGATATCAGCCCGTTTATCAAATTCGGCTGTATCAAAGACAGCAAGTTTGCTGAGAAACTGCATGATTATATCCTCTTTAAAGATATCGACAACAAGTATCTGACACTGAAAGACTGCATCGAACAGAATAAGAAAGCAGACACAGAAGAAAAGGCTGAAGATACAGAAAAAACAGAAGATACAGAGAAGAAGGACGAAAATAAAGAACCGGAAAAGACAACGATCTTCTATGTAACAGATGCTGTACAGCAGAGCCAGTACATCAACATGTTCAGAGAAGCAGGAAAGAATGCAGTGATTCTTTCTCATAACATTGATACAACATTTATTTCTCATCTGGAGCAGAAGGATCAGACAATTCAGTTCAAGAGAATTGATGCTGATGTAACGGAAGAACTGAAAGGTGAGGGTGCGGCTGACGAAGAAACAGCAAAAGCTCTGACAGAGCTTTTCCGTAAGAGTCTTAATATGGACAAGCTTGAAGTGAAGGTTGAAAACCTGAAAAATGAATCAGTTGCTGCAATGATGACACTTTCTGAAGAAAGCCGTCGTATGCAGGATATGATGAAAATGTACAATATGTATGGCATGGATCCGGGTATGTTTGGCGGTCAGGAGACGCTGGTGCTGAATATAAGTCATCCGCTTGTTAAATATCTTGCCGAGAATCAGGAATCTGCTCATGCAGAAATGATCTGCCAGCAGCTTTATGATCTGGCAATGCTGAGCCACAAACAGCTTTCACCAGATGAAATGACAAAATTTGTACAGAGAAGCAATGAAATTCTGATGCTTCTTACAAAATAAAAACATCAGATATATGCGTAATTTATAAAAATAAGAAACATGTAAGCAAAGATTATTATAAAGTTCCCAAATGCGGTCTTGAGACTGGATTTGGGAACTTTTTTTCAACAAACAAATTAATTCTTGACAACAAAAGACAAATCGAATATGCTGATGCGTACATGGTTCTTAAAACAAAAAATTTTGGTTGAAAAAAAATAAGGTTCTCTCTGAAAATGTCGTTTTTTCTCGAACTAGAACGAGTTTGGTAGGCAAAAGAAAAATAAAAAGATTTTGTCGTATAATAATGACAAAACAGGAAAAAGCGGAGGGAGAGCACATGAGAAAAGTATATAGATTGATCAGGCAATTGGGTATGACTTCAAAATATAAAGGCTATTATTATGTGGCAGAAGCAGTAATGATGTCTATGGAGCTTCAGGATTATCCGATTAAGATTACAAAAGATATTTATCCACATCTGGCTAAGAAGTTTAAATCAACACCGGTCAATATAGAACATGACATTCGTACAGTGATCAACGTCTGCTGGACAGCAAATAAGGAAACAATGGATCGGATAGCCGGTTATCCACTGAGATACAGGCCGACAAACAGTGAGTTTGTAGATATGCTGGCATATTATCTGTTGCAGACTGAATATGAAGAGGAAGAAGAACAAAATCCCCTGATGGGCAATCAGCAATTTAAAGCCTGTCAAAATTTATCTGGCGGGCTCTGAAATAATCCGTAA
>OGPG01002113.1_pt1 | contig 11937 bp, 11 predicted proteins | sample 1552851 | NCBI WGS metagenome assembly OGPG01 (sample SAMEA2579909, study PRJEB22360) | human gut metagenome | biome: human gut; feature: human-associated habitat; material: faeces | place: Denmark | collected 2008/2010 | reverse complement strand
CTGAATTATGCCATCTGGTGTATGAAAAGTGTTTTTATCCGGAAAAGCGGTATGAAGATTTTGAAGATGCCAAACAAGATATGTTGGCAAATGTGGGACAGGAAACGATGTTGTCGAAGATGTTGAAAAGTGCGCCGGACAGACAGATGGCGGCACGAATAGATCAGTTAATGGGTAATTCCTTGGCAACTGGAAAAATGGCCGAGAGTCGGGAAGAAATAGAGGCGCTGAATCTGGACGACATTGCTGCCTTTTACAGGCAGTTGTATACAAATCCCGATGGATTGGTGTGTGTCGTTTGCGGGAATTTTGATATGAACGAGGTGGAACGTGATTTGGTCGCTGTTCTCGGTATGTTTCCTGCGCAAGAAAAAGTTAATAACTGGGTATTGCCGGAGTTTGATTACCCGGAAGGAGGTTTCCGGGAGATATTCCCGAATGAGAATGAAGGACAGACTATTTTTGATTATCTGTATTATGGCTCTTATGAAGCAAGTTTGCGTAATTCATTGATGTTGAAGTTAGTGAGGGATGTTGTACGCAACCGTCTGCTTAGTGTTTTGAGAGAGCAGGAGTCATTACTTTATTCTCCTTATATGTTGTTGTATCATAAAGGTTTGCCGAGAGCCGGGTATTATTTTGATATCAATGCTTCTGTCGATACGAAGAATATGGGTAAGGTGGATAAGTTGTTGAAGGAAATTATCCGTGATGTACAGGAAAATGAAATTGATGCCGAGGAGTTGGCTGCGCTACAGCGTTCTTTTGTAGTGACACGTAGAGAAGTGGTGAATGACTATACAACTGCCGAGTGGAAGAAATATTTGACAGGAGCTTTGCGGGATGGTGAAACATTGGATGATTTGGCGCAGTATGATGAGATATTGTATTCTATTACACCAGCTGATTTAAAGGAGGCTTGCTGCAAGTATTTGAATATGGAGAATAGTGGTCTCCTGATGATGCAAGGAGAGGATAAATGATTGATTAAATGAAAATAAAAAGTAGATGATATGAAAATTTTTCAAAGTATTTTATGTATAATGTTGTTGGGTATCTCCGTTGCAAGTTGGGGACAGGAGAAGAAAGCTTATCGTTTGTTTGATGCTAATGGTAAGGAAGTGGGGTATCGGGAGATGATGAAAGTGTTGAAAAATCAAGATGTCGTATTTTTAGGAGAGGTGCATAATTGTGCGATTGCCCATTGGATGGAATATGAGATTGTGAAGGATTTGTGTGAGGTGCACAAAGGAAAGTTGGCTATTGGATTGGAAATGTTGGAAGCAGACAATCAGTTGGTTTTGGACGAATATGTAGGAAGATTGATATCTTCTGACCGTTTTGAAGAGGAGGCGCGTCTGTGGCCTAATTATCAGACGGATTATGCAGCTGTTGTGGGATTAGGCAGGGAATATGGATTGAAGGTTGTTGCAACAAATGTTCCGCGCCGGTATGCGAATATGGTGAAAAATGGTGGTTTTGAGGCTTTGGATAAATTGTCTGCAGAAGCAAAAGGGTATATTGCTCCTCTACCAATTGATTATGTTCCTGATGAGGAAGCTGCCGGAATGTTCGGCATGATGATGATTGGGAGTGGAAAAAAATCAAATCCTGAAAATGTGGCTAAAGCACAAGCGTTGAAAGATGCTACTATGGGGTGGTTCATCGCCCAGAATCTGAAATCTAAATTTGTGCATTTGAATGGTAATTATCATTCAGATTTTAAGAAAGGTATTATTACTTATTTGAAGAAATATCGTCCTAATTTGAAAATTGCCACTGTATGTTCGGTGCGGCAGGACGAGATAGATAAGTTGGGTGAAGAGAATGAGGGACGTGCAGATTTTTATATTTGTGTTCCTACTGACATGACAATGACTTATTAAACAATACGATTTTGTCGGTTGATATTCTCCATTGTCAGATTGGCAATATCTACAAATGGGATGCCTGCACATAAATAGGAAAACTTGAAAATGTCACGGGTTAGCTGACGTATATAGGTTGCGTTGACTGTTTCCGTTGTGATTATTCTCATGATTTCTTCTTTAGATAGGGAACGTTTCCTTGTCTTTGTATTGAATCTGTTGATGTTAAAGGCTTTAAATGGATAAGATTTGGCGGATGTTGCTTTGGCTTCTATTGCTTTATTATATGCACTTCGCAAGGTTCGGAACTGTAAACTGATAGTAGTCTCTTTGTTCTTGTTACTTCGTTGCCATTTTTCATATCGTTTCAGCCAATCAACATCAATATCACTGAATAAGATGTTTAGTTTATTGTGCGTAAAGGCTTTGAGTGAGTTTAATGAGTTAGTATAAATAGATTTATTTCCTGTTTTTCCTGCATCTTTGAAGTTTTGGATCAGTTCCTTATAGAAATCGATAACGGTTTTAGGTTCATACTTCGCTTTTTTATTTTCAACCAATGACGATGCCGTATAGTCTTTTTGCTCCGCATTAAGTTCAAGTATTTCTTTTTGGTATTCGGCTTTCTTGTCAAGAATGATTTTATTTATCAGGTCTTTATTGGGACATTTCGGTTTAGGTTCATTCTTGGTAAAGTCCCAAAGTTGGGGATGAATGGATAAACCGATGCTTACCAGTTTTCTTTTGCCGTCTTTGTGAATTCGTAACATTAATGGACTTTCACCGTTTGATAGTGTCTTGTATTTATAGCAAATAACTGAAATAGAGGCTTTCATACTAAAAAAAATGGTTGATGTCTCGGTTGACGTTGACAGCCCCAAACCACGAAAAACCACAAAATAAAAAAGGTAGCTACTTTCGTAACTACCTCATTCAGAGAGCGGAAAACGGGACTCAAACCCGCGACCCCCAGCTTGGAAGGCTAGTGCTCTACTTCGGCAATGAAAAGCTTCGCTTTCCCTTGCTTCGACTGAGCTATCACCGCTTTACACTTACTTAAAATACTCTTATTTTGAGTTATGGTTGACGTGTCGGTTGACAATTATATCAACAGAAGACTTGATTAATAATGTTAATGAACTCTCTTTTATTTAGATTCAAATATAAGTAACATATAGCTTATATACAAGCAACTTACCACTGAATTATGGTGGTATTGATATGATTTTTATACACATACTTTCTGTTATTAATTGGTTGTACGTTAAATTCCAACTTAATTTGTATCTCTAATTGAAATACGTAAGTTGGTGTGAAATTATCAACTTCTATATACGATTCAAATTTTTCAAATTTTCCACCACAATATAAAAAGGGATGACAAACCGAAGTCTATCATCCCTTCACACCCAAGTTGACACACACTATGAATCAACGTGAAATCATATTAATAAAACATGATTATGAACAGACATTTTAAAATAATAATCAACCCTTTTGCATTATAATTTAATATAAGTATCTGTTGCTACGGTTGCAGAAATAGATGTTCCTGCGGGAATTACAGCCTGTTTGCCTTTTAATAATAAAAATAAAGGACAAACAAATATGGCAAGAACAATAGAAAGAGCTAATTTGTCATTTCCCTCTTCTGACATACTTCCACCTGTCAACATGATTTCTGTTCCATCCTTGGCTGTTACGCTTTTAATTTGAATTTGCATAGAAGCCCCTTTACCCAAACCTTTACGTTTCTCGAATCTTGTAACCTGTCCTTTAGCGATTGCACCAAAAGGAATAACAACATTCCTATCAACACTAATCTCTCTTGTTACTTTAAAATCTATTATTTGTCCTGTTGTGATATTTTTAGTATTAATTTCACTTAGAACCTCTAAAGGAATCAAGGTTCCTGCTTTTAAGACAACCTCGTTATCCGCAAGGGTAAAAGAAAGATTCATAAAAGCCAATATCATGATCGCAACAATTGGCTTAACAACAAATGATTTACTCAATAATGTTCTCATAATTCAAAAATTTAATTAATGGATTTATTATTCTGATATAGGGTTGATTGTATTTTTTGTAGCTTACGTTGATTGTATTGCGAAGCACTTCTTTTAGATCCAGATATATTACCGATATAGAAACTCAAATTGAAAACACCTAATAAAGCTGCTGTTCCATAATTTTTTTGTTTGATACTTGTAAACACGGCATATCCAAGTAATGAATTCATAACAAAAGAGGTTAATGCGCTTTTGGGGCGTTGAGTATAAACATATCCAAGACCAGGAATTAATGATAATGACGAAGCTACCCAAGGCTTTTTCTTTTTAAAAGTAGCCGCTTCTTGAATAAGTTGAAAATTCTCTTTATCTCTTTTGAGTTTTGTATCAGAGCTAGCCAATAAATTGAAATATTTATTCGCTTCATCCCAATTTTCTTGATATGCATTAAAAATTCCTTGCCAAGCATATTTTTGGGATATTATCGGATGAATATTGTTATCAGAGATTTCAGAAAGAAGTTTGTGTGCCATATCGTAATTCTCTACCGTCAAAAGAATATCTAACATTTCAAATTTTATTTTTGGAGAGTTTTTTATGAATTCAGGAAAATGAACCTCGTAATCGAATATGGCATTTTCTACTTGTCCCAAACCTTTATAGCAAATTAATTTGTTTGTGAATAATTGTGTCGTTAATAATCGCTTTTGAAATTGTGTTTTTTCGATTTCAATTAAAGCCTCTTGGTACATTTGTTTATTTATTAGATGATTAATAAATAATAATGTGCTATCAGGTTGCGTATCCCAGTCTGTATAAGAGTAATATTGTTTGTTATTATGAATGTAAGTTCTGGGAATTTCTGCATATGGGGGAAAATCAAGTAGAAGTAATTGTCCTTTATTTAAAGTCAAATCATAACAATTGAAATCATGCCCACATCTAATAAGGCGATCTGCCATATACATCATCGCTTTGGGAAAATAACAATCTTCAAAAACAATTAATCCATATTGGGAACAAGAAGGGTACATAGCACAAGTACCGCTCCCTTCATCCCTATGTAGATACTTCTTGTAAATATTCACGTAATCAGATAAAGCTGACATTTCTGTTTGTGCGTGAAGAAATTGTGAATTTGTAACACAAGCAATAATGATTAAAACATTCTTCAACAAGTGCATAATATTGCAATCTATGTAACCTTGAAGATTCCCAGAAAGGTCGATTTTTATAAATACAAGAAAGCGTGGGATCTAAATTGCTTATCTTGTAGAAGGCATCGCCAAACGCCTATGCAGAAATAAACAATCAGCCCACGCAAACCATGTATATAGTAGATATATACGGCAAGCATAGACGTTTGTGCTGTTTATCCCTCTGCATTAAAAAATTGGCGATTTTTCTACAAAGGATGAAACAAAAACGCTTCCATTAATTCAATATGTCTGCCATGAGAAAATGATTTTTCACATGACGCTACAAATGTAAATAAATTTCAGCATCCAACAAACGTCTGGACTGATTGTAATGGCAAAATTAGGTTAATCAATGGAATAAAAAGAATTTATTCCCAACGGTTTTCATTCTATAAACCATTTATAGGTATTATCACCATGTAACGTCCTATCTATCCCTTCTGTTAATTGCGTGGCATTTAACGATCTATCAAGGAAATTATCTATGTAAGAAGATTTATTCGCACCCGTAAGCATGTTGTAGAATTTCCATAAATTTATTTCATTCTCTCTATGCTCCCTCTTGAAATTGTCATCATTGTAATACGCTTTAGCCACCATGTTAATCTGGCTATCCGTCAACTCCATGCATGGTAAACGCTTCTTCTCTCTGGCAGGTAAGCATTGATACAACCTACTTTTACCCAAGAATTGTGCGAATTGATGTTCCGTGAGGTAAGAGCCTGTAAAGCTCTTCATCAATCGTAAATGCTTTTCCGCATCATACTGTTGAAATAACTTCATCACACCTCTAAATAGATCATGGTAACTCATCGCTCTTAAATCAGTCTGGAATCCATCCGTGAAAGTACACAGGTTGCAACATACCTTATTCTGGAATCCAATAGCAACACTGAATCTCTCTGATGTCTTCTTTGAATAGAGGTTCTCCCTGTTATACGCCCTCACACCTGTAACACATAGATTAACCCTGTTGCCATTTATAGATTCATAGATAGTTGGAATCTCAAACGCAAATGCCATTCTTTCATAATAGATGGTTTTATCTGTTTCCAGTAATTCTGCCACTGGTTTATGTATTGCCTCTGGAATCCTACCTTTTATAACATGACTAACCATTATATCAGGTTCGTCTATGCTTTCCCCTCTAAACAATTCACTAGCCACCTTATGCACTGTTTCAATAAATGCTGGATGAGATATAGTCATCTCGTTATCCTTGCTGAACACTGGCACGATACAATCATTCTTTAAATGTAACATATCTACTGGCATGGTGTTAGCCTCTATGAAATGTTTCCTCCTTTCCTTCTTGGTGGGTTCATTTACCACTTCATAAGGAGTGTAGGTAGGTTCTTCTTGCTTGATGTTATCACTGCCAAATAAAACTGGCAACAATCCTTCATTCTGGCTTGGAATTAATATCGCTGTACTCATAATCTAGTCTATTTAACGGTGGTGGAAATATTTAAATTTTCAGTTTATATATACAATTCATAAATTCTCCACCAACCTTGATTTATAATGTTCATTATCACTTTTACTTGTTTTATTCCTTCTCTAGCGTTATGCCAGTTAAAAAATAGAACTGGAAGTATTATTATTGCTTACTTTCTATTGGTGGTGAGAATTATTGTCCTTATTGGCTATATATACCAATCCAGACAAAAATTCACCAACTTCAATTTCTAAAGTTTACCGTTAGCTGAATAACTGTAATAACCCTCTTCATAGTAGAGGACGAGATCTAGCAAGTCTACATCGATATATGAAAGTGCTATTTTTATTTGCTGTACCAGTTCATCATCCTGTTTAGTTGGTTCAATATCACCAGAAGGTTGATTTATACAAACTATTAAACTCTTACAATTAGAGAGTGCAGCCAGTTGTACTATAAACCTAATATCCGTGATATTGTAAGATAACGCACCTTCACTTGTTGTGGATATACCTAACACTTGATTCCTACCATTTAACAGGATAACTCTAGTTGAGATATGGTGTTCGATGGTATCTTTAAATGGAGAAACCAGTAACTCGTGGACATCTTTAGCGGTTACTATTTTATACCTTTTAGAAGGTTTGGTATTATTCCTGTACACCAGTTCCACTACTGGCACTTTTATCAATTCTTCTTTCATGATATTGTTTTACTTGATTTTTAATTTGAATACATTAATGGTAATGAAATTTAGAGAGTTGTAAGTTTATCAGGTTTGGCAATGGAGAGGAAAGATTTTTGTTTATACTACTTGCTTAGAAAGTCAATGTTCTCTTCACTTTGGTACAACAATATCTTTCCCCTATCCACTGCGCTCCCTGTCCCTGTATCTTTTACTACTCTTCCAAGTAGGCGAATTTTTTAATCTGCATCTTTGTTTTAGTTCCAGCGTAAACGGCAGGAGTTTCAACCTGACCGCATAGCACCATGGTTTTGCCTTTAAGCGCTAGGATAAGCTGGTCTAGCATCATGTTCTTGGCGAAAGAGTAAATGAAACGTAACTTGTCACCATATTTCTGTTCTATGGCAGGGTCACAGGGAATGTCATCTGGCGTGATGTCCCCTTTCTGGCTAGCACGGACGAGTTGAGTGTATTTAATCTCTTTCACCTCTTCCTCTCCCAAGGCACAAACCAGTTGTAATTGTTGAGGGTTTTCCCCTTTAAAGTCAATAACAGTCATTTCATCACCAACCTTAACGGGAGTGGGTAATACCGCCACCTGATTTTTAAACTTTTCAATCAACTCTGGATTGAGTTCAAGGGAATTGTTAGGTTGGGCAACCTCCAAATTTTGGTAGTAAGTTTTCAAGTTCATAATTGATGAGTTTTTTGATTAATTAATTTGATTTTCCTCTGGCTTGGGTTGGGGGTATAAATGGCTACAGGAGTTCCGTACACGTTACTCTTGCATATTTTAGGATTTGGATACCAATAAGGGGAGAGATTTTTGAGTATTTATATTCTAAAAAATGATTTTGAGGTAAGGTTTATAAATGAACTACTAATTATAGCAATTTTTCCCAATAGCTTAATATTGATCGTACTTCATTATAAATAAATAGGTTTTTATATTTATCACGAATAAATTATTAATTTTGTAATAATCTTAATCTAAAAAATAGGTGTCGTGAAACAAATTAAAAAAATTGAGATTAAAAATTATCGTTCAATTAAAACTCAAACGATAGAAAATATTAAAGATTTAAATATATTTTCTGGCGGGAATGATGTTGGCAAATCTAATGTATTAAGAGCTTTAGACTTATTTTTCAATGATAAAGACGTCGATTTTTCTAAAGAATTTAATATTGCAAGAAAAGCTGAAATAAAAAAACAACGGGAAAAACAAATTATAAGTATAAAATTGTGGTTCAATAATGATACATACAAGAATTTACCAAAAACTTTTAGTGTAAAGAAAATATGGGATAAATCAGGTAAAATAATAAATGTACAAAATGATATAGGTACATGGTTGAAAAGTCATTCTAATATCACTGAAAAACAAGCACAAACAAGTTTATCTTTATATTTAAACCGTTTTAGATTGAAATATATTCCTGCTATTAAGGATGATGTATGCTTTAATCATCTTTTAATAGAATTGTATAATGCAATTGTTGAAAATACTATTGGTTCTTTAGAAGAATTTGAATTGACATTAGATTCTTTTAATCAAAAACTTCTAGAATTGTCAAAAGATTTATCCCAAACTTTCAAGGAGCTTACGGGAATAGAATCTGCAATAAATATCCCAACAAATGTCAATGATTTAGCACGACGCTTGTCTGTGGAAACTTACACTAAAGATAGCAATGCAATTCCTTTATTTAATAGGGGAGATGGTGTGCGTATGCAATATATACCTTCGATATTAAACTTTATTTCAACGATTGAAAAAAACAAGTGGCATATTTGGGCTATAGATGAACCAGAAACATCTTGTGAGTATGCGAAAACTTCAACTCTTGCTAAAGATTTTGTAAAAGAATATTGTTTAAAAAATCAAGTTTTTATATCTTCACATTCTTTTCATTTTATCTCTTTAGAAGATGAGAAAATAAGTAGATATAGAGTTTGTATTAAAGAAGAGAAATCTAATATAATAAATGTTAAAAGTGATTTATTCTCAGATAGTGAATTACAATCTGAACTAGGTGTTTACGAATTATTAAGTGGGTTGCAAGGAGTGTACGATAAATTTATTCAAGACCATAACTTGCTTCAAGAAAATATTCAGCTAATTAATAATCTCCAAAAAACACTTTTGTTATTTGAAGGAAAATCCGATAAAATTTTGTTTAAAAAGGCAATAACAAAATTGTATCCAGGCAGAATACAGGATTTTTGTTTTGCAGAGGATGCAGACCAAAAGAAAGGTGGAGTTGTTGGCGAAGGAGCCAATAGTTTGTACGGTTTTTTAACATCACATATACCAAAAATAAGCTCAATAAATAAGAAAATAATAGCTATTTTTGATAACGATACAGAAGGTAAAAATCAATACAATAAAATAAAAAAAGACTTCTCTATGATTTATCAACCTAAAATGATAGGAGATAAGGAAGTGCTTAAGCATCAAAAATATGATGTACATATCTTTTGTCTACAGCCACCTCGTTTTAGAGAAAATTTTATTAATAAAGAGCCAAAATATTGTTATTTATCTACGGAATTATTACTCCAAGATTCTAATATCCCAGAAAATAAAAGAGATAATATACCACATACCTCACCACCATTATTTAGTTTCAAAAATGATGCTGATAAAGTAGCTTTTGCTAATGATGTTGCTAATAATGCTGATTATTCTGGTTTTTCCAATACTCTTGAAATGATTTTTAATATATAAACAATGGTGATATATATCAATGAGTCTATTAAATATTTTAAACAAGGATTGTTTATAACATCCTTGTTTTTATTGACATTTTAGTTAACCACATATATAATCTAACAAAAACTACATAATAAACAAACACAACCATTCTTGATCAAACTTCATTCAAATTGAAAATTTCTTACCAATTAATAGGAATGTAGTGTCCAATTTTAATTGAGTTCAAGTAGTCTATCAATTTATTCAAGTAGTTAATAGCTTCGGTCTCTTGTGCTCCCTTTAATTTGGGTAGTAATGTTTTTTTGGCATTAAATAAATGCTCGCATATGTCGTTGAATTCACGAAATGATAATTTATCTTGTGATTTTGTCTGGTTTATTATGTATTCGACATAGTTCATGAAGTTGTAATGATCGAAATTTATATAATTGTCATCTAGTTCTTTTAATTTATTAAAAATCCCTTCAACTTCTTTACTATATCCTTTTTTATAGAAGAAGCCAGTATTATCAAAGCAAAAAGATTTAATAAATCTTTTGCCTTCTTTAGAGATAAAGAAAGCTTGAACACTATATCCCTCCCAATTAAAAGGCATCTTTATTACAGGTTCTAATTTCCAATTACCGAAAGAGATGCATTCTAATTTGTTGTTGGTATATATTCTTATTTCACAAACTCCATGTCCTCGCATATCATTTGTAACAACTCCAATGTCTGCAATATAGTAGTCATCACTATCTATATATGCATCTCGTTCGCTTGTTGGTATAATATATGCGGCAAAACCTCCGATAGTTTGTGGCTTTTTGTCGACTTTATATGAATATATAGACTTTTCCATGTTGTTATTTCAATTATGTTACTATCTCCTACAAACATAATGCTTTTAAGAGTATCAATCAATAAAATTTAAGTACAAAAAAGAATAAGATATTGTTTATTTTCTTACGGGTGATTGAAATTAGTAATTAATATGCTGGAATATATAGAAACATTATATATTAAGCAATTCTTGTTTTGTTGTTCTTTTTATAAGTAGTACCTTTGTACATGTAAATGATTGGTCTGATGTTCTTTCCTGAATTAGATACTCTTTTGTTTGTTAGAAAAATTTGTTCCTATGAAATTACGCAAGAAAGGAAAAACCACCAATTCAGAATGGTTTGGTGTAGAACACTATCACATTCTCCATGAAATGGATTTATTCAGGCATGTAAACATGGAGAGATTAAAAATGTTATATCCTGATATTTTTGGAAAGTCCCAAACCGAAACTTCTCAAGAAAAGACAGCACAACTAAATGATTAAAGCCAGTCGCTCTTTATAAACGTATATCTCGACAAAATTCTTCAAACAATTTCAGTTGCCTGTCAAAGAATGTTTCAATGTCATCAAGCGCATTAAGTATATCTTGCAAGTGTTCTTGGTAAAGTTATCCATATATCAACGCTTTGGTTCGCTCTATATTTTCTTTCAAGTAATGGTTACAGATAGCGTGTTCTTCCAGTAAATCAACTTCTCTCCCCAGAACATCTTCTAAAGCGTATTTCAAGTCAAAGAAATTGCTAAAATAATCTGTTACCTGTGCTTTGTCGAAATTAACTATAAAATCAACATCGTTTTCTTTATTAAAACGATTCGTGAGGATAGAACCAAACACAAATAATTTACTAACCTTGTACTTCTTGCACAAGGCAATGATTTTATCCATATTTGATTCAATCAGATTCATGTAGTCATTCTCTTTCTGCAAACCTTAGATTTGCAGCGTGTTTCTCTGAATCTAAGTTTTGTAAAACAAAAGTAATAAATTTGTGCTGATAATAAAAGTTTAACAACAGACAATGAAACCGGACGATTCTCAAAATTTGCAAATGGGTAAGACCCGTCTATCTTTTTTGCCCTATCCGGTCCGTTGGATTTGAGGACCTGAATTGCTATCAACCTTGGTTTAAATAAAGTATTTTTGATTTGTAACAAACCACTGAAATAGAGGCGTTCATGGCTAAAGTTGGTTT
>OGPG01002108.1_pt1 | contig 11962 bp, 7 predicted proteins | sample 1552851 | NCBI WGS metagenome assembly OGPG01 (sample SAMEA2579909, study PRJEB22360) | human gut metagenome | biome: human gut; feature: human-associated habitat; material: faeces | place: Denmark | collected 2008/2010 | reverse complement strand
TGTTGCAGAATTACACAGCAACCACAATGCTTGCAAACTCTGAGTTTGTGGCACTCTTGAAGCAGGCAAATACAGACAGTTCAAAGATGGCGGAGGTTATCGGGGTATCAGAGGCACAGCTTCGGTTCGTAACTAATACCGCCTCTGGAATGGGACTTATTAAGTGTGGTTCGGTAGTAATTCCCTTTGATAATCAGATCAGCAAGGATACGGATTTGTACAGGCTGTATAATACCAACATTCATGAGAAGATTGCGGAACAGAAGAAAAAAGAAGCAATGCTGCAGTGATAACAGATGAATTTTTATAGAATCTATAGTATAATCAAGAGGTCGGATGAATGTCCGACCTTGATGATAATAAATTAGATATTCCCTATTTTTAAGAAGAAAGCATATAAGATTCGATATGAAAAATAAATAAGGAAGCAGTTCTAAAATGTATCATTTGTACCGGAGAACATGTGGCTGGATTTTAAGATATGCTTATCGTACACTTTGACGAGAATATGTTGATTGGGGATGCAGCGGACCTGGATGCATTTATGGAAATGTATGGTGTGGAAGCAATTTCCAAGGAATATTTGTAATTATTAGGGAAAAGAAAATTTGAATTTTACGCACTATTAACTTTTGGATATAAAGTGCCGATATTACAGATATAGAAACGGATTTCTGTATCAATTTTCAAGGAGGATGATACCATGATTAGAGCAGCTAATTTAACACAGGTAACAGATTATTATAAGAGCAATACTGTTAGTAAGCAAAATAACACAGAGAAAGCAAAAGATGTGCAGCCCAATGCACAGAAAATAAAATCCAGCGAAGATAAGTTATCTTCTAAGGCACAGAAATATCTGGAAACATTGCGTAAGGATAATGCGGATTTCGATTTTATTATTGCTGATAAAGGCGATGATTTCAGAGGATTAGTAGACCAAAGCGATAAGGAATTTACAGTTGTTTTTTCAAGTGCTGAACTTGAAAGAATGGCATCCGATGAGAAATATGCACGGGAAAAATTGTCTACGGTAAAAACTGCAGTTGAGATGTCAGATAAAATCAATGAACAGTTTGGGTTTGAACGTGCTTGGGGAACGACAGACAATAGTGGAACTGTATTAAATAAGTTAACTATGTCCTTTGATGATGATGGAAAGATGACACTTTTTGCTGATTTGGAGAAGATTACAGAAAAGCAGAAAGAACGGCTTGAAGAATTAAAGGAAAAACGTGCAGAGGAGAAAAAGCAGGAAAAGAAGGATGTAACTGTTAAGCGGACTACAATTCAGGCAAATTCAAAAGAAGAATTACTTGAAAAGATTTCTGAACTGGATTGGAGTAAGATAACAGAAGAAAAGGCAACACAGGGTATGAAGTTTGATATCACTATTTAATCGTAGCATTAACCGGGAATTGGAGGTGTGCTATGATTGCAGGTACAATACGAAACGCTGTGAATCAGATGCAGTTAGTAAATGATTGGGAGCAAAAGAAGGCTACCGGGGATGTTGTAAAGAAGCAAGAGGGTATGACTGTAACAAGTCAGGAAGAAAGCATGATTCAGCATTTCCGAGAGCAACTTGAGCGAGACAAAGAAAGTTCTGCATATAGTCAGATTTATAACAAGATTGCAAGCGGTCAAGAATTAACAGCTTCAGAAGAAGATGCTATTCGTCAGAAAGACCCTAAAGCCTATATGGAATATAAAGCGGCAAGAATGGAACAAGAAGCTTATGAGCGTAGGTTGGAGAGATGTAAGACAAAAGAAGAGGCTCAAAGGCTTCAAGTAAATGAGATGAATGGAAATTTGGCAGAACTAAAAAGTATCGTGAATAATCCAAATATTCCAAAGAGTGAAAAGCTTAAGGAAGCTCAACGTATCATGGGAAATACTTTTAGAGCTGTAGAGTCATTCACAAGATTTGTAAAAAGTACAGAATATAGGGATTTGCCAACAGAAGAGGAAATTGTAGAGACATCTATAGAAAAGGGGCAGGTTGCAGAGGATTCAAACGATACTGAAATGTCTGAACAGTTAACATCAGATACAACTGTTTCAGTAGATGAGGCAGCAAAAATAGTAAATGATTCGAAGCGAGATTTACAATTAAGTGATGTTCACCAAATTGAAAAAGATGTTATAGAGGAAATGAAGGATATCGAAATAAAGCATTTTGGTGAGAAGAAATCATCGGTCAGAATAGACATTACGGTATAGGAATAGTCTGCGTGAAATTTCAGTTTCATGTTGCTTTTAATAATTGAATATTGAATGATTTTACATAGCCGTTAAGGAGTAATTTTTGCTCCCTAGCGGCTTATTTTATTTTTCAAAGTAGGAGGTGAGAAAATTGAAAATTACGGTTCCAATGCTTGATATGATCAACATAGCCATGAGTGAAGTGTCGGTATCCTCTCTGGTATCAAACCTTGCAGGAATTGATTCGCAGTCAGTAAAAGAACTGGATATATTTACCGTCACAGCCTTTGACATCAATAGTTCAGGTGGCGGTAAAACGATTGATTTTAAGACACTTACAGATGCGGAAATCATACAGGCTGTAAATAATGCATTAGCGGGAATGAAGCAGGAGTATCTGCTGAGTCAGGACAATGTAAGTGTGACAAGACTTCCGGGCGATAGTGCCTGTGACGTTCTGAACACAAAGACCATGTTCCATTACTGGCTGAACAGTAAGGGAGAATTATCCTTTCCACCGCAGGCATATTATGCATCTAAGCATCTGACCATAGGCAGATACAATTTTGATATGGGAGTATTCTTTGCAGGACAGTTGGAGATTTTCGGACAGAAAATCAAAGTCATGTTTTCGTCAGTAAATGATAAAGGCATTCTTGGATATGCGGAAGTATCACCAATACATAACAGTGTGCTTATTATCAGCGGTTCCCGTTCTGAGAAAAACAGGATAAACCCGGTGCTTGGCAGTACATCAAACAGTACATTGGAACTGCTGACACAGGATTTTTACAGAAATGAAGTGACAGACAGACCGGTCACTTTATACATGGATGTATCCAAAAACGCCTGCAATTTTTATATAGATGGGCATATAGAACTGTGCAAAATATTTTCTTTTGATGCACTGGTATATTTTGCCAACAAAAACATAAGGATTGCTGTTGAAACAAGCTATTTCAACCTGTTTCGGGCTTCATTGTATCTGAATGCAGATTATCAGAAAATGAAAAATCTGTTCTTTGAATTTGAAGTCTCTCTCGACAGCACAGGATTACAGAATAACCTGAAACAACTGACGTACCTGCTGGATGAAGCAGTAACCAAATATGACAAAAAGATACATGATGCACAGAAAAAAATCAATGATGCAAAGAACAAAGTATCCTCCCTGCAAAATGAGATAAACTCATACAAAAGTAAAATCGAAGAGTGCAGGAGGGTAATTAGGAAAGCAAAATGGTATCAGTGGGCGAAGATGGCTAAGGAAACAGCCAAAATCGTAGGCTATGAGGTTGCCATCGGCGGCATATATCTTGCGATGAAAACGGCAGAGGCAGCTCTTGATGCAGCCAATAAGGTACTGTCGCTTGCAAACAAACTGGGTAGCGGTTTCCTTAACACAATTAACAAAGTGATTCAGGGTGTGCTTAATGTATTCTATATCAGCAAGGCACTTCTTGGCATAATCGTAAATGGAAGCCAGATATTTGTAAAAGTCAATATGGAGCTTACCGTTATTGGAAAACAGATATCCGTAAAAGAAGAAGTGGATATGAACAAACTGATTGAAAAGCCAATCATTCTGTTGGAGGAACTGACCATCAATCAGATCAAGGACCTGATAGATATGCTGTCATTGGGACAGACACCGGAATACGAGAGGATAGAGGCAACGCCATATCCATATATGGAATTTCCGGAAGATCCAGTGGAACTGTCAGAAATGGTTGCCTATGGTGCAAAACGAATCGAGCAGGCAAAGGGAATGGTAGAAGAACTTCAAGACCTGTACATTGACGAGCTTCAGGAGCTGGATTCCGAGATTGAGGATATGGATACAGAATTTAAGGCGGCAGCACAGATGGTAAGCTACTCTCTGGAAAAAGCATCGGATAACGTATACATAGATGGTATGGACGAACTGATTACGCAGATAGAGGAAGCAAAGGAGGACGGACAGATAAGTCCTGAAGAAATCAAGCTTGCCGAGTCATGTATAGATGATTATCTGAATATCATCCGCCCGTCCGCCACGACAATAGAAGAATCAAGTATGCGTGTGAAGGAATGCGTAGACAGCATAGATACTGAAAGAACGACAAAAAGAATGCGTAGTTCTTATAAGAACGCTGATGCAGAGAATGGAACTGAGCTTATGAACAACAGGGACTATGACAAGTTCTATGGAGAGCTCCAGTCTGTGGTAGAGAAGTATTTTCCGCATGGTTCCGGACATGGATATTTCAACATCACGGATGAAGAAGTATTCTATCAGGCATTAAATAACGCAAGAAAACAAGCAGGATGTGCTTATGTAGAACTGTCCGAGGAAGATGAAGAAGAAAATCAGGAATCAGGTCTGCTGTATGGAGCAAAACCGTTAAGGCGGATGGTAAGTGAAGGATATATTCAGAGGCTGCAATAAAAGTAAAAAATTATTGTACTCTTTTTCAGTCAGCCATTATGGGATGGTTAAAGTTTCATATACAAAAAAATCAGGAGCTTTCTAAGATTAGAAGGATGGAGCATCGTGCTCTTTCAAGGATAATCAAGGGAAGCTCTTTTGTTTATAAAAAGATATATTTGAATTTCAAATAAAAATTCTTGAAGAAACAGCCTTTTTTTAGTACAATAAAACTGAGTTAGTGTATAGAATGATAAATAGAAATTCATGATAGATTTTGTTCATATTATCTATCTGAATATGACTGGAAAATAAGAGAATATCTTTATGGGGACAGAATGTGTAACTGCACCATAGTTTGGACAGGAGGATTGATATTATGAAAAAATGGAAAGAAAGAGGAAAGAGAATCGCAGTATTGTTGCTTACGGCAGCCCTTGTTGGAAGCAGCGTGGACTTATCTGCTCTTACGGTAAATGCAGCAGAGGAAGAAAAAGTGCTGACCTGTGAAAAAGAGGAGCAGACTACATCGGAAGAAATAACCGAGACAGCAAAGCGTATCACCTCATGGACATGGAATGATTAAGAGGAAATGCTGGACTTGGAGGAAAACGTGCTGGCACTTCCCGGTGCATCCAAAGATTATATCGTATCCTTTGATGACATCGTATCATTCCTTCCTGCTTCCATCACAGCCACGATTACAACATCTGCGTCCGTTACCGAAACAGAGGATACAGAAGCAACAAACGAATCGGAAGAAACGGATGGAGCGGAAGAAACCGTGACTCTGGAAGGCTGGGTATGTGAAAACTACCCGGAGGAAGGTGCGTACAGCGGTAACTATACTTTTACTGCGAATCTGCCGGAGGGCTATGAACTCGCAGAGGACGCAGCAGCACTGAAAGTAAATGTAGAACTGGGTGGAGCACAGCTTTTGGAAGCAACCACCATCACACCAACAAAACCGGAAAATGGTAATGGTACAGCAGAAAACCCGTATCAGATTACCTCGGCGGCAGAACTTTACTGGTTCGCCGGACTTGTAAACGGAACTCTTACAGACGTTACTAAAAATAGTTCAGCCTGTGCGAAGCTGATGAATGATATCACGGTAAATAATAATCTGCTTGACAGGATTACATATAAAACAGATGATGACGGCAATCTGACCAATGAAGTAGCAAACGGCGGGAACTTCATTTCATGGACACCGATTGGAGCAGCTAATAACGGCTATCAGGGGACTTTTGATGGAAATGGAAAGACCATCAGCGGACTCTTTTTCAATGATAGCCAAAAAAGTCATGTTGGCTTGTTTGACAATATATATATGGCAACAATTCGGAATGTCGGTGTCGTTGATTCTTATTTTTTCGGAGAACATTATGTCGGAGGCGTGTGCGCATTTGGTGTAGATGGTACGATAACTGGCAGCTATAACACAGGAGTGGTAAGTGGAGAAGGATGTGTCGGAGGCGTGTGTGGAATTGGTAGCAGTGTTACGATAACTGACAGCTATAACACAGGTAGTGTAAGTGGAAATGATGATGTCGGAGGCGTGTTCGGATATGGTGAAAATTGTACGATAAACAATTGCTATTATCTGAAAGCGGAAGGCACGGATTTGGGTGGCATTAACGGCGCAGATGTCGAAGGGCAGGCTGAAGGAAAAACCGCTGCACAGTTTGCATCCGGCGAGGTTGCATACCTTTTGCAGGATGGACAGAAAGTGGGAGAAGATGGCACGATACCACAGGTCTGGGGACAGAACATTGATAATGATGGTGAGAAACAATCTTTTCCTGTTTTTAGTAATGCGAAAGTCTATAAACCTTCAGAAAGTTCTCCTTGTAAGGTTGGATACACAAATAATGCGGAAGGCTTAAAGGAACATGACTTTGGCGACGACAAGACTGGCGAAAGCTGTTCGTACTGTAATATAAAGAACATCAACTATTCTGGTATCAGTATTAGCGGTGTGGATACCCCTTACTACTATACAGGTAATGAGATTAAGCCGGATATTACCATAAAAAAAGGCGAGACATCATTAACTCTTGGTGAAGATTATAACATTACTTATGGAAACAATACAGATGTGGCAGGCAGCAATGCTGAAAACGCTCCTTATGTGAAGATTACCGGAAAGGGTAATTATACAGGAGAAATTACAAAGAACTTTACCATTGCTTACATTACTGCTCCGGATAATTATATAACAGGAACGAAAGGTGCGAATGACTGGTATACTTCAGATGTCACAATCGGCGTAGCAGACTGGCAGGTATCAACGGATGGAAGCAGTTGGAATGACAGCATTTCGGTTACCGAAGAGGGAACACATTCTTATACTCTTTATTTTAAAGACAGTAACGGATACATTACAGATAGCATAAACAAAGAGATTAAGATTGATAAAGCTGCTCCAACCGGAACCATTCAGGTAAAAGAAAGTACATGGGATAAATTTTTAGAGAAAATTTCCTTTGGCTTCTATACCAACACCAAAGAAAAAATTACGATTACATCAGAGGATACCGGCTCCGGTATAGCCTCTACAGAATATCTGGTATCTGACAAGGCATATACACAAATTTCAGATATGCAGAATCTGAGTGGCTGGAAAGATTATGATAATAGCAATAAGCCTAAAATCAAGACGAACAGGACCAACTATGTGTATGCGAGAATCACAGACAATGTCGGAAATGTAACCTATCTGTCCAGTGATGGCATTTTGCATGATGATGAGAAACCGTATATTTTTGATATAACCCCGGTCATGAAGGATCGCTCCGGTAGTGTGACATTTGATATTTTTGAAGATGGAAGCGGTCTTGAGAAGGTTTATTTCTTATATAGTACGGATATAAATGAGGTAACAAGTGCTACGACAGAGAATTTGAAAGCATCTGATTATCACAATGCAACCGGAACCTTTACATTATCAGACCTGAAACCAAATACCGAGTATTACTGTGCAGTTCTTGCAGTGGATAAGGCAGGAAATGAAAGTTATCTTTTAAATAGCACATTTAAGACATTAAAGGAAGCCATCACGGGAACTGTATCCATTTCCGGAGAGGCAGTATATGGAAAAACATTGACAGCATCCTATGAGGGACTTGCGACAGATGCCGGCGAAGTTACAGTTTCATGGTATCGTGGAGAAGATACTACAGCGATTGCTACCGGAGATACATATACTTTAACAGCAGATGATGTAGGAAAAGTGATTACAGTTAAGGTTACCGCTGAAAACTGTTCCGGAGAACTGACGGATTCCACCGCCGAGGTAGCAAAGGCAGAACATCCAAATCCACCGACGAATGGAAATGTGGATGATGAAAACAATACCTTTACCTTTAACGGAACAAGCGGAGTTACTTACGAATACAGTACCGATGGTGGAGCAAGTTGGACGGATATTACGGTAGATTCCGGCACCGGTGTTGGTACTGTTACAGTTGGAAACGTGATAGTCAACACAGGAGATTTACAGGTACGGGCAAAGGAAACAGATGGATATAAGGCAAGTGATGTTATTTCCAATACATCTGCCTATACCGCAACCTTAGAAGGCAGCGTAAGCCTTTCCGGAACTGCAAAGTATGGGGAAACCTTAACTGCAACTGTAACCGGAGCACAGCAGGGAGCTGTATTAACCTATACTTTCTGCGCGGACGATACAGTGCTTCAGCAGGGAAGCAGCAATACTTATAAGATTGTATCCGCCGAAGCAATTGGAAAACAGATTACAGTTAAGGTATCTGCGGAAGGATACATAGGAACAGTTAATGATACTTCGGATACTGTTGCAAAAGCAGACGGAGTGCTGACACTGAAACAGACTGAATTTACCCCGACCTTTGGGGATGAGGCATTTAAGCTTGGATGTAGCAGAACCGGAGACGGAACGATTTCCTATAAAGTTTCCGATGAAAAGGTCATTAAAGTTTCCGATACCGGAGAAGTAACGATTGTGGGAGCAGGAAGTGCCACCGTAACAGTATCTCTTTCGGAAACAGAGTGTTATACCGGTGCGGCAGAGCAGACGATTAAAGTCAATGTGGCAAAGAAAGACTATGTATTAAATCCGTCAACAGGTACGGCAGCTTATACATATAAGCAGGGAGCAAGTAATGTGGCGGTGGATGTTGCAGGAATGCTTCCGGCAGATAAGGGTAATACAACATACTCTGTGTCAACGACAGATGCCGGTACGATACTTGAAAATGTATCGGTATTAAAAAATGGTAATCTGACCTATGATGTGAAGTCATTTGATACCTATACAGAAGGAATTACAGCAACTATTGCAGTCACTGCAACGATGGCGAATTATAAAGATGTAACTTATACATTAACTGTAAAGATTACTGATAAATTCGTAGTGACGGAAAAGGCAGGTGCAAAGGTTTCTTCTGACAGCACATCCCTTGTGTACGGACAGAAGATAAGTGCATTAAAGCTTAATACCACAGAAGCAAAATTTGTAGCCAATGGAACAGAGGTAGCAGGTACACTTAGCTGGGAAACACCGGATGAGGTACTGAATGCCGGAAGTCATCAGGTTATATGGAAGTTTGTGCCGGAGAATGAAGCACTTTATCAGGGATGTACCGGAACGATCACAGTAACCGTAAGTCAGGCGACACCGAATGTGACAACTGTTCCGACAGTGGCAGACAGAGTATATCATCCAACTGCAGCATTAACAGATAGTGATCTTGTTAGTGGAAGCGTAAGCTGGACTGTTGGTGGCGTGGAAAAGACTGTTGAAGGTAGCTGGAGCTGGAAGACAAACGGCACAGTTCCTACAACAAATGTGAACAGCTATGTAGCAGTATTTAATCCGACAGATACCACGAATTATGTGCCGGTAACGAAGAATATTACCGTCAGGGTTGTAGCAGCAACAGCTTATGTGGCTGAAAAACCTACTGTAAGTGCTATTACTTACGGACAGACCTTATCAGATGCAACAATAGCAGGTGGAAAAGTACAGTACAGTGAGAATGACACAACTCTTGTAGACGGAACATTTTCTTGGAAGGATGCAAGCCTTGCACCGAATTGTGCAGACAGCAATCTGACAACTTATGTATTGGTATTCACACCGACAGATCGTGCAAATTACAACACGGTTGAAACGGATGTAACCATCACAGTAAATAAGGTAAAAGACGCACCGCATATGCCGGGATCGGCTATGAGTGTTCCATACAGTAACAAAACTGTCGGTACAGTTACTTTAGCGAAAGACTGGACATGGCAGGAGAGTGATAAGGCTGCTGCATTGGAAGTAGGTGTGCCTGTGACCGCAACTGCTGTTTACAATGGTGCGGACAAGGGCAATTATGAAAATGAATCAGTGGTAATCACAATTACCAGAAGTGATTGTGAACATAAGAATACTGAGGTTAGAGGTGAAAAGGAATCCACCTGTAAAGAGGAAGGATATTCAGGAGATACCTATTGTAAGGATTGTGGAGAATGTATCAGTACAGGTCATGCCATAGAGAAAAAAGAACACTCCGGCGGAACGGCAACATGTACCCATAAGGCGAAATGTTCAGTCTGCGGTGCAGAGTATGGCACTTTAAATCCGAATAACCACGAAGCCATAAAGCTGGTGGGTAAGAAGGATGCTGATTGTACTTCTTCCGGTTACACCGGAGATAAGTGTTGCAGTGGTTGTAATGCAGTCCTTGAAAAAGGAAAGACAATAGCCGCAACCGGACACGATTATCATTCAGAGATTACAAGGCAGCCTACCACTACAGCGGAGGGCGAGAGAACCTATACCTGTGTAAACTGCAATGACACTTACACAGAAACGATTCCAAAGCTTCCTGAAGAAGAACATGAGCATAACTATACTTGTACGATAACAAGGGAAGCAACCTGTACCCAGACAGGAATTAAGACATATACATGTAAGTGTGGTGACAGCTATACAGAAACAATTCCTAAGCTTAACCATAAGTATACAAGCAGTGTAACGGTAGAAGCTACTAAGGAAAAAGAAGGCGAGATGACATATACCTGTTCATTGTGTGGACACAGCTATACGAAACCAATCGCTAAGTTAAAGGATGATAATAGACCAGGAGATAATAAGCCGGGAGATAACAAACCGGGAGAAGGCGGCGATAAGAAGCCAGCGGAAATACCGGATACCGGAAAGCCGTTCATCAAAGACGAAACAGGTAAAGAAGGCTGGGATGTTATCAAGAACGAAACATCAGATGCAAAAGATGGCGATGCGGTAAAGGTTGATATGAACGGTGCTACCGTAGTACCGGGAGATGTTCTTGACACTATCGCAGGCAAAGATGTAACCATTGTGTTTGACATGGGTAATGGCATTACATGGAGTGTAAACGGAAATAGCATTACTACTGACAAGGTAAGCGACATCGACTTCAGCGTAAAGGTTGGAGAAGAAGCCGGTAATAACATTCCTGTGGATGTTATCAATAATGTGACTGGAGAGAGATATTCTATCCAGATCAGCCTTGCCTATGACGGCGAGTTCGGATTTACAGCAGTCCTTTCCATCAACATGGAAGCAAAGAACGTAGGACTTTATGCAAACCTGTTCTACTACAATGAAACTACAGGAGAGCTTGAGTTTATCTGTGCAGATGAGATTGCAGAGGATGGAACTGCTGACCTGACTTTCACTCATGCTTCTGATTACACCATCGTGATTGATGAAGCACCGATGGATGGAAACGGGGCAGACGACAGTACAGGAACTGGCAGCAACAATGTGACTACCGAGTCAAAAGAGGATTCATGGAATCCACTCTGGATTATCATCATCGGAGCCATCGTGATTGTGGCAGGACTTGGAATATTCTTTATCATAAAGAAAAAAGAAGATAAAGAAGATAAAGATAATCAGTAACAGTTAATTAAGATGCAGCATATGTGAGAGAAATTTCATGTATGCTGTATTTTTTGTTATAAACCATTCGAGAACTCACATATTAAACAATGTATTTGATTAAGACAGTAAAAGGAGATATAACAAAAGTAACAGATGTGCAGGCAATTGTTAATGCAGCAAATAACTCTCTTCTTGGCGGAGGCGGTGTAGATGGTGCGATTAATAGAGCAGCAGGACCGGAGCTATTGCGGAGTGCAGGACACTTCATGGATGTGAAACTGGTGACGCAAAGATTACAAAAGCATATAATCTGCCTTGTGATTATGTAATACATACAGTTGGACCAATATGGAATGGAGGAAGAAATAGAGAAGAGGAACTTCTTGCTAACTGTTATTTTAATTCTATGAAGCTGGCAATGGATAATGGAATCAGGTCTATTGCATTTC
>OGPG01002095.1_pt1 | contig 12039 bp, 9 predicted proteins | sample 1552851 | NCBI WGS metagenome assembly OGPG01 (sample SAMEA2579909, study PRJEB22360) | human gut metagenome | biome: human gut; feature: human-associated habitat; material: faeces | place: Denmark | collected 2008/2010 | reverse complement strand
TCGGCCTCGGCAAGCTGGGCCGGGGTGAGCTTGCGATACTTAATGGCACCAAAGACGACACAAGCCGCACAGACGATCATGCCGGCAATGAACTTCTGGTCAATCGTTGCACCAAACGGCGACGTCACGGCCTCAAACACAATGGGAGACAGTGCCATGCCAAAGTTGATGCCCGCCATGCCAATGGCGAGGTTAAACGCACGTCCCTCGGGGGCAGAGTTGCCGGCGGCAAAATTGCCCTCCAGCGGCACGTAGGTCTCCTTGCCCAGCGCAACGACAAAGCCCGCAACGCACAGCACCATAAAGGCGGGTGCAACCAGCGTCAGGCCCAGGCCAACGAGCGTCACGCCCCACGCGATCGGCATAGCCAGGTTCTTAAACTTGGCAAACAGCGGACCGACCAAAAGACCAGCCGCAATACCGGCAACGGTCATAACGGTAGAGGCAAGACCGGCCTCCACGGTACCGCCAAAGCCGCGACCCACAACAAGCAGCGAAACGTTGGAGCTGAAGAGCTGGAACGTGAGTACGAACACAAAGCTCATGAGCGTGATAATCGCGACCTCTTTGGGCATGTTGGCAAACACGTTGACTTTACGCTTGGGCTCCAGATGGCCCTCGGGAAGGCAAACAGCCTCGATCACGATGAAAATGATCATGATGAAGTACGCCGCATAGCTGTGGAACCACTCGGCAGAACCCAAAATGCCGGAAACCATCGTCCAGATAATGCCGCCCAGTGCAACAAAAGTGGAGTAGATGCCCATGACAAACGAGCGCTGCTTTCCGCCGAAATAGTCGGCGATCAAGGCGTCGGTCGAGTTCTGCACGGCGCCGAGACCAAGGCCCATGACAGCAGAAGCCGCTAAGACCTGGCCGAGTGAGTTGTGGAACACCAGCACCGAGGCGCCTGCCAGCATCACGATAACGTGACCGACAAGCGTCGTCTTCTTCTTGGACACGCGAGAGGCGAGCTGTGAAGAGACGAGCATGGCGGACAGCGCCATCATCAACGGGATGATGCCGATGATCATCTGGACGGCAGCGATGTTTTCGTTGGGAAACGCCGCTGCGACAGAGGCCACGATGGGGACGGGCACCAACATGCCCATAATGCACATGGCAGCAGCATAAATGCCCACCAGGTACTTGATCTTGGTTTTATCCATGATCCATCCTTACGCTTAGAGAAAAGGGTCGGAGCAGCCAGGCATCACCAGCGGCCGCCCCAAACACAGCACTATTAGTCGTTAAATCCGGTGAACACGGGCTCTCCGCTGTACACGAGCGCTTCCTCGACACCATCGAGCACGCGACAGGCACCAGCGGCCATAGCCTCAAGCTCAAACTCACCCGGATAGGCAGACACGGGCGCGATCCAAGAGCAGCACTCCTCAATCGAGGCAACGAGCTCCTTGCTGTGGACCATGCCGCCTCCGAGCAAGATGCCGTCGACATCGCCCTTCAGCACACAAGCCATCTCGCCAATCCACTTGCAGATTTGGTAGACCATTGCATCCCAGGCGCGAGCCGCAGCCTTATCGCCCGCAGCGGCGCGATCGCACACCTCGATGGCATCGGACGTACCCAAAAGGTCAACGAAGCCACCGGTCTTCATGCAATGGGCGCGGGCAACGTCGAGGCCATGCTCTGCCGTATACTTCGCGATCTCGATCGCGGGAACCGATCCGCAGCGCGTCGGCGCCATGGGACCCTCGCCGCCAACGATGTCGTTGCCGTCCACCATCTTGCCCTTAAGATGAGCCGAGATAGAGATGCCGCCGCCGATATGGCAAACAATGAAGTTGCACTCATCATAGGGGCGACCGAGCTTTGCCGCATGGCGGATGGCGGTCTCTTTGAGATTAAGGGCGTGCAGGTGCACGTTTCGATACACGCCCTTAATGCCCGTCATACGTGCGAGGTCGCACAGCTCGTCGGTATCGGGAGGATTCACCACAAAAGAAGGCTTTCCCGTCTTTAAGGCGAACTCATGGGCAATCTGGGGACCCAGCTGCGCCGGGTGCCGAACGCCATTCGCACCGATGCGGGCATGCTCGAGCATAACCTCGTTGATGGTGTACGTACCACCGGGCAGCGAAAGCAGACCGCCGCCGCGACCGACAAATGCATCAAAGTCCTCGAGCGAAAGCCCTGCTTCGTCGAGCGCCGCTAGAATCAAATCGCAGCGATACGGCATCTGAGCCGAAACCCCGTCGAACTGGGCAAGGTCCTTCGCATCGTGCGCAACGTTCTTACTGAGCTTGCACTCATCGCCCTCAAAAACGCCCACCTTCGTGGAAGTGGAACCCGGGTTGATTACCAGGATGCGCCAGGGAGTCTTTTTATCGGACATACCTTAAGCCTCCTTAAGCGCCTGAGCGCGCACGCAGCTCATCACCACGTTGCCGACGATCTCGTCAACGGGCGCAGAACGCGAGCAATCGCACACGATCTTCTTGAAGCCCTGAAGCATGGGACCGTAAGCATTGGCGCCAGTCAGATTCTGGATAATCTTGACGCCGATATTGCCCACGTTGATATCGGGCCAGATGACCACGTTAGCTTGGCCTGCAACAGCGGACTCACGATGAACCTTCTTAGAGGCAACCTTGGGGTTAATCGCCGAATCAAACTGGAACTCGCCATCGATGGCCAGGTCGGGACGACGATCGTTGGCAATCTCGCGAGCGCGACGCACCTTGTCGACAAGCTCATTGTCCATCGAACCGTCAGTCGAATGCGAAAGCAGCGCGCAACGGATATCCCATCCGGTCAGCGAGCGCACCGTTTCACTCGACGAAATCGCGATCGAGGCAAGCTCCTCGCTCGTGGGGTCAACGCAAACGGCAGAATCGCCAAAAGCCAAAAGGCCACCTTCGCCGCCGTTCCAGTTGGGAATGTCGGCGATACCGCACGAGCTCACAGTGTCCACCCCGTCAGCAAGACCGACGATGGCCTGACCCGCCAGGATGATATCGCCCGTAGCGTTATCGATACCGGCGAACATAACGTCGACATCGCCGAGCACCTGCAAAATCAGGGCGCGCTCAAGCGGACGCGTCATACGGCGCGCAGCGCCCTTGGGCTTAAACTTACAATCCGGATGAGAAAGGTAGCGCTCGCAACAAGCGGCGTTCGCCTCCTCGTCGGTCACATCGACAATCTCGATGCCGTCAAGGGAGATGCCGCGCTCATCGGCAAGCTCCTTGAGCTTATCGCCGTCGCCGACCAGCACACATTCGGCAAGATGCTCGGCGGCGACCTTTGCGACCGCCTGCATCATGGTCTCGTTTTCGCCCTCGGGAAAAGCAACGCGCATAGGCTTGGCGGCAGCCTGCTCGCGCAGGGTCTGCATCAGGTCCATGGCAGTTACTCCATCTCTTCGGCAGTGCGCTCGATAAGCTCGCCGATGGTCTTCATGACCATGACCTCGCGAACGGGAACCTCGGCATCGAGCTCGTTCTCGATCATGGACGTCAGGGCGATCATCTTCATCGAGCCCTTGCCCAGGGTCTCGAACGTCGTCTCGGGGGTCACATCGCCGTCATAGTTGTAGGCGGACTTGGCAAAATCGCAGATCTGCTGAGTGAGTTCTTCGTTCATGGCAAAGCCTTTCTAAGATAAAAAAGAGGGGCGACCACGGCGGGCTGGAGACATGGGTCCCGCCGTGGCCTAAGAGAGGAATCGAATTGTTACAAGGATGAAAACTTAGTCGTCAAGCTCGAACGTAAGCTCTTTGTAGCCCGGACGGTCGATGACCTTGGCATGGACGCCAACGGTCTCGCCCGCCATGAGTTTGGCGCGAATCTCGGGGGCCTTCTTCTTGGTAATGCCGTAGATGACGTAGGTGTACTGAGAACCCTCGTCGATATCGACGGCGCCGTAGGCGTACTTGCCATACTCCTTGAGGTAGGGCTTGTCGTTCTGCGGACCAGGCAGGGTAAAATCGATCAGATGGCCGTGACCGGAAACCTGGACCCAATCGGTCTTGTGGTAGCCGCAGGCATTGCAGGCAAGGTGAGGCGGAAACTCGACAGCTCCGCACTCGGGGCACTGACGTGCCCAATAGATGCCCTCTTCAAGACCCGTGTAGAACTTCTTGACCACGGGCTCCATATCTTTGAGTTGCATGAGAATACTCCTTATGGGAAATCGAAAACCGCGGTCGACTACGCGACGGTACGAAGAATCTGGCAGCGCACGTTCTGAGAACCGCCAAAACCGCGCAGGAAAGCCGTCTCGGGAACCTTCTTCATCTGGGTTGCACCGGCGACGCCACGCATCTGCTTGACGGCCTCGACAATGTCGGCGATGCCGGATGCGCCATGAGCGTGACCGAAGTTGCAACGGCCACCGTGCGGGTTGATGGGCTTATCGCCATCAAATGCAGTACGGCCGTCAATCGCATACTTCCAAGCCTCGCCGCGCGGGATATAGCCGCACTCCTCGGCCGAAACGATCTCAGAAGCCAGGAAGAAGTCGTTGCACATGAACAGGTCGATCTCATCGGGGCTCACGCCAGTAAGGTCATAAACCTGTTTGGCGGCAAGCTCGGTAGCCCAGTGCTCGTTGTGGAGCAGACCGGCCTCGACAGCAGAGGCACCCGTACCCATAACCTCGATAGGTGCATGAGGGACACCCATGGCCTTAGCCTTCTCCGTGGGCATTACGACAACAGCGGCGGCACCGTCGCACTTCTTCTCAAAGCCGGTAACGCGCAGGTACTGCGTAACGCGCGGGTTGTACATGCTCTTGAGATACTCGTCGGCGGTATCGAACCCAGCTGCCTTCGCGTCCTCCTCGACCGTGGTCTCGTACCAGGCAAGGGGATTCAGGACGGCACCGCGGCGAAGGCTCTTGGTAAGGCCGTTCAGAGCGTCATCGATCTGATCGGCGGTAAGGTCGTACTGCATCGAATACTCGTTGATCCAGTTGTCGAACGACACGCCAAAGGCGCCATCGAGCGGACGACCATACGCACGGTCATAGATCTTATCGAGGGAGGGGATCATGACGTCGAGCGTAAAGTCCTGGCGAATATGCGAGGGCATGTGCTCGACGGGAAGGGTCGAAGCCAAGTCGCAAGCACCCGTAAGGACAACGTCGTAAGCACCGGAAGCAACCGCCATCACGGCCTGCTCAAGGGCGACGTAACCCGTGCAGCAAGCCTCGGAATGATGGACGGAGCCCTTGGCACGAACGCCAAACCAATCGGCAACCTGCATGTTGGGGGTAATGCAATCGCCAACGAGATACGGATTGGCGCTGCCGTGATAGAAAAAGTCGATATCGCGGGGCTCAAGACCGGCATCGGCAATTGCCTCGAGGGCCGCATAGCCAAACGCCTCGCCCTCGCCAATACCCTGGGTCTCGGGATGCTCCTCAAAATCCTTGAACGGGGTGCAGCCCACGCCTACAATCGAGACGCTGCGCATGTTCTTTCCGAGCGTAACCACTGAATATCACATCCTAATCATGTGAAGGTGTACGGAATGATGGCGCAGTCCAGCCGCGAGCGAAGGTGAGAGAGCGCTCGCGGCTTTTCTGTGCCGTCACACGTTGAACTACTGCAGTGGTTCTCTTGAACGTAGCTTTAGTTTACGAGGGGTTAAACGAGACGCGTGAGACAAAAAGCCCCGATATGTCCCATCATATGGGATATATCGGGGCTAGGCGTTCCAAATAGCAGATAAATGGCCATACTTAAATCGATTCATAGGGCCGGATTGTTCTGAATCCGCAACCTATGCAACCGTTCATCCCTAAAAATCAGCCGTTCACCCGAGCGGGTTTTCAAAATCGGGGATGCGTGGGTGCCAGTGGCGCGACGCATCGTCGACAAACAGCGGCGCATAGAACATGCGATTGAGGGCGGCGGCAACGGTGCGCGCCTCAAGGTCGGGCCGGGCCTCGAGCCAATACTGAATGAGGTTATGGTGGCCCGCAAGCGCAAATGCTAGATACAGGTCGAGGTCCGTTTCATCGGAAAATGTCGAGCGAAGTCGATTGCGAAAATAGTCATGCATAAAGATCGTTGCCTTGTGAGCAAACACGGGATCGCCGTTATCGCTGTTAAGTGCCAAAACTTTCGAGCGATTAGCCTTGAGGATCTCCATGCGCTTGATCATCGTGGGCGTAGGGTCCAGCTGCGCATCGCCAAAACGAGCCTCCAGCGCAACATCATTGATGTCCTGCATATTCTGGAGCAGCTCATCTTCAAAACGTTTAACCACATCATCGACAGAGCGATAACAGCGATAGAACGTCGATTTGGATGTATGGGCGAGGCGAAGTACCTCGGCCACCTTAATCGACTGCACCGGAGTTGTCGCCATAAGTTCAAAGACGGCATCCTCGATCCGTGAAGCAATATCGTATTGAGCGTTCAGTGACATAGCAACCCCCCCCCTATTGGCGATTGGCTCCTATGCTACCCGAAAGGCATGCTCCTTGACGACGATACGAGGCATAGAACGTGCCGCGCAAGAGATGACGCAGCGACCGTATGTCACCGACGAAGTATTCCATCCGCCGGGCATACCATCTTTGCGAGGGTCAATCGAAAACCCGACGCCTTCAGCCTTGAGGATGGACTCGATGCGCGTCCATGTCTGACTCATGCGGAGATTGCGTTCTTGCAAATTGGGGGCAGCGTTAATCCACGCGCGCTCGTCGTCGTTCACCATACGCCCAACCGCAACGGGGGCAATCTCATCGATCGCCTCGATATCCACGCCAATAGGTCCTCCGACCGACCGAGCAACATCGGAAACAGCGAGGACGGCCACGCTTCCGCCATGTGAAATGGAAATAGAGGGTGCCTCCCCATCCGCAAGCTCGATCTTGCCGAAAGCAGAACGCGCAAGCTGGGTGTCGTTAAAGACACCCAGGGCGTCGCAAAGCAGCAGGCCCACGCCTGCAGCTTCCCTCCGAGACGCAATTGGAAGATCCCCATTGGAGGCACGCGAGGCATAGCGTCCCGCGATTGATGCCATAGCAACGGTCTCGTCGGGATCGATTGCAGAAACGTCAACGAGATGCACGGTTATGTTCAAAATGGTCCACCTCCACTCGATTGAGATGACAGGGCAAAACAGACGCTCAGAACCGCTTTTTCATGAATCGAGATACCTTTTGCCAGCGATTTGGCGACCCATTTGGCGACCAAAACAAAAACAGCTCAGAGACATAGCCTCTGAGCTGCGAACATTTGGTGGGCGTTAGAAGATTTGAACTTCTGACCTCTTCCGTGTCAGGGAAGCGCTCTCCCCCTGAGCTAAACGCCCGATCAAGGGTGCGCAAGCGCGCAAGGGATAATATAACGGAGCCTGAACTCGGTGGCAAGAACATTTTTAAAAATCGCTTACATTGTGGAATTCGGGGGCTTTGCCATATCCATTTCAAAAGAGCCTGCTGCCGCGATTTGGCTGTCGCATAATGCAAGGCCATTGCGGTATCGAGCTATGGAAAGACGCCTGCGGAATTGTCCTACCGATAAGCGGACAAGCCTCCAGCTGGTGACTTCGCCGTGGTAAGGTAAGCCGAATTGTTTCCAGGCTGTTTCGGGGGAGTGGAATGAGCAAAGAGTGTGTCGAGCAGGTCGAAGGCGCAGGGGCTTCGGTGCCGATGACCGATATGTCGAACATTGATGTGCCCGAGGGCACCGACGAGCTCAGCCGTAGCACCCGCCGCGCCTGGCGCGACCGCCTTAACGATGCGTCGTCGCGCAAGATGATCACGGGCGTCTTGGCTACGTTGGTGGGCGGTTCGTTTTGGGGCTTCTCGGGCACCAGCGCGAGCTTTCTGTTCGATACCTACCACGTCGACACCTTGTGGCTTATGAGCGTGCGTCAGATTCTCGCCGGTCTACTCTTTATGGCCGTGGTTGTTACGCGCGACCGCGAGCGCCTGATTAAGCTCTGGACCACACCCGCCGATCGCAAGCAGCTGCTGCTCTTTACCGCCTTTGGCCTGCTGTTCAACCAGTTTTGCTATCTTTCGGCCGTGCGCCTGACGAACGCCGGAACCGCGACGGTGCTCCAGTGCCTGCAGCTCGTTATCATCATGGGCTACACCTGCGTGATCGATCGCCGCATGCCGCGTACTCGCGAAGTCATCGGCATTGGCCTAGCTCTGGGTGGAACCTTTTTAATCGCCACCGGCGGCGACCCCACCAGCCTGAATATCTCGCCGCTTGGCCTGGCAGCAGGTCTTATGTGTGCGGTCAGCGCCGCGTGTATGGCGGTGATTCCTGCCAAGATCCTGCCCGAATACGGTAGCCCCATCGTCACGGGCTCGGCAATGCTCACGGCGGGCGTGGTCTCGTGCGTCTTCGTGCAGCCCTGGGCGCATATGCCGGCGCTCGACGCTGCCGGCATCGAGGCGCTCGCGGTGTTCGTGGTTATCGGCTCCCCTTTTTCTTTTCTTCGTTTTATTCGTAGTTTATGGCTCGTTTTTTGCTTACATGCTTTATATGCAGGGCGTTAAGGACATCGGCTCGGTGCGCGCGAGCCTCATCGGAACTGTGGAGCCGGTTTCGGCGACCATCACCAGCGCCGTTATGCTGGGGACGGTGTTTTTGCCGACCGACCTTATCGGCTTTGCCATGATCATCGTGATGATGTTCCTTACGGTGTAGCTAGCGCCGCCGCCAAGACAGAAAAGGTGTTGTGCCGCATTTTCGCCAATTGATGTCCGTGTCTGGAGTTTAGCTGTCGATGCTCAAAATGCCATAAACTAGCAACGTTATGGACTTTTTCATTGCGACTCAATTGCGAGGATTTCTTTATGGCTGGTAATCACTTTAAGGGCAGCGATAGCGGCCGCCCTGCAGTTCCGCCGCGTCCGAACGGGGCTGGTAAGGCCGGCACGCCGGGCGGTGCTGGACAGGGCGGTTCCGGTAAGCGCGTGTCCCCGGGCGAGACGGCGATGTTTACCGCTCTGTACGAGCAGTCTCAAAAGGCAAAAAAGACCGGCCGTGCAAGAGGGAATGTCTTTGCGGGCGGTGCAACCTCCACGTCGCAGCCGAGCGGGGCTCCTTCGGTACCCGCGAACAACGCAGGTGCTGCCAACGCCGCGAATGCCGCCGGTAACGTTAATGCCGACAAGGCCGCCAACAATACTCCCTCTGCCGGTGGCGCGGGGCTTACGGGTAACCTTGGCACGATTTACACCGGCGCCTCCGAGACTGGCACGTTTGCCCGCCTGGATGATAGCGGTGCCGAGTTTGCGGGCTCGGGTTCCAAGGAAGATTATTACGATTTTGGCTTGAACTACGGTAGCGACGCTTCGTCGAGTTCGACCTCTGACGGTCTGGTCCGTCATCGCCATCGCAAGGGCGAGGGCAAGAAGCGTCACACTGGTGCCATTATTGCCACTGTAGTCGCGGTGCTTCTCGTTGTGCTTGGCGCAAGCGGCTTTATGCTGCTTAACTCGGCAAAGACCGTAAAGAGCGAAGCGAAGGAGGCTGTCGAGATCGTCGGTGGCCTTAAGGACAAGGTCACGTCGGGCGATTTTTCGACGCTGCCTGACGACGCGAAGAAGATCGATGAACTCTGCGACAGCATGAAGGCGGAGACTTCGAGCCCGCTGTGGACGGCGGCTTCGTTTATCCCGGTGTATGGCAGTGACATCAACGCAGCCCGCACCATGATTGATGCCCTGTCCGATGTCTCGAGCAACGCGCTGGTTCCCATGGCCGACAACCTTTCGCAGGCCACGCCCGGCAAGCTGTTCCAGGACGGCATGATTAACGTGTCCGCGCTGCAGGCGGTCGCCGATTCGCTTTCCAGCAGCTCGAAGGTGTTCAAGAGCGCCAACGAGAAGGTCCAGGGCATTGGCGATACTCATATTTCCCAGGTGACCGAGCTGGTCGATAAGGCCAAGGACGGCTTTGCCACCCTCAACGGTGCGGTTGACGCGGCGGAAAAGGTCGCCCCCGTCCTTCCCCAGATGCTCGGCGCCAACGGCCAGACGCGTCATTATCTTGTGCTCGCGATGAGCAATGTCGAGATCCGCGCCTGCGGCGGTTTCCCCGGTTCTCGCGGCGTGATGTCGGTGACTGACGGTAAGCTCGAACTGGGCGATTTTGTCAAAGTCGACATGATGAAAGAGCCTTTGAGCCCGCTTCCCATCACCGATGAAGAGGCAAACTTATTCACGACCGGATGGGGCCTGACCGGATTCAACACGCTCGGATACACGATGGGCGACGTTACGATGACGCCTGATTATCCGCGTGCGGCTCAGCTTGCCAGCGATATGCAGAAGGCCATTGTCGGAGATGACATCGACGGCGTATTTGCAGTCGATCCGGTATTTTTGCAGTATATGCTCGGCGTTGTAGGCGGCACACAGCTTCCTGACGGCACCGTCGTTGATGGAAGCAACGCTGCGAAGGTGCTGCTGCACGATATTTATTGGAATTACCCGGTAGAGGAACAGGACGCCATTTTTGCGGCGGTTGCCGGATCAGCTTTTAACAAGATCGTGGACGAACTGGGCTCCAGCGATATTACTAAGATTGCTGCCGCCATCGAAAAGGGCGCTTCCGAGGGTCGCATCCTCATGTATTCGAGAAACGATGACGAGGAAAAGGCCGCGAAGGCTCTTGGAATATCGGGCGCCCTCCAAACCGATACGTCGGAGGCTCCGATCTTGGGCGTCTATGTGAACAACTACAGCTATTCAAAGATGGATTGGTTCCTCGATAAGCGAGTCACCATCGATTCTTCGGTTGAAAATGCCGATGGCTCGACGACGTATCGAGTGACCACCTCGCTCAAGAACACGATGACCCCCCAGGAGAAGGCCGAGATGCCTGGTTATTTCCAGGGCCATAACGGCATTAGCCAGGATATTGATGATGAGGTGCTGAGGCTTTATCTCTATGCTCCTGCGGGAGGCAGCATTTCGGACATTAAGACTTCGGGCTCCGGTTCTATCGAGATGAACGAAGCGACGCACGATGGCTTGAAGGTTGCATGGGGCGGTGTCCACATGCTTCTTGGACAAGACATAAAGGTCGAGTACACGGTCACGACTTCGAAGGACTCTGGGCACAAAGAGCTTAAGGTTCGTACCACGCCAACCGCTCAAACGTTCGAACAGGATAAGTAAGATATGAAGTACTTTGGCACCGACGGCTTTCGCGGTGAGGCCAACGTTGGGCTGACGGTAGAGCACGCTTATAAGATTGGCCGTTTTGTGGGCTGGTATTACGGCGCCAACCGCGAGCGCAAGGCGCGCGTGATCGTGGGCAAGGACACGCGTCGCTCGAGTTATATGTTCGAGGCGGCGCTGGTGAGCGGCCTGGTCGCGAGCGGTGCGGACGCCTATATGCTGCACGTGATCCCCACGCCGGGCGTAGCGCATCAGACTGTGGAAGGCTGCTTCGATTGCGGCATCATGATCAGCGCGAGCCACAACCCGTTTTGCGATAACGGCATTAAGCTCGTCAACAGCGACGGCTTTAAGATGGACGAGGACGTGCTGGAGCTCATTGAGGACTACATCGATGGCAAGCTCCATGTATTTGACAAGGACTGGCCGGAGCTGCCCTTTGCCCACCGGGAGCATATCGGCTGCACCGTGGACTATGTGGCAGGCCGCAACCGCTACATGGGCTACCTGATCAGCTTGGGCATCTACTCCTTCAAGGGCATCAAGGTGGGTCTGGACTGCGCCAACGGTGCCAGCTGGAACATTGCCAAGAGCGTGTTCGATGCGCTGGGCGCAGACACCTATGTCATCAACAACCAGCCCAACGGCCTGAACATCAACCTGAACGCAGGCTCCACCCACATCGAGGGTCTGCAGAAGTTTGTGGTGGAAAAGGGTCTGGACGTGGGCTTTGCCTATGACGGCGATGCAGACCGCTGTATTGCTGTGGATCACAGAGGAAACATTATCGACGGCGACAAGATCATGTACGTATGCGGCAAATACCTGAGAGAGCAGGGAAGGCTGAACGGAAATACAGTAGTCACTACAGTTATGTCAAATATGGGACTTTATAAGGCTCTGGAGCGCGAGGGG
>OGPG01002094.1_pt1 | contig 12044 bp, 9 predicted proteins | sample 1552851 | NCBI WGS metagenome assembly OGPG01 (sample SAMEA2579909, study PRJEB22360) | human gut metagenome | biome: human gut; feature: human-associated habitat; material: faeces | place: Denmark | collected 2008/2010 | reverse complement strand
CCAGCGGGTCGCCCTCCCGGATCCGCATGGTGCGGCGAATCTCCTTCGGGATCACAACACGCCCCAGATCGTCGATTCGCCGGACAATTCCAGTTGCTTTCATATCTCAAAAATCCTCCTTGCTCGGGACAGCACTGCCCCGACAATCTCGCATGCTGCTGCGGTGTTGCCGCAAAGCTATTGTCTGCAAAATCGGAAGATTTATACATCAATGGCAAATATCGTGCCTGTCAAGGCAATACCGTGCAAAGTCGCCAGACGCTCTTTGTGCGGTATTGCCGCAAATTTTTTTTGCAAAACCTCTTGACAAGAGAGAACGGATATGGTATACTTAACGTGTTGCATGAGAGATACAACACCTAAAACGCATGCAACACAAGCTTGGGAATATGAAGGAGATGCTGCAAGCAGATTGCGTGCAGTGTTTCCCGAAAAATAACAGGAGAACGGAGGTTTTGCCATGTTCCAGATCGACGCGATGTCGCGGGGACCAGTTTATGAACAGATCATTCATCAGGTGGAACAGTTTATTCTGACGGACGTGTTACAGCCTGAGGCACAGATCCCATCGGTGCGGAGCGTTTCGATGACCAATTCGATCAATCCGCGAACGATTCTGAAAGCCTATACTGAACTGGATGCCCGAGGGCTGATCCAGTCTGTTCCCGGAAAAGGCTACTATGTCTGTGCAGATGCCCGGCAGAAGCTGCTGGAGAAAGGGAGAGAGAAGATGAAAGACCTGACGGAGATGCTGACGGCACTGGCGATGGCTGGTGTGACGAAAGAGGAAATCACTGCCTGTGTGGAGCAGGCGTTTACTGAGGCGAAAGAATTGCAGAAAGGGGGCAGTCAGGCATGATCGAGATCAAGAATCTCACAAAACGGTTTCAGGATTTCACTGCACTGGAAAATGTCACCTGTACCATCGGCTCCGGCTGTATTTATGGTATGGTCGGTTCTAATGGTGCCGGAAAATCCACGTTCTTGCGGACACTCACCGGTGTGTATCAGCCGGACGGCGGCGAAATCCGCATCGACGGCGAACCGGTCTGGGATAATCCTGCTGTGAAACGCCGCATTGCCTATGTGCCGGACGAACTCTATTTTCTGGCAGGGGCAAATCTGAACCGCATGGAACGCATGTACCGGAATCTGTATCCGGATTTTGACAGAGATCGTTTCGAAAAACTCCGCAGCCATTTGCAGCTGCCGCGGAACAAGTCGCTGGGACAGTTCTCCAAGGGCATGCGGCGGCAGGCGGCAACCATTCTGGCACTGTCCTGCCGTCCGGATTATCTGTTCTTCGACGAAACCTTTGACGGATTGGATCCGGTAATGCGGAACTTTGTGAAAAAGCTGATCTGCGAGGACGTGCTGGAACGGGGAGCCTCGGCGATCATCACCTCCCACTCCCTGCGGGAACTGGAGGACATCTGTGACCAGCTGGCACTGCTCCATAAGGGCGGTCTGGTGCTGGAAAGTGACATCGAGAACCTGAAAACTTCTCAGTTCAAGATTCAGATCGCGTTCCGCGGCGAGTACGACAAGAGCAAGTTCCAGGGAATTCAGGTTTCCCACTATGAGAAGAGCGGCAGCGTTGCCAATCTGATCGTCAGCGGCGACCGCGACGAGATCGTGCAGAAGCTGCGGGCAATGGAACCGATTCTGCTGGACGTACTTCCGCTGACACTGGAAGAAGTCTTTACATATGAAATGGAAACGCTGGGCTATACGTTCCAGATCGATGATCTGTTAGAGGAGGAGAGCGAACATGCAAAATCTTGAACATCGGTATGCCGGAAGACAGGATCGGCAGGAAGCTCGCCGGCAGCTGTTGGGTTCGCTGGCTCTGCTGCTGGTGGTATTGGGACTGGCTGCGGTTTGTGCCGTGGCGTATTTTCACGCAAGGGGAGGATTTATCAGATGAAACAAAAGAAGATGCACTTTTCCCTGCGGCTGCTGTGGGAAGGCTTTCAGCAGTGCAAGATGATCGGGATCTTCAGTGCTGTGATCGTGGTGCTGGGTGCCGTTCTGGAGCCGGTTGCCCAGGCAATCAGCTTGAGCAGCAGCCCTCATTATACCAAAGTCGTCTATGAAGCGTGGGCCATCAATGTGACGCTGCTTGTAGTGCTGCTGGCGGCACCGCTGATGACACTGATGCTGTTCCACTTTCTGGATAATCGGGCGGCATCAGACTTGTACCACGCGTTGCCCCATAAACGGATCACCCTGTACTTGAGTTATGCCGGAGCCGTGCTGCTGTGGGTAGTCCTGCTGCTGGTGCTGGGCACGCTGGCTTCTGTCATCACCTGTGGATTTACACACAAGTATATCACTCTGCTGATGGACAGCCTGCTGCCCTTTGCGGCGAGCCTGTTCTGTATGAGTTTTCTGATGGTTGCCGGTGTGCTGGTTTCCATGAGCATTACCGGTACTGTTTTCACGAACCTGCTGTTTGCCGGAATCCTGCTTTTTTTGCCGCGGCTCTGTGTACTGGCGTTGCAGTCGTCTATGGTGAATGCCCTGCCGTTTCTGTCGGATTCTGCGGGAACGGGATTTTTCCGGAATGCCAATAACCTGTTGTTCTCTGGTGTCAATGTGGTCTTTTCCATGTCCGAAAACGACGGAACGAGCATAGAAACTGTCTTTTCTCCCAGCTGGCAGGCATATCTGTACACGTTCCTGCTGGGGCTGTTGTATTTTGCGATCGCGGCGTTCTTGTTCCACCGCCGTCGCAGTGAGGCTGCCGGACAGTCTGCTCCCAGCCGTCTGCTCCAGCACATCTACCGCATTGTGGTGACCATGGTGATCTGTATCTTTATCGTTTGTGTGATGTTCAGCGAAATGACTACCGGTATGATGCGGGACGAATGGTTTGCGTTCCTGGTGCTCTATCTGGTGGCAGCACTGGTGTACTTTGCCTACGAACTGATTACCACGAAGAAGTGGAAAAACCTGCTGACGGCACTGCCGGGGCTGGGCATTGTGGCACTGCTGAATGTGGGGATCCTGCTGGGCATGCATGCGGTGGAAAAACACATCGTGGCACAGCGTCCGGCAATGCAGGAGATCGAAAGCGTGTCATTTTGCAGCACAGACGGCACGGACTATATTTCCGGCGGCAACTATCTGAACTATCGGGATTATATCAACCTGATGAGCCGTGACATTGCGATCACCGACCCCACTGCTGTGACACTGGTGTCCTACTATCTGGACGAAAACCTGAAAACGTGGGAAGAAGGCGGGAGCGATGCTTATCAGAGCAAGTATTACGCCGAAAGTGACTATTCCTATTGTGCTTATCACGTGATTATCCGCACGAAAGACCAGACACTTTGCCGGCTGATCTATGTGCCTGTTTCCGAAACGGAAAAGCTGCTGAATGCATTGCAGACCAATGCGGACTATGTGGACGCATGGCGAAATCCGCCGCAGGAACTCAAGGGCACTGCGGCATTCCGCGACCAGGTGGGTTCCTGCTATCTGAGTACAGAGCAGGCAGAGGAGCTGTTGCAGACCTATCGGGAGGAATTGCAGTCAGCAGACTTTGAAACCCTGTATCAGACAATGCAGAACGGCAGTACTGACGATACATGGGTGAGCGACATCGATTACACATTCCGTAAAAACGGAAGATCATACACACTGGATTGTGCGATCTATCAGAATCTGACACCGGAAACGACAAAGAAGTTCTACGAAATGCTCTATGCGGCACAAAAGGACGATCTGGCAATGCTGTCGGAACTGACCAAGAGTGATAAGAATGTTTCCGTCAACATGAATGCTTACGGCGGTTCTTCCGATTCGGCTTACAACGGTTACTATGCCTATGCTTCTGACTGCCAGCCGTTGAACCAGAGCGAATCTTTACAGCTGCTCATGCAGTATGCGATTCTGGACAGACCGATGCAGGCAGGGGAGTCCTATGTGGAACTTTACCTGTGGTCGGAGGACGGTCTGATGGATCAGGGCAATGCGATTGATCTGCAAATTCCTATTAAGGATTCGTTCTTCGATGATCCCCAGACTGAGGAACTGTTCAGCGTTGAAAATTACAACGAATACGATATTTCCGATGCGGAACTTGGCGATTATGATGCTGTCGAAGCAGTTGGTTAAATCCTGACATCTTCATGTGGATTCTGCCTGTTCCATGAGGGCAGATTCCCACTTCTTCCTTACGGAAACACGGAATAAAGCCCGCCTGACGGCTTTGTACGCAATCTGCTTGCAGATTTTCCGCCATATTGCCCAGAAATCCCTTGCCAGACATGCAGTCTGCCTGCGGAATTTCTGAGCAATCTGCCAAAAAATCTGACGACGCATCTTACGCACAAGCTTTATTCGGTGTTCCCTTAGAACCTGTTTTACATCTGTATAAGCACAGATGCAAAACAGGTTCTTTTTATTTTGGAATAAGCCTCCCTTGAAAAGGGAGGGGGACCAGCGAAGCTGGTGGAGGGATTCTGGTGAAATTTTTTCTTGAATTGCAGATTTCACAGCAAAATCTCTCAGTCAGCTTGCGGCTGCCAGCTCAGTTTGGGTGCCTTTTTCAAGGAAGCCTAATTTATAAAGTAGGGGGCGATGCCCACATCGCCCCGATAAATCCTGAATTGTGCCGGCAGCTGAGGCTCTCTCTGTCAAACTGCCTGTCCCACAAAAAATTATTTTCAGATTCCTGCATAGCTAAAATTAGCTATATTTTTATTCAGAAAGACAAGTTTCGCATTCTAAAACTTTGAAAAAGAAAAACATCAAAAAAATGCTTGACAGTACCCCGAAGTTGTGCTATAATAATTATCGTTGCAGCACACGAGTGCTGGTGTAGCTCAGTTGGTAGAGCAGCTGATTTGTAATCAGCAGGTCGGGGGTTCAAGTCCGTCCACCAGCTCCAATATTCTACAACATACATATGTTACATGGGGGAGTTCCCGAGTGGCCAAAGGGGGCAGACTGTAAATCTGTTGCTTCTAGCTTCGATGGTTCGAATCCGTCCTCCCCCACCAGAAAACAGGCAAACCCTTCGGGAGTTTGCCTGTTTTTCTTTTTCGCATGTGTATGGATTGTAGAGCAATACATATCAGGCAGCCCTGCATAAGCTTTGCACGGTGCTGCCTGTGCAGAATCGGCGGACAGGCTTTGATGCCGGTTCGCGAAACCCATACCATAGGAATGAGGAGAGAATTATGGTTCGTGAGGATTTGAGAAATGTTGCCATTATCGCACACGTTGACCACGGTAAGACAACGCTGGTAGACGAAATGCTGAAACAGGGCGGCGTGTTCCGTGAAAATCAGGCTGTGGCAGAACGTGTCATGGACTCCAACGATCTGGAACGGGAACGCGGTATCACGATTCTGGCAAAGAATACTTCGGTACGCTACGGCGATACCAAGATCAACATCATTGATACACCGGGACACGCTGACTTCGGCGGCGAGGTAGAGCGTGTACTGAGCATGGTAGACGGTGCCATTCTGCTGGTCGATGCCGCAGAAGGCCCGATGCCCCAGACACGTTTCGTACTGTCCAAGGCTCTGGAAATGAACCTGAAGATCATTGTGGTCGTCAATAAGATCGACCGCCCCGATGCCCGTCTGGACGAGATCGCAGACGAAGTGCTGGAACTGCTGATGGATCTGGATGCCAGCGAGGAACAGCTGGAGAATACGCCGTTTCTGTACTGCTCCGGCCGTGCAGGTACCGCAAGCTTTGACCCCCACGGTGAGGGCAAGGATCTGAAGCCGCTGTTCGACACCATTATGTCCTATGTGAATCCGCCGGAGGGCGATCCGGATGCACCGTTACAGATGCTGATCTCCTCCATTGATTATAATGAATACGTGGGCAGAATCGGTATCGGCAGAATTGAAAGAGGTACCATTCAGGTGGGACAGCAGGTACTGCTGGGCAACTACCACGATCCGGAAAATACCCGCCGGAACAAGATCGTTTCCCTGCTGCAAATTCAGGGCTTGCAGCGTGTGCCGGCAGAGAGTGCGACCGTAGGCGACATTGTCTGGATCAGCGGTATCGAAAACATCTCGATCGGAGATACAGTCTGTGCACCGGACGACTTCGAAGCACTGCCGTTCACCAAGATCAGCGAACCGACTGTGGAAATGACTTTCAGCGTCAACGACAGCCCCTTTGCCGGTCAGGAAGGCAAGTTCGTCACCTCTCGCCAGCTGCGTGACCGCCTGATGCGGGAACTGCTCCGTGACGTTTCTCTGCGTGTCACCGAAACCGACAGCACTGATGCGTTCCGCGTTGCCGGCAGAGGCGAAATGCACCTGTCCATTCTGATCGAAAACATGCGTCGTGAGGGCTATGAACTGGGCGTTTCCACACCGCGTGTTCTGTTCCACGAAGTAGACGGCAAGCGTTACGAGCCGATCGAGGAACTGTCCATTGACGTGCCGGAAGACTGTGTCGGCTCCGTCATGGAAAAGCTGGGCTCCCGTAAGGCAGAATTGCAGGATATGCACCCGCAGGGCAGCCGTACCCGTCTGACATTTTTGATCCCGTCCCGCGGTCTGTTCGGTTACAAGAGCGAATTCCTGACCGACACCAAGGGCGAGGGCATCATGAGCAGTGTATTCTATGAATACGCACCGTATAAGGGGGAGATTCCCCGCCGCAGCACCGGCTCTCTGATCTCTTTCGAAACCGGCGAAGCTGTCACCTATGGTCTGTTCAACGCACAGGAACGCGGCTCCCTGTTTATCGGTGCCGGCGTACCGGTGTATGAGGGCATGGTCGTCGGTGCATCGCCGAAGGCAGAAGATCTGGTAGTCAATGTCTGCAAGCGGAAACACCTGACCAATCCCCGTGCCAGCGGCAGCGATGATGCTCTGCGTCTGGTACCGCCCCGCAATCTGAGCCTGGAAGACTGTCTGGAATTTCTGGCAGATGATGAGCTGCTGGAAGTAACGCCGAAATCGCTGCGGATCCGCAAGCAGATCCTGAGCAACCAGCAGCGTGCCAAGATGCGTGGTAAGAAATAAGTCCTAGCATTTTTGGGTTCCCCCGTTTCAGAGAGGAATGAAAATATGAAACAGTTTTGGAAAAAGACACTTTGGGCAGCCCTGCTGACAGCAGCATTTACACTGTCTGCCACCGGCTGCGGCGATGACAAACAGCCAGCCAGCAGCACGGCGAATTCCGCCAGCTCTGCGGCACAGGCAGCGGACAGCAGCACTGCACCGGAAGAAACTGACAGCAGTGCGGAAACAAACGTGTTCCAGTATGAGATGAACGATGACGGCACCGTCAGCATCACCGGCTATCAGGGCATGGAAGCCGTTCTGGAAGTGCCGTCCACCGTGGACAATTATGTGGTTTCTGCCATTTCCAACCATGCCTTTGAGGCAAACCAGAATCTTACGGAAGTGACTTTGCCGGAAGGCTTGTCGGAAATCGGCGAAAGTGCGTTTATGGACTGCGGCAGTCTGACCACCGTACAGATTCCGGAAACCGTGGCACAGATCGACCGTGCGGCTTTTGCAGGCTGTTCGGCACTGACCAGCATTTCTCTGCCGGCAACCGTTTCCACCGTCATGGAGGAAGCATTCACCGGCTGTACCAGCTTGACTGATCTGACTGTGGCGAATGCGTCACTGGAATATGACCGCTGGGGACTGGTAGAGGGCAGCGAGCCGCTGGGCGTGACGATCACTTGCCCGTCCGGCTCTGCCATAGAAACATGGGCAGCTGCCAACGGCATCAGCACAAAAACATTCGGATAAATCATAAAGGCAAAGCGTGGGACAACGCGGGTGTAGTTCCCTACAGGACAAACCATATGGTGTGTAGGAAAAACCGGCAGCTGCCCACGCTTTTTTGTTTTGGAGGAAAACATGATGAAACACATCTGGAAACAGGCACTGGCTCTGCTGCTGGCATGCGGCATGGCGGCAGGTGCAGCCGGCTGCGGCGAAAAGAAAGATAAGGCGGAAAGCTCTGCGGCAGAGAGCAGCACAGCGGATTCTGCCGATTCCATAGAGCCGGTGACAGAATCCAATCCGGACAACATGAACTACAAGCTGACCTACGATAAGGACAAGGTGCCGGACGAATTGGCAAATACCATCGCCCTGTACTTTTACGCAGTGGACACCCAGAACTATGACCTGTATCTGGAGCAGATCAACCCGCTGTACCGGACATCGCTGGAGAGCCTGCTGCAAGAGCAGTACGGTTACGGACTGGAGAACAGCATGGAACAGCTGCACCAGAATCTGGTGAACTATGCCGGCACCGATAACTTTACCATTCAGAGTCTGGAACTGGCACAGGCACAGGAAGTGCTGGCGGAGGACTTCGAGGAGGATACCAATTTTGTGCAGGAGTACCTGAACGCCTATACACAGGCATTCGGCGAGGAATTCACCAAGGATCTGGAAGAACAGTCCGATGCGATCTATGATATTGCCGTGACCATGAAGGGCGAGAACAGCGACGGCGAGGAGATCACCATTCTGGACAGTCTGGAAATTCTGGCGGCAGAGGCAGACGGCAGCTTCGGCGTGCTGGGATAAGCGGAAACTGACACAAATGGCAGTACGGCTGCCCGCGTAAAACGTGCATCTGTTTTGGCTGAAAAGACATTTCCAAAATGGATTTTCATGATTTCCCTGTGAAATGCTTGACAATTTCGCCGAAAAAGCGTATAATAGAAAGTACCGTGTTGCAATTTTCAATGAAAATGCGGAAAAGTTTTGGAAAAAATGAAAGCAGTAGGATAAGCTGTATGCTTTTTTCCACAGGAGGGTATTGACAATGCATAGAGTATACAATTTCAGTGCAGGCCCTGCGGTATTGCCGGAGGAGGTTCTGCGTGAAGCAGCCGATGAAATGTTGGATTATCAGGGTACCGGTATGTCCGTTATGGAAATGAGCCACCGCAGTGCCGCTTTTGATGAGATCATCAAGACCGCAGAACAGGATCTGCGTGACCTGATGGGAATCCCCGATAATTATAAGGTACTGTTCCTCCAGGGCGGTGCCTCTCAGCAGTTTGCAGCAGTTCCCATGAACCTCATGAAGAACGGCGTAGCAGACTATATCGTTACCGGTCAGTGGGCAAAGAAAGCTTATCAGGAAGCCCAGAAGTACGGTAAGGCTGTCAAGGTGGCTTCTTCGGAAGATGAAACCTTCTCTTACATTCCGGACTGCTCCGATCTGCCCATCGATGATGATGCAGATTATGTGTATATCTGTGAGAATAACACCATTTATGGTACAAAATATAAGAAGCTGCCCAACACCAAGGGCAAAACGCTGGTCGCTGACGTGTCCTCCTGCTTCCTGAGTGAGCCGGTCGATGTGACCAAGTACGGCGTGATCTACGGCGGCGTACAGAAGAACGTGGGACCTGCCGGTGTCGTTATCGCCATTATCCGCGAAGACCTGATTCCGGAAAAGCCGGCTGTGGAAAACACCCCCACCATGCTGGCATGGAAGACACAGGCTGACGCAGATTCTCTGTACAACACTCCGCCCTGCTATGGCATCTACATCTGCGGCAAGGTCTTCAAGTGGCTCAAGAAAATGGGTGGTCTGGAAGAAATGCAGAAGCGGAATATCGCCAAGGCAAAGGTGCTGTATGATTTCCTGGACGAGAGCAAGCTGTTCAAGGGTACTGTCCGCAAGGAAGACCGTTCTCTGATGAATGTACCGTTCGTTACCGGCGACAAGGACATGGATGCGAAGTTCATCAAGGAAGCAACTGCTGCCGGCTTCGTGAACCTGAAGGGCCACCGCACCGTTGGCGGCATGCGTGCATCGATCTACAACGCAATGCCGATCGAGGGTGTAGAAAAGCTGGTTGCATTCATGAAGCAGTTTGAAGCAGACAACGCTTGAGGAGAGGACAGCATAATGAAATATTCCATTCAGACACTCAATAAGATTTCCAAGGCAGGCACAGACCGGTTCTGTGATGCTTATACCATTTCGGACGATGCTAAGGATCCGGACGCAATTCTGGTCCGCAGTGCATCGCTGCATGATACCTCGTTCGGGGATAATCTGAAAGCCATTGCCCGTGCCGGTGCCGGCGTGAACAACATTCCGCTGGATCGCTGCTCGGAGGCTGGTATCTGCGTATTCAATACACCGGGTGCAAACGCCAATGCCGTAAAGGAACTGGTGCTCACCGGTCTGCTCATTTCCTCCCGTAAGATTCCGGAGGCAATGGCATGGGCAGCAACTCTGAAAGACGGCGAAACCTCTGTGGCAAAGCAGGTGGAAAAGGGCAAGAGCCAGTTCGCCGGTCCGGAGATCAAGGGCAAGACACTGGGCATTATCGGTCTGGGTGCCATTGGTGCACTGGTGGCAAATGCCGCTGTGGCACTGGGCATGAAGGTCGTTGGTACAGACCCGTTCCTGTCCGTTGGTGCTGCACTGCGTCTGGATCCGTCGGTAACGGTCGTAAAGACACAGGACGACGTATTTGCTGCCGCAGATTATCTGACCATTCACGTACCGTTCAACAAGGACACAGAAGGTATGATTAACGCTGCCACGATCGCAAAGATGAAGGACGGCGTTCGCGTGCTGAACTATGCCCGCGGCGAACTGGTCAACGATGAAGATATGATCGCTGCATTGGAAAGCGGCAAGGTGGCTTACTACTGCACCGACTTCCCCAATGCCAAGACCTGCAACGCCAAGCACATCATTGCTACCCCGCATCTGGGTGCATCGACACCGGAGAGCGAGGACAACTGTGCAAGCATGGCTGCCGATGAGCTGATGGCTTATCTGGAACAGGGCGATATTCGCAACAGTGTCAACCTGCCGAATGCACAGCTTCAGGCAGTGTACACCAAGGTTTGCGTCATTCACCGGAATGTGCCGGCAATGATTTCTGCCCTGACTTCTGTCATTGGCGAAGCCGGTGCCAACATTGAGAACATGACCAATGCCAGCAAGAAGGATTACGCGTATACCATTCTGGATATTGACGGCGTAACCGACGGCATGATCGAAGCACTGACTGCTATCGACGGCGTACTCCGTGTACGTGTGATCGAAAAGTGATCTGTGCGTATAGCCTTTGGCATCTGCCCGAATTTTCGGGTTGAAACGGTGTGAAAGCACCGAATAGATTGCATTTCCAGAGTAGGAAATCGTGCGTTAAGTGTCCGTCAGACGGGGAGTTGCTGTCGGGACGAAAAGCGAGAACGATCGCTTGCGGTACGGTTTCCGCATCCCGCTGAATGTATCATAAGAAGTCAGAAATCTCTCAGAGAAAACACCTCTTATGCTGCACGAAGCAGAAACGTTTTGTACTGCCGCAAGGCAAAGGAGGTATTTTTTCATGAGAGATTTTTTGTCTGTATTTACGGATTCCGCAAAGGAATTCACCAAGGTTCGCAGTCTGGTGACTACATCGCTGCTGGTAGCTGTTTCCATGGTCATCGAGATGTTTTCCATTGACATCGGTTTTGCCAAGCTGAACTTCGCGTTCCTTGCTATCGCCATTATCGGCATGCTGTTCGGTCCGTGCATGGGAATGATGGCAGGTTTTGCCTGCGACATTGTGGGCTATCTGGCACACCCCAGCGGCGGCTTCCTGCCGGCATATGTGCTGGTCGGCGGCTTACAGGGGCTGTTCTACGGGCTGTTCCTGTATCAGAAGTGGAGTGGTCACAGCATTCAGTTTGTCAGCAACAAGACCGGCAAGACTACGGACATCACCCTGTATCTCCGTGCGATCGTGGCACGGCTGGCAGACGTTGTCATCATCAACCTGCTGATCCAGACCAAGCTGAATCTGCACTACGGCTTTATTCCGCAGGAGGCGTATGGTGCGGCGATCGTGGCACGTGTGGCAAAGAATGTCATCGAATTGGCGATAGACCTGCCGCTGCTGTTCATTCTGCTGCCGGTGGCACTGAAAGCCTACCAGCACATTTTCCGGCGGTCGGTATCGCCGAAAGTGGCTGGATAATTTCAGGCAATCCACAACTTCCCCATATAAGGCAATACCGCACAAAGAGCGTCTGGCGACTTTGCACGCCATCTGCTTG
>OGPG01002060.1_pt1 | contig 12242 bp, 10 predicted proteins | sample 1552851 | NCBI WGS metagenome assembly OGPG01 (sample SAMEA2579909, study PRJEB22360) | human gut metagenome | biome: human gut; feature: human-associated habitat; material: faeces | place: Denmark | collected 2008/2010 | reverse complement strand
GCGGATGGGTATAGGGCTCCTCCAGACTGGCATTGATTCTGTGGAAGCTCTCCCATGAGATGACGCCCTCTCCGCGCACCTCAAACGATTCCTTCGTGGGGATCGTCAGTGGTACGTTTCGGAAGGTGCGCACCGTATGGGTCACATCCTCGCCGATGATACCCTCGCGGCCGCGGGTGATGGCCTGCTTCAGTTTTCCGTACTCATACCGCAAAACCAGAGTAAGCCCGTCCATCTTCCAGCTCAGCAGAACAGCACGTCCTGCTGCAAACCGGATCAGATCCTCAATGGACTTCGTCTTGCCTGCGGACAGCATGGGCTTTGTATGCCGCACCTCCGCCAGGCTTTCCAAATTCTCTCCGGAAACCTTCTGCGTCGGCGAGCCGGAAAGCACCAGTCCGGTATCATGCTCCAAAGCGGCGAGCTCCTCTGTCAGTCGGTCATATTCCAGATCCGTCATAATAGGAGCATCGTTTTTGTAGTAGGCGATGTCCGACTCCGTGAGCCGCTCGATCAGTTCGCGCATCCGTTCCAGATTGGTATTGTTCTTTTCTCGCATAATGCTTCTCCTTTTTGTTAATAGATTTTGCTGAGATACTGCCGGACAGTCTGAAGCCGATCCTGTGCGGCATTCTCTGCGTCAGGGTCGGCTCCGTTAAAATCCATGTCCAGGATCTCAACATCGAATTTGTAAGGGCAGGATCCGAATACTTCCCAAACCATTCCGTCCTTGACAACGATGACGACTTTATCCGTTCCCATCACCCCCTTCCTTAGGATGAGCGCATGGGTGGACCGGCATCCAATCACCGCATTTCCGGCAGTACAGCTGACTATTGCTTCTGTCACGGATATTTTTGAGCTGCGTTCCCGTCATTTCGTGGCGTTTTCCGCACCCGGAACACTTGACCCATAGAATCTCTGCTTTGCAAAGCACTTCAGGGCGATATTTCCGGTTGAATGGAATAAAATCGCACCACGCCGGATTGTCCGGCAGCCGCGCCATATGCAAACTCAGCACATCCAGTTCAAACTGAGAAGGACTTTGTTCCCAATGGCTTTGTTCTCTTTCCCATGCGAAAAGCTGCTGATATAGCTCCTGCTCGCCGGATTGCCGGATCAGTTGTTTTGCCAGTCGGGTCCACTCGGCTTCCGGCAGATCTCCGATATCGGTCATCACGCCGTGCCGATAGCCGAACACCTTATCCCGGCCTTCGCCGTAGATGAGGTAGCTTCGTCCGGTATAGTAGTGAACACGCAGATCCGCAAAGGTCAACGCATGCTCGGTATTCCCGATGTTATCCATCTGTATCACCTCACAACGCGAGTCTGCGGCTTTCCTCCGGAAGCACCTGCTTAAAAAGCTCCATATACCGCTGAAAGCCCTCTGCGGTCAGCGGCCCTTTCAGGGATGTTTCGCTCCAACAGATGAGTTCTTCCTCCGGGACACTGTAAGCAGCTGGGATAAATCCGGCTCCGTCATAGTGCGGACAATTGGGTCGGATTAGCTTTTGCATCTCCGCCTTGGTTGTGGCAGAAACTATCATCCGGCATTTCTTGTCTGCAATGGCATAGAGCAGCTTCGGCATATAGCTAAGCAGCCGGTAATAATGCAGATACCGCTGAAGCTCGCTAACGGCTCCAAGGCGGAGCTTTTTGACTCGTTCAGGCGTATCTGAGGCGGCAATCTCCGCAATACACGGGATGATCACCATCATGTAATCGTCTTCCACTGGCATTTCCTTTCTGCATTCCTGCATGTAATATCTATCTGTACGGGTATGCCGAAAGGCTCCCCGGAGCAAAGGGTAAGGGAGCGGTTAGGCTCCGATCTATATAGAAAAGCGCTTAAAGAACCGAAGCTCTCTAAGCGCTTTTGGACCCAAGGATCCCAGATATGAAATTGATAGCAGGGAGGGGGCATACTCCCCGCCGTCCCCGTCTGTGCCTCTGTTTGTGAGAGGCAGAAGAAACAAAAAAGTGCCTGAAGATGTTCATCCTCAGGCACTGTGTTACTCATTCACTGTAATTGCTCGGTGGCAATTCTGAAACTTACATAAACATTATAGCAGGGATTCTGCCATTTCGCAAGTGGAACCTTGAAAGTTCCTGCTATAGGCTTGAAAGTTCCTGCTATAGGCTGAATGCTGCAAAGTCAATGCTCATATACGGTGAAGAAGCAGAAGACAAAGATATAGTCCTTGTTTGTTAGATAAGGTTTAGGCAATTGTACTTTTGTGCAGGAAAATGGAGGGCAAGGGACGATCCTTACCCACCGTTACTTTTTTCTCATGGATCGGTGCTCGCAAAATCTTTCAGATTAACGAATTGAGGATCATAATCTACTGTGCTACTTTCCATGCCTTTGCGTTCTGGCGAATATTCCAGTATTTCTGATAAATTCCCTCCTGTAAAACAAGCTCGTCATGCTTTCCACGCTGAACAAGTTTCCCGTTGTCGATGACTAAAATCTGCTCTGCGTCCCGAATGGTAGACAGGCGGTGTGCAATTACAATCAGTGTCTTATCTTTTACTAAAGTGCTGATTGCCTGCTGCAAATACACTTCATTTTCGGGATCAACGCTTGCGGTGGCCTCGTCCAAAAGGACGACAGGGGCATTTTTCAGCATGGCGCGGGCAATGGATATTCTCTGTTTTTCACCGCCGGACAGAGTAGAACCGCCCTCTCCAATCATGGTATTGTAGCCCTCTGGTAATAAGGAAATAAAATCATGGCAGCGTGCCTTTTTAGCTGCTTCTACAACCTGCTCATGGCTTGCTTCCGGGCAACCAAACTTAATATTGTTTTCAATGGTATCGTGGAACAGATAGACCTTTTGAAAGACCATCGAAATATTGCGGAGCAAGCTGTCACAAGTCATATTCCGCACATCCTCACCGCCTACTGTGACCTCCCCGCTGTCCACATCATAGAAACGGGCAATCAGGTTACACAGCGTAGATTTTCCGCTGCCAGATGGCCCCACGATGGCCGTTGTGCTATTTTGCGGAATTTTGAAGTTCAGGTCATGCAGAACAATCCGGCTGTCATATCCGAAAGAAACATCCCTAAACTCAATATCATAGGTTGCCGGTTTTATATCGGTGCCATCCTGGTCGATATAGTTTACATTCTCTAATGCTTCCAACTTGTTCATGGCAGAATCAATAACCCCAAGAGTGTGCGCAGCATCATTGATATTTTCCACGCTGCCAAAAAGAACAAAGGAGAAAAGAACAAACATCAGAAAAACAGATATACTCATTTGCCCTTGCAATGCTTGCCACGCGCATACCAAGACGATCCCCATAGATGCCAGCTTCAACACAAACAGGTGTAGGCAGTTATATGGTGTATAGCCCTTTTCTACCTTGATGTGAATATCTTTCAATTCCTTACTGGCATTACGAAAATTCTCAATAGAAGCACCTTCCTGTCCAAAGGACTTCACAATGGAAAGCCCCCGGATGTATTCAATCGCTGCGCCGGACATATCTTCCATTGCTTTATGGGTTGTTGCAGCGGTTTTTTCACTGTGTCTGCTAATCCCCTGCAAAGCCAGCGCCGAAAGAGCAACGCCGACAATGGAAATAACCGCCGCAACAGGGCTGAAGAAGATCAGGCATAAAACGATGGCAATAAATTTTGCATAACCGTTGATGATGACATCCACCATTTTCATGCCCTGTAATTCCAAAGTAGATAATTCCGTGGTAACTCCGGCCAGAATGTCACCGACACTGTTCTGTGAAAAGTACCCAAGGGGAACCCGTTTCAGAACGTCCCCCAAGTGGATGCGTTGTCCTGCGGCAACTTCATAGCCGATACTTTCCTGCAAAATTGCCCGTAGATAAGAAAACAGGAAATTCAACGCAATAGAGCCAACAATAATCCACAGCATTTTCCAGATCAAAGAAGCGTCAATTGTGGTATGCGCCCAATATGCCTGAATAGATTTATCCAGCGCATAAGCAGCAGCCATTGTCGGGATGGCTGTAGATAAACTACTGAAAAAAGAGAATACAGAGCCAAGATAAAGACGACCTCTGTACTTGCCAGCCCATCGAATAATGCGTTTCATTGACTTAAACATTACCAGCCACCTCCTTTTTCTCGCCCACAGACCAGTTCTTTGCGCCAATATGCGCCTGCCACATATCTGCATAAAGCGGGCAGCGTTCCAAGAGTTCCCCCTGCTTTCCGCAGTCAACAATCTGCCCTTTTTTCAGAACAACAATCTGATCTGCGTTTTGAATGGTAGACAGACGATGTGCAATCACCAGCAGGGTCTTTCCTTTGGAAAGGGCCATGATGGATTTCTGGATTTTATCTTCATTCTGCGGGTCAGTGAAGGCAGTTGCCTCATCCAAAATCACAATAGGCGCATTTTTCAAGATTGCTCTCGCAATAGCAATTCGTTGCTTTTCTCCGCCAGATAGCCGCTTGCCGGCATCACCGGCAGGGGTATCATATCCTTTTTCCAGCCGAGCAATGAAATCATCGCAGCAAGCCGCTTTTGCGGCGGCATATACTTCCTCATCCGTAGCATTTGGATTACCCAGGCGGATGTTCTCTTTGAGCGAGCAGTTGAACAGGAAATTGTCCTGTGTCACGAAGCTGACCAATTCAGAAAGCTGGTGAATTGAAAGCTCTTTTATATTTTTGCCGCCAATGGAGATGCTGCCACCAGTTACATCCCAAAACCGTGCAATCAGGCGAGCCACCGTTGATTTTCCTCCTCCAGACGGTCCGACCAGTGCAGTGAAACTCCCCTGTGGCATATTTAAGCTGATACCATGCAACACTTCATTTTGTGTTGTACCGTCATAAGAAAAGGACACATCCTGCAAGACAATATCGGTATGATTGATTGGAACAAATTCCCCGGAATCCGGCAAATTTGGAAGATTCAAAAGCTTATTTGCTGCTTCAACCGCATACTCCATAGATTTTGCTTCGTTGATAAAGGTCGTAGCTTTCATCAGTGGCCCCACAATACTAAGTGAGAGGATAATTCCCATTGCAAGTTCAGCGGGAGTAATACTTCCACCACGCACCAGCAGCAAACCAACAGGGAGTACCCCAAGCAAGGTAGTCGGCATAATCGCCATCATTAAATTCATGGTTTTCCATGTGCTTTTGAACCAGTTGAGAGTAAAATCCTTAAAGGACTTCACAGCGCCTACAAACTTTTCGTAGGAACTGGTACTTTGGTTGAACGCCTTAACAACCTCAATGCCCTCTACATACTCGATAATAATGTTGTTGACATGGTTATTTGCCTCCATGTAGGCTGCATACTGGCTGTTATAATTTTTCATAAGGAAGAACATCGGAATCATAGCCAACGCAGGAGCAATCAAAATCGAAAGTCCCATACGCCAGTCTATTGCTAGCATCCAGACGAAAATAGCCAGCGGCAGGAGCAGATTAGAAGTCAGTTCTGGAATTACATGCGCCAAAGGCGGCTCTAAGTCCTCCACCTTATCCATGATGATGTTTTTCAGATAACCGATTCTCCGTCTCATTACCTCGCCAAGCGGGGCTTTCATTAGACGATTTGCAATTTTTAGACGAATACCTTCCAGTATCGTATACGCGGATATGTGCGCCAAAATTGTGGAGATACCAAAACAAAGCACACGGATCAGGTACCCGCCTACGCCAACCAAGCACCATAACAGAATATCGTTTCCTGTGGCAGTACGGTTGATAAACAGAAGCAGAATTTTATAAACTGCCCAAAACGGAATAAATCCACCAGCGACACTAAAAATAGCGCATAAAACCGAGAGGATCATCTTTCCCTTGCAGGTTTCTGCAAAGGAAAGTAGAGTTTTGACCCAACTCTTTTTTTGTTGTTTCATAGTAATTCACCTCTTTCGTTCTATTCGGTCAGTAAAGAAAAAAGGATGGCTAAGTCCTACTAACCATCCTTAATTTATCATGATTCAGTTTTTTCTTCCGCTCCACGCGGCCTTTTCTGTGCCAATCAGATAATTGATTTCCGATATTCCAATGGCGTTTTTCCCATCGTCTGATGAAAAGCAGCGGTAAATTTGCTGGGACTGTCATATCCTACAAGACCAGCAACATCAGCCACCTTCAACGACTTATCTGATTTCAGCAAAGCCGCTGCATAGTTCATTCGGTAGTTCCTCATGTATGTAAAAATCGGACTGCCATAAACAGACTTAAAGCAATTTTTCATCGGTGTCAATGCAATATCAAACTTTGCGGAGAGTTCTTCCAGCGTGTAGTTCTTTGTCAAATCTTGTGTTAAAAGTGATTGAATTGCCTTAATTTTTTCGACCTGACCCTTGTAGAAATATGGACGTTCCTCTGTATGTCCCGACAGCTCTAACGCATCCAGATATAGAAGCAGTTCCAGCACTTTGATCTTGAAATAGTCCTTTTTGATTTTGACCGGCACATTGTAAAGTTCGGAAAAAATATGCTCAATGGCCGGTTCTCCTGGAATGACATAGGGTGTACGGTCACTGCAATACTTTTTCTGCAATTCATAAAGATCCACAGAAAAGCCATTCATAGAGGCCGGGATTTCTTTTGCCGCAGTCTCCATCTGAAAGCCAATAGAAATACCGTGGTAGTGACAAAGTGGAAATTCCACCTTGCCAGAATGATGGATGCGGCGATCCACCCGAAGATCGCCAGCCTCTAAATAGCTAAAGGCATTCTGGCCGACTTCCTGCTCAATGCGCCCTTCCCGGCAGTGGTCGATGCAAAGCAGGTCCATATCTGTCTGGAAACCCGAAACGCACTCCTTCATGTGGAAATCATTATACATAAGAAACACACCGGGAAAGACATGATAGAGCGTCATCATGCCTTCACCGGAGTTATCGCTTAAACGCATTACCTTGCAATCATCTGACTCGATCAAGTTTTGAACATTGGGACCGTAATACATTTCTTGGAGCAGTTCCGGCATAGACGCTACCTCCTTTCTTTGGAGCATCCCTCCATATCAAATATTTTATCACAAGTCCGGCCCAAAAACTCAAAATCATGGGAAACAATGATGATAATTTTATTCTCATCATTCAACTTGCGGATCATATTGCTCACTTCCAGCATACGGTGATAGTCCAGGCCACTGGTCGGCTCATCAAAGACAAGTACATCCTTGTTGGAGAGAATAGCGGTTGCCACCGCAAGGCGCTGTTTCTGACCTCCTGACAGGGCCATCGGATGGCGGTCTTTGAAATCCAGCAAATCAAAAGACCTGAGAATTTCTTCAATCCGCTCCGGCGGACAATCCGGCTGCGCCAGTTCACATTCGTTCCATACGCTGTCTGAAAAAAGCTGATGGTTCACATCCTGCATCACACAAAAACTGGCCTTATTACGCTGTTTTGCTTTCAGTGTTTGCCCGTCCAGCCGGACGGTTCCATTCACTTCTTTCAAAAGCCCGCACAGGCAGCGTGTCATCGTCGTTTTTCCTGCGCCGTTATGACCGACAATTCCCAACACTTCGCCTCGTTTTGCAGAAAAGCCAAGACCGCTGAATACCGGCTGCTTATCAAAGGCACAGGAAAGATTTTCTACGGATAAGCCTTCCTGCGCTCCTGGCGGATCGGCGGGAGGCAGCTCCAGCATAGGATGGACAAGACTTCTAAGCCCCATACTGATACGCTGCTCATCCGAAAGATTGCGAAACTCATTCCCGGAAAATATCTGAACGATTTTCCCCTTTTGAATGAAGATTGCCCGGTCGATCAGATCCATCAGGAAATATAGGCGGTGTTCGGCAATAACAACCGTCCGTCCTTCTTTTTTGATCTGGATAATCTGCTGGCGTAAGGTGTCAATCGCGTCAGCATCCAGATTTGCCGTCGGCTCGTCCAGTACAAAAATAGATGGGTTCATGGCATATATAGAGGCAAACGCAAGACTTTGTTTTTCACCGCCAGACATGGAAAAAATGTTTCTTCCCAAAAGCGATTGAATTTTCAAGGCGGAAACAGTGGCCTCATATCGCTCTTTGATTTTCTTTGGTTCGACACCCGCATTTTCCAGACCGAAAGTGATCTCGCTGTCAGAATCTATATTGAAGAACTGCGATTTTGGGTTTTGGAACACGGAACCAACCTGTTCTGCCAAACGGTACATTTCTGTTTGAGCTACATTCATACCGTTTACAATCGTTGTACCAGATAAGGTTCCGCCCTCGACAAAATGAGGAATCAGACCGTTAATAAGTTTTGTTATGGTTGTCTTACCACAGCCTGATTCACCAGTAAGAACAATGCACTCGCCCTGCTGAATGTTCAGGTCTATATGAGAAAGCGTCCCCTGCGATTTCTCATATTCAAAAGATACATTTTGAATTTCAATCATAGGAAACACCTCCTTATCCTACCATAATGGAAACTACGCAAAAAGCAACGCCTATTGCCAAACACACAAAGTCCTGCACGCCGAATTTCATTTCAATCATGCTTGTCTTAGGAGCAGGATTTTCAATGCCCCGTGTAACTGCGGCAGCAGAGAGTTCCTCTGCTGTTGTAGTTGCAGAAATCATTGTCGGCACTAACAGGCACTCGATTTTTTGCGTTCCATGAATATTGCGGAGCTTCATGGCATCCCGGATATAGCCGGTTTCTTCTTTTAAAGCCGGAAAATATCGGACAGTTACAGACAAAGGAATAATCAATCCCTGCGGAATATGCCATTTCCGAAGCGCAACCATCAATTCCCGGACGGGCGTTTTCTGTAAAACCATCGTACCGACAATCAAACAAGGGAAAATCTTTCTTGCATAAGATACAATGATCGTGAAGCTGCTGGCTAAAATTTTCGGCCCGTTTGGGAATACATAGTATTGCAGCGCCAGACAAATTCCAAATGCGATTGCCAGTTTGCCTGCGGATTTTTGGCACCCGCAGGCAACGATCAGCAGGAGCAGAAAAACAACCCATGTAATTTCAACCCATACGGAGTGCTGGGTAAAGGCCACAATATTTGCCAGCACCAACAAAAGCAATTCCGTCCGTGGATCGAACCTTAATGTATGTTTTTTGCCCTCCCCATTCATCACACAATTCCTGCCTTTACAAAGTGCTTTTTGAACAGACCTCTGGCAATAAATGCGCCGATGATACCACCGATGATTGGAGCAACAAACAGAACGATTAGCATTGCATTGGATGACAGAGCTTCAACTGCCGCAACATAATCAGCGGGCATTCCCTGTTCTGTAATCTGTGCCAAGAAATCGGCCTTAAACAACCAGATGGGAAGGGGAGAACCAACCATCCCCAGAGAAAAAATCACATAGGCAATCGAATTTCCCTTGAAGCTGTTATACTTAGTCACCATTCGGACAACTTCAGCCAAAATGCAAGTAGAAGCCATCGAGATCAGGATCACCAGGGTAAATTGTCCTGTGGCAAAATAGATAAGAGCCGTGATAAGCCCCATCAGGAAAACTGCACCCGGTTTTTGAACCTTTGCGACCATCAGCATAAAGGGAATGCCTGCAAACACAGCGATAAAGCCAGGCATCAGCATCCAAAGAACAGGGTGAATACCTCCCAGAAGCATAAAGGCAAAGTTGATGACAAAGTAGATTGCGGAAAAGATACCGATGGTAATAAGGTCTTTTCCTTTCAGTTTTTTGTCCGTACTCACTTCAGACATTGAAAATTCCTCCTTTTAGTTAGGACGTGCTAACTCGTAGACTTTTTGAAAGCGCCCTTCGGCGTTTTCAGTAATTATTATAGCAGACTTGAAAAGTCTTTTCCGCTCCAATCGGCCTTTTTTGTTCCAACCAGACGCCTTCTTTTTATTTGAATTTTGCTTGAGTGAATTTCTTTATTTTTATGAAATTTGTGTTTTTATTTTATTCTGCCTAAGCCATTTCTCTTGTTAAGGATTGTAGTATTAGTAGAGGGAGAATACGAGGAAAGAGTTACGGTAGCAAGCATAGGAAGTGTGTACCCACTTCCGTATTTTGCTCTGCAAAACAGCTTGTTGGGAAGTGTCCCAAACCCTCAAAACGGAAAGGAGAGTAAAACGAATGGAAGGCAGAAAACGAACCGTGCAGGTCAAATTTTATGTGACGGAAGAAGAACGGAGGTTGATTCGAGAAAAAATGAAATTGATACCAACCCGGAATATGGCCGCCTATCTGCGAAAGATGGCGATAGATGGTTATGTTGTCCACATCGACACCACCGACATCCGGGCGCAGACCGCCGAATTGCAGAAGATTGGTGTCAATGTCAATCAGATTGCACGGCGGCTGAACAGCATGGGGCCGCTGTACACACAAGATGTTGCGGACATCAAAGGAGCGCTGGCACAGATATGGCAGTTACAAAGATACATCCTATCAAGTCAACGCTGAAAAAGGCACTGGACTACATCGAGAATCCAGCCAAGACGGATGAAAAAATGCTGGTGTCCTCCTTTGCCTGCTCCTATGAAACCGCCGACATCGAATTTGAACTGCTGCTATCACAAGCCATGCAGAAAGGCAACAATCTGGCCCACCACCTGATACAGTCTTTTGCGCCGGGCGAAACCACGCCGGAGCGGGCCCACGAGATTGGCCGGCAGCTTGCAGATGAAGTCCTGCAAGGCAAATACCCGTATGTGCTGACCACGCACATTGACAAAGGGCACGTCCATAATCACATCATCTTCTGTGCTGTGGACATGGTGAATCAGCGAAAGTATGTTTCCAACCGACAAAGCTATGCCTACATCCGGCGCATCAGCGACCGGCTGTGCAAGGAACATGGCCTGTCCGTGGTAATGCCCGGCCAAGACAGGGGCAAGAGCTATGCCGAGTGGGACGCGCACCGCAAGGGCACGAGTTGGAAGGCGAAGCTGAAAGCCGCCATAGATGCAGCCATTCCGCAGGCCAAGGATTTTGACGATTTTCTGCGGCTCCTGCAGGAGCAGGGCTACGAGGTAAAGCGTGGCAAGTATGTTTCGTTCCGTGCGCCCGGACAGGAACGGTTCACCCGCTGCAAAACGCTGGGCGAAGCCTACACCGAGGAAGCTATCACCGAGCGCATCAAAGGGCGGTTTGCGGAGCGGAAGCCCAAAGAAAACCGCAAAATTTCGCTGCGGATTGATTTGGAGAACAGCATCAAGGCCCAGCAGTCCGCAGGGTATGAGAAGTGGGCAAAACTCCACAATCTGAAACAGGCTGCCCGGACGCTGAACTTTCTGACGGAGCATGAAATTGATAGTTACCCGGATTTGGAAAGCCGGGTGGCCGAGATCACCGCCGCCAGCACCGAAGCTGCCGCCGCATTGAAAGCAGCAGAGCGCCGGCTTGCTGAAATGGCCGTGCTGATAAAGGATGTCACCACCTGTAAAGAACTGCGCCCACTGTTGCAGGAGTATCAGCGGGCTGCTGACAAAAAGCAGTTCCGACGTAAGCATGAAGGAACCTTGATTCTCTATGAAGCAGCGGCGAAAGCTCTAAAAGAGCAGGGCTTTCAAAAGCTGCCCGACCTCTACGCCCTGAAAAACGAGTATAAGCAACTGGCCGAGCAGAAAGACCAGATGCAGCGGCAGTACAATGATGCCAAACGCCAGATGCAGGAGTATGGCATCATAAAGCAGAATGTGGACGGCATTCTGCGGACAGCACCGGGAAAGGAGCAGATGCAGGAACGGTAAATCTGCACAAAATATTGTTCGGATTTTTGAATCCCAAACGCTTAGACCGGGTGGCGTTTCCGCCCGAAATCATGTAAAATAGACTTAGACAACGAAAGCGAGGAACCCTCTATGGCAGAAGTGAACGATAACAGCTCTATCCAGCTTTTTGAAGATCAGAAAATCCGTACTGCATGGGATGCAGAAAAGGAAGAATGGTATTTTTCGATTATTGATGTTATTTCTGTTTTAACTGGAACAGCCAATCCACGGCGATATTGGAGTGACCTGAAGCGTAAGCTGAAAGCTGAGGGGGCAAATGAGTTGTACGAAAAAATCGTACAACTGAAAATGTTGTCCTCTGATGGAAAACGGTACAAGACAGATGTCGCCAACACCGAACAGCTTTTGCGTATCATCCAGTCCATCCCGTCCCCGAAAGCTGAACCGTTCAAGGCATGGCTGGCAATGGTGGGCAAGGAACGCATCGAAGAAACCATCGACCCGGAGCAAGCTATTGACCGTGCGCTTGATACCTATTTGAAGAAAGGCTACTCCGAAGAATGGATTCACCAGCGGCTTTTGGCAATCCGCATCCGCA
>OGPG01002045.1_pt1 | contig 12292 bp, 10 predicted proteins | sample 1552851 | NCBI WGS metagenome assembly OGPG01 (sample SAMEA2579909, study PRJEB22360) | human gut metagenome | biome: human gut; feature: human-associated habitat; material: faeces | place: Denmark | collected 2008/2010 | reverse complement strand
CGATTCTTTTAGTCATTTGCAAAGGTACGCGTTTCTTCGATACTTGCAACCCTTCTGAGCTATTTTTTTCACCCCTTATCCTCTTTCTTATCAATCAAATAGGCTATCCGTTACGAAACTGCCGATTCCTTTCACGAACCATTCTTTTTACCCCCTTAAAAAACGCAAGATCTAGACGATCGTTTAGACTAGTCGTTTTCGGGTAAAACAAGGGTGCTAAACGACGGGATGGACTTTAATTAACACTATTATTAATATTAAATTTTGAATTTATGAACAAAAGGATTTTTACCTTGTTAACAGCTGGTTTACTGCTAGGTGGACCTGCTTTTAATGCTGCGTATGCCGCTACTGATCTTACGACTAAGACCGTAATTTCCTATAGCGAGAATAAGACGGCTCTTGCTAATGGAATGAGCTTTTATCTAGGTGCGTCTGAGAATACGTTGTTGAAGGTTACAGATGTTCTTACGACGAAGGACAAAAAGAAGGTTATTTCTTTTGGTGATGCTAACGGTGATGTGACTACAGGAGTCGTATTTACTATCCGTAATTATTCATCTAACTCTTTTGAGTTGTGGGCTAATGTTGGTGGTGTGGCTTATCAGGTAGTTACCGATAAAGACGGTAATGCGTTGACTGCCGCTACCGGCAACAATCTTTCTGAGTTGAATGCTAAGTTCGCTGTATCAGAGGGCAAGTTGAAATTCTCAGGTTTGTATACAGTAACTGTACCTACAAAAGAAGTAAAGAATGGCTTGAAAGCATTCTCTTGCTCAGAGGGTATTGATGCCGCTTATTTGAATGACTATAATTCAAATGGCACAACATTGTCATTCGATTATACAACGAATGAACTGGTTGGAAATTTGTTTGATAAGGTTGTTCCCGTATCATTTACGGATGAGGTTGTGGCAACTCAACCTTCTGATGAGAATAAGTTGGCTGCCGGTACTTATTTCGTGAAAGGTGATTCGAAGAAAGTTAAGGCATTTGTTAGTGCGGTAAATGCAGAGACTCCAGATAATGACGCAATCTTGACAGCGGCTCAAGAAATTACATTCTTAGCTTTAGATCCCTCTAATCGTTATGACATCAATGGTAAGCAAGACAATGAGGGATATGCTTTGTATTGGATGAAGGGATCGGTTGCTACGGCCAACGCTGACTCTTGCTCTAACGCAAACTTTACGATTACGGCGAAAGACGTATTGAATGAGGATGGTAAATTGACGTTGACTGTTGATTACAAGAAAAAAGATCAAACAACAGCTGCGACGAAGGTTTACGTAGCTGCTGTTAAGCCATCTGTTTCTGATACGAAAACTTATGTTACTTCTGTTTTAATGTCAGGAACGAAATATTCCGCTATCCATCCTCAACTAGGTGAAAACTCTTACCTTGACGCTTCAGTATTGTTGAAGAAGAACATTGAGAATGTGGTTAATATCTACTTCACTAGCTCAACCAAGAGTGAGAATGATGAGGCTGATTCACAAACTGAGTACCATAAGTATTTGACAATAGATCCTGCTGATGGTTCAAGCTTAAGTGTCGCCGCTTATAATAGCGTAGATTTCACTATGCCGGTATCACAATGGATCGTTTCTGGCTTCAACGGCAAATATGAATTTACATTGACAAACCGTGAGACTGGTGATGATTTAGTATTACGTTTACAACCTAATGGTGCTGAAGGTGGCTATAAGGTAGTTAACGCTAAGTACAACGGCACTGATGTAACAATCGCCGCAAATAAGGGTGTAACAACAGCGTTAGCTTTAGCAAACAATACTTCCGTTAAGTTCAACACGATCGCTACGACTCGTACGGACGGATATAAGGTATTCACGGATACTCAGATCGCAGAAGGCTTTAAGATGACATTCAATGGTAAGGACGCGTTATTTGGAGAGAAAGCTCTTTACGCTATTGATGACAATGCTACTAAAACAATGAAGGCTTCAACCAAAGAGGAGAATTTAATCGTTCTTTATCCGGAAAGAATAAAGGGAGCGAAAGATCATTCTACTAAATCTCTGCAAGGTGTTGAGGATTATGTGATAAGCACAAATGCTTTCGCTTATTTGAATGATAAGGGAGAGGTTGTCATGAAGGCTGATGGCGATACATTGGTTGTTCCGACTTATGTTTTACGCTATACGGAAGCCAAAGGTGATGATGCTAAATATCTTGGCGCTGCCGCATCTAGAGATAAGGCTGCTGATGCCGCTACAGAGTTCGCTGTTGTTAAGAATGCCGCTGGCGCTTATTCTTTAGTTGCGGTGAGCGCTGTAACAGACGGTAAGCTTAGCTATGATGGCTCAACTGGTAGTAGTGCAAAAATGGCTAGCGTAAATACTACTTCTATGGCTATTACTTATGCGGCCAATCGTTACCAATCTGCTGATGATATTAATAAGACTTACGCTAACGTTGAGGTTTTGGACGCTAATCCGTTCAACCCGTCATTGGCCGCTAAACCTCGTCACGCTTCTTTCGACAATATGTTAGGTTCTATCAATTATCAGTTGAATAAGAATGGCTTCAACGAGGGCATCTTGTCCGCTGAAAGCATGATCTTCTGGTTGGATACAGCGGATAGCAAGGCTAAGACTCCGTCATTCTATATCTCTAAGGGTATTGAGGTGGCTGAAGGTGAAGAAAAACCGGCTGAAAGAATGTTCATGTTCAATCCGACAGATTCTTTGCATTATTTCGTGGAAGGTTCTGCTCAGGAATATACGGACGAGAAATATTATTTGGAAGGTTCAGGCAAGTCTGAGACGAAGGTTATCTTCCGCCCGGCTATCCTTACGGGGGTTGATACAATCACTACTACCGTGAAAGGTGAGACCGTTAAGGTTGTTAAGGAGCTTAACGATGACAAGAGCGTGAAATCAACAGATCGATTGGATGCGTTCAAGTTTAATATCACACTTGCGGAGGGAGATGATGAATATTTCGTTTCTTCTCAAAGAAAGGTCAAAGAGGGTGATGTTTATAAGACAGCTTATGTATATGCTTTGAATGGTATGTTAGGTTTAACAACAAATCCAGAAAAGGCAATGGTCTTCACGCTTGGCACAGAGGTTCCGACAGCCAACGAATCTATCGACGCAAAAGAATCTTCTATCGTAGTTGTAGCCGGTAACGGTGTCGTAACTATCCAAGGTGCCGCAGGCGAGACTGCTTACGTTCGTACTGTATTAGGCCAGACAGTTGCTGAGACAGTTCTTACTTCCGACAACGCTACTATCGCCGCTCCTGCTGGTGTAGTATTCGTAACGGTAGGTAACGAGACCGTGAAAGTAGCTGTAAAATAAGGATATTCAATAAAGGAATAATGAAATAAGATAATCAACAATTCCCGTGAGGGTTTCGATCCCAAGTAATCCGTGACGGATGAACAGGCGGGAGTTGGATTAATATTAATACTAAAGTAATAAATTAAGAGGTCCGTAAGTACCTCCGTGAGGATGGAGTACGGATAAAGAAACAAGTCTCCGGCAGGCGTAAGCTTTGCTGGGGACTTCGTATTTTGCGACCTTATTTATGTGTAACTAATGAAAAAAGAACTGTCTAATAACGTGAAAGATGGGGCCTTTTTGTATTTTTGCGGAAATTAGGAGTAATAGTAGTATCAAAAATAAGCTCAAACAATTAATGTCAAACTCAAAAATCTCAGCGGCCGCATTTGCGGACACAAAACCTCATTATGACCTTCTTGATGGATTGAGAGGTGTCGCAGCGTTAATGGTTATATTTTATCATGTATTCGAAGCCTTTGCTACGAGTCCCATTGATCAACAATTTAATCACGGTTATTTAGCCGTTGATTTCTTCTTTATCCTGTCCGGGTTCGTGATTGGTTATGCTTATGACGACCGGTGGAAAACCATGACGACAAAGGATTTTATCAAACGTCGGTTGATCCGTTTGCATCCGATGGTTGTCCTAGGGGCCGTTTTGGGAGTTATTGCGTTTTGTATACAAGGGTGTGAGAAGTGGGATGGTACGCATGTCTCTATATCCATGGTGATGCTAGCTTTGCTTATCAACCTTTTTTTGATACCGGCTGTACCCGGTTCCGGGCCTGAGATCCGTGGAAATGGTGAGATGTTTCCTTTAAATGGCCCTAGTTGGTCTTTGTTCTTCGAGTATATCGGGAATATTATGTATGCCTTGTTTATTCGTCGGATGTCAACGAAGGCGCTTATGGCACTTATTGTCTTGGCGGGAATCGGATTGGCTTCGTTCGCTATATTCAATTTTTCCGGTGCGGGGCACCTAGGTGTGGGGTGGACGATGGAAGAGTACAATTTGATCGGTGGCTTTTTACGAGTGTTATTTTCTTTCTCGATGGGATTGTTGATGTCGCGCGTCTTTAAGCCCATTCATGTCAAAGGTGCTTTTTGGATTTGTAGCTTGGCGATCGTTGTTTTACTTTCCATGCCCTATGTCGGTGACGGTGAGGCTTTATGGATGAACGGTATCTATGATTCTGTATGCGCGATCCTAATATTCCCTATGCTTGTCTATCTGGGGGCTTCCGGGAAAACAACCGATAAGCATTCCGCCCGTATCTGTAAATTCTTGGGGGATATCTCTTATCCTTTGTATATGTTACATTATCCACTTATATACTTGTATTTTGGGTGGGTGAAGAAGGAGAATCTTACATTCGCGGAAGCATGGCCGGAGGCGGTGGCATTAGTTGTCGGAAGTATCGTGTTGGCTTACATTAGTTTGAAACTCTATGACGAGCCGGTTCGCAGATCTTTGACAAAACGCTTTTTGCAGGTGCGTAAATAACCTGCTATGACCGTATGTGCTACCAAACACATACGGTTATATTGGTGAATAAGAGATCAAAGTGGGTGTCAGTGTCGGTTTGCCCACTCTAAGATTGCCGGACTTCCGACATCAACTCCGAATTCTTTGGCTTTTCTCAAGATGTTACGAGCCAATTCTGGCTTTTGCTGATCGGTAGCGTATCGAAAATAGGATTCAGCCGCCCGTACGTTTGTGGCGTCCGGCATAGGATATTTCCGTTCTTCGGGTAATCCGAAATCAGAGTCGTTCAACTCTTTGCGTTCCTCCGTGTCAAGCCGGTCAGAACCTTGTTCTCGTTCTCTTTCCATCGTGATAATTTTTTAATGATCCGTTCGTTCGTCCTGTTCATAGAACGTTTCGATCGGAACAAAAACTTCTCGCTAAAAAGTGTTGGGAAAGAGTTAATGTTTATTTAATGGATCTGATTCATAAGGAAAACATCGAATGGTTATTCCGGTTCGATGTAAGTGAAAGCTTAATTCATCGATCGATAGAAAAGCTATTTCACGGATAGTAGCGTAATTTATGTGCCTAATACTGTAGTAGTTAATATTTATTATGTATCTTTGAACGATCTTTATTCGAGCCGGGTAATATGCATAAAGCTTGACTCATTTTCTTGATTTGTAGTATAAATAAATAAGAGGTCATGATATTAAAGGGTGGTTACCATAAATCTATCTTTTTGCTAACAATTTTGTTGATACTTATCTCATCCCAGTGCTTGGCTCTATCAAATAACGGACAGGCGGACTATATCCTTATTATTAATTCTTATACGGAATCCACGCCTTGGAGCCGTATTTTTACGACTCCGATCTATGAACGTATGGTAGCTGGTAATGAGGATATTGATGCCTATACGGAGCATATGGATGTGATGCTGATGAAAAATGAGAAGGACGTGGAAGATTTTACCTTATATTTATTGGACAAATATAAGAAGGCCCCTAAATTAATCATTTTGCTAGGTAATAGCTCATACGCTTTGTTAAAAGACAGGCTCAACGAGAAATGGGGTGGGGAGTTATCTTATTTGGTTTGCGTAGAGAAGGACTATCTAGCTCCCCGGGAATATTATCTTTCCAAAAAAGCTTGTCCTGAACCAGAACGACAGAACTTATCGGATATTGTCGAGACCGAGAGAGAATTGACAATTATTTATGTGCCGGAATATATCATGGAGACAGTTTCCCTTATGAAGCAAGTGAATCCGGATATGCGTCGACTTTTATTCCTTTCTGATAAGCGGTATATTAGTGCGCAAAACCAGAATTCCATACATAAAGCCATAACCAATAATTTCCCGGATGTCAAATTGGAACTGGTCACTGCCGGTGATATACAGACTGATGAATTGATAGATATTCTGCAAAATGCGGACAAACAGACAGGCATATTATATTACTCATGGATATTGTTACATACACAAGGTAATAAAGAGGTGTTAAGTTCGGATACCTACCGCATGATCAGTTCGTATACGGATCTGCCTGTCTTTACCTTGAATGATATGGATATTGTGGAGAATGGTATGGCGGGAGGATTTTTCTTCCCTGCGTCGAATATTTCCAATACCCTTATTAACACGATTAACGGACTTTTGAGAAATGAAGTATTCAATACCATTATAACTCCGGATCAGCCCCATCCAGTATTAAACTATCCGGTCTTGGTAAATAGGGGGATGTTTTCGTCAGGTTATCCTGCGGATACGATATTCTATATGAGACCTCCTACGTTTTGGGAACAATATGGCGATTATGTTAACGCAGGGATCGGTGTTCTTTTATTTATTGCTTTTGTTGTGTTCATGAGGATCCGGTCATTGAATAGGATTCGATTGTATCAGGAGAAAGAGATAATGTTTATGCGAAATTATAGCAGATTGGTCAATAGTATGCCTATTTGCTATATGAAACAACGTATCCTATTCGATGAAAAAGAGTATCCCACTGATTATGTTATTTTAGAGCTAAATCCGGCATTGGAGGCTTTATTGAAGTGTGACAAATCTTATATAGGGAAAAAAGGCTCGGAAATTCATCCGTTGCAAATGTCGCGGTATTTAAAAGTTTGTCATCTTATTTTCTCGGAAAATAAAAAAATAAATACACAATATTACTACAAGCCGACAGACTGTTACTTCAATGTTTTGATCATATCAGCGAATACCCCGGGTTGTGTGGATATTTTTATGGTTGATGTTTCGGAATTAGCGAAGACGCAGCAAGTGCTCCGCACCGTGAACCAGAAACTGTCCATGTCGTTGGACGTGGCGAATGTCACTCCTTGGAAGTGGGACTTGGTTCAGCATACGATTCTTTGTGACGTGAATAAGGCAGTGAACGTGAATTTCTCCGGACTATTTGACGAGAACCAGCTGACGGTTCCCGATACCGAGTATTTCTCCAAGATCTATAAGGAAGACCGCGAAAAGGTAAGGAAGGCTTATGAGTCACTTATCCTCGGTAAGGTGAATAAGATAAAGGAGGAATACCGGATCTATAATCCGAATAAAGGATTGCACGGGCTGGAGTGGGTGGAAGCTTGCGCCGCCGTGGAGAAAAAGGATGAGAACGGGAAACCTCTCACGTTGGTTGGTTCTTCCTTGATCATTTCCGACCGGAAAGAGGTTGAGCGAGAATTACTGGAGGCGAAAAACAAGGCGGAGGAGTCCAATCGCCTTAAATCGGCCTTCTTGGCTAATATGAGCCATGAGATACGTACGCCGCTGAATGCTATCGTAGGTTTCTCCAATATCCTTGCCGAGACAGACGTGTTGGAGGAAAAACAGGAATATGCCGAGATCATTGAGAATAATAACGCGTTGCTACTCCAATTGATAAACGATATCTTGGATTTGTCTAAGATAGAGGCTGGGACCTTGGAGTTCGTGTATTCGGACGTGGATGTCAATACCTTATTGTCCGATCTGGAACGTTCCATGAGTAAAAGGGTCGTAAATGAAAATGTCCGTCTGGTGTTTGAGCGTAAGGAGAAAGATTGTTATGTATCTATCGCTAAGAATCGGTTGATGCAAGTTATCATCAACCTTTTGACTAACGCCATTAAATTTACGGACCAAGGCTCTATAAGCTACGGTTATTCTTGCCTAAATAAAAAGATGCTGCGCTTCTATGTCTCTGATACCGGCCGGGGGATCTCCGTTGAACAACAAGAAGCGATATTTGACCGATTCGTGAAGTTGGATTCTTTCGCCCAAGGAACTGGTTTGGGACTTTCTATCTGCCGGATGATTGTCGATCATCTAGGGGGAGAGATGGGCGTTGAGTCTGAGATCGGGAAGGGTAGTACGTTTTGGTTTACCTTCCCCTACAAAGCGCCGGAGAAACCTGTGAGGGAGGATGTCATTTTTGAGAAGATAAAGGTTGAGAAAGATAAGTTGACGGTACTTATCGCTGAAGATAACGCCGGCAATTTCAAGCTTTTCGAGACTATTCTGAAGAATGATTACACAATCGTACACGCTTGGAACGGAAAGGAGGCGGTGGAGCTGTTTAAGGAATATGAGCCTCATATCGTATTAATGGATATCAATATGCCGGAAATGAATGGATATGAGGCGACCAAGGAAATCCGTAAGCTCTCCGAAGTCATTCCCATCATTGCCGTTACCGCCTATGCTTTTGCGTCGGACGAGGAACAGGTCATGAATAGCGGATTCGATGCTTATGCCTCTAAGCCATTGAATGCCTCTGCCCTTAAAAAGCAAATGGTCGATCTTCTAAGGGCGAGGGTGTTTGTTATCTAAGTCTTTAACCTTTATCCGCTATACGATCTAAGAGGATCGATACATGTCTGCCGTCCATCAAGCCATGATGAGCCGTTACGGAGATAGGGAGCATCCAATGTCCGTTCTGCTCGATCAGCTTTCCGGTGGAGATGCGGGTAGCGGAATCGCCTGTACGGAAAGAGGAAGCGTGTTTCATCTCCGTGAAGGCGATCCACGGAACCGGGGAGAAACGGACTAAGTCTTGCCGGTCAGATTCCCTATCTTTGCAAAGGCCGGTGAGAGCTTGCACACGTTCGATCTCTTTCTGTGCGTTTTGAAGGAACAGTTGCCTGTCCGGTGTATATTCGAAGAAGCCGAAGCCGAATGTTCCGTCTTCTCGCCCAATCGTTGTTCCCACGTGGATTCGGTCGAAGCAGACAGGGATGTTGTCGATGATCCGGTACCGGAACTCTTCCACCTCATTAACGGCTGTCATAATCTTATGTAAGGAGTAGAGGAAAAAAGAGGCATGATCCGCTTTCGCCTCTTTATAGATGGAGGTCACGTCTATCTGGGTGGTCAGTCCAAAGAAAGGGTCGTCCATAGAACCGAAAAACAGGAAATGTTCTTTCCGGTTCCAATGCTCTAGGTCAATAGGATGCTTCATAATTCTTTATTTGTTGGGTTTACTATTTTGTGGAAAGCGATACGTTCTGTGCCATTGTCGGTGTGGATAATACCGCAAGTTTTGAATCCATGTTTCTTCAATAGATTCTGCATGACGATATTATCCCGATGGGTATCGATACGGATGTTGTTGTGATGTGCGAATGCCCATTTCAAGCATTCGGTGGAGATCCCCTTCTGTTTACCGTTGGAGGCCATGCGATGGATCACAGCATAAGGCTCATCGTTCAGCCATTCGCCTTCATAGATCTTTAGGTAAGTAGGGTCGATTCCCTCGATGTAACAAAAGGTCCCCACTAACTCGCCCTGCTCATTTTCGCATACGAAACTATGGCTGGCCTTGATCTCGTTGGAGATCAATTCCTCGGAAGGATATCCATTGATCCATTGATTGCCGTTGCCATGTTCTTGCATGAATCTGCGTGCATAATCGTACATAGCCATTACCTCGGCCAGATCTTCTTGTCGTGTTTGTCTGATATTCATGATCGGTAGAAAAAGTTATCCCGCAAAAGTAGTATATTATTGTTATCTTTGCGAATCTAGTCGAAAAATATATAAACCAATTAAATCAAAATATCATGGAACCATTAAAAATTGCTACCGTGCAGTTCGAGACACGGGATAACGATAAGGTGTATAATCTTTCAGTCATCCGGGAGATGTGCCGGAAAGCGTCGGTAGAGGGAGCGGATGTAGTGGCTTTTCACGAATGCTCGGTTTGTGGATATACGTTTGCCAAGGACTTGTCTCGCGAGGAATTGTTGGCTATTGCCGAACCGATCCCCACGGGGGAGAGTACGCAAGCCTTGATCGCCATCGCCAAAGAGTTTGGCGTCACGCTACTGGCCGGATTCTTTGAGCGGGATGGGGATCGTATCTATAAAGCGCAAGTTTGCGTGGATGGCAATGGCTTGAAGGCAAAGTACCGCAAGCTACATCCGTTTATTAATCCGAATATCTTGCCGGGCGATCAATATGTGGTTTTTGAGATCAAGGGATGGAAATGTGGCATATTGATTTGCTACGATAATAATATCATAGAGAATGTCCGTGCCACGGCCTTATTAGGGGCGGATATCATTTTCATGCCTCACGTGACAATGTGTACCCCTTCCCCTCGCCCTGGGGCTGGTTTGATAGATCCTGTGTTGTGGGAGAACCGGGCAAACGATCCGACTTCCTTGCGACAGGAGTTCGATGGCCTGAAGGGACGTGCTTGGCTTATGAAATGGCTTCCCGCTAGGGCGTACGACAATGCGGTATATGTGGTATTCTCCAATCCGATCGGGCGTGATTATAATGAGATCAAGAACGGTTGCTCGATGATTCTGGATCCTTTCGGCGATATCGTGGCGGAATGCCGTAAGCTGGGGGATGATTTCGTGATCGCTACGGCTATCCCCGAGAAATTGAGACAGGCTGGAGGATATCGTTACCGAAATGCCCGTCGTCCGGAACTTTATGCGGATATCATCGGTCAACCGCATGAGTCCAATCAAAAGGTAGCATGGTTAACAGAAACAACAAATAACAAATAAATAATATGCAACAAACGACAATCTCTAAGCCGCCTCGTGTAGAGGTGGTGGATGCGCTACGTGGATTCGCTGTCTTGGCCATCTTATTGGTGCATCATGTGGAACATTTATCTATCCGGTCTATCCGGACCCGGCTACGCTTCCGGGATGGTTGAACGTATTGAATGAAGGTGTATTCACGGTGGTGTTCGGCTTGTTCGCCGGGAAATCATATTCCATCTTTGCCTTGTTATTCGGCTTTACCTTTTATATACAGTATTCGAACCAGCAGGCGAAGGGGAAGGACTTCGGTTACCGTTTTCTTTGGCGGATGTTGTTGCTGACGCTCTTTGCTACGTTGAACGCCGCTTTCTATCCGGCAGGCGATGTGCTGTTGCTGTATGCGATCGTGGGCGTTGTTTTGTTTATCGTGCGTAAATGGAGCGATAAGGCTGTCTTGATAACGGCTGTTATCTTTTTATTACAGCCGGTGGAGTGGTATCATTACATCGCTAGCCTGTTTAATCCGGATTATCAATTACCTAATTTAGGGGTAGGAGCGATGTACGCTGAAATGGCGGAGCATACGAAGCGGGGCGATTTATGGAATTTCATCTGGCAGAACGTGACGTTGGGACAAAAGGCTAGTTTACTCTGGGCCGTTGGTGCCGGCCGGTATGTACAGACCTGCGGGTTGTTTATGCTGGGAATGTTGATCGGGCGCAGGAAGCTATTTATCTCCTCGGAGGAGAATTCCCGTTTTTGGATAAAGACTTTGATAATTACCGCAATTGCTTTCGGTCCTTTATACCAACTGAAAGTATTGTTGATGGATACGGCGGATAGCGCTATCGTGCGTCAGACAGCCGGGGTCGTCCTTGATATGTGGCAGAAATTCGCTTTCACGTTTGTATTGGTCACCTCTTTCGTGTTACTGTACCAATGGGAGGGCTTTAGGCGTTTCACTTCCGTCTTGCGCTCGTATGGGAAGATGAGTTTGACGAATTACGTGTCGCAATCCTTTTTCGGTGCGTTGATCTATTTCCCGATCGGCTTGAATTTGGCTCCTTACTGCGGTTATACGGTCAGTATGTTCATCGGTATCGTCTTTTTCTTCTTGCAAGTACGCTTCTGTAAATGGTGGGCAGAAAGACATAAACATGGGCCGTTGGAAGGTATTTGGCATAAATGGACATGGGTAGGTTCTAAGTAGAAATATGTAAGAGAGCCTAATCTATGGCAAGGCAGAGACGAGGTTCTCTTTCCTATCATAGATTAGGCTCTCTTAGCTATCATAGATTCTACTCTATGACAGGCATATGTGCTTCTTTTTATCTTCTGCGTCGTACACTGCGCACAGGGGCGGATTTCTCTGCTTTCGGCGCTTTTACTTTAGCAGCTTTCTTTGGAGCGGCCTCCTTGGTGGAGCCTTTGTCTTTCCGGGCACTTCTCTTGGCTGCTTTCTTCGCGGCTTTGCTGTCTACCGCTACTTGAGTCGTATCCGGTTGATACC
>OGPG01002041.1_pt1 | contig 12305 bp, 7 predicted proteins | sample 1552851 | NCBI WGS metagenome assembly OGPG01 (sample SAMEA2579909, study PRJEB22360) | human gut metagenome | biome: human gut; feature: human-associated habitat; material: faeces | place: Denmark | collected 2008/2010 | reverse complement strand
AAAATTTGCTTCCATTGGATTCTTTTCATACAACGCCTCCTGCCTTTTTCATCATGACTCATTGTAGCACGGCAATTTTCTTTTGTCAAGGACAATTTTATGCTTTTTCTTTTTGCAAATTTGTTTTTTAAAATAAATTTATGCACAATAAAATTGCAGTTCTGTTAGAATTTTTTATATGAAACGCTTGATTGTAGAGCAAGAATGTGCTATAATAAAAATGTTCGTGAGAAAATTGGCATGAAAGATGTATGCCACAACTGAAAAAAAGGAGAATTGAAATGAAAAAACGCATCTTTGCGGGAATTACGGCAAGCATTCTTGCTCTTTCCTGTGCTGCACAAGTGCCGGCAATTTTGTCCGCTTCGGCTGCTGGAAATTATGAAATGCAGTTGAACATCAAATTGAACGGTGAAAAGAAAACAATCAGCCCGTATATCTACGGTGTGAACGAAGCCGGAAATTCAACCAGTTTGAAAAAAGTGACAACGCATTCGCTGCGGCAAGGCGGCAACCGCTTTACCGGCTACAACTGGGAAAATAACTATTCCAATGCCGGTCGGGACTGGAACGATAGTTCTGACACAAACATGGGAGATGTGACAGACGGTCCGGCATATCAGGCACGCCGACTGTCGAAGGAAGCTGCTGAAAACAACGTAGACTACAAAATGGCAACGCTGCAAATGGCGGGTTATGTTTCCGCAGATAAAAATGGAACTGTGGCAGCTTCGGAAGTAGCACCGTCCTCTCGTTGGAATAAGGTGGAATTTCAGAAAGACGGTGCACTGTCTGACACGCCGGATCTGACGGACGACACGGTATACATGGACGAGTATGTCAATTATCTGATCAATAATCTGGGGGATTCTACAACTTCTACCGGTATTCAGGGCTATAATCTGGACAATGAACCGGTACTCTGGAATGATACGCACCCCCTGCTGCACAAGGACGAAGTTTCCAACAGCGAACTGATCTCCAAGTCGGTTGCTCTGGCAAAGGTGGTAAAGGATCTTGATCCGAATGCAGAAATTTACGGTCCGGCATTCTGGGGCATTCTCCCCTGCGTACAGGCAGGAAGCGGTGACAACTTCAAGGATCCGGATTGGGAAGCTGTCAAAGGACAGTATTCGTGGTATATGGATTACTACCTGAAACAAATGGCAGATGCAGAGCAGGAAAACGGCAAACGACTGTTAGATGTGGTTGATGTTCACTACTATGCACAGGACTGCGAAACAGATGACGGCATTTTGCAGGCGGCGAGAAGCCTGTACGATCCGAATTACAAGGAAAACAGCTGGCTGACACAGTGGTTTGGGGGTTCGTTCCCGTTCCTCACCAGAATGCAGGAGTCTATTGACAAGTACTATCCGGGTACCAAGCTGGCACTGACGGAGTACAATCTGGCAAACATTAGTAAGGAATCCACAACTGGAAAATCTGTAATTTCTGCCATTGCAGAAACTGAAGCGTTGGGGGCTTTTGCCGATCAGGGCGTATATCTGGCAACCTATTGGGGAACGCTTTCTCTTTGTCCGTATGTGACCAGTGCGATCAACCTTTACACTAACTATGACGGCAACGGCGGTGCATTCGGGGATACCCTTGTGGAGTCCTCCTCTGCTGACCTGTCTAAGGCGGCAATCTTTGCGGCAATTGATGGCTCTGATGACAGTGAAGTGACCGCAGTTGTTTCCAACAAGGATAAGGAAAATACAGAGAAAGCGGTTATTTCTCTGGAAGGCACAGACACTGACTATCAGAGTGCTGTTGTCTATGCTATCACACAGGACAGCAGCGATATTCAGATTCTGGATGTGCAGAATGATGTTTCCGGCAATCAGGTAACTGTAGAACTGCCGCCGTTGTCTGTGGCTCAAGTGGTGATTTCTGACGAAAAGACCAATGTGACAATTCCGGAAAAACCGAATATTGAAATCAAAAAGACCACTTACAATATCAGCGATTTGTCGACAAATGCCGCAGGCAATCCGATGATTCCGCTGGGTGACAAGGAACACCTGAAAGAAATTATTGTGAACGCTACTGTATCTTCGAATGCCGGATCTTCGTGGGCTGTCGGCGGCGGAGCTCTCTGCTTTAACGAAGTCGTGAAAAAGGGTTCCTCCTCTGCTGGCGTTTGGGGAAACAAGTCTTTCCAATACCGTCTGGGCACAAGTGATATAACAGTTCCTTTTGATGATCAGTTTACCATTACTTTGGGTGACGGCAAGAGTGAAGATATTACTGGTTCCTGCAATGATGAAAGTGCAGAATTACAGAACTGGTGGGCTTCTTCTGAAAACGATTCCAAAAACGGCGAAGATATTTCTACTACGTTTAATACAGTGACATTGGTGTATGAATACAATTATGACAAACCGGACGAAACGACTACAACACCGGCAGAAACCACCACGACAACAGAAACAACGATGACAGAACCCACTTCGGAAACTGTTTCTGAAACCACTGCTTCTACAGAAGAAACAGCATTGACTACAGAGAGTACCGCTGCTTCGACGGAAAGCAGCAACACCACTGCTGTGTCCTCGGAAGAAACAACCACGACTGCAACAGAAACTACCTCTGCTGCAACTTCTTCTGAACAGGTAAACCCGTCCGCAGTTTTGTATGGCGATGTTACGCTGGATGGCAGAGTGGATATTACTGATGCGGTGCTGCTGAACAAGGCAACTGCTGGTCAGGTAGAACTGAATGTACAGGCAAAGGGCAATGCTGACTGTAACGCTGATGGACAGACAGACAGCAATGATGCAATTTGCCTGCTGCGGTTCTTGGTGCATATTATCAACACGTTGCCGGAACAGTAAGCCTCTGCAAATATTTATGACAACGAAAGCCACTCCGATTTTGGAGTGGCTTTTTTGTTTGGATTCGTTTAACAATATTTACAGAAGCGAAAGCTGTCCGCTTTCCGGCAGATCTTTCGCCATGCCACCAGTTGCCGGAATGGTTTTTACACGATATTTTTTCAGTGCAATGCATTCTTCTTCGTTCAGCACACGTGCTTCGCAGACAAGGTGTTTTGCTTTCAATGTGACTACCTGTACGCCCTGTGTATCACGGGTGGACTTTGCGGAAATCAGTGCAGTATCTGCCAGCACTGCCCGATTGCCATCTGTACGGAAAAAGACAGAGCAGGATTCCTCGCCGCTTGGAATTTGCAGAATTTGTACCAGTGGCGAACGGTCGTTGTAAGCCTTTTGCAGCTTCTTACGGTTAGTTTTCGTTGCGTAGGCAGACATCGGTACACGGGCCGCCTTTCCGTTGGCAAATACAAAGAGCAGATCACCTTGGTAATCTGCGGTGGCAATCATTTGCACCACGAATTCCCCGTCAGCAAATCCCAGTTTTGCCGGAATGTAATCGCCCATGACGCTGGCTTTGGTTTCCGTAAAGTCGCTGGCTCTGGTTTTGTAAACCTGCTGTTGGTTGGTGAAAAACAGCAGTTCGATGCAGTTGGTGGTTTCCAGATGACAGACGATCTGGTCTTCCTCTTTCAGCTTTTGTTCGCTGCTCATGCGGAGAGAAGCTGGTGTGATCTTTTTGAAGTAACCACTCTGCGACAGAAACAGGTGTACCGGATAATCGGGAATATCTTCTTCGTCTGGTTCTTCCTCGATGTCAGACGCATAATAGAACAGTGTCTTTCGGGGCTGTCCGTATTTTTTTGCAGTTTCTTTCAACTCTGCAATGATGATTTTCTTCATCTTTTTCGGATCCGCAATGGTTTCTTCCAGTTCAGCAATTTCCTGTTTCAACTGGTCGATCTCCTGTGTGCGTTTCAGAATGTACTCCCGATTCAAGTGCCGCAGTTTGATCTCCGCCACATATTCTGCCTGAATCTCATCAATGCCGAAGCCGATCATCAGATTTGGTACAACATCTGCTTCTTCGACGGTTTCCCGCACGATGCGAATTGCCTTATCAATGTCCAGCAGGATTTTTTCCAGACCAAGGAGCAGATGCAGTTTTTCCTGTTTTTTCTGGAGGTCGAACACCAGACGGCGGCGGACACATTCCAGACGGAATGCGGACCATTCCTCCAGAATTTCTCGCACGCCCATAACGCGGGGTGCTCCGCCGACCAGAATATTGAAGTTGCAGGAGTAGTTGTCTTGCAGCGGTGTCATGCGGAACAGCTTCTGCATGACCTTTTCCGGATCAGAGCCACGCTTTAAGTCAATAGCGATCTTCAAGCCGTCAATGTCGGTTTCGTCGCGGACGTAAGAAACTTCCCGTAGTTTGCCCTGTTTGATGCAGTCCACGATCTTGTCCTTGATTGCTTCAATGGTGGTGCTGTACGGGATCTCTGTGACTTCCAGACAGTTGTCCTGTTTGTTGTAGTTCCATTTTGCACGGACAGTTACACTGCCGCGACCGGTATCATAAATTTTTTGCAGTTCTGTTTCATTGTAGAACAGAAAGCCGCCGCCGGGAAAATCCGGTCCTTTCAGTGTGGACAGAATATCATGCTCCGGATTTTTCAGCACGGCAATGGTTGTTTCGCAGACTTCTGCCAGATTGAACGGGCAGACGCTGCTTGCCATGGAAACGGCAATACCTACATTGGCATTGACCAGCACGGTGGGAAATGTTGCCGGAAACAGTGTCGGCTCCTGCATGGTATTGTCGTAGTTCGGAACAAAGTCTACTGTGTCTTTGTCAATATCCCGAAACAGTTCGTTACAAATCGGTTCCAGTTTGACTTCCGTATAACGGGAGGCGGCGTATGCCATATCTTTTGAATATGCCTTACCGAAGTTTCCCTTGGATTGCACGTAGGGGTGCAGCAGTGCCTCGTTGCCTCTTGCCAGACGCACCATGGTTTCATAGATGGCACTGTCACCGTGGGGATTCAGCCGCATGGTCTGCCCTACAACGTTTGCCGATTTGGTCAGCCCGCCGGTGAGCAGTCCCATTTTATACATGGTGTACAGCAGTTTCCGGTGAGAAGGCTTGAAGCCGTCGATCTCCGGCAGTGCACGGGAAATGATAACGCTCATGGCGTAGGGCATATAGTTTTTTTCCAGTGTATCTGTAATTTTTTCTTCTTCCACAATGCCGGCACCGGCAATATAGGCATTGGGAATTGCATTTTTCTTTGGTTTTTCAGATTGCTTTTTTCGTGCCATTTTTGCCCTCGCTTTTATGAAATGTCCGCCAGTTCCAGATACTCGCTGCCGTATTCTGCAATGAAGTCTTTTCGCCCCTGCAGGTCATCGCCCAGCAGAATGTCGAACATCTTTGCTGTTTCTTCGATGCCTGCCGCAGTCACCTGAATCAGCCGGCGTGTTTCCGGATTCATGGTTGTCAGAGCCATCATGTCTGCTTCGTTCTCGCCTAGACCTTTTGAACGCTGGAGGGTGTACTTCTCCCCTTCCAGTGTTGCCAGAATCTCTGTTTTTTCCTTTTCGGTATAGGCAAAGTATGTCCGCTTTTTGGTTGTGATTTCAAACAGCGGAGATTCTGCGATATACACATAGCCTTTGTCGATCAGTGTCGGTGTCAGACGATACAGCATAGTGAGAATCAGTGTTCGAATCTGGAAACCGTCTACATCGGCATCGGTACAGATGACAATTTTATTCCAACGAAGACCTTCCAGATGGAAAGAGGAAATATCCTTGTTTGCCTTGGTAGTAACTTCTACCCCGCAGCCCAGAAGCTTGACAATATCAGTAATGATCTCGTTTTTGAAGATCTTGTTGTAGTCTGCTTTCAGGCAGTTCAGGATTTTGCCACGAACCGGAATGACTGCCTGAAATTCTGCATCTCGTGCCATTTTTACGGAACCCAATGCAGAGTCACCCTCCACGATGTACAATTCCCGACGGGACAGGTCTTTGCTCCGGCAGTCTACAAATTTCGGGATCATGTTGGTGACGTCAATGCTGCCGGTCAGCTTTTTCTTGAGGTTCAGACGGGTCTTTTCGGCATTTTCACGGCTGCGTTTGTTGATCAGCACCTGTGCTGCAATTTTTTCTGCTTCGTCCGGATTTTCAATGAAGTAGATCTCCAGCTGATGCTTGAGGAATTCCGTCATGGCTTCGTAGATAAATTTGTTGGTGATCGCCTTTTTGGTTTGGTTCTCATAGCTGGTTTCTGTGGAAAAACTGGAAGAAATCAGCACCAGGCTGGATTCCACGTCCTCAAATTTCAGTTTGGCTTCACTTTTCAGGTATTTGTTATTCTGCCGCAGATAGGTATCGATCTGGGATACCAGTGCCTGCCGCACAGCTTTATCCGGCGAGCCGCCGTGTTCCAGCCAGCTGGAATTGTGATAGTATTCCAGTCGCTGTACCTGATTGGAAAAGGTCAGAGCCACATTCAGCTTCACCTTATAGGTCGGCTTATCCTCACGGTCACGGCCCTCTCGCTGGCAGCTCCAGTTCTGTACGGAAGTCAGTGTGTTTTCTCCGGCGATTTCCCGCACATAGTCTGCAATACCATTTTCGTAGAGATACTGCCGTTCGGTAAAAGTGCCGTCAGCTTCTTCTTTTCGGTAGAGGAACAACAGGTTCGGGTTGACAACTGCCTGCCGCCGCAGAGTGTCACAGAAATAATCATCTGGTATTTCGATCTCTGTAAAAACGTCCAGATCCGGCAGCCAGTGAGTTCGTGTGCCAGTCTGCTTCTTCTTGGTCGGCTTCTTTTGCAGTCCGCCTACATTGACACCCTTTTCGAAATGCAGGTTGTACTGAAAGCCGTCACGAATGATCTCTACGTCCATGTAAGAGGAAGCGAACTGTGTGGCACAAAGTCCCAGACCGTTCAGTCCCAGAGAATACGCGTAGTTGTCATCATTGGAGTTGTATTTACCGCCTGCATAGAGTTCACAGTAGACCAGTTCCCAGTTATAGCGGTTCTCGTTTTTATTGAAATCTACCGGACAGCCTCTGCCGAAGTCTTCCACTTCAATGGAATTGTCCTGATAGCGTGTCACGACGATCTTGCTGCCGTATCCGGCACGTGCTTCATCGATAGAGTTGGAAATGATTTCAAAAACCGAATGGGCACAGCCGTCCAGTCCGTCAGAGCCAAAAATGACACCGGGGCGTTTTCGTACCTTGTCTGGTCCTTTGAGCATCGTGATACTTTCATTATCATAAGATTGCTTTTTCGCCATGTTCGTTCCTTTCTACCGGAAAGGTTCCGGCTTTTTCAGCGGTTTTTCTGCATGAAAAAGTTTCCGCTTGTAGTGCATTATTCCTATCATACCACAAAACTAACGGAAAATCAAGCTTTTTCTGAAATTTTGAAAGAATCAGCATAAGAACTCTCACAGAATTGCCGGATTTTTTTGTGGTTCTGCCTAGGAATTTCATTTGGACAGTATTCTGTCAGCTTTATGTGCAGTTGTCATGGAAATTCAAAGAAATGCGTTGATTTTTGCATGGATTTCTGCTATAATAGCAGAGAATAAGAACACTGAAAAAGAGAGGCTATGCAACTATGATATTATTATCTGCACAAAATATTGCCAAGACATATATGGAACGAAAAGTACTGGACGGCGTTTCCTTCTTTTTGAATGAGGGTGATAAGGTGGGGATTATCGGCATCAATGGTACCGGAAAGTCTACACTTTTGCGAATCCTTGCCGGAGCCGAGGAGCCGGACAGCGGTAATGTCATTCGCACTAACGGAATCCGCATCTCATACCTGCCGCAAATTCCGGAGTTTGAACCGCACGGCAGCGTATTGGAACAAGTCATGCTGCATTTGCCGGCAGATCTTAAAGAGGCAAAGACGTTTGAAGCGAAGTCGATTCTGGGAAAACTGGGCATTACAGACGAAACCAGAGATATTAGTACATTGTCCGGCGGCGAAAAGCGGCGTGCCGGCATTGCTGCTGCTCTGATTCAGCCCAGCGATGTTTTGCTGCTGGACGAACCGACCAACCATATTGACAACGAAACGGTTCGATTGCTGGAAGAACAGCTGTTGAAATATCGGGGTGCCATTGTTATGGTAACCCACGACCGGTACTTTCTAAACCGCATTACCCGAAAAATCGTTGAAGTAGACAGAGGAAAGATTTTCGAATATGAGGGAAATTACAGTACGTATCTGGAACAGAAAGCACAGCGGGAAGTTGACGCAGAAGCAAAGGAACGAAAAAATCGTTCTTTGTATCGGCAGGAGTTGGAATGGATTCGCCGCGGCGTTCGTGCAAGAGGCACCAAGTCTAAAGATCGGATCGCACGGTTTCACGAATTGGAAAATCGTGAGAAGCCAGCAGAAGCAGAAAAAATGCAGCTGCAATCGGTTTCCTCTCGACTGGGAAAGAAAACTGTGGAAATTCATGCAATCACCAAGGCTGTGAATGGCAGAATGCTGATTCATGATTTTTCCTACCAACTTCCACGCGATGCCAGAATCGGCATTGTTGGGCAAAATGGTGCCGGAAAGTCTACGCTGATCAAGATGCTCTGCGGACAAATCTCGCCGGACAATGGCTCTATTGAACTCGGTGATACAGTACGCATTGGCTATTTTTCTCAAGAGTGTGAAAGTATGGATCCCAACCAGCGAGTCATTGATTACATTCGGGAAACTGCAGAGCGAATTCAAACACCGGACGGCACGGTTACTGCGGCGACAATGCTGGAGCGATTCCTTTTTACTTCGGAATTACAGTGGAATCGAATTGAAAAGTTGTCTGGCGGTGAACGGAAACGGCTTTATCTTTTGAAAGTGCTGATGACTGCCCCAAATGTGTTGCTGCTGGACGAGCCGACCAATGATCTGGACATTGCAACGCTTACTATTTTGGAGGACTATCTCCGCAGTTTTCAAGGGGCTGTTCTTGCGATTTCTCATGACCGGTATTTCTTAGATAAAATGGCTTCGGAAATCTGGGAACTGACGGGAAACGGTGAGGTTCGCCGCTACAACGGCAATTATCAGGATTACATGGAAAAGGCTCTGCCGGAAAATGCGACAGAAAAGCCCAAAAAGCAAACGGAAAAGAAAGAACGCGTTTTCAACGGCAGGAAAAAGCTGAAGTTTTCTTTCAAGGAGCAGCGGGAATACGATACCATTGATGATGAAATTGCCGATTTGGAAGAACAGATTCGGCTGACAGAAACGGAGATTACTGCGAGTGTGTCGGATTATGTGAAGCTGCAGGAATTGTCTGACCGGAAAGAAGAACTGGAAGTGCTTCTGGCAGAGAAAATGGAGCGTTGGGTGTATTTGAATGATCTGGCGGAACGGATTGCGAATGGGGAAATGGAGTAAAATGTGATAGAATAAGAGCGTGTTCTGTTTTTCGCAGGGCCGAAGAATTCTGGATTTGTATGTTGTACGTTGGGAGATTGAAGTCTATTTCCGTGATTGCAAGATGAAGCTTGCTGTTGATAAGTATCAGATTCGATCCGCAAATGGAATCAAACACTTCTGGCTCATTGCATCTCTTGCTTACATGATCGCTTGCTTCGAATCAAAACGGTACAATTTCTCGGAAGGATATCATTTGCTGTCCCAAACGATTCGAAGAGAGCAGATCTCTTTCATTTTTGACTATGCTCAAAACGGTGGGGATAAGTCTGCCCTTTTGGAGAATATTGCTTAACCACTTTTGTGCATTTTCACGAAAACGGTGTTGGGATGCTCATTTATAGTATAGATTATACCTCATCTTCCTTTCCCAGATCACAAATAACACTTACCGCTTCGTTATTTTCCTCTGGCCATCCTGTCGTATTATACACTTTAAACGCTGCTACTAGGGAATTAATCAATTTATGATCTTCTACTATCATGTTTACTGAAATATCAATACGACTGATTTCCCAAATGACATTCTTGCCATTAATTCTTTTTTTAGCTTGAACAGGAATTGGTTGTCCATTATACATAAATATAAATTCTTCAATACATTCTAAAGTTTCTTTGTGTGTATAACAATGAGCTAACCACATATTACTGCTATTGTCTATTGTGATATATGAAGGTGTGATTCCTTCCATTATATCCCTATAGTTTCCGTAGGGATTTTTTATCTTCATATCTGATATCTTTTTCTTCTCAGAAATTGATAACTTTTTGTTTACAAACGCCATAATAAAGACCTCCAATGTACTGAACTCAATCGTACATATATTTTTTCAACTATAAATGAGCATCCCTAAGGCAACACCGCACAATTGCCAAACAAGCAAAAATATGATATAATAGATATATGGAAAGACAAATGACTATATGGAAAGACAAATGACGCTGGCAGAAATCAACGATGAACTTGGTGCAGCCAGAACCAATAAAAAAGAATTTTTAGAAAAGCTTGAAACAATCATACCATGGGAAACATTTTTTGAACTGATACAGCCGAGTTGTTACAAAGGAGAACTTGGCAATAAACCATACCCATTGGAATTGATGCTGAGAATATTCATATTGCAGAATGTCTACAATCTCGCAGACATGGCAGTCATGAACGAAGTGATCGACAGCCGTGCATTCTCCAATTTTTGTGGAATCAACTCACCGAGCGAAGTCCCAAACGGTGATACGAGATGTAGATTTATCAATTTTTTCCTCGTTTGCGTTTTGATATTTTGTTTTACGATATTCGTTCACTTTACTTTTCGCAGTTTCCAGATTTTCAAAATCCTTTCTAATTTCACCTACTGTTGTATTTTTATTATATCCACAAAATGAAATTTTTATATCTTTTTTGTCTTCGGCCATTATTTTCTCTCCTTAAAATTTGTGCAGTATTGCCTTGAATCTCATCTGCCCTCTTGCTTGTTCTTCAAAAAAGCCAGACAGGCATTTGCAGTTCCGTGGGTGAAGCCTTGCTTGTCGATCAACATGGTGAAATCCTGACGGGCAAAATATAGAACGATCCACCGTTTATCGCATCGAATCCATGTCAGGTTCTCATATTCCAGCTGGTATTTTTCCAAGGAGGAAGTACTCATCATGCGGATACATTCCGGTAAAAAAGTGTACTGATTGACTGCCTGCAGATCCAGTTTTTTCCTTGTGCGGCGAATGCGGTCTTGTATCTGTTTTTTCGGTAGATGCCACATCCAAAAGGCGGCTGCCAGCAACAGTAAAAATAAGAAATCCAAAAATCCAAGGTGAAAATCTGCCGTATCGCCAATTCCCAACAAAATGCCCCGATAGATCAGCCGTTCCAAAAACGGAATTGCCAGCAGAATTCCAAGGGCACGGCAGATAATGCAGTGCTGTTTCTTCTGCATCTGTAAAATTGCAGCGTATCCGTCTTCTGTAATGCGTGTTGTGTTCTCAAAGTAGTCCAAAACGGCACCTCCTGTTTCTGCGATATTTTTATTATACCATGCGGGAAACGGTTTGTAAAGTTGTTTCGGAAAAAAGTCGAATTATGTCTTGACGAAACTGGGGCTTCTATGGTACAATAAAATATATATAAAACTGAATTTTTATATCGGAGGAAAACTGTATGAAGTTCACAAAAATCATAGCTGCTGCACTGGCACTGCTCTGCGGTTCTGCCATGCTGCCGAAAGCCACTGTCGGTGCGGAAGAAGTACTCTTGGATTCTGGCATTGATTATACGGAATCTACGGAAACACTTGGAAATCCGGGAGCCGGATACAGTTCCGGTGTTGCGGTCAGCTGCAAGCCTAACGACACCAAGGTGTACAACCCGACTGCTAGTCTGGTGGTGCTCTTTGTGGACATTGGCGGCTTTTCCAGCGGAGCAAACGGAACGACTGACGACAGCGGCAATTATACCGCTGGTACGGACTATGATCTGGACGAAACGTTCTTTACAAACTTCCGAAAAACATTGGAAAACTGCCGCAAAAACGGCTGTACCATTGGTATTCGTTTTCGGTATGATGCGAATGGTGTCCGCAATCCTGAACCGGCTACTTTTGAGCAGATGTGCAAGCATATCGAACAAATACGGAAAGACGGTTTTCTGGAAGATTACAAGAACATTATTGCCTATGTAGAAAGCGGTTTTGTGGGTTGCTACGGCGAACAATGGGGCGGAAAATACTGCTCTTTGGAAGACAAGGCAAAGCTGCTGGATCTGTTGTTAGATGTGGTTCCTGACCCGATTCCGGTAACTGTAAGAACACCGAATATCTTTGCCAAATGGGCCGGCATTGAGGAATCGGAACTGGGAGAATATGTGCTGGAACCGAACAGCAAGGCTTCCCGTGTGGGATTGTACAACGACGGTTACATGGGTTCTGATTCCGACCTGGGAACGTTTCACAATCGTGAACGAGATTTGAAGTGGCTGCGGCAGCAGACGTATACCTCCT